>OCTA010000162.1_pt1 | contig 63998 bp, 80 predicted proteins | sample 1538991 | NCBI WGS metagenome assembly OCTA01 (sample SAMEA3539302, study PRJEB22396) | soil metagenome | biome: tundra; feature: field; material: soil | place: USA | collected 2010-05 | depth 0.15 m
CGCGCCGGCCGCGAGCAAAACCGGCCAAGCCCGCCCGCTTCATCCAGCTCACACTTTACTCGCGGGCGCGGGGCTGCTCAAGGCGATGAAGGGGAAGAAGGAAGGGAAGAAATCGTGAATCAGGTATTGCAGCAGCCGGTGATCCAGATCGCGTTGCCGATTATTATCACCATCATCGTGGCGGCGTGGATGAACAACAAGGGCATCGACGGCGTCCACAAACGGCTCGACGACATCTGCCGGCGCCTGGACGCCATCGAAGCCCGGTTGCTCGGGATCGAGAACAGGCTGGGGACGCTGGAACGCAAGGTCGATGCGCTCGAGATCAAGGCTTGGAGGTAGGAGTCCGGTCCTGTGGCGCGCGGAAGCTCACAAACGTCTTCAGTCCCCTCTGCGTCCACTGGTAGAGCCACCCAGGGATCTCTCCGAGCGAGTGCGGGGGATCTTCCGGCATGGTGGCAATAAGGGCCAAAGCCAGCACTGAAAGCAGTTCCGCGTGGTCGGAGAAGAACTTCAAAGTTACCCGCCGCACGCCGTGGTCTGAGAGGTCACTGCGCCGGTGGAAGAGATGCACAGAAAATAGCTGTGCCCGCTGGGCGCCGCCAGGCCCGGAAGCACCACCGTGGTCACCGCGGAGCTTCCCAGGGTGAGCGAGTTCGACCCCGCTCCCACGGCATTCGCGCCGATTACAATCTCGTTGGCGTCGGAAGCTCCCAGCGGATAGGCTTCGTATCCGAGCAGCACTTCGTAGGTGCCGCTGGTGTTGTCCGCGCCGCCCGAAATGGACTTGCCGGCGTACATGCCCACGCCGGTGTTGTAGCTGGTGCCGATGTTGCCCAGCGCGCCCTGGCCCACGGCGGTGTTGAAGCCCCCGCTCGCGTCGCTGTCTAGCGCGTAGGTGCCGACGCCGGTGTTGTAGCTTCCGCTGGTGACCGCGGTCAACGCGTCCTGGCCCACGGCGGTGTTGTCGTTGCCGTTGGTACTGGTTGCGAGCGCGAGGTAGCCCACGGCCGTGTTGTTACCCCCCCCCACCATGGCCGCGAGCGCGCCGTTGCCCAGGGCCGCATTGCCTACCCCGGTGATGTGGGCCGGGTTCGCAGCGCCATAGCCCACGCCGGTGTTGAAGGGCGTGAGGGAATTCGCGAAGATGCTGGGGGCGGTCGCCAGATCGGTAAAGGCTCCCGTGCGGGCCACGGTCGCCAAGCTTCCCGCCTGCCAGCACGAATTCGCCGACGAATAGGTCAGTACTTGGGTGTTCGTGGGCGTCCCGGTGCAGATGGCGATGCTTTGCAACTGGGTGGCGTTGGAAATTTCCGAGGGGCCATCGGAGTAGTAGTGTTGGGCCATCAGAGGCAGGCAGAACGCGAGAATTGCGATGAGTTTTTTCATGGGGTGAAATCCTTTTAAGATGAAACGCTGCGCTTGCTTCCGTCGAATCCCGCCGGTATCGATGGCATGAGGAAGATCAACGGACGCGAGTCTGTTTTGGGCCTTAGTACTTCCGGCTCTTTCCGTGCGGGGGTTTCGGTGATAGTGTGAAACCGTGCAAAGACTCAAACGTCTGTGGCTGGTCCTGTCGATTATCTGGGGCCTGTGTGTGGCCGTGCCGGAGTTGTTCAGCACCTCACCGCCGCCCATCGCGCGGACTGCCTTCGTGGCCCTGTTCCCACTCATTGCGGGGGCAATAACGTGGCGGCTGGGACGGTTTGTAATGCGGGGGAATTAGCGTCCGCCGCGGCCGGCAGTTCCACCGGATTGGCCCCTAACTGTTTGGCGATCGACATGATGCGCATGCGGGTGGCCAGCGCCGCGGCGGGGTTCGTTAGAGACACCTGCATGCCTTCCGTCAGAGCTTTGACTGCGGCCGGCGAGTACATCATTTTCGCCAGGATCGGGCCGGAAATCAGCAGCGCGGCGCCCTTCACCGGATTCTGTACGGCATAGCCTGTGCCGGCGATCAATGCCCCCACGGTACCGGACCCGGAGGGATTCGGACGTTCCGCCATTTTCTTTGACACCAGAAACAGATTATCGAGAGCTTCCGTTTGCGAACCGCTGGGGAACAGAATTTTCTTGGTCTGATCGCCCAGGTTTTGCCAGCTCTTCCAGAGCGAGCCGGCCTGATCGAACCCTCCCTGCGCCGTGGCCTTGTTGAGGAGCTGGTCGAGATAGGCGCGGCCGATGAGAGGCATCTGCTCGGGGGCCTGCTGCTGGACCTTGCGCAGGAAATCGATCCCGGCATCGTTGGCATAGATGGCCTGGTTGAAGGCCTGCACGGGTTCGGTGCGCAACTGGTTGGCGATGCCCGCCACTTCCATTTTCGTGGCGTGCGCAGCGCGTCCGGTTTGCAAAGCCTGTAAGGCATCCGGGCCTGCCTGCGCCATGGCGTCATTGATGCCCTGTTCAAGTTTCGAGGCGGCGCCGGCGGCCACGCCTTGATTGATATCCCGGAGGTTCGGGTTGTCGATGCGCGCCTGGGTTTTCAGCCCCGACAGACCTTGTTCGGCCTGGCTGGCCGGGATGAAGTCGTCGCCCTTCAGAATGGAATCCATGGCCTGATAGGCCGGGCTGGCGTTCCGCGCCGCCGGCTCCAACCAGGTCTGCATTTGATCGTGGATCGGCCACACCATGGTTTTCACATCCCGCACGTCCACCGGAAGCGTTACGCCCTTGGTTTCCGGGACCATCTTGCCGGGGAGGGGATTGCCTTGGGCGTCCAAGACGGTGGGGCCGGGCTGCCGGATCATTTTGCCGGTGGGCATCGAATGCACGTTAGCCGGATCGTTTTCGTAAGACCAGGCCTGATCGTAGCCCTTGCCGGACACATCCGCGAGCTGCTGGATGTTTTCGTTGAGCGCATCCGAAATGCCGCGGCCGGCTTGTTCCGGGGTCACCGGGGCCGGATGCACCTGGTTAGCCACGTCCTCCAGCGCTTGCGCCTGCTGGCCGGTAGTCTTCAGACGCGCTCTCAAGGCCACGGGAGCGCCCAAAGGGGACGTTTCCACGGCCTGCTGGATTCCAGCCACGGCCTTGTTGCCGCTCGCGGTGGCCAAATCCACATCGACGCCGGCATCCCGCGCGGCCGACACCGCGGAGGCCTCCACCGGGTTGGGATTCGCCAACGGTCCGCCTACTTTGAAAGCCGGAATCGGCAGCTTTTTGAGGAGTTCCGGGGCGGCCAGGTTAGTGGCAATACCGAGCGTCCCACCTACCGCGCCGGCGACGTCGCCGGATTGCGCCTGGTCGCCTCTCTTGTCTAATGCAGGCCCTAAGACCGGGATCAGATAATTCAGTGCGTGCCTGGCGCCTTCGACATAGTTGCCTTGCTGGAAGGCGTTGGAGGCTTTATCGTAGAGCGCGCCTTGAGCTTGCAGCGCGGCATGGGCCGTATCGACGGGATGCGCGGCGGCTTGCGCCATGCCCTTGATGTTTTCCCACGGGTTGACTTCGCCCCACCACTCGCTGATGGCGTGGCCCATCTTGTCGAGCACGGTTTGCGGCGCCGCCGGGGGCGTGCCGTCGAGCTTGTAGCCGGGCGGAGGGGGAGGCAAAGCACTCGCGCCCGAGTCTAAGGTGTAGCCGGCCGGAGGTGGGGGAAGCGCCGAAGGACTCATTGGATAACCGCGCCCGTCTTTACGTCATGCCACTTACCGTCGGAAGTCTGTCCGATCTGGTGACCACCCGCGCCTGTGGAGGTGCGCACATAGCCGCTCACTCCATGCTTCTGAAACACTTGTTGCGCCGAGGGAAGCACCGGACTCCATACGTTGTCGCCGGGAATCTGCTGGTTGTACCGTTCCTGGTAGGTTTGCAGTTTCGTGCGCAACACCCCCAGATACGTATTCACCTGGTCCGCGAGCTGCTTCGGCGAATTGGCTTTATCGATGGTGCTCTTGATATTGGCGATTTCCGGGTCTGTGGCCACGCCCTTCAAAGCGTTCGCCAGCTCGCCCGATGCGGTAGCGCGCAGGCCTTCGAAGTTGGTGGGTGCCGACGCTCCGAACATGCCCTTGAATTTCTGGAAGACCTCATTCGCCGGCGTGAACGTTCCGTTATCGAGCGCCGTCGCTGCATCGCCCAACTGGTCGAGGTGCACCGCGGCTGTGTTCAAGTTGCCGATGTTGCGGCCGTCGGTCGTGCCTGGGCCGAAAGCTTTGCGCGTCTGGGCGCGCTGGGCAGTGAAGGTCGGATCGTACTGGTAAACCGCATTCACCAATTGCAAGCCGGGACCGGACATAGCCGCGCGTCCGGTGGGCATCGGCTCGCCGCCGCTCGCCATGTTCTTCACCCGCGCCGCAAAGGCTGAAGGCAGCGTGCTCAAGTAGTCGTCGCCCGTTCTTGTCGTGGGCGCGGTAGGAACGCCGGGAATCGCGTTCACGTTGACCACCGGCCGCGCCGCTTGCTTCGACTTATCCAGGCGCGCCAGTGCCGCATTCGCCGCGTCTCGTTCTTCTTGTGTTCTGGTGGGATCGGTAGCTATTGCCGCCAGCCCCGCCTCTGTAGGTTGCGGTGGCTCTTTCGCAGCGGCCTGGGCTGCCGCAGTCCGCTGCTCAGAGGTCAAGCCCGACTGTGTAACGATGGCCTGCTGTCCATCCAGCCATTTACCGTTCTGGTCGAAGACCGCCCGCGAGGGAGGGAACACGGCAGGGCTGCCTTTTTCGGGGCCGATGAATTGGTCGCGCCTGGCATCGTAATCCGCTGGGTTGGTAGTGGAAACCAGATCGCTGGCCGCTTTCGCCTTCACCTTCTGTGCGGCATCGGCCTGCTGGCCGGGCAGTTCCGCGTCTTCTTTGGCCTTACCCGCATCTGCCGTGGTCTGCCGCGCCGCGGCTTGCTTCTGCTCCGCGTCCTTGCCCATCCAGTTGGTGGTGGTTAATCCCATCACCCTGGTGTCCAGGTCGGCCTGTCCCGTATAGGGGTGCGCGGAAAGCGCCCCCGCATCCTGATAACCTTTGGCCGAGCCGGTCTGCATGGCCTGGTTATAGGCGGCTTGCTGGGCCGGACCTTCTTGCATCTTCTGCACCGGCAGCAGCAGCTCGTGCATGCCGTCGTTGTTCAGGTTGCCGACGTCGCGCTGCTGCACGGTGAGCTTCGCCTGCTCCATCTGCCAGGTCTGGATGGCCGTGCGGATGGGCTGAATGACATTCGGCCCTACGCCTGCATTGACCGATGCATCTAAAGCTTTCCCCATGTCGCCGTTGTATTGCTTGTAGAACCCACGGAACGTCTGCATGTCCGCCTGGTCCTGCTGCATCTCCTGCAACTTGATCTGGTTCTGGGCGTTCTGGGTGGCCGCATCCTGCGTCTGCTGCGCCATCAACTGACGCTGCGCGTTGCCCGTGGCCAGGGCGTTCATCTGCGTGCCCGGATCGGGCGCTTGCTGGGTGGGGTTCTGAATCTGCGGGAGATTACTGAACGACGTCGGTGGGGCGATAGGTGACCACGGCATGTTACTCTGCCTCCTGTGCGCCGATGTCCGAGGCCGAGGGGCCCGCAGCCGGCTGCGTGGGATATCCGAATTGTTTGCTCGAGGTGTCGTAGCTGGTGGCGCCGGGCGCGGAATTCCAATTGACGTTGGTTCCGCCGGTGAAGAAGTTGCCGATATTCTGCGCCATCGACATCACCGAGGTGCCCATGTTCTGGCCCATCTGCTGCAGGCTCGGCATCCCTTGCTGGGGCATTCCCATACCTTGCTGCTGCTGGGGCATTCCCATGCTTTGCTGGCCCGGCTGCTGACCCGGCCAGGTCGAAACCGGCGGCCGCATGGCCAGCGAGTTCTGTTGTTGTTGCTGCTGCCCGTTCTGTTGCTGCCCCGGCATCGGGGGTCCCACCATTTGCCATGCGCCCATAAAAATCAACCTTTGTAATGAGTACTGTTTTGGTACGTCTTGACCCTAGGCGCTAACCGCCCGCACTGAAGGCCAGGGCATTCAGCCCCGATCCGACTCCGCCTAACATGCCGTTCCAGGCGCTGGCGCTATTCATGTCGCCCTGCGCCTGCGCTTGGCCGCTCCCAATTTGGGTTTGGCCGAGGTAGTTAGCTGCACCCATCGTGTTGCTCGCGGCGAGATCAGTGCTTTGCATTCCAGCCGTCCCCGCGAATTGCGCGGCGCCGGTGTTCAGCGTTCCGCCGTACTGAGCGGCTTGGGAGCCTTGCGATCCTGCGTATTCGGCTCCCTGCTGTCCCATACCCGCCGTGGTCGCCAGGCGGTTGAAAGTGTTCTGCTGCTGGGTCTGGTATTGGTTGAAGGCCTGCCCGTAATCCGAGGCTGCGAGGTTATTGGTCTGCTGGTCCAGCGCTTTCATAGCCCCGCCCGAGCCAGTCACTCCGCTCGCGGCCTGCTGGCGGCTCATAGCCTGCTGCATCTGTTGCTGCTCGAATTGGTAGCCGGGATCCTGCTGCTGAAATTGCTGAAAGCTGAAGGGCGTATTGAGCGATCCACCGGGCGCTAGGCCCGTGGCCAGGGTATTGGCCGCTTGCGCGCCGGTCGCCGTATAGGGGCTGACTCCCGCCTGCGCGGCGCCGGCGGCGGCATTGGCATTGGTGGCCGCCGTGCCGGCGGCGCCAGTGACTCCGGCGCCCGCGGCCGTGCCCGCGGCGGTGATGCCGGGGTTGACTCCGGCCGCGGCATTGGTGACCGTCTGGCCGGCCGTGTTGTAGCCGCCCGAGAGGGCGTTGGCGGCGTTGTGGCTGGCGCTACTTCCCTGAATCCCTCCAAGAACGCTGGTGATTAACGAAGGCACCTAGCGCCTCCCTTCAGTGAGAATGATTGCGGTGACGAGAGAAGACATGGAAAATTCCTTTATGAGAAAATAAGGCGGAATGACCGATGAGGCGCGCATAGCGAAAGCGCTGGAACTGGGCTGGACCCACATCTATATCGCCACCGGACCGAGCACAAATCCCAGGTGTGCCGGAATCAGGAGCGTAGAATCCGGGCCGCGCGAGGGCGATGAGCGGCTGATGGGGACGCCTCCAGGACAATGGCAGCAGGGGCGCGGCGGCTCGGGAACGGGAAGCGGTCCTGCCGTCGATCTGCCGGGCTAAGGTCGGGATCGCCCCATCAAAATCTGATCGACCAGCCGGCCGCCCTTCATGAAGCTGCGCCGATTGACGCCATACCGGATCAATCCCATGGCCTGGACACCGAAGCGCACGGCTGCCGGATTCGACGCCGGCACAGAGGCAATCAATCGCCGGCAGGGCGTGTTGCGCCAGAGCCATTCAATGATCTCTTTGCCGGCCCGGTGAGTGAGCGCCGGGTGAACCTTGCGCAGCATGGCGACGTGCGCCGCCCAGCAGATCTCGTTCTCCGGGATGAAGCAGAACAGACCGATGGCCCGCCACTCGTCGGAGACCAGCACGTATGAGATGCGCGGATCGGTGTTTAAAACAAACTGCTCCGGAGCCGGCAGAAAATCGTCCCCCATATGCGGAAACATGCGCGGATGGGTGAGGATCTGTCGCACCAGGGCGAAATCCGTGGTCCGATTAAAATCCATAACGTACGTTCACTGGATCTCGGCGCCGGATGCCATGATGTTCACCGAGGCCGTGGTGGGGCACAGGGCGGCGATGAAATCCCCCGGCATCAGGACGTGATTCTCAGCGCCGTAAATTTCGACGGTCGAACCGGCGGCCACGCTGCCGGTCCAAATCTGCGAAGCCGCGCCGGCCGCGCCGGCCGAAGGCACCAGGTAGACGGTCGCGACGTAGGCCGTCGCGGTGGTATTGGTCAGGGTCAGTTTTTTGATGACGGTGGTCGTGGACGCCGGCGCCGCATAATACGAGACCGCGGACGCAGTGAGGAGCGAGCCTTCGATGAGACGTTTATTGTTGACTGCCATTGGTGGTCCCTTATGCGGCGAGAAGCCCGGCGCTCTCGAGGAGCGTAACGATTTCCGCGATCATCGCGGAGCACTGCGCCAGAGTGGCGGTGCCACCGGGAAAATTGGTGAGCATACTGGCGCCCGTGGGTGTGCCGAAACCGGTCAGGGGCAGGGTGGCTGCAGCCGCTCCGATCTGGATCTTCCCGTTGGCCAGCAAGGCGAGACTCGCGGCCCCGCCGGCGCCGGCCTCGAGCTGAATGGTTCCCCCGGCCGCGCGCTGATTGTTCCGGATGTGCAAAACGTCGGGGTTGGCGTTGTCCAGGTAAACGATTGTGCGTGCCGTTCCCGCGCTGTCGTAGATGTCCACCAGCGCATCGTTCGGAAGCAGGAGCCCCGGCGCACCTCCCAGGCCCGTACCGCCAATCTGCAGCAACGCGCCTGGGGATGTGTTGCCGATGCCTAAACGTCCGGCGATGTAACTCTGTGTGCCAGTGTCCCAGCACATTCCCACCGGGACGCTGGAGTCCGCGGCTTCCAGGTGCTCGAGGGCCGTGGCGTGCGCGCTTTCCTGGGTTCCTCTGTCGATCGAATCGAACAGCGCCAGGCGCATCAGGTCTTCCGCGGCGCTGGCGATATCGGTGTGTTGCAGGTAATCGAGCCAGGGGCGCGATACCTTCCCCGTCTGCGGATCGAGCAGGGTCGCGTCCTTCGGGATGGTCTTCGCGACGTTGGTCTTGTTCTGCTGGTTAAGTTGTGCCATCGATTGCCTGCATGTAGGCCGCCGCGATTTGCATATCCACGCCCACCGGGAGCGTCTGCGAGTACTTCGAGAGCCAGGTCTTGCCGCGATCGTCGGACCAGAACAATTGCACGGTGACTCCGGTCGATGCGGTCTGCTTACTCAACACCATCCACAGGCGGTCTCTGCCGTCACCCAATCGACTCCAGTAAACGCGCGGCACGATGCCGGCAGCGGTTTCGCCCGCCACATCGCAGTCCAGCTCCCAGCGGGAATAGAACCTGCGGTTGTTCTCGGTGGTGACGTGGCCGGCCCTGCGCAGGCGATAGATGGCCGTGCCCGCATCATCCAGATAAGCCGACGAGATGACGTAGATCTTGCCGTTACTCCAGTCGCCGCCATAGTGCGCATCCCCCGTGCCGAAGTCCACCACGCAGTGATAAGCCACCCGCTGGCGATCGAATACCGGGAAGTTGTTACTGTCGAAGGTGCCGTGCCACCAGCCGCGCTCGGTCCACTGCTGAGTCATGGCGTCGTAGCACCAGGTGGCGTTGGCGGTGGGGAAATTGACGATCCAGAATTCGTGGCCCGCTTCGGCATAGGTAAAGGCCACCGCATCGGAGACGGTGCTGTATTGCCGCCAGGCGCCTTCTACGAATGGCGTCGAGATGCGCTGCGGCGAGAATCCTACGGCCTGCACGGCGAAGCGATCGCCGCGCCGGTCGTCTCCCGCCAGCCATGCGACTCCGTTGCCCAGCCTGGCTACCGCATAGCGTGCCTGGGAGCCCAGGTGCATGGTGTAACCGGGATTGGGCTGGAACGTGGTGTTCGTATTGCCGGTATCCTGGAAGACTTCGGTGCATTCCAGGTCGCCGAAAACGTACACTTCCTGGTGGTCGGCGAAGACGCTCTGCACCTGGTCCGGGTAGGATGCTTTGGAAAAGTAATCCAGCGGACTCCAGCTCGTCCCATCGTTGACCGCGGAGTAGAAAACCTGCTTGGAGTTCGCGGCGGACACGAAGAAGTAGCCGTCCATGAAAGTGCAGGTGCAGGCCGCCACCGTGCCGGCGGGTTGATATCCATGCCCACCGGTAGAGCCGTTGGTTCCCGCGGAAGAGGAAAGCTGCACCCGGCCCGAGCCAGCCGGCCATTCCTGGCCGACCACCGTATACGTCCCCGGCGTGAATCCCGTGCCGCTCGTAATCGTTATTTGCGCGCCAATCGCGGGGGGATTAGTGAGGAACGCCGAGCTTCCCAACACCAGGCCAAAACCAAGCAGCGTAAGGTCCGTGTAGTAGATGGGGCCGAGGTATTCGATGCCCACACCCCCGCTCGATCCAACCGTGCCCAGAGCCGCGCTACAGGTGGCGTTGCCGGAGGTGTCCACCGAATTGATGGTCACGGTTTGCACCGTCCATCCCACCCCGCCCGTAATGGCAACCGGAAATCCAACATCCCCGGCGCCGAAAGGACTGGTCGGGCAGGACATGATCGTCGACGTGGTGGGATCGATAAGCAGGCCCAGCAATGGAATCGACTGCACGCACTCGACCGGCCCATTGCCGTTATCGCAATAGGCATTGCCGGCCGAGACCACCAGCAACTGATTGCCGTTCACTGCGAACTGGACCGGATTGCCGTCGTTGCCGATCGTGCCGCCGGCCGTGCCGATACCGGAAGCGCCCGAGAATCCGGACGTGGAGCGGTCGATAATGGTGCCGTCCACCAGGATCTGGTAAAGGTGATCTGCACCTACCGCGTAAAGGGCGCCGTCGCCGGGAAAAATGCCTCTACAGGGGGACTTCGGCAGGGTTACAAATAACGAGAGGCCTGGAGTGCGAACCAACGCAAACGCCGATTTTTCAGAAGTCGGCTCTTGAGTCCAATTAACCGTTCTCGCGGCACCGATATTTAACGATGGGAAACTGTCGGCAGTCCCCGTGAAGGAGTCGAATTTCATATTAGTAAGACAAACGGTCCAGGTACTTTTGGGTCTTCCAAAACTTCATGCCGGAAGAGTGGCTCCTGAGGCTCCGCGCCAAGATGGGGACATGAAGATCATATTGGGATTCATCGCGGGTGTACTCTCCGCTACCGCGTGGCTCGCGTGGATTCGGCCGCTCGCGCCGCCCACGGCGCCGCACGCGCCAGTTTTCGAGATTGCCTATCTAAAAGCCGGCCGATGCGAAGCCAAGTTGCGGCACGAAAAGGCGTGGCACGCTATCGAGAACGATATCTTCCCCGCGATGAGCAACCGGGATTTCGTGCGCCTGGCATACCAGACCGTGCTGCGCCGGGAACCGGACGAGGGAGGCTGGTGGATGTACACCAACGGCCTCGATAATCCATCGATCAACGGCGGGCCGCCGGTTACGCGCGGCTGGATCGTATGGCAGATGATGCGCAGCGAAGAATTCGCGGACCTATCTACCCGCGGAGCCCAGTAAGCCAGTTGTAGAGGCCGCCAGATCGGCCAGCGTCGGAGGAAAGCGTGGGACAATGCGCGGCGGCGTTTGCCCGCTGGATATTGGTCATCGCATAGCTGTAGAGCTGCTGGACGTGCGGGGGCACTTCCATGCGATACGTGCCGGCCAGGCGGATCGCCAGGGACGTTATGAAAAACTCCTCGTACCCGTCGGGCACGATGATGCCGCTCTGGAGATTCGCCGGTTTGGCGTTCGCCAGCCAGGTGTAGAGCTCGATCTGGTAGACCGCATCGGGCGCCGGATACAGGAAGATGTTCGCCAGCGGAAATGCGTAGTCGCAGTAGAGACTAGCCGGCCAGGTGTCGATCCCTCCCGCCGATCCCGCAGGCGGAAACGGGTTGGTGGCCTGCAGCGGGATCCGCGCCCATTGGGCTGCCGTCAGGATTTCGATATGCCTGCGGATGGTGGGGCTGGTAGGGAGCAGCAGGTTGGCGCGCGTGATGCGCATGGGCCTGGCGCCGTTCCATATGCCGTTCGCTCCCAAGGTGTAGTTCTGCTGGCCGGTGATGGTCGGATACTGGTTGATGGCTTCGCAGAAGATATTCGCCCGATTGGCATTGGCCGAGGCGATCATACGGCAGAGCCACAAGAAGCCGTCTTTCAGCTCCGAGGTGTTCAGACCCTGCCCCGGCCGGATCTTGCCCAGCAGGATGGCCGCGGCTTCGACCACGGATTGAGCCGAGGGATAGACGACTAACCCGCCCTGGCCGGTTGCCCCGCCGCCCCACAATGTGCCGCCGAAGGCGCCCATGCTACTGACAACTCCATGCGCTTCCGTTGCCTACGGCCATGTGTCCGCTGCCGGTCGTTGTACAAGTCGCCGCCGTGGTGCAGTTGGAGCAATACACCGACATCCCCGCCGTGGGAGTCCCCGGCAGGTTGGCGTAGGCGTAGACCTTGTTTTGGAGTGGGAGGGCTTCGGTAATCTGGGTGGTGCCAACCGTGAAGCCAGCGGTTCCTGCGCCGCCGGCGTCGAGGGCGATGGTGCCGGCCGTGGAAGATCCGGCCTGCAACCACAGAATATTAGTCGCGCCCAGAAACACGTTCGCCGTCTGCGCAACCGACGAGCCGTTATACGAGGTCATCTGGATGCGTTGCGAGGCCAGGGACGCCGCCGATTCGCTGACCGCTCCGATGTTCAGGGCGATAGCGCTGGCCCCGTCGTGGAGATAGATGGCGTTGCCGTACTGATACGTTCCCGGAACGCGCTGAATCTGGATGCCGGTCGTCAGGCCCGTGGCGTTAGCAACGTGATTCGAGACGATGGAGATGGCGTTGATGAGAGCGGGTGCGCCTGCGCCGGAGGCGGAATTCTGGGTATCGAATTCCCAGCCGGTGAGGTTGCTCCCGCCTATGGCGCTCGTGCCGTTGGTGATGGTCGTGTTGCCGGACCAGCAGGAGGTTAAGGCCGCCGCACATTCCGCGTACCCGTAGAGCGCCACCGCCATCTGGCTCTGCTGCGTGGTTCTGGCGTACCCGGAGACTCCCGAATTCAGCCCCACCGTGTTGCCGTTGCCGCTGGTGACATTGATCGAGCCCACCAAAGCCTGCACGGCGGGGCCGGTTGTGAATGCAAACTGACGAGTGTCCGGGTAGCCGCCAATGTCGAACTGCGATCCGTTCCACAGGGTAGCAATGGTGAGCCAGTTCGGAGAGGTGTGCCAGTACTGGATCTGGCTGAGTTGCGAAGCCGATGCGCCCATGATGGTGTACGCCCCACTCACAACCGCGCCTGTGTCGCGCACTACGCGCGCATAAGTCTTGCCGCAGGTCGTCACGTTTGCGAGCAGGGTAAGCGTAGAGCCGCCGGTGATAAGCACGTCGCCGCCCGTCGATGGCACTGAGCAAACAGCCTCCTGGAGACCACCCGAAATGCTCTGGATGGTATAGGCCCCGGTGTGGGTGTAGCCGCAGTCCAGGATGATGGCGCCCGTCGACTGTCCCGAGGTTCCCAAGCCGCCGGTAATCAGGCAGGCCTCGCCACCCGATCCGGTCCCCCCTCCACCGGATACCCAGACGCTATGCAGCGAGTCCGTGCCGTTCATGCCCTTGGGCACCGGGGTGAACGTTACCGAAGTGTTGCCCACGATCAGAGACGTTCCAGGGGATTGCGGCGTGAAGTTATAGAGCGAAGCCGCCAGGGTGGAGTATGCTGCGATGTTCGTGAGATTGGCGCCCAGCGCGCCTTCGATAGCCTCGATCTCCGCGGCCGCCCGCTGGTGGAAACAGGCGTCTACCGCGGCGCCCACCGTGGAGCCCTGCGGCCAGGTTCCGGCAGTGGTCCCGGCATAGGCCCGGGTGACCGTTAGAACGTTCCCGGCTATGCCGGTCACAAGCTCTTGCTCGTAGCCGCCGGAAACCCCGGCGGTCACCGTTCCAATGGTGGCCACCATGTCGACCAGCCACCCGCTGTTACTGGCAACCACCAGCACGGTGTCGGTCGGATTCTGCGCCGACGAGTTGGTGGTCTGGACATTGTCCGCCGCCACCAGCATTTGGGAAGCGCCCGCGACGAGGCTGGGATATACGGCCGTGTTGCACACCTGGGCGCAGGCGAAGATCGGGAAGAGTAAAAGCAGGGCGAGTTTTCGCATTTGGAGATTCCTTTTAAACGTTGGGGGCGGCCTGGGGAGGAGTAGCGGGCGTGATGATCTCGGCTTTGGATAGCGCCGCCAGATTGACCAGGGTCGCCGTTGCCGGCTTGCCGTATGGCTCGCACAGGTCTAAGGCCACGTTGAACCCCAACGCCCGCGGCCACCCATTGGGCAGGGTCAGGGTGTCGGTCAGGTTGACAGTAACCGGGACCGGCACGAAGGCGACTGTCGTCGATACGGTGGCGCTCGCCACAAATTGGGCCACCGCGGCGGACAGCGTAGAGGCCACCGTGAAGACGCTGGGATCGTAATCGGCCAGGGCAATAGTCAGGTCGGTCTGCGGGCCGGCGATAGCTTTCTGGATATCGGTCAGGGCTAGAGCCAGGGCTTTTGCAAATTCGGCCTGCTTCACTGCCAGGGACTTTTTGACGGCCGCGTTCCAGCTCCCGATCAGATTATTGAGGGTGGTCTGGGCGAGCGTGTAGTCTTCGGTGGCAGGCGTTTCCCCGCCGGCCACGGCACCGATGGTGGTGAGGGAGGTGGTGAGTAAATCCGATACGAGCATAACCGCCGATGGCGCCAGACCTCCGCAAGATCGCGGGGGCCTGGCCTATGGGCGGTCGGTGATGAGGTCTGTCGAAGCTACCTGCGTTTCCGCTTACTCGCGGGCCGCACATCGGACTCGGCAGTCTCCGCAGGCGCAGCGCTTCCGAGTACCGCGGCGTGGGCCGCGATGTCGGGATCCGGTGTGGCGCCGGGGGCCGTCTCGATGCCATGTGCCGCGGGGGAATCGGCCCAGCCGTCGCCTAAGGCGTCGTGCTCTTCGGCCGACGCGATCAGGCGCGCCGGTTCAGTGGCGCTGTAGCGCCATACGGGGAATTGCATATGAATGTGAACCTCGGGAAAAAAAAGAACTGCAAGGAAAAAATGGGGCGCGGTGGCGCGCCCCTCGAATTAAGGGAGAAGCTTAGTACCTACAGGCCGGAGTGGACGCGGTATGCAACTTTGACGGTGACGTGGCCGGCTCCGGTGATGAAATCGGCCGTGGCCGAGGCCAGGTATACCGCCGTGTTGAGCACGGCGCTTGCAAGATTGGTAGCCAGTGCGCCCGCCAGCACGATGACCTGACTCGCCGTGGGACTGGTCAGGAACGTGGCAGCCACAGTGGCGGACGCCGGGACTGTGGTCGAGGCGCCATAGGAAAGCTGGATTACGCCGCCATTGGCGAAGGCTGCGGTGAGGAACACGTTTTCGAGTACCGCGGAAAGCACTTCGATCAGCGTACCGGCGCCCGCAGCGGCGATAATCGCCGGCGGAGCCGAATTGAGCGCCTTGGTTTGGGTATTGGTGAGCGCCACCGTCGCGTACTGGATGGTCGACGGGTCCAACTGCGAGCTCGGCACCGGGGTGGTGGCGCAGGCGTTGATGCCCGCGCGCAGGCTCGTATTGTTCAGATTCTGGGCCGCGATCATGGCCTGGATGGCATCCAGGTTCGATTCGTCGAAGACCCCGCCGCCGGCCGGCAGCTTCACAAGCGTAGTTTCGGACACTCAGTACCTTCCGAGCGACACGGACATGTTAGCCGCGGTATCCGACGAAGCGGTCACGAACTGGAAGGTGATCACGTCCCCTGGAGCAACAGCCACCGAATGCGCCACGTCGATGCAGGCCGCGGCGGCGGCGGTGGCGCAGGCGGTAGTCGAGGTATTCAGGGTCAGGGTCGTGGACGAGCCGTTTTTGTAGACGGTCAGCAGGTCTTTGCCGGTGCCGCCGGCGCCGGCGGCGGAAAGCGAAATGCGCAGGTTGGCGAGGGTGCCGAACTGCGGGACCACGTAGCGCGCGGTGGCCGTGGTGGCTCCCGAGCAAGCCGCGTCGTTCAGATATTCGGTTTCGCCGGATCCGGCCGTGCCGGTACAAAACGCGCGGATGGTCTCGACGCTGCCGTCCGAGCCGGTGCCGTGGCCGATCTCAATCCACTGTCCGGAAGAGCGGCAATCGAAAATGCGGCCGTCTGCCAGGTTGATCCACGGCAGCACATAGAGACTGGATGCGGTGCAGCCCCCGCCCACGTTGGCGTCTTCGTTACCGAATTGCTGGGGCGGCCCCAGATAGAGGGTTTGGCCGGAGACATGCGTGCCGGGCGCCCAGTGGCGGTCCACCACAAAGCATGTGGAGCTGGTCCCCGCGGCCGCGACTTGCATGGGCTCGAGGTCCATGAACAGCATCGTGCCGGGCGCGGAGACGGTCGGGACGCTGATCCCGGTAGCCGAAGCCACGCACACCTGCGTATCCGTCTTGGCGACGGCCGCGGAAAGTGTGGTGGTTCCAAGAGTGTATGTCTGCGCTAAGGCAGAAATGGCGAAAAGGGCCAGCAGGCCGCAGATCGCAGAAACTTTCGAAAGTGTTCGCATGCGGGTTAGTTGTCCCGGTCGATGGAAACTCTCAGCGGCCGGCCCGGGTGTTTGGGGCCGACCGCTGAAAGCCGAATGCTGCAGGCTGCTTTATCCTTCCACGCGGCATGCCATTTCGCGGTACAGCGGCGCGGCATCCCACAGGACGTCCATGCGGTTGATCTCCTTGCGGTAGACGCCGTCGAAGCAGCGCACCATGGAGATGTTGAGGCCGGTTTCGGCGTCGTTGGCGGTGGTCACCAGGGCGCCCATGCCGGGCTCCGGATTGCATAGAGGGACGCATACGAATGCGAATGCGTTCTTGTGCAGCAACAGCGCCTGCGGAGACACCGTGTTCGCGGCGCCGTCGAAGGTCAGGGCGGCGCCGTTGGCCGCCACGGCGCTGACGTTCTGGTATTGCCCGCTGGCCGTAATGGCCGGGGCGATGGAAAGCGTCAGGTTGCCGGAACCATCCGAGGAGCCGGGGGCCAGGCACACGAACTGTTGCAGGTCGCCGGTCGATTGGCGGGTCTGCGGATGCACGGAATACACGCCCGCGATGGTGAAGGTATCGCCCTGGAGCACGCGGGAAGCCGCCGCAGCGGTCCAGCCGTTGGTAACCAGGCTCATGGTGGCGTTGTTGCCGCCGTCCGCCTGTGCGCCGCCTACGACGTTCACCAGCGGAGATCCGCCCAGCGGGCCGACCGTGCGCGTGTAGATGGTCTGGTCGCGGAAGACGTTGTATCCGAGACTGTCCACCATCTGCCCTTGTTTCCACTGCTGCGAGATCGCGCCAGTGGGGTTATACAGGGTCTTCACGCCGTGCACGAAGGTGCTCGAAAACTTGCGGTTGACGATGAGGTTCAGCTCTTCGTCTTGCGGCAGGCCTTGCTCGATCAGCAAGTCGCCGGCTTTCAGGTAGGGCTGCTCGTCGACCGGAGTCGTGCCGGGGGTGCCCACCGCGTTGAACGTGTTCCAGGAAATGTACTGCGCGCAGGCGGCGTTGATCGTGGAGGCCAGCGCGAGGGCCGCGGGCTTGGCATACAATTCGCGCGCCTCGCGGATGGACAACGTTTTCTCGACGCTGTCCCAATCGAAAGACACTTGCGCGACCTGGGCCACCTTGACGGGGGTCACCTGGTCGGTCAGGGGCTGCGGATCGTACTTCAGGCCCGTCGAAACCGTGAAACGGTAGGGCTTGCGGACGTCGACCGACGCGCCGACTTTGTAGGCCTTCTTGCCGAATTCCGGGGTGACGTCTTTGCTCATATTGCGGCACACGTTCAGTGCGCCGCCCAAGTCCATGAGCACGAGCTTGGCGAAGATTTGGGGGGTTACAACAGCGTTAGCCATGATGGCGTTTTCCTTGTGGGGCCGCCCGCGTTCTAGCGGGGGCCGGGGGCAGTGCGGCTCAAGAGTTGAGCTGCTTCGTCACTTCCCGCTTGAAAGTGCGCATGTCGCACTTTTCCAAATCGACCGTGGCGGGAGATCCGCCGCCGACCGATGCGGGAGGCTTAGGCAACGGCTTCTTTGCCGCTGGGGTGGGGGTTTGAGAAACCGGGGTGGAGAGCTGCGCTTCGAGCTTGCCGAGTTCGCGGGCCAGAGCCACCTGCGTTTTGCAGTTGCCCATGCGCGCGACTTCGGAAGGGTTCTGATGGAGAAAGAGAACCATCTCGGGGCCGACAGGGGACTCTTTGACGATGTCCGCCACGCCTGCCCGAGTCACCAGAGGTCCGATATTCGCAATGGCATCCTCGAAATCCGGATTGTCCTTTGCGAACGTCTGGCTCTTGGCTTCCCAGGTGGTATGCAGGGTCTTGGCCTGCGCCTGGAGCTGCTCGGTCTGTTTCGCGCGATCGCGCTGATCGGCCTTGTAGTCGGTCAGCTTGTCGATGTAATCCAGCTTGGCGGCTTCCAGCTCTTCCCAGGTGCCGGTCCATTTGGCTGGATCGGGAGGGGCGGGCTTGGTGCTGGCCGCGGCTGCTGGGGGCGCTTCGGTGGCGGGTGTGGCTGCCGGGCCAGGCGTTTTTGACGCAAGCTCCCGTTCGGCTTTCTCCGCGCGTTGACGCGCTTCGTCGCGCTGCTGGGCCAGGCGCCTGAATCGTTTGTCGATGGCGCTCTCGTGCTTCTCTTCGGGTTTCTCTACTGCCGCTTCTGAGGCGGGCTGCGTTTCCGGCTCGGCGACGGGGGCGGTCTTTTCACCCTCGGGAGCCACAGGCGTTTCGGTTTCGGCTTCGACTGAAGCCGGTTCATCCGCCAGCGCCGCGCGCAATTCCGCCATAGACGGATCTGCACTGAGTGCCGGCGTGATTACAACTGCTGTTTCTTCGGGCATGTTTCCTTTCGGGGAGAACAAGGGTCTTGGCGGTGATTAACGTCCCCGCGGACGTGCTGCTAAACTCGGGGTGCAGGGGGCCGGTAACTCGGCAGTCTGACCGTAATCAGGCGACGTTTGCGCGCGCGGGGTTGGCCACCCGCCGACGATTCTTAAGCCGGTCACGCCGTTGCAGGCCGAATGGCTCTACGTTTCCGCCGCTTGTAAACGACCGTGGTGAGCGGCTCCATGAGAATCCTGCGCACGCGCGCCAGGCGGTCGAGTTCCGCCTCGCCGGCTCTCAGTGGATTGAGGCCGCAGAAGATTAAATCGTCCAACTGATCGCGGAGTACTTCATTCGGATCCGCGGCTTCGACCACTCGGGGCGGTTCGATTGCTGGTGCCATGGATCGATCACGCGGCCTGCTGTCCGGGCTGCTGCTGGCTGGCCTGCTGGGCTTGTTGCGCTTGCTGCGCGGCAGCCGCGGCCGCCTGCTGGTCCGACTGTTGAGTCAGTGAGTCGGTGGCCGCCTGATGCTGCTGCATGGCGAAATCGTGGGACCGGTCCATCATGCCGTCCTGCAAATCCCTGGTGTGCTGGATCGCGCCGATTTCCTGCTCGAGGCGCGCGATCGCGCTCTTCACGCCGGCGTTCAATTCGGCGACTCTGACCTCCGCTTCGATCTGCATGCGTTTGGTCTCTTCCTGGAGCTGCGCGATTTTCAGGCGTCCGGTTATTTCCGGCTGCTTGGAGGCAAGCTGCTGTTGTAGATCCAGGATCATGGCGTGCTGCTGGCTGGTCATGGCCTGCGCCGATTGCAATGCCTGCTGGACTTGCGGAGGAATTTGCTGGTTGCCCTTTTGCGGCTGCAAAGCCGGAGGCAGGCTCAACCGGTACCGCTCGGCAATCTGCTGGCTTCCAGGAGCGTCCAGATTCTCAAACAGGATGTCGCCGGCGCGCTGCATGAACGTCGGGTCCGCATTCGCGATTTCGCTATAGGTGTCGAAGGCCTCTTCGCGCTGCGAGGTGTAACTCTTGCCCGTGCTGACCGCCGCGGCGTACTCGCCCACATCCATGCGGTGATGCACCGTCTCGCCGCTTTGTGGATCTTTGTACGGCTTGGCCGTGTTGACGCGCACCACGCTGGTTTTGCCGTCTTCGGTCCGGATGGGGACGTTCTTCTCGCCGGCGTCCAGCTTTTGGATCAAAGCCAGCAGAATGCGTCCTATGGTCTTGCGGGTGCGGGCCTCGTTGCCCTGAAAGTGATAATTGGAATTATCGCTTTCCCGCTTGTTGCGTTGGATGGCGATGCCGGAGACTTCCTGCGTGTTCGGCTTGCCCATGGCCGGATCGAACATTCCCATGCACGCCTTCAGCGCGTCCACAGCCTGGTTGTAGCCGATCACCAGGGCTTGAATCGGTGGCTCTACCGCTTCCCGCTCGGGGGGCGGGATGGGCCGGCCCTGATCGTCGTAAGCGTTATAAGGCACCACCGCGTGGCTGATCTCGTTGATCTTATCCCAGATCTCCTCGAGGCCGGAGATGGAGCCAACGGGCGCTTTGTACGGGTTCTTGGGCGCCGAGGCGATGAACTGCGCGATGCTCGAGATGTACAGGTTAATCAGCCGCTGCGGGTCTTTGGCGTGGCGGATCAGCGAGTAGGTGCGCGTGACTCCATCGACCACCTGCTCGTCGCCCCATTGCGGAACGATTCCGAAATAAGGGACCACCCATTCGGTCTCGTCCAGGATTTCGGCGCCGTTCAGGATGTACTGGTACATCGTGACTTCGTCTTCCTGCCATGGGTCGATGGTCTCGTCCACCAGCTCGGGAGCGGCTTCATCTTCCCAGCGCGTCTGCTGATCTTTCAACTGCACGCGGGTGCGCTGTTTATGGACCTTCAGCCAGTACTCGGTGACCTGGACTTCGGCGCCGTCTTTGCCGATGCCGAACCACTCGGGCGCGGGACACTCGCGCGACGTGAAAAAGTTATTCTGCGAGGCGACGGTGTCTTTGCCGTAGAGCCGCTCGTGCTCTTCCTTCGAGATGTTGGTGGTGACGAAACAGTAATCGGCGTCCTGGCGATCGTATCGCTTGGAGGGGCCAAACAGAACGCTGAACTGATTGCGGATGGGTTCGAGCCACGCTTCCTGCTCGCGGGATTTCGGCTTGTATTTCGTGGTGATGCGAATGAAACCGCGGCCGCTGGTCACCTGGTGCTTGCGCGCCGTGTCGTAGACTTCATCGGCATCCGACTCGTATTCGATGTGCCGGACCCTGCCCTGCAGCATCTCGGAAGTCTTCTCGTTGCCTCCATCCAAGGGGGTGATGCGGATGGCCGGCTTAGTCTGTCTGCCGTCGTTGACTACCTGGGCGATGAAGGTCGGCAGCCGGTTCTCGGTGAGGATCGCGGTGCGCGCCGCCTTGCGCGCGGCCAGGGCGTTCTCGGTCCACTGAGACGATCCGCCGCCATCGATGGGCGTGGCCGCGGCAAACAGGAGATCGTCGAGAGCTTCGGCGCGGTCGATTTGATCGGCAGCTAGAGCGTAGGCGTGGCGATCGCGCGCGGTCTTCAGGAATTCGTCGAGTTCCGAGGCGGGGACGGTGGGAGACTTAAACATGGCGTGTTGCGCTGCGGATGAATGTGACTGGCAAACTTACGTGAGCCGGCAGATGCTTCTGAGGTTCGCGGTGCTAACTATGCGAGAAATGCTCGACTTCGTGCGCTCGCCGGCCGGCCGGAAAGCCGCGGAGCAATACCGGACCGGGCAACTGATGCCTCTGGCGGATGGCTGGTTTTTCTATGCCGATTGCTTCTGTGCCTCACCCCCAGGTGGGAGAAAAGACTAAGCCCCAGGCAATCTGCCGGCCCGCTTCCAGAGCGCTAAAACCGAGGCCTTGGAGCATATCGGGCAGGATCAGCCAATAGAACCGGTTGCGTGAGACGTTCAGGTGGTCCGCGATGAGAGAGCGCCGCAATTACTTTCCTTTCGGGGCTTCGTGGGCCGCCAGCAGCGATGCCACGTGCGCCGAGGCGCCAGCCGCGTCGGTGAAGACGTTGCGGGTGGGCTCGGGCATTGCGCCGTCCGGTTTGACGGCCTCGTGGTGCGCGGTCACCATGTAGCCATTCGTCGCGGGTTCGATGCGCACATGATCCAGGTCGCCGCGCGGAGAGAGCTTCGGGGCGTTCTTGCGCAACGTTTTTGCGAGCAACGAATTCGGGGACTTTAAGGTCGGGGCGGCGTTGGATGTCATTCGTTTCCTTTTTGGATCAGCCCATCCAGCCATAGGCGCCGGAAGGCATCGGAGGGGATGCGCGCACCACCTTGACCGGTGCAACGTTGCGCGCGAAGGTGAGAGCTAATCCATCGCCTTCGTCCGGAGAAGCCAGGCCGCGCTTGGCCATCTGTTCCTTCGATTCCAGGACCAGTTGCTCGCGCTGGTTGTGGTGGAAGCCGGGCCCGGTAAGGTCCGTTTCCAAGATAGGGCTCGAATCGATGGCGCCCATCGGCAGCCAATCTTTCAGCTTTTGCCACATAAACGCGCGCATATTGGCCTGGTGCGGATCGAGGGACGCAGCGCCGAAATTCACTTCCCCCACGTTCTTAAATCCGAGCTGATGCAGCCGGTTGACCATCGGGCCGCCAAAAGCCGAGTCCACAAACATGAACGCGACCTTGTGACTGGGCCGGGTGTCGCCCAGGATTTCGGCGAGCTTTGAGACGCCCACCATGGTGTCGCGGAGCTGCTCGCCCGGTATGCGGATGGGCGGAATGGACCGCGCATCGCAGCCTCGACGGAAGCGAACCACAAACCAATCCGCGCCGCCGCGGGGAACGTCCACGCCGGCGATCAGCGGATCGTCCGGGAAGGATTGCGCCTCGCGTTTCTGCGCCGCGAAGACTCTCTCGTTATCGATAAATTGCAGGTCGCCGGCGCGCGGAGCCAGGCCGCGCACGCGGACTCTGACGAAATCGGAATCCTCGCCGTGCTCCTCGATCCACTGCCGGATTAGTTCCTTATTAGTGAACCTACAGGTCCGGGAGTCGATGGTGCGGGTGATCCAACGGCCGCGCTCCGATCCGAACACCACGCGAAAGAACTTTCCGCTGTTCCTGGTCGGGTTGCCCCAGGCGAAGATGAAGGGCTCGCCGTCGGTCAATCCGCCTTCGGCTACTTCCCAGATCTTGTCCGGGATCGCGGACGCCTCGTCGAACAGGTACCAGCTCGAAGAGTCCGCCGCATGCTGGCCGGCAAAGGCCTCCGAGTTTTCCTCGCGGCAGGTCTGCGCCGATACGAACCAGGATTCCGGCGCCGCTTTCGCCCGGATCCGATCGCTCCCGACGTCGAACCAGTGCGCGGTAATCGAGCGCTTCGTCCAGGTCTGGATGGTCGCCCAGGTCTTCGTCTGGAGCTGTACGAAGGTGTTAGCGGTGACCGTGCCTCGGCTGTGCGGGCGGGTCGACAGGAGCCAGTCAGTCAGCCAGGCGGAAATGACCGTCTTGCCGATGCCGTGGCCCGACGAGGCCGCAAACTTGATCGGATCGACCGGATCAATGCCATTGAAGCCGCGCCTGGCGACCTCCCCGCCGATCTCGACGAGGACCTCGCGCTGCCAGTCGTCCGGACCGGTATGGTCTTTCAGTGGGCCCGGCTCGCCCCAGGGATAGCAGGCCTCGACGAAGCCTAACGGGTCTGCATAGAACTGGCCGACGAACTCAGCCAGCTCCTCGTCCGGAGTCATGCCGGCGGCGCCGCTTTGGCGAACCGATTCCGCGCGGCCACCAGGCGCTGAATAATTTCGACCGCTCCGTGCACGTTGTGGTCTACCTTGGCCCCGAACTCTTCAGCCAGAATGCCCCGCAAGAGAAACTGGCGCATGCCCAGGTCGAAACGAGTGACTGTGCCGCACTGCACGCCCTGGTAAAAGATCGGCTCTTCCCAGCCGTCCGTGGCGCCTTCGATGGCTTTGTCTTTCAGCCACTGCGCGGCGATCGGTTTGGCTTTTTCGAATTCCGCCTTGTACTTCGGATATTTGTCCAGCCAGGCGTAATGCCTTCTGGGATCGATACCCGCGGCTCTGGCCGCCTTGGTGACCGAGCAGCACGTTTGATATGCGGCGAGGAAGGCTGCCGCCTTCACCACTGTTCTGTTTTGTCGAGGCTCTTCCGGTTCCATAATGGAACGCGCGTTGTGCCGAAATGAAACGCCGCTACGCCTTCAGCAGCTCGGGAATATCGAATCCCCAGAACCGGGCTTCCATGCTCATCTCGGAAACCCGCGCCTTGAAGCGGTCGCGGAAGGTGGAGAGATTGGATTGAAGCTGCGCGATCTGCCGTTGCTGCTCGACATTCTGCGCCGACAGCCGCTCGGCAACTGCGCACAGGCGCTGGCATTTGTCGACGTTCGCTTCGTTGTGGCCGGCCAGCGCGAGGTAGGAGTCCCCAAGCAGGCTCAGTTCCGCCTTGGCGTTTTCGAGTTCCGCGGTGAGACTCGCGATCACGGTCTGAGATACAGCTAGCTCGTTTTGGATGTGTGCTTTCGTCATTGTTCCTTTTAGGGTTGATCTGCATACCAACGCCAGTAGCGCAGGCAGGCTTCGGTCTCTTCGTCCGACGCGGGATAACGGGGAGTGGTCATGCGCGCGCTTCCATGCGTACGGCGCACATGCGCTCGCAGACATACTCGTGGGCGATCCACTCTTTGAACCCCGCAATCTCCGTGGCCGTCGCCGCGCGCTCGCGTTCGATGGCCGTTTTTTGGCCGAGATTATAAAGGCCCCATCCGGCGTTGCCGAGTAAACCGACGACGGCGCAGATGGCGGGGATCCAGGCGGGGTTCATGGGGTTGGGTTTCCGTGTTTTAGAGATTTTGGCGGGCCCGCGGCCACGCTTGAGGTATGACACCTGCCGTGCAACCGCTGAACTATCCGCTCTCGACCGCCGCGCTGTGGCTGGCGCCGAATTACGCATCGCGCGCCGCGGCCGTCGCGGCCGGTTTGAATGTGCCGGCGTACAATCCATCCCTGCCCATCAAGGGCTGGGTGTTGCCCGCGGGCGGGCAGTTCGCGTACTTCGATCCGCAGAATGCGGCCGGCGGATACGTCAGCTACCTGCCGCCCATGTCCGACGCCCAGGCGCAGGCGCTCAATTTGCCGGGCGCGGCGCCGGTGGTCGCTTACGTTGTGGCACCCTGCCAGATTTCCTGGGCCGGCGGGATTGCCGACGTCTCGGGCTTCGTCTGCAATAAGGCCGATGCGCTCTCTGTCATGGCCATGATCCAGCCGCTCTATCCGGGCGTTAGTCTCTCGCTGATCGAGACGGATCAGGGCGCGTATGCTTTCCAATATGCGGCCGGCGAGACGCGCCGCGAGTGGGTGATCGAACCCATCGCCGTGAACGCGCAGGATTTGACCGCGCTCATGAACTGGCCCGGCGTCGGGCTGCCGGGAAGTTTCGCCAAGAATCCCGGCGGAAGTCTCGTATGGAACGGCGGCCAGCAGGTCACCGCGGCGCCCGCCGGCGCCATCTACCTACCCACACCCATACGCCCCCTGCTGGCGGGCGAGCAGATCGTGCCAGCGCGATCGCTGCCGGGATCGAACACTTTCCAGGTGACGAACGTGGCCGCGCAAATCGCCCTGTTGCAATCGCTGATCGCGAAGTACACCGCCCAGCTCCAGGCGTTACAGGCCGCCTAGACTGCGGCGCGCACCGGAAAGCTGGTGGCGTCGGCCGAACCGGGGAATGTGGCAGGCTTTGCCACCAGCGCGGCGGTTACCGCCGTGTTCACCGCGCTCTGGTGCGCGGCGGATGCGCCCTTGATGCCGGCGATGAGGCTTTCGACGGTGGGGAGCTCCGCTTCGGCCACCTGTAAGATCAGAGCGATCAAGTTGAACCAGTTCATAGTCGTTTGTCCTTTGCGGTCGTAGTGTGGGCACCATTGGATGGTGCGGCAGCCGCGGCAATCGCGCGCGGCCGTCGAGTACTTGGCGAACACCAGGCAGCGCCCCTCGCGCGGGAAGTCCGCGTTAGGCCGCACGCGGCAGCACGAAGCCCAGCGCCGTCGATGCCACCGGCGGGGGCGGGGGAAGCTTAATGGGCCTGGCAGCCAGCAGCAGAAGCAGTAATGCGATCATGGATTGCGTTTAGGCCGCACGCGGCAGCACGAAGCCCAGCGCCGTCGATGCCACCGGCGGGGGCGGGGGAAGCTTAATCGGCCTGGCAGCCAGGAGTAGAAGCAGTAATGCGATCATGGATGGGTCTTAGGCCGCACGGGGCAGCACGAAGCCCAGAGCCGGATCGGGCGCCTGTTCCGGCTCGTGGATGGCTTCGGGTCTCCTGGGGGAGGAGGTCGTTAGATCCTTGCGCAACAGCGCCACGGCTCTTTTTTCGATTTCGAAAGCCCGGCTCTGGCACACGCCCAGCGCCTTCGCGGTCTCTTGCACCGTCATCTCGAGGAAGTAGCGCATGCGGATGACGGATTTGAGGCGTGGGGGCAGCCGATCCACCGCCTCCAGCATCTCGCGGTTGAGTACCAATCCCTCTGCAGAGGGGCCAGGGGAGGGGCGTGAGTCCCGGTTATCGATGTACGCGCAGTATAGAGGCCGCTCCCCAACGCGTGTCTTAACCCCTCCTCGATATCGCCCTTCGCTCTCGCGCACCTGGTCGAGGATGCCGTACCTGACTTTGTGATACAGCCAGTCCCGTTTATTCTGCGATTTTTGGTCGTCCCATGTGGGCAGCACGCGCAGCAATGCCAGGTGCGCGTATCCCAGCAGATCCCCCCATTCGATGTGCGGGAAGCCTAACGTCCGGCGCAGCGATCCGGCCGCCCGGCGGGCGGCCTGCAGGTCTTCGGCCGACACTTCGGCGGTCATCGCTCGGCGGTCACCTGCGGCGAAGCGGCGCGCAACGTTGCCACGGCCAACTCGGTGCGGTTCTGGTATCCGGTGCGGTGGAAGATTTCGTACATGTACTGCTTGATCGTGCCGGTCGCTAACTGCATCTGCGCGCCGATTTCCTTGTTCTGGAGACCTTCGGCGGCCAGGCTGGACACGCGCCGCTGTTGGCGGGTCAACGGTTTGAGGACGCTCGGCTGTCTCATGCGGCTTTAGCGAGGCAGCTATCCAGAACTGCGGTGAACACCGGGCGGGCACGATCGGGGATGTGCTTCAGCACGAAGATGGGCGCGAGGCCGTTCACTACTTCTTCCCTGTAGACATATGCCAGTGGGTTTGAAGTGTGCGCCGGCAGGCGGCTGTCGTTGCCGCAGTCGCGGACTTGGATCTCGACCACCTTGCGATCCTTGCGGCGGCGGATCACTTCTACGTTCGAGTGTTGGGCGAGGCGGTTGACGCGCGCGGGGCCGGCCAACTCGATGCAGTGGGCGCCGGACATTACGGGGACGCGGTCAGTTGAAGCATTCATGGGCCACACTTCTTGCGAAGCATTCATGGGACGCACTTCTCCTGTTGGATACTACGGACCAGAGTAATTATTAGGGTCGCTCTGCCGACCGGGGCGCGCTCAGGCAGCTAGCTTTAGCTCAGCTTGAGCGGGAACTACTGAAACGTGACGCGGCCCGGTCTTGGTCGAGATGGAATAGAGGTTGCCGGGGTCGTGCGGGTCGGGCAGGTGCTTCAGAGCGATTTGACAGCGTAGCAGAAAGGTGGGGATGCCCCACAGCTTACGGAGTTTGGTTTTGCCGGTCTGCGTGATCTCGCGCTTGTTGTCGGCCTCGGAGATCAACGCGTCGTACGTCTGGCCTTTGGCGATGGCCGTTTCGGCGCCGTCGAGCGACTCGTAGCCGGCCAGGATTTCCTTGCGCAACTCATCATGCCGCTTCAGTTTACTTTTGAACGCCACCACCTGGTGATCCAGGAGGGCGTACTCTTCGACGATGGCCGGATCCACTGGCATAATAGTGTGCGCTTGGTGCGATAAATCACACCTTTTAATCTGAAAAAGGGGCCACCCACGCCGCGGCGGCGGGGGATGGCGGACGTAAGGCACATCGGCGGTTTTCGCGCGTTTATTTAGGATCGCCAGACGCTGGCGGGGTAAAAGGCGCTGGGAATTCGGAGTTTAATTTTGCATGGCCGGGCAGAATAGGACTACAATTCTTACGTCGCCAGCCGCAAGGGCGACTAAGAAATGCGGTGCAGCAGCGGAAGTGGGGTTATAAAACGGAGCGGGCCGCCCCAGTGCTCGAAGGGCGGCCCGTGAAGTACAGTTCGCTTTTTGTTGAGTCGATCAACGCCAATGAGTCGATCAATGCCAACATACGGTATTCCGGGGCGAAAAGCAAGCGCAGGGAATCTCCTGCGAGGAAAATCCGAGACGCCGGCGCACCCGCTGTGGTGGTATGGTGAGGAAAGCCGGGCCGTACAACCTGGCTCTATGGATTCGGATTCCCGGCCGTGTCGCCCCAAGCGACGTTCGAACGGCCGGGGATCCGAGAAACGCTCTTTCGAACGGAGCGAGTGAGTGAGAGAACCCGCCCCACATTCCGCGCCAACCTCCCGAAGACGGATCGGGTGCGCCCAGTGTCATCTGATCGAGCCCGAGCCAGGAATGTGGGTGGAAGGGCTGTGCCCGAGGTGCGCTCCGAAGCCAAAAAAGAAGCGCCCTTATCTCACCGGGACCGCCCATCCGTACTTTATCGATCTGACTGGCCAGATTTTCACTCGGCTCACGGTCGAGAAGTACGCTGGCGACTCGCGCTGGGTTTGCCAATGTCAGTGCGGGGCCACTTCAATAGTTCGAGGGAAGCATCTGCGGAAGGGCCGTATCCGCTCCTGTGGATGCCTCCAACGTGAGCTAACGGGGCAGTTGTTGCGAAAGGATCTGACAGGGCGGGTGTTTGGCCACCTCACCGTCACCAGTTTCGCTTTCAGCCGTCGTTCGAACGCCTACTGGAATTGCCAATGCGATTGCGGCGCGACCGCTATAATTGCCGCCACTAGCCTGACCACAGGCGCCACACGTTCGTGCGGTTGTATGCACTGGAAGGTCCCGCCTGAGGTAATGCGCGCGGCAGGCCTGAAACGGGAGCGCAGGAAACGCATAAAGGCTTTGTCCACCGGGATACCCATAAAAAGGCTTCGCGGCGAAGAATGCGCCAATTCTAAACTGACCGACGTGGACGTGCGGACCATTCGGGCGGAATATGCGAAGGGCGGCATCTTGCAGCGTGAGTTGGCCGAGCGATACAACGTCAGGCCGCCGGTGATCAGTAATATTATTCGCTACGAGCGATGGAAGCACGTCATATGACGCCCCCGCCCTCAGAGTCCAATCATCCCCGCGCAATTCCCGCGAAAGAGCGACCCGGGACGGAAGTATTTGGCGGTCGAATCGACCGATTTATGGCCTACATGCGCACTTATTGCCAGCGTGCTCAGACCCAAAACTCCGCTCTCGCAAATAAAACCGGAGCGGAGCGAATGGGTTCCCCGCTGTTGCGCATCGAGTCCGGCAGCCGCGATGGACTGCTGCACGATCTTGCAGACGGCGTTCAGGCTGAGAGCGTCTGCCTGGCCGCTGGCGTTATCGAGGCGGGTGAACAGGGGACCGGGCACGTAGCCGCGGATCTTCAGCCACGCTTCGAGCGAGTGGACCGGGCAGGTGATCGGATTTTTGCCAAACGGTACGGCCACGATGCGCCCCGCGCCTGCCTCCCGGTTCTGCTTCTCGCGCCGGATCAACAGGAGCATGCCCTCGTCACAGAAGGTCACGTCCTCGATGCGGAGCTGCGCCAGATTGATTCTGCGGAGAGCGCTCGCAAAACCAACCAGGATGATCGCCTGGTTGCGGATGGCGACGGATGTATCCTGGGCCTTCAGATAGGCGGCAATCTCGCGCAGTTCAACGATGGTGACTGGCCGCATTTGCCGGGGTTGCTCGGCCCGCAATCGGCGGGCGCCGCGCAGAGTGCGATGGACCGAGGCGTCGAACGGAGACGGAAAGCCTTCGCGGCGGTGGATGAAATCGACTCCCGAAGCGTATCGGGCCACGGTGACGACCTTCTTGCCGGCAAGCTGGTCGGCGATAAACAAACTAAGCGTCCCAGACGACGCCGGCAGCGGTTGACGATTGGCGCGCAAACACCATCGCGAGAACGTTCGGAAATCGTGCGCGTAGCCCCTCTCGGTCGTGGCGGCCATCTGGGCATGTTGCAATCGATCGACTTCGGCCTGCAAACGGGCGATGTCGGGAGTGCACACCCTCCACTGTGGGGCCAAAACTTTGGCTTTACGAGGGGGCGAAGTACCAGGGAGGCATCAGTACGGAAAGGCCAACGGTGTACAATCTTTACTGAAAAATCCAGAAAGACTGCCTCATCCTGCCATTTTTGCCGCGGAAGATCGCCTCCGGTTCACCTAACAGACTCATAGCTGCGCCAACCCCGCCAAGAGTGACCGCAGCTACAAGTCGTCTCGTGTGCACCCGGAGGTGCGGCTTTTTTCATTCTGCCAGTCTTCCCTCCCGACACGCAAGCGATTGCGACTCAGTTTTTTCTTAAATCTCTTGGCCCGGAGCGTGCCCGCGGTGCGCGGTACCTACAGTACGTGTGTGGAAAATCACAAATGCGCAAACGCGACAGAGTCCGCCTGCTGGCTGTGGATGGCCGCAGGGTGGTAGACGTCATCCGCGACACCGATATCGAGAAGGTCCGGGCCTGGTGCCTGTGGCAGTACGGCGCCAGGATCCATGTCATCGCCTGGCACTATGCCAGCCCGGAGCAGCGCAGAGCCGCGGAATTGCGGCCTTTGAGGCTGATCCCGATGGCCTGGACCAGCGAAAGCGGTCGAAATAAGCCGCTGGTCAGCAGTGCTGGGGGTGGCCGGTGACCCCCGCACAGAAGCAGATTTCCTGGCTGGTGCTCAATTCCAGCGATGAGGTGATCGCTCGTATCGAGGATCTGGAGTGGGAAATGGTGCGCGCTGCGTGCCACGGACTGCCGGTTCGGGCTGTCACCTGGGCACAGGCCAGTGACGCTCAACGCAAGGCCGGCGCGCTCCTGCCGGCGCAGACCATTCCCTATCCCCAGATGGGCAGAATGACTGCCGGAGGTGGCTTGTAATGCGGAGACGCACAGCGGAGATGCTAACCCTGCTGGGCCGCTTACGCCAAAAAAGGGCAGAGTTGGAGAAGGAAGGGGATGCCAAGGCCGCGGAGTACGGCCTGCGAATCGACTCGGTGCGCTGGGCGGTGGGCGATCCGGCCACGGATCTGGCAGAGATCGCCAAGGCGTTGAGTAAGGACGCTGTCGTCAAGATGCCCGGAGGCCCAAGATGAGCGAGGGTAAACCCAAACCCCCAAGCGAGCTGGCGGAATACGCCAAGAGCCTGCTGCCGGAGGGATGCAAACACGGCCTGGAGCCGGTGCCGCACGATCACCTGGTGGCTTACCAGGATGCCCGGTACTCCCCAGCGCAGCGGGTGTGGGCCTGCCTGTGCCTGCATCAATTCCCGCGAGGCCATCGGAACCCACGGAAGCCATGGGCTACCTGTTGCAATCAATGCCGCGGGGGCACTGGCACACCGATGCAACCCAAGCACATCGCAAGGCACTTGAAGATAGACGAAGGGAATGTGCGGCGCGCGCTCGAATACCTGGAATCCGAAAAGCGGATCGTTTGGGGGCGCGAGAAGGAAATAGCCGTAACCGGGGATTTCACTCTCCCAGCCATCCACCCGCCTCCCCTTGATGATCTAGGGGACCCAAAGTGTACAGACCTTTGGCCTCGCTACTTAGCCAATAGAATCAGTAAGTTAGAAAAGTCTACTGTTGCGCGGGTAATTTCGGAAAAGCTGGCTATGATGATGGCTTCCGACGCCTTCCAAGCCGATCTAGTAGCCGCAAACCGACGCATATGGGACGAGAAAGACGATACCATGCTGGCCGGGGTTGGTGTCAAGGCCATCCGCGAAGTACACACCCCTAAGGACGCCGCCAGAAGGGCCGAGGTTGAGGCGCGCAACAAACGCATCGAAGTCTTTCTGCCCACCCTCCGTAATTTCATACAGACCTTTGAGGCTGAGGTCTGTACACTGCCTCAAAATGGGAGTGTACAAACTGAAGCTCCCCCTCCAAACCCAATGTTTACAGGCGTTCCGGACCCTCCTACTGAAGTACTGAAGAAGAAGGGGCGCTCGCCGGGGTCTGGTGGCGGGGAAAAACCAGTCTCGTCGTCGTCGTCCGGAGCGACCACGACGACGACGACGCCTAAACGCATCCTCTTTGAACAGCAGGCGGTCGCCGTGTTCACCACAGCCGGAAAAGGCGCTCCCACCCCCAAGCAGGTCGCCGAGGCCTGGACCTTCTTCCCGGCAGAAGCCTCTCTCAATCAATGGACGGACTTCCTCACCGAAACCGAGCCGTCGAACAAGAAACCCCGCGTCGCCCGGTTGCAACACGCCGGCGCGATAGTCGCCGTGACGCAAGAGTTCGCCAGGAGCTGGAAACAGGGCGAGAAGGACCGGGCCGAAGGCCGAGAACGGCGGAAGCGGGCCGATGAGCATCAACGCCTGGAATTGATAGAGCTTGCGCGCCGGACCCTCAATGACCCGGCGGCGGATGAAAAAGACAAAGAAGACGCCAGATCCGTGATGGCGTCTTACGGAGGACAAACCACATGAACGACACCACACCGAAACAGGCGGGCCTTACCGTCGAGCAAACCCAGGTTGTATGCCGCCGCTTGGCCGCTATCAATTACCAACTGGAAGCGATTTTAACCAACGGTGGCCAGTCGCCCGTAGGAAGCCAGGGGATACCGGACAATCCTACGGACGAACGCATCATCCTGCAGGCCATTTGGGAGGAGACTCAGTTTCTGTATAAATTACTGGACGCCTTTTCCAGCGCGGAATCCAATATCGAGGCCATGCTTCACGCTGCCCAGAGGCGGCCGAGGCGGCCGCAAGCCAAGGATGGAGGTGCGTTATGACCGTCACACTGATCGAGGCAGGAGGATTCTCGTACGTCGCCGACGGTCACCAGATCACGGTCACTGTAGCGGACGACCACGCCGACCCCGACCGCCGCGTCTACCAGATCTCGCAGGAGGGTGTAGCCCACGCCGCGGTTTATTGCAACGGCCTTGAGCTACAAGGCCTCGTCGCAACCCTCTCAGCGTGGCTACCGCTGGAGCACTTTCGCCGCGCCCAAGACGGCGCCCGACGATCCGTCGAGTACCGGCAAGGGAAGGGAGACACATGAGAGGCCCGCGACCGCGGCGTAAATACCGGGAGTTCGAGCCTGAGCCTGCCAACCCCCCAGGATTGCCGCTCGGCTACCCACTGAAGGAGCATTACTTGCGTGTCCTGGCAGAGACCGCCGAAGCCATGCGCCTGTACAATCTCACGCACGGCAGCGGATGCCGAACCCGGTTGAACGCCCAGGAGCGGAAGGAGGCGCCGCGTGATTAGACGCCGTACCAGCCGCGCCAAGGAGTATCGCAAGCACGTCGTCAATACCCGCTTCTGGGCCGGCGCGGCCCTCGATAGGGCTAACCGGGGACGCTCCCAAGCGCAAGCCCACCGCCTTTACGGGCCGCTTTCACGCGGCGAGCACGAACGCGAGGCCGAACACTGGCTGGAGCTCTGTTACTACTGGCGGGAAAGACTTCGCGAATACTTACAGGGGGTGGATTGGTGAACCGCAAGCGCCTCCAGTTGGACCAGCAGCCGGTGACGGTCAAACAGTACGTGCATCGCAAACTCGAAGGACTCGATTTGCGCCAACGGGTTCGCGATCAACGGCGCAAACGCGCTGCCGAACAGATGCGGAGGAGGGCGAAGTGAGTCTCACCACCGCCGAACTACTTGCCGCGCTCGACGAGCTGGAGGCCGCGGGTATCCTCGAGTGGCGATTCGACGATGTGCATGCCGGCGCCGTTTCGACGCATACGTTGCGCGAGCCGTCGGCCGCCGAGTTACTGACACTCTCGCCGGTGGCCGCGGTGGTGTGGGAAAAACTATCCCGTGCGCACCAAGATCTCGTGAACCGGGAAAAGGCGGAGCGCAACTGATGCCCGTACGCCCCGAGCTGCGTCACTTCTACGGCTACCATTGGCGGCATGTCATCCGGCCGCGCATCCTCGCACGCGCCCATGGAAAATGCGAGCGTTGCGGCCGTGGCGACCTGGAAGTCCGGCTCGAAGTGGCGCACCTGGACCGCAAGCCCGGCCATGACGACGACGACAACCTGGCAGCGTTATGTCCGCGCTGCCACCACAAGCACGATCACCGACAGTGGAAGCGGAAGTCGCGGGCCACCCGCGCCACCCGCAAGGACCTGGCGCGGCCCTTGCTCCGCGGCATACCCGCGCATGCGATTCGAAACCTTAAAAGGAGCGATTGAATATGCCCTGGAAACAAGAAGGCGAGACGGTTGTCTTGAGCATGTCTGTCGAGGACTGGGAGACCATGCTCTTCGTATTGGGGTTCGCGCTGGGCGCACTGCCCCCTAACGATTTCAGGCAATGGATTGGGCTGCTGAACCGGATCAACGAGGAGAACCCCGACTTCACGCCCTACGAGATCCGCGCGCAGCCGCCCGACCGCGATCGAGACTTAGTCACTGGGCACGGCGAAGAGTACGACCGCCTCGCGAACATGCCGCGGGCGCTGAGCGAAGCGGAGATCCTCCGCATGCTGGGGATTGCGCGCGGAGGCGAATGAATCCAATGGAGGGCTTGTCCTTCGCGCTCGAGCGGCGCGACTGCGAAGAACGAAAGCGCCGCGACGCCGAATACATGGACTACCTGACTTGGCAGATCGAGGAGGAAAAGAAGCATGCCAAACGAACCGATGAAAGAAAAGATTATGGCGCTGATCGCCCACCGGGCGGCGATCCTGGATGCCCTGGTGCCGCTCGCCCGAGCCGCGGCTAACCAGATGGCAGACGCCGGCATGCACCGCGGCGCCGATCCGCTGATGGAGACGCTGTTCAAACTCGACGGCATCGACGCCGAGGTACAGGCGCTCGCGATGAGCGATCCGCGCGCCTTTTTGGAGATCGTGGCCAAAATCGCGAGGGGGCTGTAAATGCGCCGTCTGATCGCCTGGCTCACCGGCGCGGCACGCCGCGAACGCAGGCGCGATCGCGAGATGCTGGATTGGCTCACCGGCGCGCCCACCCGCAATCCCCGTAAGCAGGATCGCGAGATGCTGGCTTGGCTGCGCAAGACCCACCGCTGACATGCGCCCGAAGCGTATCTACGTGCGCCTTTGGCGCTATTACAATTGGGTCACCGGCGCCCGCGGCGAGCCGTTTGGGCTGTGCGATCCGTGCCGCCGCGCGACCCGCCCGGCGTACGAATTCTCGCGCGACCGCCTGGCCTGGCACACCGCCCTGCCCTGCGTGCGCTGCGGGGCACGGGATTCCTCCTCTTTGCCCCTCCCCGTTGCGCCAGCGCCAAACCTGCCCCTCCAGCGTGCGTTTTAGAGAGTATCCCGGCCGCCGGCCTACTGTACTCGACAGGAGACTTCAATATGGAAGGCAAAGCAGTCAACGTGAACGTGCCGACGTTTCACTTCGGCAAGACATGCGCGTACCGGGGCGACCAGATCGCCGGCTACTCCGAGATCCCCGCCCAGATCGTCCTGAATCTGACGAACGGCGACACCGTGCGGCTTAGCGCGCCGGACGAAACGAAAGACTTTCGCACCCAGCGGCCGGCGCTCAACAAGTGGCTCGAGAGCGATGCCCAGCGCAAACTGCCTATGGTCCGCACGGCAGGCAGCGGCGGCGCTACCGGCGTATAGGCCGTGACCCCGGCGGGTGCGCAAGTGAGCTTGACGGGCGGATTTGCGGCGCGCATCGCCGCCATTGTGGCGGCCGCGCTCGCGCCGCGCCTCGATTCGATTGACGCCTCGGTGGCGGCAGTCAAACTTCAACAAGGCCTGGCGGGCGGGCAGCTCGCCACGCTACAGACAACCCTGGAGGGTTTTATGTCCACACAAGCATCGACCGAAGCGCAGTTGCAGGCCACCAGCGACGCCATCGCGTCGAATCTGGCGCTGCTGCAAACGGCGTTTACCAATTACCAGACGGCCGAGGCCGCCTCGACCGCCGCATTCCAGGCGCAGATCACGGCGCTGCAGCAGCAGATCGCCGCCGGGTCGCCCGTGACCCAGGCGCAACTCGACGCCCTTAACACCGAGGACGCCGCCTCGAGCACGGCGCTTTCGGCGGTCGTCGCCGCGGTGAACGCGGCAGCCGCGGCCGCTAATCCCGCCCCGCCGGCGAGTCAGACGGCGCAGGCGCGCAAAAAGTAGCACCCCAGGTTCGCCGCGGATTAACCCGGCTGATCTCCCGGCCGCCGCGGCAACCGTACGGTGCAGCCGGCCCGTGTTTCGTTTCGACTCCTTGGGACGCGGGCCGCGCGCCGTGCGGGGGAAAGAGAATAACTATGCCGCTGCCGACAGCACAGCCAGTCGATTTCATGCGCGCGCATGCGCTCACTGCGGAGGTCGATTTAGCTATCGATTTCGCGTTTGAGTACCAACCATGGGACGAAGCGCAGAGCAACTCGGGGCGCTTAGTCCGTAACGCCCTGGCTACCGCGGTGAAGGTGATTGTGACCGAAGTGCCCCCTGGTCCTACCCGCACGCGAGCTATCAACATGTGTTTCGACGCCCGCATGCTGGCCAACGCAGCCATCACTTTTCGCGGCAAGTCCTAGGTGTATGATCAAAATACGCGCTTACGAGGTGCACCCCCTTAAGCAACCCTTGGCGGCCCCAAGCGGCGCAGGGACGCGAGGGGTTATGACACAACTACAGCAAGCGCTCGACAGGGCCGGCCATATCGTGGTTGCAATTGGCCTGGCTCCGGACGAAATCGAAAACATCCTGGCCGAGGAACTACTCAAGTTTAAAGGTGAGCTGCTGGCCCAAGAACAGCAGCGCTGGCTGGCACACGATTGCCCTAACCGCATCGATCGACTTACGATGGGGCACACGTGACTCACTTGGCGATCCAAGTCCCGCTGCTGGCGCTCGCGGCGGCTCTGATCCTGTTTGTGGGGGCCATGGTCCTCACGCTGCTCGACCGCATCCGCACGGACCTGCGCGGCGTGCGCTGCGAGCTGCTGCGGGCGCGGCTGGCGCGGCGCGAGGGTGCTAGGTGACCTGGCCCCATATCCATCGATTCGGCCCGTGGCGCCAAGTTGTCGAGGGATTGAGCGATACAACGCCGTCCAAGGTGTACGTCGTCATCCAGGTGCGCAAATGCCAGAAGTGCAACTTTCTGCAAGTTTTCACGCTGCGGGAGTATGGCGAGTAAGTTTCCGGCCCCCCCTACCCCCTGTCTTTTCGTGCGCTTTCCGCCCCCGGCGCGCGCCCGAAAAAGCGAGTTTGCCCAGTCGCGCCCGCTTTTTGACCCCGAAACGCCCATTTACGAACTCGACAGTACATCGTAGCGTGAGCGGCATGGGACACTCAAAACATGGGCAAAATCAAGCCAAAACCGCTCCGAACTCAACGAAATACTCATATTGTCGATCCTGGAAGCCGCGCCAAACAAGCCCCCCAGAAAAAGCGCAAACCGAAGCCGCTGCCGGAATATCTGACCACGCAGGAGAAGGACGCGCTGCTCGATGTCATCAAGAGCCCGCGCGATCGCGCCCTGTTTCGCGTGCTGCTCTATCACGGCCTGCGCGCCAGCGAGATCGGGCTGCTGCAGCTCACCGACTACCGTAAGGGCGGCTCGCTCGACATGGATCGCCTGCGCATCCGCCGGCTCAAAGGATCGATCGGCGGAGACACTACCCTGATCAATGCGGCCGCCGCGGCGCTGCGCATCTGGATCCGGGTGCGCGGCAACGCGCCCGGTCCCCTCTTCCCGTCCCGGAACCACCGCGCCATCTCGAGGTTTCAGATCTGGGCGCTGATGAAACGCTACTGCCTGCTGGCCCGCATCCCGCCCGAGAAGGCGCATCCGCACGCGCTCAAGCACACCTGCTGCACCCTGTTGCTGTCGGACCGGCACGAGTCCATTGTGGACGTGCAGGCGCACGTGGGCCATGCGGACATCCGTAATACGATGATCTACGCGAAACTGACCAGCCAGGCCAACCAGGAGCGCACCAGAAGGCTGCGGGACTGGAGCTAAACTGGGAAGGTCCATCGCAAGAGGGCGCGAAGGCCACCGGGCGGCTGAACTTATGCGTTTGTCGCGCACAATTTCGAACTAACGGCCGTCTGCGCTCGTTCGCGCCTTTCGTATATCAAATTTGTTATGCCCGCCGCTGCGCCCGGACGCGAGTCACTTCTGGTACCCCCGCATGATCCAGAATTCCGCGCCCAGGAATAAGCCGAAGACCATCCAGGTGTGCGTGGTCAAGGTGCGCGCCTCCGAGAGCCAGTGCAGCCAGTAGGAGTTGAGCTGCGGCCAATTCGCATGCACCGCGATCCGGTCGAGGCACGCGGGATACGTGCCAGTCAGGACGCACACGGCGACGGCCGCCACCAGCACGGAGCAAGTCAGCCTCACCGCTTGCCGCCTTTGTCCATGGCGATCAGCGAATTCATGAGGAAGCTGGAAACTTCCCGCTTCGTCATGCCGGGGAATCTGCCTTGCGCCCACTGGCAGAGGTCCCAGTAGATTTCGAGGTTGGCCATAGTTCTGGCCTTGATTTGGGCTGCCCATGGCGTATCGAGCGATGCGGCGGCGGGGGAATCCACGCCCAGCTTGCGCTTCAGTTGCTCCACTTCGACGGATTTGCGGAGCTGCCATTCCAGCTCGGTCGCCGGAAGCGGTTGCGCGGCCGGCGCGGCGGGGACTTCGAAGGTCCCATCGCTCTGCGGGCCGAAGGTGCGATCCACCGCGCGATTGATACCCGTGCGCGCTGCCGCGAATCCGTCCGGACGCTCTTCCACGGCGCGCGCCTTCTCGGCTCCGATGTCCAGCCAGATGTCCCACGTCTTCGGCGAGAACTTCCCGCCGTCCCATCGCAGGCAGATCCAAAACGGCTCACCCGTGCGGACCGCCGCCTCCACAATCTGCTCACCTACTGCCACGTCCACGAACATGGCGCGGCCGTCCGTCAGGCTGAAAAACGCGCGCTGGCCATACTTGCCTGCGATGATCTTCGGCGTCGCATATTTCACCGCCACTTGGACCGGGATATTCGGAATGAAGGTCACCACGTCGGATTTGAGACTCGTGCCGTTAGCGCCCATTGGAATGCCTCCCGTAAAAAGTTACGAACCAGATCCAGCACAGCCGCTCCCAGAAGGTGTACTTGCGCATGTCAGGCCACCTCCGGCAAAGCGGCTGCGGGCCGCGTCTCGCTGTGGACCCCGATAGCCGCGGGCGCGGGGAAGGGGCCAATACTGGCGCATTCCTCCGCATCGCCGATGGCTCCACATCGGGTGCACGAGAAGCACTCGCCGGAATCGTCGTATCCGGTTTCGCGATCCGGGGCCGCGTAATGCATCGCGAAGCGGAGGTCCTCGCTGCCGCACGCGGGGCAGGTCGGCGCGACAAACGGCTCTTCGACTTCCGGCTCCTCGTGGCGATCGTAATAGTCAAATTCGATCCCGTAGAGTTCTTCTTCGGTCATCGGTTCCAGGTATGTTCTGCTCATGATTTAGTGTCGCATATTACGTTGTTTGTGTCAAGAGAAAAAGGAGAAACATTTGACTTTACTTTGTGCCTCAATCAGCGTAGTATAAAAATTAAGCTATGCAGAAACGGAAGGGAACCTCGACAGTGAGCGAGGCAGCCCGGCTCATGCAGTCGAAGCGAAAGATCCATCGCGGCGGAAGGCCGCCCTTAATGCGCCGCTGCGGTGGATGCGGGATTGAGCTTTCGTCGCGCGAACTGCGCGCCCATATCGCACGCTGTCCGGGGAAAGCCCAGAAGGCGAAATAAGCGGGGCTAATAGAATGCAGAGTGTTGCGGAAAAACAACAGATTCCACTGACCGGTGGAACTTTGATCGAGCAGGCCATCGATCAAGCCCAGCCCGGTGTATCACTTCTGGCGATTGCGGTGGCTCTTTTCGAGTCGAAAAATTCTGCGATAAAGCCGTTGATACGCGACTGCGCCATCCGGCAGTTGCTTCTACTGCTGCGCCGGGAACGGGCGCGGCGCGCGCCAAAACTCCAGCTCTACCTTCCCGGAATCGAGGCACCGATGCCGCGCAGTGTCCCCCAGGCCGAGGGGAGCGCTAGGTGTCCACTGCTCAAGGCGACCTATGAAGACCTGCGGCGCTATCGCCAGCAGCTCCAGGTGAAGGCTCGCCAGCCGTCGCCCCGCATCCTGCAAATTAAGGAGTTGATGAAGTTGATGCGCAAACACCCCACGCACGGGATCACGGTCGGCGAAGTGCTGGACTTGGAAGGGATACAACCGAAGCTGCCGGATTGAAGGCGGGGAAGAACAAGGGAGAGAAGGAATGACAATCGACGAACGGCTGGAAAAACTGACAGAACGCCACGAGGCCATGGCGCAGAGCATGGAAGTGCTCCAGGGGATGCAGATGGATAACGAGCGCCGCTTCGAGACTATCACGCATAACTTCGAAGTCGTTTTGGATTCGATCAAATCGCTGGAGCGGATCGCGGCGGCGCATGAAGCGCGGATCTCGCACCTGGAGGGCGATTGAGTTATGGCAACCAAAGAGACGTTGAGTACCCGTGTCGCCCGGCTGGAGGAAGGCCACATCAGGCTCGATAACGCCTTGGCCTTCCTGGCGGAATCCCACGCCAAAACCGAGGAACAGTTCCGGCGCACCGATGCCCGCATCGCCGAATTGCGCGAGGAGTCCAACCAGCGCGAGGCGCGCATGGACGCCCGCATCGGAAGCCTGGTGTCGGCCATCGGCGAATTCATCCGCCAGAATGGAAAACCGTGAGCAACGCACAGCTCTGCTTGGCGGTTGGCGTCCCAATGCTCTTCAACGCGGTCCTCGTCCTGGGCCTCGTGGAGATCTTTCGCCTGCGCCGCCGCCTCGACGATATCTCCCGGCGCCCGGACGCCGCCGAGGGCCGCTTGCTGGGGATCGAGAACAGGCTGACAACCCTGGAACGCAGGGTCGATGCGCTGCTGGACAAAGTCGCGGCGGGGTCGCACTACGTGACGCGCCTGGTGGAGTGGTCCGAAAAACAGGACCGGTTCCAGGAGGACATTCTCAAGCGGGTGGCCGCACTCGAAGCGCGCGTGGAGAGGGAAAAGGCGTGATACCGATGTTGCAACAGCCGTTTTTTCAGGTGGCGTTACCGATCATGGCAACTATGCTCTTGACCGGCTGGACGCTGGTTTCCACCAACGGCAGAGCGCTCGACGCCGTCCACAAACGGCTCGACGACATCTGCCGGCGCCTGGACGCCATCGAAAACCGCCTGCTCGGCATCGAGAACAGGCTGGGCGCGCTAGAACGCAAGGTCGATGCGCTCGAGATCAAGGCTTGGAGGTGACAGGCGAGAGTTGGGACGAAGAAGCCCGCCAGCAAGCGGTTATGGCAGCACGCGCGCGGCCCAGCGGGTTCTACTGGATTCGCCGGCACGAAGCGGACGGCGAAAGCGGGTGGGAGGTCGCGCGATTCGTCGGCCAGCCGTGGTCGATTCCGGGGCACGACAAGCCCGGCTGGTATGTCACAGGCAGGCAGGATCGCCTCTACGAGGTGGCCAGGCCCTTCTCGAACTTCTGGGAGATTGGGCCGCGCGTCGAGAAACGCGAATAGCCAGGCAGGTCCCACCCCAGCAATGCCCAAACCTCCGGCTCGTCCTCAAGAGTCCACATGGCGATTTCTAAAGTGATGGTTTAGGTTTCTCAGGGGCCGGGCTCCTGAATGAAACGAAAATCTGAAGTCCCTTCCGCAGCCATGCCCAGCACCATCCAGGGCAAGCCCTCAGCGACGCCGGCAACTCCTCGGGCATGGTGACGACAAACGCGAGACCCAACAGGGAGAGCCAGGGCCAGTTAGCGCGCAGAAACGTTTGCAATTACTATCCGCCGCACGCCGTGGTCTGAGAAGTGACCAGGCCGGTGGAAGAGATGCACAGAAAATAGCTGTGCCCGCTGGGCGCCGCCAGGCCGGGGATCACCACCGTGGTCACCGCGGAGCTTCCCAGGGTGAGCGAGTTCGACCCCGCTCCCACGGCATTCGCGCCGATTACAATCTCGTCGGCGTCGGAACCTCCCAGCGGATAGGCTTCGTAGCCGAGCAGCACTTCGTAGGTGCCGCTGGTGTTGTCCGCGCCGCCGGAAATGGACTTGCCCGCGCCAAAGCCCACGGCGGTGTTGTAGCTGGTGCCGATCGCATAGAGCGCGCTTTGACCCAGGGCGGCGTTGAAAGACCCGCTCGCGTTGCTGTCCAGCGAGTTGACGCCCACGCCGGTGTTGTAGCTCCCACTGGTGACCGCGGTCAGCGCGTCCTGACCCACGGCGGTGTTGTCGTTGCCGTTGGTGCTGGTGGCGAGCGCGAGGTAGCCCACGGCCGTGTTGTTACCCCCCCCCACCATAGCCTTCAGGGCGCCGTTGCCAAGGGCCGCATTGCCCACCCCGGTGATGTTGGCCGGGTTGGCGGCGCCGTAGCCCACGCCGGTGTTGTAGGGCGTGAGGGAATTAGAGAAGATGCTGGGGGCGGTCGCCAGATCGGTAAAGGCTCCCGTGCGGGCCACGGTCGCCAAGCTTCCCGCCTGCCAGCACGAATTCGCCGACGAATAGGTCAGTACTTGGGTGTTCGAGGGCGTCCCCGTGCAGATGGCGATCGCCTGCAACTGGGTGGCGTTGGAAATCTCAGAAGGCCCCACCGGGTAGTACGGCAGGGGAAGCTGGCCGAAGAGAGGCAGCATGCAGAACGCGAGAATTGCGATGAGTTTTTTCATGGTGTGAAAATCCTTTAGGTGAAACGCTGCGCTTGCTTCCGTCGAATCCCGCCGGTATCGATGGCATGAGGAAGATCAACGGACGCGAGTCTGTTTTGGGCCTTAGTACTTCCGGCTCTTTCCGTGCGGGGGTTTCGGTGATAGTGTGAAACCGTGCAATGGCTCTACGAGATCACCTGGTGGCAGTGGGTGATTATCTTCCTCGTCTTCGCCGTTACAAGCAACGGATCTGCCTTGAAGCGATTGGCGGATCGCATCGAAGGTCTTGAAAGCCGGCTGCCGCAACCACACCACCAGCCCGACCCCAGATTTCTGGACGCCGAATGCAATCGATGGCTCGATAAATGGGCTGCCGAACAGAAGCAGATCCGCAATAGCTGGTTCGGGAAGACCTGCCTCAAACACGCGCTCGAACGCCGTGAGCCCTGGATAGTGCAGGCCGTGGAGCGCGGTCAGTACCAGGACATTGCCGCGATGCTCACTGCCCCGCCGGCTGAATCGGCACCGAAGGTGTGAGCGAGTCCGCGTAGTTGCGAATGCGCGCCGTGGCCGTGAGCATCGAAGGCACGCCGTACTTGCCGGGATTGAGCTTCTGAGCGCTATTGACAGCCATCGCCAGCCGGGATTGCACTGCGGGGTCCGACAGTAAGATCTTGAGGGCCGCCGCGCCCCCCGCCAGGATGGGATCGTGGTAAGCCAGCGCGCCACCCACCGCCGCGCCCGGCAATCCCAGCCCGCTGGATAGATCGCTTCCGATCCTGCCGAACAGGCCCTTGTTGTTGTACTTGGTAACGGCCCCTTCCACCACGCCTTGCAGATTCAAAAGCTTCGACTGCTGGGAGTTCAGGCCGGCGAGTTCCGGGATTTGTTTTTCGAGTTCTTCCCGCAGTCCCTCCGCTAACGCTTTTTCAGCCGCCACCTTCGCTACTTCCTGTGGGGGCACCTTTGCGCCAGAGCCATACGCTGCTGCGTTGGCGTCGTATGTGCCAATTTTCAGCGCCTGCGCTTTCTCGACGGGAATCGGCACGGGGACCTGGGAAGCCGGCGCGCCGGCTATGCGCGGGGTCACAGGCTGCCCGGTTGCGGGATTGAGAATCGTGGAAGCTGGCGTTCCCTGGGTTGCCGGCGTGGTTTTATAAATCTCGTTGCGGAAGTTCCCCAGCACCTTGTCGATGTCGCTTAGGTCTTGCGCGTTGTTCACCTGGGCCGCATATTTCGTTCGGAGTTGCCCAAGTTTCAATTCCACCGTCGCGGGGTCTACAGTTGCGCCCGCCTGGTCCGCCCGAGCCACCACATCGGCGGTTTGCCCGCGCAACGCATCGAGCGCGGACTTGATCTTCGCCGCACCGGCATTGCTCACCGGAATCTTGAGATCCTGCGCGGTCTGGACTGCATCGGCGACATTCTGCCCCAGATTCGGCGTGTCTGTTGCAACGGTAAACCCTCCCCGGAGGCCGCCCTTCATCAATCCCGCGGAAACCGCATCCGCACCCCTGGAAGCCAGCCCGGATAATCCCGTGGCGTCGGAAACTTTCCCAGCCAGGCGCAACGGATTGGTGACACCAGACACCGTATCGGCCACATCGCTGGCCGCCCCGGCAACCTTCGCCACGGTTCCCAGCTTTGCGGCAGTGGATGCAGCTTCCACGCCTTTCGAAATGGCTCCCACTCCATCGGCAAGCAACGACACATCCGCCGCCACGCCTACCGGATCGGTGTACAGCGCATGCTTGAAGCCATCCCACGATCCGTAGCGGCTCTTGTAGAGATCGACCAAGCCGTCCACGTAAGGCGCGTGCGAAACGCCGTTCGCACCAGGTGCGCCCGTGGTCTTTTCGGCCATGCCTTGAAGTAGGCCTGTGACGCCTTCTAGCGTATTCTGGGGGTGCGCGATGGCCGAGCCGATATTCCCGAGGAAGTTGCCGCCGGAGGTGGCCACGTTCTTCAGCCAACCCAGCATGGAAGGGGCGTCGTCGGTAGAGTCGGGCTTCGATGGAGCGGGCTGGGATGCACCCGTGTCCAGCTTGTAGCCGGGCGGAGGGGGAGGCAAAGCACTCGCGCCCGAGTCTAAGGTGTAGCCGGCCGGAGGTGGGGGAAGCGCCGAAGGACTCATTGAATCACCGCGCCCGTCATTACGTCATGCCACTTGCCGTCCGAAGTCTGTCCGATCTGGTGACCACCCGAGCCTGTCGAGGTGCGCACATAGCCGCTCCCTCCGGAGGGATTCGGATTCTGTCCACCCACTCCCGCATCCACTCCGGTCAGTTGGTTATGGACGTTGGACATGATGGTGCGGTGCTCCATCGGATCGTTCGAACCCGTGAGTTGGGTTCTGGCGTCGTTGATGAGGTTCTGTTTCTGGGTGAGTTTCTGTCCCACCTGGGTGGCCAGCGCACGGATTTCCTGCCGCTGTTCCGGGGTGATGCTGAGGGCCTGCTTGGGGTCGAGCTGCCACTTGTTGATGGAGGCCTGCAAGCTCTGCCAGTTCGACCGTCCGCCCACGATGCGCGAAATTTCGGCTTCGTTCATTCTCAGACCGGAGCCTTGCCCGCCCGCCATCACCGAGAGCAATTCGGGTGCTACGAGGGCATCCGCCTGGGGCGAGTTCTGATTCAGTGTGTCCTGCAAGCGGGAGAAACGCTGCACACTCGCGTCGATGGGTGTCGCCAGTCTCTCCAGTTGGCCCGATGAGAACTGATAGCTCTGCTGTCCGCGTTGGAATCCCACATTCTGCAGCGTCTGCGCATGGAACGCCTGCGTGGCTTCCCGCGAGGCCAGGATGGACTGCAGCATCTCCGGGTTCGTATCGTACTGCTTGAACGCGGTGAAGGACGCCATCTTTTCGGTGGGCGTCAAGGTGGCCACGGTCTTGCCGAGGTTCGCCGCATAGGCCGGCAGAAAGACAGTCTCGAATTTATCGTTGCCCACCACTCCGTTTTGCAGCTTCAGTTGCGAGAGGTCGTATTCTGGCCGCTTCTCGGCTGGCACTTCGGAGCGGCTGAGGGACGCCAGCCCCGCCTTGTCCGGCACAAACCCGGCAGCCAGTTGGATATCGGGATTCGCCGTCTGCCACTTCGTGAAGTCTGCCGGGTTGACTTGTCCCGTGGTGGGATTCGCGAGCGCTGTGAGCGATTGAATGGCGCTGGCGCGCTTCAGGTCGGAGGTTTTCTGCGCGCTCTCCGCCGCGGCCGCCACGTCTTTCTTGTTCGCCGCGTCCTCCTTCATCCAGCCGAGCGTGTTCAGGCCGTTCACGTAACTGTCCACGCCATCGGGGCCTCCCGGATAGGGGTGTTGGGTTGCCTCAACCGGCGTCATGTAGCCCGATTTCACTGCGGTTTGGATGGCCGCCTCGAAGGCTACTTTCTGCGCCGCCGGATCTTTCATCCCTTGGACCGGAACCATCAGCGCGTGCATGCCGTTGGTGTTGGCATCCTGGATGGCCTTCTGCTCTTCGGTTAATTTGGCCTGCCCTTGCTGGTAGGTCTGAATCGAAGTCAGGATCGGCTGCAGGGTGCGCGGACCTACGCCGGCCTTGGTGGCTGCCGCCATAGTTGCCCCCATGTCGCCCTTGTTCTGTTGATAGAGCTGGCGGAAGGTCTGCTGGTCCTGATAGTCCTGTTGGGCTTGTTGCACAGCAATCTGATTCGCCTGATTCTGGGTGGCCAGATCCTGGGTCTGTTGCGCCTGCAACTGACGCTCAGACGCCGAGTTCGCCAGCGCATTTAACTGTGTGCCCCCATCGGGAGCTTGCTGAGTCGGATTTTGGATCTGCGGAAGGTTACTGAACGTTGTCGGTGGGGCGATGGGTGACCACATTATTCTGCCTCCATGGCGGCGGTATCTTCAGCGGAAGCGCCGGGCGCGGCCTGCTGAGTGGGATATCCGAATTGCTTGCTCGAGGTGTCGTAGCTGGTGGCGCCGGGCGCGGAATTCCAATTGACGTTCGTCCCGCCGGTGAAGAAGTTGCCGATATTCTGCGCCATCGACATCACGTTACTTCCCATGTTCTGGCCCATCTGCTGCAGGCTGGGCATCCCTTGCTGGGGCATTCCCATACCTTGCTGCTGCTGGCCTGGCCACGTCGACGTGGGGGGCCTGATCGCCAGCGAGTTCTGTTGCTGCTGCCCGTTCTGCTGCTGCCCGTTCTGTTGCTGCCCCGGCATCGGGGGGCCCACCATTTGCCATGCGCCCATATTATTTAAGCCTTTGTCCTTAGTACTGTTTTGGTACGTCTGACCCTAGTAAATACAGGGGTTCCAGCATATTCTGGGGTCAGATGAATTGGATCGTCTACACTCTGAAAAACCCGCGCGTACCCGATCATGTGAGATACGTCGGGAAGACCTTAAAAAGTCCGCGTGCCCGACTACTGAAGCACATCAACACGGCGGTGAAAGCGCGGCGGCCGATCCGTAGCCAGCGTTGGATCCTTTCGCTGGTGAGCATCGGACTCGTCCCGGTAATCGAAGTTATCGAGTCAGGGTGCGGCGAGGGATACCAGGACGCCGAACGCCACTGGATCGCTTACTACCGCGCGCTGGGGCACGACCTCACAAACACCACTGACGGGGGCGAGGGCATTGTCGGGTGGGGTACACCGGAACAGCGCCGCGCCAACGCGAAGAATGCCACCGCCAAACTGACGCCGGAGCAGCGCCGCGTCAGATCGGAAAAGATACGGGCGGCATTCACACCCGAGCACCGCAAGGTACTGGCGGAATACCAAGCCTCGTTGACACCCGAAGAGCGCAGCGCCAGATCAAAACGCGCCCTGGCGGGGCTGACATCCGAACAGCGCCGCCGCGGAGCACTGAAGGGATGGGCGAAGATGCCGCCTGAAAAGAGGCGCATGGCGGGGGAATGGCTGACCGGCTGGATGACGCCAGAGCAGCGCAGTTCGAATGCGAAAAAAGGATTCGCTCGAATGACACCCGAACAACGGCGCACCTACAGCGCGCCTGGGATGCGAGCCGCTGCGGCCAGGACGCCGGAACAGCATCGCGCCAGCGGGATAAAGGCCGCGAGAACCAGACGTGCCAACCTAGCCGCCCGCAGTGAAGGCCAGCGCGTTGGCCGTCGAGCCGATACCGCCTAGCATGCCGTTCCAGGCGCTGGCGCTATTCAGGTCGCCCTGCGCCTGCGCCTGCCCCGCGCCGATTTGCGTGTTGCCCAGATAGTTGGCTGCGCCCATCGTGTTCGAGGCCGCCAGGTCGGTCGAATTCATGTTCGCCGTCCCCGCGAATTGCTGGGCACCCGTGTTCAGCGTGCCGCCGTACTCGCTGGCTCCTACTCCGGTCGTTCCGGCAAATTCGGCTCCCTGCTGCCCCATACCGGCGGTTGTGGCGAGACGATTGAAAGTGTTTTGCTGCTGGGTCTGGTATTGGTTAAATGCGTTGTTATAGTCCGAGGCCGCGGTCCCCTGGCTGTACTGCTCGATGGCTTTATCCGTGCCGCCGGCGTTGAGCGAGCCCCCCGCGGCCGCTTGGCGTTGCATGGCCTGCTGGCCCTGCTGTAACTGGAATTGATAGCCCGGATCGTTCTGCTCCATCATGGAAGCGTCGAAAGGCTTATTCAGCGCGCCACCGGGAGCCAGGCCCGTGGCCAGTTGGTTGGCTGCCTGCGCGCCGGTCGAGGTGTAAGGGCTCACTCCCTGCTGGGCGGCGGCGGCAGCTTGATTGGCGCCCGCTGCGGCCGTGCCGGCGGCTCCAGTCACTCCCGCGCCCGCGGCTGTGCCTGCGGCGGCGATGCCGGGATTGACTCCGGCCGCGGCTTGGGTGACTGTCTGGCCGGCCGTGTTGTAGCCGGCGGAGAGGGAGTTGGCGGCGTTGTGACTGGCGGAACTTCCCTGAATCCCGCCAATAACGCTGGTTAGCAGCGAAGGCACTTTGTATTACTCCTATAAGCTAGGGCCGCGAGCGGCCCATCAAAATTTGGTCCCGCAAAATTCCACCCTTCAAAAAGCTGCGCCGATTGACGCCATACCGGATCAATCCCATGGCCTGGACACCGAAGCGCACGGCTGCCGGATTCGACGCCGGTACGCTGGCAATCAATCGCCGGCAGGGCGTGTTGCGCCAGAGCCATTCGACGATCTCATCACCGGCCCGGTGAGTGAGCGCCGGGTGAACTTTGCGCAGCATGGCGACGTGCGCCGCCCAGCAGATTTCGTTCTCCGGGAAAAAGCAGAACAGGCCGATCGCCCGCCATTCGTCGGAGACCAGCACGTACCAGATTCGCGGATCGGTGTTTAAAACAAATTGCTCCACCGGCGGCAGAAAATCGTCGCCCATGTACTCATACATGCGCGGACGAGTGAGGATGCGCCGCACCAGCTCGTAATCCGTGGTTCGATTAAAGTGCATTTGGAAAGCTGTTCGCCTAATAAGCGAAGTTGCCGATCGCTCCGCCGCCGCCGCCAGGTGTGCCCCCGTTGCCCGTTTCGTCGGTCCAGGGAACCACCGCATAAGGCCCGGTCACAATCGCTCCGGGAGCCACGGTGGCGACCGCGTAAAATTCGGCGCAGGATGCGTAGGCCCGGTCGCCCGCGGCGTTCGCCAAGATATGCAGCTTGACCCAGCGCGCCGTTTGCGGGGTGAACGTCTGGACGATGGCCGCGCCCGCCGCGCCGCCCTGGTCGTCGGTCCAGGTGGTATCGAATACCGGACCGGTCCAGGTGGATCCGTCGTTCGAGATGAAAAGCTGGACATGCCCGGCGCCGTCCAATTGGTCCTGCCGCCGCTGGTAGCTGATGGCGTCGAATGTCTGCGCCGATCCCATGTCGAACCAGATATCGAACGGGCTGGTCGCATCCGCCGCGGCCATGAACGTCGAGGAGCTGCCGTCGATCATGTTGGACGGAGGATAGCCGCTGTAATTGTTCGTCGAATATGCCGTCCAGCCGGTGCGGCTGAGCGGGATCTCTGCCGATTCCGACGCCGGCAGGCACAGGAACAGAGTGGCGCCGGCTTGCGCCAGCAATGCCACCCAGACGTGTCCGTCGTACGCGATGGTCGTGCCCAGCGGGTACTGCGCGGTGGCCACCATCGAGTCGTAGAGCCAGCCCACCACGTAGGTGGTGATGGCGCCGCCATAGCCTCCAGGGAATGGCAGCCCCAGGCGCGCGGGGATGATAATCGGTAATCCCACCTGGCCGGACGGAATGGGATCCACCGCGGCTTTGCCGTCGATCTCGTAACCATTGGCCACCGGCGCGGCGATGGAACAATTCAAACTGCCGGGGCCCGGATGGTAGAAATCGCCGTTCAGCTCCGCTACGCCGGGGTTGTAGTTTGCCACCAGCGTCTGCGCCGGGTCCCAGTGTGCGAACGCCTGCGAAATGCCGCCGCCCGGCACTGCGCCATAGGTCACCTGGCAGTCGCGCGGGACGCCCGCGAAGAAGAACGACTGGTAGGTGTAAGGGTCGCCCGCCTCGTCGATGTTGTCGGTCGGATCCACCCAGAAGGCCAGCGAATACGGATTCGCCCAGAACTGCCAGCGCGCCTTCGCCCCCAGTATCCAGGTGTAGGTGGGCTGGGGTCCCGCTGGCGGTCCGGGAAAGGTCATGACGATCTGCAGATTCTCGACGAACGACCCGGAGGCGCCGCCGGCGATCAGCGTTAAGGCGACCTGGGATCCGCTCGGGTTGGTTTGCGAAAGCCAGCTCCACGCGCCGCCAATCGGTCCGGACTCGAGCACGCATTGCGCGCCGTTGTAGCCCATCGTCGAAGCGTTGGCCGCCGGTCCGGGGTTCTTGGCGGTGAGATTCAGATAATAGGTGCCGACGACCACGGCGTTCCACTGCGTGAACAATTCGACGCCCGCCGCCAGAGCAGCCATAGAGGCAGGCTCATTGACGCTGCCGTCGCCATTGAGCACCACCGGCACACTGACCACCCCGCCGCTCAACGTGGCCGGTCCACTTCCAGTCACCGCCTGGAACCACAGGGCGTCGATCTCGCAGAGCGAAATGCCCAACCCCTCCCATCCCACGATGCCGAAAGGGAAGCTGAAGCTGGCTGTGGCATACGAGCCGCCCGGGTACGGTCCTTGAATCCACCCGGCTTCCGAGAGCAAGCCGCCAATGGCGTTCACCGCCGCGGCCGTGGTGCCGCCCACGTCCATGGGAAAGGGGGCCGGGCTGGTCACGCGCTGGGAAGAGTAATAAACGAGCGGCATCTAAAACGCCACGTTGCCAAAGGCCGCACTGGGCGCCTCGAGCAGCAGATAGAGATTCGCGATCGCGAGACCCATCGAGAAGTTCAAAAACTCCATTCCGTTGCCGTACATCTGGACGATCTGTTCCGATCCGCCCACCGTCGCATTGCCCACCTGTGGTCCGGAGGCGATGAATGCGTCGAAGATCTGGCCCCTCACTTTCGGGGCATAACCGGTGTACGGCGAGCCACCCGGGCAGTAGTCGCCCCAGGCCAGCAAGGGCTCATAAGTAAAAGGCTCCAACTGGGGAAAGATCATCTGGGTGGCGACGGAACTGCCGAAGCTCATCTCGAGACACATCAGCCCCACGCCGCCGTACTGCAATGCGAGTGAATGCGTGGTGGGCTCGCCCGGTCTATGAAAATACCCGCACCAGGATTGCTGTCCACTATCCGGCAGGAAGCCCAGGCCGTTGCGGAAGGTGTTGGCGCTGTGGTCGCCCAGCGACCACCAGCACTCATCCGGCAGCGCGCCGTCCGAGTAGGTGGGATCGTTCGGGGCGATGTACGGGATGCCGCCCGCCACGTTCGAACCCCAGGTTTCGGGGCCGGCATCGCCCGGTACCGAAATAAAGAACTGGCACGGCCCCGCCACAATCTGAAACGTGCGTTCGGAGGCGCAGCCCAGGGAATGCAGATAGCCCGTGGCCGTGTTGTGAAGCTGCAAGCTCACAGAGGTGGAGGCCCACACGATGTCCAGCGACACGGTGAGTCCCAGGGCCGCTTGCGGGCTGGTGGCCTTCAGAGTGACTCCGCTCGCCAGCGTGGCCGTTTCGACCCATCCGGCGGCGATCAGCGCCGCCACGAGCGCCGCGCCCAATACCGCGCCCGACGATCCGTCGAGCTGCTGGAAGACGATAGGCCCTCCCGACAGCGCCCAAAGGGGTAACGGATTGTCACCACTCAAGGCTAAGATCGTCACTGCCATAACAGAGTCAGCGATGCAATGCCGTTGGCGTCCTGGCTGCCGTCCGAGGCCAGCACATCGAAGCTGAAGCAGTCCCCCTGTGCGAGTACTCCGTTCGTGGCGAACGATGTCCAGGTGAGCGGTGCGCCTGGCTTGGTGGTCTGGTTAATCGTGCAGGTGCAAAAAGGCGCCTGGTTGACGTTGATCCTCACCACCAGGTTGGCCGAGATGGCCTTACGCAATACGCCAGTGACTTGGAAGGCCGTGCCGGGCTCCTGCGCAATCACCCAGTCCGCGATGTCGTTTCCCACGGCTGTGTTCTTCAAAAGCAGCGTGCGGGACCAGATTTCGCCCTGGCCTTGCAGCGACTGGAAAAACAATATCCAGGTGGGAGTGAGCGCCCCGTTCCATCCGGACGGCCACGAAGTGAAGAGGTCAGTGTTCTGTGGTACCGGAGTAATATCGGTGGCCGTCGATGGGCTGTAGTTGCTGCTCGCCTTGCCCATTTACGGGTTCCCCTGGATGTCCTCGATATAAGCGTTCGAGAGAGTCGCATCGACGCCCACAGGCAGGGTGATGGTGGGCATGGCAATCCAGGACTGCCCACAGTCGTCCGAGAAGCACAGGTACATCGACACCCCGGTCGATGCAGTCTGCCAACTCACGAGCTGCCAGATGCGGTCCTTCCCTTTACCGAGCCGGTTCCAATAGACCAGGTTCTTGCCGAGGATGTCGCAGTCGATCTTAAACTGACCATAGAAGCGCCAGAGGTTCTCCTGGGTCATGTGCGGACAGCGGCGAATGCGATAGATGGCTGTGCCGGCGTCGTCCAGGTAGCTGTCCGATTGGATATAAAGCTTGCCGCTCGCCAGGCCCGCAACGTAGTGCCGCTCGGTGATGGTGAAAGCCACTACCGCGTGGAACTGCTGGAGCTGCATGTTCCAGGTCGGGAAGCCGTGCGCATCATATGATCCCGTCCAGGCGCCGCGCTCGGCCCAGATGCCGGTTTTCAGATCGTATTCCCACGTGGCGTTGGCGGTGGGGAAATTCAGAATCCAAAATTGGTGGCCGCGGTCGATGCAGGTGTAGCCAATGGCGTCTTCTACGGTGGCGTAGGATGCCCAGGCGGTCTCCACCGCGGCCGTAGAGATCTGTTGCGGCCGGAAGCCCACTTCGAGAAACGCCACGCGATCGCCCCGCTCGACGTCGCCGCCGATCCACGCCAGGCCTTCGCCCAGCCGGCACACGCTCCACGGCGCGACGCAGCCGTAATGCATGATGGCGCCCGGATTGGGCGCCCACGGCACCAGGGGATTTGTGGCACCTTGATCCTGGAAGACTTCGCTGGCCTGCAGATCGCCGAACACGTAGAGCTGCTCGTGATCCGCCACCATGGCCGCCACGTTGTCCGGGTACGTCTCTTTGTCGAACTTATCCAGCGGATTCCACATGGTCCCGTCGCCCGGCGCCGAGAAGTAGATGGTCTTGCTGTTCGGAGCTGCCGCGAAAAAATAGGTGTCCAGGAATGCGCCCTGGCTGGCAGTGACATACGTGCCCAGCCATTCGATCCCCATGCCTCCGCTCGATCCCGCCGTGCCCCAGCTCGTCGTACCGGTGGCCGCGCCAAACGTGACACTGCCGGGGGTAGTATCCACCGCGGTGATCACATTGCTCCCGCCCGTGAATCCCGTGCCGCTCGAGATGACGACTGTCTTACCCACGTCGGAGGCCACGAAGGGTCCGCCCGTGCCCGCCGTCAGTTTGCCGGTCGAGGCATCGATGACCAGGTCGGTAAGCTGGACGGAGAACTGGCACTGCTCGACGCCCGATCCGGTGTCCACATAGGCGTTGCCCGCGGAGACCACGAAGAGCTGGCCGCCATTCGCGAACATCTGCACGGGTTTGCCGTCGTTGCCGATATTGCCGTGATCCTTCCACTGCCAAAATGTGCCCGTCGAGGTGGCTAGGGCTTCGTAGAGATTCGTGCCGGCAGCCACGAATAGCCGGTTTTCACCGGGCCAGAGTCCCCGGATGGGAGACTGCAGCGCGGTCGCCCACAGCGAAAGGCCGGGGGTGCGCGTGAGGGCCATCGGCCCCTTTTCGGCATTGCCGGTGATCTGCTCCGGATACCAATTGACCGTGCGCTCCGATGCAGCGCCGATGCTGGCCAGCGTGTTGGAACCGCCCGCCGTGAACGCGTCGAAGCGCACGGTTAGTTCTCGTTCCTCTGGCCCGAGAGCCAGTTATAGAGGCCGGCGCCCGACTGGAGTTCGTCCGTCTGGAGACGCGGGCAGGCCTGCGCCGCGCTCAGGATGCCCAGCCCGCGCTGCGCGCGGTTGAACATATCGAGCACCGCCTGGGGCACCGGCTTGTTGTGCATGGGCGCCAGGCGGATGGCCAGGGCGCCCAGCCAGTATTCCGCATAGCCCGGCGGAAACGCGATCGCCGTGGTGAGAGCCGCCGGCGCTACGTTGGCTTGCCAAGAGAAAGTCTCAATCAGGTACGCGCCGTCCGGGATGGGTTCCAGGTAGACGTTTGCCGCGCCCGCGGTGCCGTCCAGGGCTTTGTTGGCGTTGTCGCAGTACATGCCGTCCGGGTAGGTGTAGATGGCCTGCAGGCTGATGTCCGCCCATTGCTTGCGTGTCCAGATTTTCATGGGCCGCCGAGTCGTCGGGGACGTCGGCATCAGGAAGTTCGCTTGCGTGATGCGCACCGGGCGCGGGGCGTTCCAGGTGCCTCCCGGCCCCCAGGAGTAGGTCTGCTGCTGATTCACGGTGGGGAACTGGTTTTCGACTTCGCAGAAGATCGCCTCACGCGAGGTGTTGGAGGTGTCCACCACGTTCTGGAATACCTGCAGCCCGCGGGTCATCTCCGAGGGGCTGCCAGTCACTCCGGCGCGCTCCAGTGCGCCGATCAACTGGAGAGCCATATTTATGTGATCGGAAGCGAGCATGTCAGTTCTCCAGGATCACGAATTGGACATTGCACGCTGCCGTGTGCGCCAGCAGCGCCGGGGCGGTGATCCCGCCGTCGAACCGGAATAGCGCCACGTCGCCCGGCAGCAGCTTAATCAGCACCGTGCCGGAAGCCGCACTGAGCAGTTGCACGTAGTTGGTGGGGTCCATGTTGACGAACATGGCGTAACCCAGATTGGCCAGGGCCGATACCGGGATGGCCGTGCCCCCGGACGTGGTGGGGACGGCCATGATGCCCTGCTCGTACTTGGAGCCGCTCATGGCGACGGATAGGCCCGCGGTCTGCAACTGCGCAGAGACGCCGGCGGCCGCCAGGTTCAGCATCGCGGTTATGGAAATGGGATTTGACATGGGTTTATGAGGTAGGAGCCGGGTTGTTGGCCGGGGTAATAATTTCCGCTCTGGCCTGCTGGGCGCGGGCCATCAGCGTTTGTGTGAGGGGCTTGCCGAAGACGTCGGTCAGATCTATAGCCAGGTCGAACTTCAGCGCGCGCGGCCAGCCGTTCGGCAGAGTCAGTGTGTCGGTGAGATTCACAGTCACCGCCACCGGCACGAAGGTCAACACGGGGGCCGTGGGGGGCGCGGTGAAAGTAAACAGCGTGGGATCGTATCCGGTCAGCACGGCTTGACACTTGGTGAGGTCCGCCGCGAGGGATTCATTGTATGCGGCCAGGACGCCGGCCAGCGATTTCTTCGCCGCGGCGTTGTAGCTGCCAATCAGATCGTTGAGAAAGGTCTGTCCGATGGCCAGGTCTTCGGCAGCCGCGGTGGCGCCGGCCGGAACCGCCAGGATGACAGCCAGTGAGTTGGTGATGAGGTCTTGGACTTGCATAACCGCCGATGGCGCCAGACCTCCGCAAGATCGCGGGGGCCTGGCCTATGGGCGGTCGGTGATGAGGTCTGTCGAAGCTACCTGCGTTTCCGCTTACTCGCGGGCCGCACATCGGACTCGGCAGTCTCCGCAGGCGCAGCGCTTCCGAGTACCGCGGCGTGGGCCGCGATGTCGGGATCCGGTGTGGCGCCGGGGGCCGTCTCGATGCCATGTGCCGCGGGGGAATCGGCCCAGCCGTCGCCTAAGGCGTCGTGCTCTTCGGCCGACGCGATCAGGCGCGCCGGTTCAGTGGCGCTGTAGCGCCATACGGGGAATTGCATATGAATGTGAACCTCGGGAAAAAAAAGAACTGCAAGGAAAAAATGGGGCGCGGTGGCGCGCCCCTCGAATCAAGGGAGAAGCTGATACCTACAGGCCGGTGTGGACGCGATACGCAATCTTGAGCGTGCCGCTGCCGCCCGTTCCTACGGTCATATCGGCGGTGGCCAAGCTGAGAACCAACGGCTGATTGAGCAGTGTAGTGGCGGCCGTCGCGGGCAGAGCGGCAGGCAGGAACGAAGCGAGCTGCGTAGCCGTTTGATCGAAAAATCCCGTCGCGGCCAAAGTACCGCTGGCTGCACCGCCGCTGGCATCCGCCTTGTAGGCGATGGTCAAGTTTCCGGCCGTTCCGATGGTGAACGCGGCCGATCCATAATGGTATTCGAGCACCGCGGACACAAACTCAACGAGCGTCCCGGCGCCCTGTGCGGCTACCAATGCTGGTGGCGTGGCATGCAGCGCCAAGAGCTTCGCCAAGCTCAGAGCGATGCTCGCGTACTGGATGGTCGACGGGTCCAACTGCGAGCTGGGCACCGGGGTGGTGGCGCAGGCAGTGATACCGGCGCGCAGGCTCGTATTGTTCAGGTTTTGCGCCGCGACAATGGCCTGGATGGCATCCAGGTTCGATTCGTCGAAGACCCCGCCGCCCGCGGGCAGCTTCACAAGTGTAGTTTCAGACACTCAGTACCTTCCGAGCGACACGGACATGTTAGCCGCGGTATCCGACGAGGCGGTCACGAACTGGAAGGTGATCACGTCCCCAGGAGCAACAGCCACAGAATGCGCCACGTCGATGCAGGCCGCGGCGGCGGCTGTGGCGCAGGCGGTAGTCGAGGTGTTCAGGGTCAGGGTCGTGGAAGAGCCGTTTTTATAGACGGTCAGCAGGTCTTTGCCGGTGCCGCCGGCGCCGGCGGCGGAAAGCGAAATGCGCAGGTTGGCGAGGGTGCCGAACTGCGGGACCACGTAGCGCGCGGTGGCCGTGGTGGCTCCCGAGCAAGCCGCGTCGTTCAGATATTCGGTTTCGCCGGATCCGGCCGTGCCGGTACAAAACGCGCGGATGGTCTCGACGCTGCCGTCCGAGCCGGTGCCGTGGCCGATCTCAATCCACTGTCCGGAAGAGCGGCAATCGAAAATGCGGCCGTCTGCCAGGTTGATCCACGGCAGCACATAGAGACTGGATGCGGTGCAGCCCCCGCCCACGTTGGCGTCTTCGTTACCGAATTGCTGGGGCGGCCCCAGATAGAGGGTTTGGCCGGAGACATGCGTGCCGGGCGCCCAGTGGCGGTCCACCACAAAGCATGTGGAGCTGGTCCCCGCGGCCGCGACTTGCATGGGCTCGAGGTCCATGAACAGCATCGTGCCGGGCGCGGAGACGGTCGGGACGCTGATCCCGGTAGCCGAAGCCACGCACACCTGCGTATCCGTCTTGGCGACGGCCGCGGAAAGTGTGGTGGTCGAGAGAGTGAAGGTTTGGGCAAAACCGCCCGTTGCGACGAGTGCCAGCAGGCAGCAGATCGCGAAAGCTTTCGAAAGTTTGAGCATGCCCTTATAGTCCTTCCGGGTATGGGAAACTCTCAGCGGCCGGCCCGGGTGTTTGGGGCCGACCGCTGAAAGCTGAATGCTGAAGGCTGGTCTAGCCTTCGATTCTGCAGGCCATTTCGCGATACAGCGGCGCGAAATCGTAGAGCACGTCGATGCGGTTGATCTCCTTGCGGTAGACGCCGTCGAACGCGCGCACAATGGACATGTTAAGGCCGGTTTCCGGGTCGTTGGCAGTGGTCACCAGGGCGCCCATACCGGGCTCCGGGTTGGAGAGCGGCACGCACACAAACGCGAAGGCGTTCTTGTGCAGCAACAGCGCCTGCGGAGACACCGCGTTCGCGGCGCCGTCGAAGGTGAGGGCCGCGTCGTCGGCCGCCACGGCGTTCACGTTCTGGTATTGCCCTGAAGCCGTGATGGCCGGGGCGATGGTGAGGGTGGCGTTGCCGGAGCCGTCCGAGGAGGCCGCCGCCAAGCACACGAACTGTTGCAGGTCGCCGGTCGATTGGCGGGTCTGCGGATGCACGCTGTACACACCGGCGATGGTGAAGGTGTCGCCCTGGAGCACGCGGGAAGCGGCCGAAGCCGTCCAGCCGTCCGTTACCAGGCTCATGGTGGCGTTGTTGCCGCCGTCCGCCTGTGCGCCGCCCACAACGTTCACTAGGGGCGATCCGCCCAGCGGGCCTACCGTGCGGGTGTAGATGGTCTGGTCGCGGAAGACGTTGTATCCGAGACTGTCCACCATCTGCCCTTGTTTCCACTGCTGCGAGATCGCGCCAGTGGGGTTATACAGGGTCTTCACGCCGTGCACGAAGGTGCTCGAAAACTTGCGGTTGACGATGAGGTTCAGCTCTTCGTCTTGCGGCAGGCCTTGCTCGATCAGCAAGTCGCCGGCTTTCAGGTAGGGCTGCTCGTCGACCGGAGTCGTGCCGGGAGTGCCGGTGGCGTTGAAGGTGTTCCAAGAGATGTACTGCGCCGCCTGGGCGTTGATGGTCGACGCCAGCGCGAGGGCCGCGGGCTTCGAATACAATTCGCGCGCTTCGCGAATGGACAACGTTTTCTCGACCGAATCCCAGTCGAAGGCCACTTGCGCAACCTGCGCAACCTTGACGGGAGTCACCTGATCCGTCAAGGGCTGAGGATCATATTTCAGACCCGTCGAAACGGTGAACCGGTACGGCTTGCGGACGTCGACCGAGGCGCCGACTTTCTGGCTTTTCTTGCCGAATTCCGGCGTGACGGCGTTGCTCATATTGCGGCACACATTCAGTGCGCCGCCCAAGTCCATGAGCACGAGCTTGGCGAAAACTTGCGGGGTTACAACAGCGTTAGCCATGATGGCGTTTTCCTTGTGGGGCCGCCCGCGTTCTAGCGGGGGCCGGGGGCAGTGCGGCTCAAGAGTTGAGCTGCTTCGTCACTTCCCGCTTGAAAGTGCGCATGTCGCACTTTTCCAAATCGACCGTGGCGGGAGATCCGCCGCCGACCGATGCGGGAGGCTTAGGCAACGGCTTCTTTGCCGCTGGGGTGGGGGTTTGAGAAACCGGGGTGGAGAGCTGCGCTTCGAGCTTGCCGAGCTCGCGGGCCAGGGCCACCTGCGTTTTGCAGGCTCCCATGCGCTGAACCTCGGAAGGATTCTGATGCAGAAACAGCACCATCTCGGGGCCGACAGGGGACTCTTTGATGAGGTCCGCTACGCCCGCCCGAGTCACCAGGGGCCCAATGTTGCCGATGGCATCCTCGAATTCGGGATTGCTCTCGGCAAACGTCTTGGACTTGGCTTCCCAGGTGGAGTGCAGGGTTTTGGCCTGCGCCTGGAGCTGCTCGGTCTGTTTCGCGCGATCGCGTTCGGCAAATTCCCATCTCACAACATCGCGCGCGTACTTCAGCTCCGCTGCGCGCAACTCTTCCCAAGTACCCGTCCACGTCCCGCTATCGGGAGGGGTCGGTTCCGTGGTGAGTGCCGCGGCCGCGGGCTTCGCCGGCGTTACGGTGTCGGCTGCCGGGCCAGGCGTCGTTTTGGACGCAAGCTCCCGTTTCAGCTTTTCCGCTTCCTGCCGCGCTTCGTCGCGCTGCGCTGCGAGTTTGCGAAAACGTTTGTCGATCGCGCTCTCGTGCTTCTCTTCGGGTTTCTCAACTGGTGCGGTTTCTGGTTCCGCGTGCGCTTCTTCCGGCTTCGGGGCGGCGTTCTTTTCACCGTCCGAATCCACAGAAATAGGTGCTTCTGGCTCCGTTGCCGGGGCCGGTGTCTCATCGGACGCAAGCGCCGCGCGCAATTCCGCCATAGACGGATCGGCACTGAGTGCTGGCGTGGGAGTACTTACAACTGCTGTTTCTTCGGGCATGTTTCCTTTTGGGATGGGTCTTATCGATGTTTTGAGCCGTCGCTGGCTTACTGCTTCGAACTTGTTTTGCGCCGCGCGCGCCGTTTAAACACGACGGTGGTTAGCGGTTCCAGGAGGATGCGCCGCACGCGCGCCAGGCGGTCGAGTTCCGCCTCGCCGGCTCTCAGTGGATTGAGGCCGCAGAAGATTAAATCGTCCAACTGATCGCGGAGTACTTCATTCGGATCCGCGGCTTCGACCACTCGGGGCGGTTCGATTGCTGGTGCCATGGATCGATCACGCGGCCTGCTGTCCGGGCTGCTGCTGGCTGGCCTGCTGGGCTTGTTGCGCTTGCTGCGCGGCAGCCGCGGCCGCCTGCTGGTCCGACTGTTGAGTCAGTGAGTCGGTGGCCGCCTGATGCTGCTGCATGGCGAAATCGTGGGACCGGTCCATCATGCCGTCCTGCAAATCCCTGGTGTGCTGGATCGCGCCGATTTCCTGCTCGAGGCGCGCGATCGCGCTCTTCACGCCGGCGTTCAATTCCGCCACCCGGATCTCGGCTTCGATCTGCATGCGCTTGGTCTCTTCCTGGAGCTGCGCGATTTTCAAACGCCCCGTGATCTCGGGCTGCTTCGATTGCAATTGCTGCTGTAAATCCAAAATCAAGGCATGCTGCTGCAGGGTCATGGCGTGCGCCTGCTCGATAGCCTGCTGCGCCTCCGGAGGAAGCTGCGCGCCGGGCTTGGGTGGCTGCAATGCCGGCGGCAGGGATTTCTCGTAGCGGTCGGCGATTTCCTGCGAGCCGGGCGCGTCCAGGTTGCGGAACAGGATGTCCCCGGCTTTGCCCATGAAGGTGGGATCAGCGTTAGCGATTTCCGAATATGTGTCGAAGGCTTCCTCGCGCTGCGAGGTGTAAGACTTGCCGTCGCCGACCGCGGCCGCGTACTCGCCCACGTCCATGCGGTGATGGACTTGCTCGCCCGTTTTTTCGTCTTTGTAAGGCTTGGCCGTGTTCACGCGAACCGTCGAGGTCTTGCCGTCCTCCGATCTGATGGGGACGTTTTTCTCCCCGGTGTCCAGCTTTTGCAGTAGAGCCAGGAGGATGCGACCGACGGTCTTGCGCGTGCGCGCTTCGTTGCCTTGGAAGTGGTAATTCGCGTTGTCCGAGGCCTTCTTGTTGCGCTGGATCGCGATCCCCGAGACTTCCTGATTCGTGGGCCTTCCTTGCGCCGGGTCGAACATCCCCATGCAGGCCTTCAGCGCGTCGACCGCCTGGTTGTAGCCAATTACCAGAGCTTGAATCGGAGGCTCTACCGCTTCCCGCTCGGGGGGCGGGATGGGCCGGCCCTGGTCGTCGTAAGCGTTGTACGGGACGACGGCGTGGCTGATCTCGTTGATCTTCTCCCAGATCTCCTCGAGGCCCGAGATGGAGCCCACCGGGGCTTTGTAGGGGTTCTTGGGGGCCGAGGCGATGAACTGCGCGATGCTCGAGATGTACAGGTTAATGAGCCGCTGCGGGTCTTTGGCGTGGCGGATCAGCGAGTAGGTGCGAGTGACTCCATCGACTACCTGCTCGTCGCCCCACTGCGGAACGATGCCGAAATAAGGGACCACCCACTCCGTCTCGTCGAGAATTTCGGCGCCGTTCAGGATGTACTGGTACATCGTGACTTCGTCTTCTTCCCAGGGATCCATGGTCTCGTCCACCAGCTCGGGGGCGGCTTCGTCTTCCCAGCGGGTCTGCTGGTCTTTCAACTGCACGCGGGTGCGCTGTTTATGGACCTTGAGCCAATACTCGGTGACCTGGACTTCGGCGCCGTCTTTGCCGATGCCGAACCACTCGGGCGCCGGACACTCGCGCGATGTGAAAAAGTTATTCTGCGAGGCGACGGTGTCTTTGCCGTACAGTCTCTCGTGTTCTTCCTTCGAGATGTTGGTGGTGACGAAACAGTAATCCGCGTCCTGGCGATCGTATCGTTTGGAAGGTCCAAACAGTACGCTGAACTGATTGCGGATGGGCTCGAGCCAGGCTTCCTGCTCGCGCGACTTCGGCTTGTACTTGGTGGTGATGCGGATGAAACCGCGGCCGGAGGTGACCTGGTGCTTGCGGGCCGTGTCGTAGACTTCGTCCGCATCCGACTCATATTCGATGTGCCGGACGCGCCCCTGCAGCATCTCGGAGGTCTTCTCGTTGCCTCCGTCCAGGGGCGTGATGCGGATGGCCGGTTTCGTCTGTCTGCCGTCGTTGACCACCTGGGCGATGAAGGTCGGCAGTCGATTCTCGGTCAGGATCGCGGTGCGCGCCGCCTTGCGCGCGGCCAGGGCGTTCTCGGTCCACTGAGACGATCCGCCGCCATCGATGGGCGTGGCCGCGGCAAACAGGAGATCGTCGAGAGCCTCCGCGCGGTCTACGGCATCGCTGGCTAGTGCGTAAGCATGCCTGTCCCTGGCTGTTTTCAGAAATTCATCGAGTTCCGAGGCGTGCACTGTTGGCGATTTAAACATTGAGGTGTGCTACGATCTGTGGCGGCGCGGGGGCGGCCCCATTGAAGCCTGGCAGCGCATGAGGCCCCGCCCAAGGGCGAGTAATTTTTCCGCTTCCGCGCTATGACTGCCAGGTGGGAGAAAAGACTAAGCCCCAGGCAATCTGCCGGCCCGCTTCCAGAGCGCTAAAACCGAGGCCTTGGAGCATATCGGGCAGGATCAGCCAATAGAACCGGTTGCGTGAGACGTTCAGGTGGTCCGCGATGAGAGAGCGCCGCAATTACTTTCCTTTCGGGGCTTCGTGGGCCGCCAGCAGCGATGCCACGTGCGCCGAGGCGCCAGCCGCGTCGGTGAAGACGTTGCGGGTGGGCTCGGGCATTGCGCCGTCCGGTTTGACCGGCTCGTGGTGCGCAGTCACCATGTAGCCATTCGTCGCGGGTTCGATGCGCACGTGATCCAGGTCGCCGCGCGGGCTTAGCTTGGGCGCGTTTTGCTTCAGCGTCTTCGCTAACAGCGAATTCGGCGAGCGGAGGGTGGGGGCAGGGTTGGATGTCATGGAGTCAGTCTTTCGGGTGGTGCATTCAACAAGTGATCGAACGTAGAACGTGGACGCACATATAAGCGCACAGCAACAAGGCCCCCATCCAGCCATAGGCGCCGGAACTGTGCCGGGCGGTCTCGTAGCGCGGCTCTTTCTTCTTGGGCGGCCGTAGACCTACCGCCAGCGTGCGGAATGCGTCCGCCGCGTGGCTGGCGTCGTCGTGCAGCGGCTCTCTCGTGGGCGTGCCCAGCGTGGCGATGGTGCCGTAGCGGTACCGCCGCAGATATTGCAGGCCGTCCGCGCATTTCTCCGCGTCGAACCAGCACTGGCCGAAGATGGTTCTGGCTGCGTCGATGCCATCGGCCACCCTGAGTTGCGGGACTACTTGGACCTTGCGCCCCAAGGCGCGCATGTGATCCTCGATCGATTTGCCGGTGCCCAGATCTTTCTTGGCGCCATCCCATGGCAGGTAGTCGATCCCGTACACATAGCCGCGCTTTTGCAGCTCCGCCACGTAGTGACCGATGGCCCGCTGCGATCCGTCCAGGTAGTCGATGATGCGGTACTCGAACGGAAACGCCTGCGCAAACCAGATGCACACCAGATCGCCCCAGCCCAGATCCCAGAACGTGTGCACAGGCTTCGAAGGATCGTACGGTACCCGGCAGATGCGGTTGTCTTTATCGGCCGCGCGCAGCTCGTTGGCGTAGATCGCGCCGTCCAGATTCGAGATGCAGCAGCCCAGCCACACGTGGCTGAAGGCATCCGGGTCGGTCTCTCTGCAGTGCTCCATCTCCGCGCGGAGCACATCGGGAAACCATGGATTCCCGTCGAAGTTCACCTTGCGCACCACCGCCCCCGGAGGCGGGTTGTGCACGAAAAGCCGGTGCGTGGCATCGGTATCGAGATCGGGGTTGTAGCTCGCCCAGATTTCCGATCCCACGGCGCGGATGGTGGGGATCAGGGTCGCCCAGGAAGATTTGGAAACGCTTTGGGCTTCTTCGACCCAGCAGATATCTACCGCTTCGTAAGACTTCAGCGCCGCGGCGTTGTGCTTCAGGCCGGCGAAGATGAACTCGGTGCCGTTGGCGCCGGTGATGCGCGCCTTCTCGATCGAGTAGTGGCCCTCGAGGCCCAGCTCCGCGATCTGATCGGACAGCAGCTTGTGGACGCTGTCCGCCATCGAGCGCATGGTTTCCCGTGCGCACAGGATGCGGAGCTTTCTCTGTGCACCCAGAATCAGCAGCGCGCGCGCGAATGCCCAGGATTTGCCGGATCCGCGGCCGCCGTATGCGACTTTGTAGCGGGCGTCGTCAAAAAGAAACTGGAACGCCGCGGGAAATTCAGCTTTCACGCCGGCGGCGCCGCCGCGGGCTCCGGAGCTTTGGCATTCACGAAGATAACTTCAACTGTGCTCTGGATTGGACCGCCGTCCGGTCCCGAGTGTTCCACCTTGGCAGCGAATTCGGGCAACAGGGCGCGATTCAATTGCTGGTGCAGGCCGCTATCCCGCCGATGGATGAAGATCTGATTGCCGTCTTCGTCGTAGCAAAGCTTGCCCTGGTAGATGACCGGCTCTTTCCATCCGTTTATGGCGAATTCGACGGCCTTGTCTTTCAGCCACTGCGCGGCGATCGGTTTGGCTTTTTCGAATTCCGCCTTGT
>OCTA010000164.1_pt1 | contig 63383 bp, 45 predicted proteins | sample 1538991 | NCBI WGS metagenome assembly OCTA01 (sample SAMEA3539302, study PRJEB22396) | soil metagenome | biome: tundra; feature: field; material: soil | place: USA | collected 2010-05 | depth 0.15 m
AGCTCCGCTTCTCACCCAATCGCTCCAGCGTCATACCCCTTGATAAGGTGGTTTTCGCTAGAGAGCCAAAAAGTCGATCAATTCACGCCGCTGCGCGCCATGAACCCTGGTCTAGGTAGCGGCCTACATTCCGATGATCACGACGCCGCGTTCAGGTGCGCGGTCACCTTGCTGGTCGTGGGCATCCCCAAGGTCGCCCTCTTCCTGCCAGCTGCGTTCCGGCAGAGGAAGTTCGAGCTGAGGACGATCCCCACGCCTGCGTTCTTCTTCGCGGCGGCGGATTTCGTCGATTATCCACGGCTCCAACATGGGAAAACCTCTGCCTATGCTTATGGCTTGCAACATCGCGGCCTGGCAGTCAAGCCGCAGGTGCAAATTAGAATCGAACTCTGCTGCTATCGATGTTTGGGCGCACTTTCCACCCAGGTTGCTTATCGATTGAAAAGCGGTTGATCGAGGCAAGGCGTGACAGAACTGTCGCGGTTCGACCGAAAGCCCTCGCAAAGTTTTCCGAGGCTTTCTCGTCAAGGTTGAGAATCTGTCTCGCTTGGCCACCATGATCTAGCCTTTGGATGCTCTGGCCTCGCAGGCCGTTGCCAAGAGCCTCCACTTGATCAATCGGCTATTTTCTAGTCCGGGTTTAGGGGCGAAGGCGAATTTGTGGCACCATTTTTCTGAATAGGCATCGGTACACTGCCGATCTTGATCGTATAGGGTTCGTTGGGATTGCCGTCCCCCCTGCCTTGCGAGAGGCGCACCAGCAACGGCTCGCCAAGGCTCGGGATGTTGGCCAGCACCACCGTCTGCCTGGGTTTCTTCGCCTCCGCTGCCCCAAGCACCTGGCCATCGCTTGGTCGCACGACCTGCAGTTTCCCGCGCACGCGAGAAGGACATGAAACCTCGAAACTGACTTCGCGCTGGCCGTCGCCCGAGTAGCGGAAGTAGTCGACATCGCCGACGGGCAGGAAGCCAGTGATCGAGCCATCACGAACCTCGGTTGCGCTGGTCGGATTGTCGTTGGGTTCGATTTCCGCGTCCTGCTTGAGCATCCCCAGGGTGAGGTGCAAGACGTAGCGCTGGGTTCGGTTGTGACCGGACTCGGCGCGAACCACGACGTAGAGAGACCGAGCTTTCGCCCCTGCGTCGGCCACGGCGGCGGGAATGGTCACATTATGCAGGGCCAGCCGCTCGCCTTTCCTCCCCTTGCCAGCCGCGATTCTCGTGCCTCCGCCACCTAGAACCTGAAGGCCAGCGGCAACGCCCTCGACCGCATCCAGTTCAATGTCGAGCGCCAAGGCGACGTCGGGCGCCGGGATTCGGTAGAAATCCTGGTCGTGCGGCCAGCCGAAAAGGCCCGCGAAATCCGCCGTCCCGACCACTGCCAATGGCTGCGCCGTCTCCAGGCCATCGTTGGGTTCACGCTCTTCGGAGATCTCGAAATCCCCTAGCTGAACCGTCAGTTTGTAGGTGCTTCCGGTTGCTTGAGCTTCCCGGGCCTTGCCAGACTTGGTCATCGCCTTCACGCGAAGGTAGTAGGTGTGGCCGGGCAGCGCCGCCATGTTGGGCATGCCCACGACATCGCCCCCGTCGACCGAAATCGTTTCGAGCGATTTGAGACCTTCGTCGAGAAGCTGCAGCGACAACCCCGAGCCTGGTCCAGACGCGATCTCTAACGTCAACCGACGCGCCGACAGGCGCGGGTCATCAGGCTGGGCAGAGTCCGTCGACACCGCCTGCTCCGCTGGATCCTGGCGGCGGCCCGGCACGACCAACTTGAACACGTCGACATCCTTGCCCTTCGCTTCCCCTGAGCCAGAAAGACCGCCCTCCACGCTGAGAACCGGCCAATCGGGATTGATGTCCAGGAGTTGCGCTTGCTCGGGGCTATCGTTGGGCTCTCGCTCCAGCACCCTGGGCGGACCCGCCGCATCGTTGCGCGGAACCACGACCACGACCGAGGCGGCATCCCCACGCGACGGAAAGCGAGCACGCCGGCAAGAGCCCATGCCAAGAACCAGCGCCACGAGCAACAGCCCCCTGCCCCAATGCACGCCGTGCAAGCTCGTCAGACGCACCGGATCCACCAACCCTTCATCACAATGCAATGCCTAGGTCGCGGCGAGGTTCTTGATGGCAGCGACGAATTCGGCCTCGGCGACGACAGAATCGTCCACCTTCGCCTCGCCGCGCATCTTCCACACCGATCCGCCCTTGCGAAGCGGGACGACCTCTAACACCAGCGCGTCGCCCGGGATCACCGGCTTGCGGAATTTGACCTTGTCGACGGCCATGAAAAAGATGCCCTGACGGGCGGGATCGAAGCCGACCTGGGGCGCGGCCAGCAGAGCCCCAGCCTGGGCCAGGGCTTCCACGATGAGCACGCCGGGCATGATGGGCCGGCCAGGAAAATGCCCCTCGAAGAATGGCTCGTTGGCGCTGACCATCTTGCGAGCAACGATCTTGTCGGGACCCAGCTCATCGACCCGATCGACGAGAAGAAAGGGGTAACGATGGGGCAGCACCGCCTGGATGGCTAGGATGTCCATGGTGGCCATGCCGATGCCCCGGCCCGCGCTATTTCTTTTTGGGCTCGGCGACCGCTGGCTTCTTGGCCGGAGCGCTGCCGGTGCCCTTTTCCTCGCCGGCGTTGAAGCGCCGGATGACTTCGTTAGTCAGATCGAGGTGAGGTTTGGCGAAGACCACGCCAGCGCTCTTGTCGAGCACCATGGTGAAGTTCTCGGCGGCAGCGATCTTGCCGATGATTCGCTGCAAACGCTCGATAATGGGCTGGGTGGCCTCCTCTTCCTTCGCAGCCAGATCCTGCTGGTGGCGCATATAGGTCTGTTGCACCTTGCCCACGCGCTCTTGCAGTTCGGCTTCCTTCTGACGGACGGTCTCGGCTGGGAGCAGCGTCCGCTTCTTGTTCAAATCCTCGATGGCCTTCTTGACCTCTTCCTGCTGCTCGTCGAGTTCCTTCTGCTTCTTGTCGAAGTCCTTCTTGAGGTTGGCGCGAGCCTTGCGGCCGTCCTCGGTCTCGGCGAGCGCGCGCCGCAAATCCACATAGCCGAGTTTGACTTCCTCGGCGCGCAGGGGCCGAGCGAATAGGGACAAAAGAATGGTTCCAAGCAGTGCCGTACGAATCATGAATGTCATCTCCGATTGAGCCAAAGAACGGACATCGATACCACAAAAGGGTCGGTAAATCTCGCGTGGAGAGCGAGGAAGGAATCTAACCACAGAGAGCGCAGAGAGCACGGAGAAAGAAATAGTTCGGATTTAGAATCCGGAAAAACCAGTTCCCTTCCGTCCTCTGCGTCCTCTGCGCTCTCCTAAGTAAGAACCCTCGAAGGGTTCTTACCAACTCCCGCGGTGAGTAACGTCGGGCAAAGCCCGCCGTCACTCACGCGACTCTGTGGTGAAAAATCCGGAACCGGGACCGCCGCCCTACTTCTTGCGCCCCTTACCCTTGGCGGCCTTCGCGGGCTTGCCTTTGCCCTTGCCAGCCTTACCAGGACCTTCCGCGGCCTTGATGCCGTTGGGATACAGGATGGCGAAGGTGGCGTTGGCCAGGGCGATGTCGGTCTGTGCCCAAAAGCGGTGATAGGTGAAGGTTGGCGCCGGGCCGCCGCGCAGACTGGCCTCGACCTTCGGCCAGCCGGGATCCTTGGTGTAGTTGGTGCGGATGCTGGCGAAGGTGGAATTCGAATCCATGGCATCGCCGTTGGGCATCTCGCCCTTCCAGCCAGCGGGAATATAGATCTTGTCGGCAAAGCGCTTGAAATCCGTGCGTGTCTCGGGCGCGGCGACACCCTTGTCGTCGCGGAATTTTTTCCACATGCGATCGAGAAGTTCCTTGGCCAGCTTGGCCGCGGCCACGTCGCCCGACTTGGCGGCGTAGAACAGCAGGGTTCGCGCCAAGGCGCCGGCCACGCCCATGTCGGTCCCGAAGGTCTTCACCTTCACGTGCAAGGTCTTGTTGAAGCCCGCGTCCTTGGCATTCCAGTGTTGGGTCTTCTCGTCCCAGTTGAGCGCGGGCTGGCCCGACCAGGTCAGATCCGACGGAATCTCGAAACCGCCGTTCTTGGTCAGGCGCGCGTTGGCCAGGACCCACTTGACCCAGCGGTCGAGGATGACCTTGGCGTGTTCGTTGCCCGTGACGTAGTAGAGCTGCGCCACGCGATCCAAGCTCCAGGCCTGAAAACCGAACCAGTTGTTGCTCGGGGGATCCACGTACACGGGCGCCTCGACGTAGGCCAGCTTGTAGAAGGTCGTAACGCTTGCCGGGAACTTCTCGTAGCGTCCGCGCCAACTGTTGGTCGCGCCGCCCGCGATGCCGCCTTCGGCCGATTGCAGCCAGCGGTACATTTCGAGCTGCCGGTCCAAGCTCTTGGCCCAGTCGCCGGCGCCGTTCTTGGACAGCGGCTTGAACGCCTTTTCCTGCGCCAACACCCAGGCCGCGAAGGGATTCTGATACCCGCTGTGGGCCGTGCTAGAACCGATGCGCCAGGCCCACCCCGCCGCCTTCGCCGTCGAGCCACCCCAGGCGTAGTACCAGGAGAGCAAGAAGTGCGCGCCGTCGTAGCCCTCGGCCGCCGGGCACTCGGGAGTCTGGCAGCCCATGGTCTTGAAGTACTTGTCGAAGAGCGCATAGCGAAGGTAGTCGCCTAGCTTCGCCGTCTTCTTGACCAGCGGTTCAAGCGTTCCGCCCGAGCCTTGCTCGTCGGCCCAGACTTTGGCCCAGTACATGGCCTGCACCGCACGCGCATCGGCGTCGGGCGCCGTGGTGTACTTCCACTGCCGGGCGTACCCGCCGTCCTGCTTCACGAACAGGTCGAGGTAACCGTTATCGCCACCGAACTGAAAGTCATCCCAGCAGGGTTGCGGAATGGCTTCCCACACCGATTCTTCCTCGCCGCGCTGGAAGGTATTGATGTACGCAGGCCTAGACACGTGGTCGCCGCGGCGCCCGAATCCGTACCAGTTGTCGACGTCGATGATCCAGTGCATGCCGTAGATATAGGGCGTGCGGTAGGTGTCCTTCAGTTCCTTGAAAAGCGGATCGTGCCCAGACGGGGCGCCGGGTTCGAGCGGCACGGGATAGCCGGTTGGCTGATCTTGCTCGCCCGCGAACACCGCGGGGTGCGTGTCCGTGTACGACCCGGCCGTGGGCTGATCTTCGGGCGTCGGAATCAGATACGCCTCGGTGCTTTCCCATGCCTTTGCCAGCGGTTTCCAGTCCTTGGTGAACTTGCCGTAGGCCGCTTCCAGCCACATCCAGTAGCTGTACGCCTCGGACGTGGTTTCGTGGCCGTAGTCGGGCGCCTCGACAAGCAGGGTTTCGACCGCGTGGTAGGGCACGCCTTCGGGGCTGAAATAGCCGTTCTTGGGCGCGTGCATGTCGTTCCACAGGGCGACAAACCGATCGGAATACTCGTTGCCCGTCTTGTTGGTGTAGGCGTACGCCCCAAGCGGCGCCGGCTTTGGAAAATCAGCGACCTCGACGGAGCCAATCGCCTTGTCCCTCCTGGCCGCCGGCGAGTTCGGCGAGACGGGCGCCCTTTTGCGCGCGGCCTTGGGTTTGGACTGCTGATCCTCGACGGTGGGGATACAGGCGGTGCCCGCCAGAGCCAGCGCGACCAGGGCAAACGCGCCTACTCGCATCCGATAAACTCCACGTCATCGACCCAGATGTCAAAATCGGCCCCAGGCTGATTCACCTGCCACTGGATGCCGAAAATCTTGCCTGGCTTGATCGAGTGCGGTTTGGGCGATCCCCAATCCGGCAACTGCCGCAGTTTCCTCCACGGGAACACGAAGTGCTGCCAGGTCTCGCTGAGGGTGAGATCGGCGCCGAAGTCGTTGAAGCACTCCCTGCAGACGCCACCGTCAGCGTCGGTGCTGACGTCGGGCACCTTGAGCCGAACCTTGTTATAGCTGCCGGGACCTTTCTTGGCCCAGAATGCGATGCCTTTGTATTGAGACGCGTCGTAGGCGTTCTTGGGGTCGACGAAATTGAAGCCCATGGCGCCAAAGACGACGTGGCCTTGGCCGACGTGGCCTTTCACGTTCGCCGCGTATTTCGACCCGTTGGCCCCGCCGGGCGACATGGCGAAGGTTCCGCCGTTGGCGCCGGCCTCGGGTGTGACTGTCGTCCCGACTTGGTCCGCGAAGGTGTACCAGTACCCGCCGCGGCCAGCCACGACCTTGGTTTGGTTGTTGCCGTCCTCGCCGTCGTCGATAAGTCCATCGGCGCCGCACGAGGCAAGTTCTTCCCCGGCGCCGCCGATGGCCGGAACCTGGCCCGGCATGATGCAAGCGGGAGATCCCACGAGCAAAAGTGTGACGAGGAGTGGCGCGCCCCACCCCAATTGGGCTGTCTTCGCGATGTGTTTGGTGTCCACGGCGACACAACACGTAGCACCGAGCAGGTGTGAATGTCTACCCCACCGGGAATGGTGCTTCCGGGTTGCATTCCAGGGCCGGAAGCGCAACTCTTCACAGCAACCTCAAGATGACCATGCTCGTACTTCGTGGCGCGCCTGCATTCACCCCTGCGCGACTGGCCAAGCGTCTCGGGAAGATCCAAAAACAGAATCCATCGGTTCGCGATGCGACCGCGGAATTCGTGCACTTCGCTGAGATCGCCGAAGCGCTCTCGGAGCGCGAGGCGCACGTGCTCGATCGGCTGCTGCACTATGGCCCGCGCACAGAAGCGCGGTCGCTCGCCGGCCGGCGGCTGCTAGTCGTGCCCCGCCTCGGGACCATTTCGCCATGGTCGTCCAAGGCCACCGATGTCGCCCACAACTGCGGCCTGGCAAAGATCACGCGCATCGAGCGCGGCATCTGGTACACGGTGGACGGCGAGGTTTCGGATGAAGCCGGGCTGCGCAGGGCACTCCACGACCGCATGACGGAATCCGTGCTAGAGCGCGAGGAAGACGCTGCGCGCCTCTTCCGCCACGCCGATCCGCAGCCACTTGCAACCGTGGACGTGCTGGGCAACGGCCGCGCCGCCATCGAAGCCGCCAACGCATCCATGGGCCTGGCCCTGGCGCCGGACGAAATCGACTACCTGGTCGACAACTTCCGCGCCCTTGACAGAAATCCAACCGACGTCGAACTGATGATGTTCGCGCAGGCCAACAGCGAGCACTGCCGGCACAAGATCTTCAACGCTGACTTCATCGTCGACGGCAAGAAGCAAGAAAAGTCCCTGTTCAAGATGATCCGGCGCAGCACCCAAGCCAGCCCCGACGGCGTGCTGTCCGCATACAGCGACAACGCCGCCGTGATGGAAGGCCCGGAAACTGGCCTGTTCTTCCCGGATCCGAAAACGGGAGTCTACGATTTCCACCGCGAGCCCGTGGGCATCTTGATGAAGGTCGAGACCCACAACCATCCCACCGCCATCTCGCCCTACCCCGGCGCCGCGACCGGCTCGGGCGGCGAGATCCGCGACGAGGGCGCGACCGGACGCGGCTCCAAGCCCAAGGCCGGGTTGACTGGATTTTCAGTTTCCAACCTGCGCCTGCCCGACGCCGTTCGCCCGTGGGAGAAGGACTTCGGCAAGCCCAGCCGCATCGCCTCGGCGCTCGACATCATGCTGGAAGGCCCCATCGGCGGCGCGGCCTTCAACAACGAATTCGGCAGACCCAACATCGCGGGCTACTTCCGCACGTTCGAAATGGAAGTGCCTGGGCCAAGCGGCCGCGAGATCCGCGGCTACCACAAGCCCATCATGATTGCCGGCGGGTTCGGCAACATCCGCGTTCCCTTGGTGAAAAAGGGCGAAGTGCCCGCGGGCGCGGCCATCATCGTGCTCGGCGGTCCGGCCATGCTCATCGGCCTGGGCGGTGGCGCGGCCTCGTCCATGGCCTCGGGCGCATCGGAGGAAGATCTCGATTTCGCCTCGGTCCAGCGCGACAACGCCGAGATGCAGCGGCGCTGTCAAGAAGTCATCGACCGCTGCTGTGCGCTTGGCAAGCAAAGCCCGATCGTCTCCATTCACGACGTCGGCGCGGGCGGACTTTCCAATGCCTTGCCCGAACTCGTGAACGACAGTCGGCGCGGCGCCTGCTTCGAGCTGCGCAAGATCCCTAACGACGAGCCCGGCATGTCGCCGCTGGCCATCTGGTGCAACGAAGCGCAAGAGCGCTATGTCCTGGCCGTCGACACTGACAAGCTCGACGCATTCGAGACCTTGTGCCAGCGCGAACGCTGCCCCTTCGCCGTGCTCGGCAACGCCACCGCCGACGGCAAACTGGTGGTCACCGACGCGCACTTTGGTAACCAACCCATCGACATGCCGCTGTCGGTGCTGCTGGGCAAGCCGCCGAAGATGGTCCGCGACGTCAAGCACGCGCCGATCGCGCAGCAACCGTTTTCCACTATTGGCATCGATTTGCGCGAGGCCATCACGCGTGTGCTGCGCTTGCCCACGGTGGCGGACAAGACCTTCCTGATCACCATCGGCGACCGAACCGTCACTGGATTGATTTCGCGCGACCAGATGGTCGGGCCGTGGCAAGTGCCGGTGGCTGACGCCGCGATGACCGCGACCAGCTACGACACGTTCACCGGCGAAGCCATGGCCATGGGCGAACGAACTCCGGTCGCCCTGCTCGATGCTGCGGCCTCGGTGCGGCTGGCCGTCGGCGAGGCCATCACCAACATCGCCAGCGCGCCCATCGGCGACATCGGCAAGATCAAGCTCTCGGCCAACTGGATGGCGCCCGCCGGGCACCCCGGCGAGGACGCGCGCCTGTACGACGCCGTTCGTACCGTGGGCGAGGAATTCGCACCTGCCCTGGGCATCGCCATTCCCGTGGGCAAGGACTCGATGTCCATGAGCACGGTGTGGCGCGACGGCGGCCAGGAAAAGCGCGTGACCGCTCCGCTCTCTCTCATCGTCAGCGCGTTCGCGCCGGCCACCGATATTCGCCGCGCGCTCACGCCGCAACTTCGCACCGACGCCGGCGAAACCGAATTGCTGCTCGTCGATCTGGGCGCGGGCAAGAATCGTCTCGGCGGCTCGGCCCTAGCGCAGGTCTTTGGCCAGATCGGCGACATTCCGCCGGATCTCGACGAGCCGGCTCGACTCAAGGGCTTTTTCGCCGCGATTCAAGAATTGGCCAGCGCCGGGAAGCTCCTCGCCTACCACGACCGCTCCGACGGTGGGCTTTTCGTCACGCTCGTCGAAATGGCCTTCGCCGGCGGTACGGGCTTGAACATAGAGCTTCCGTCAGGCAGCAACGATGCGCTGGGGCCACTCTTCAGCGAAGAGCTGGGCGCGGTCGTGCAAGTCCGCAAATCCGACGCCGCGGAAGTACGCGCGTGTTTCGCCCACCACGGCCTCTCGGATTCCGTTCACGCCTGCGGCCAGCTCGCGGCCGGCAACGAAATCGCAATTCGCAAGAACGGCCGCGTTCTTTTCTCGGAGAAACGCTCGGTTCTGCGAGGCATCTGGTCCGAAACCACCTTCGCCATGCAAAGCCTGCGCGACGATCCGACCTGCGCCGCCGAGGAACAAGCAAGTCGCTGCGACACCAGCGATCCCGGTCTGGTTCTCCGCCCAACTTTCGATGCGCAGGGCGATGTCGCCGCGCCTCTCATGACTCGCGGGGCGCGACCGCGCGTGGCCATCCTGCGCGAACAGGGCGTGAACGGTCAGATCGAAATGGCCGCGGCTTTCCACCGCGCCGGCTTCGACCCGGTCGACGTACACATGAGCGACATCCTCGCCGGCCGGATCGAGCTGTCGGGCTTCCGCGGCGTCGCTGCCTGCGGCGGGTTTTCCTATGGCGACGTTCTCGGCGCTGGCGAGGGTTGGGCCAAGTCCATCCTGTACAGCCCGCGCGCTCGCACCGAGTTCGAACGCTTCTTCGCCCGCCAAGACACTTTCACCCTGGGCGTGTGCAACGGCTGCCAGATGGTTTCCAATTTGAAGGAAATCATTCCCGGCGCCGACCACTGGCCGCGCTTCGTGCGCAACCGCAGCGAACAATTCGAAGCCCGCCTGGCCCTGGTGCGCATCGAACCGAACCCGTCGGTGCTTTTCGCCGGCATGGCCGGCTCGCTGGTTCCCATCGCAGTCGCGCACGGCGAAGGCCGCGCCGAATTCGCGTCGGCGGACACGCGCGCCGCCCTCGATAGCTCGGGCCTGGTCGCGGCTCGCTTCGTCGACCACCACGGCAACCCGACCGAGCACTATCCCGAAAACCCCAACGGCTCGCCGCAAGGGATCACTGCCATCACCACGCCCGACGGCCGCGCCACCATCATCATGCCCCACCCCGAGCGCGTCTTCCGCAGCGTCCAACTCTCGTGGCGCCCCGACGACGCCGGCACCGATTCCCCGTGGATGCGTCTGTTCCGCAACGCCCGAGTTTTTGTCGGGTAGCCGCCTGCTCTACCAGCTCCGTCCGCCGATCACCGATCCCTCACCGCCGCGCGCGGGTCCGACCGCGCGCGAGCCGGTACGATCCCCGATCTCCGACCGAGGTTGGTCAGGAGCCCATCACCATCAGAGGCTCTCGCACGCTGCCAGGCTCTAGACCGCGAAGGCGGGTCAAGATGGCCTCGGTGACTTCGTGGCCGCGCGGAACGAGCAGCGAGCCCGTTGTTGACATGACGTCCTGGATCAGAAGCATTCCAGCTTGAAGGGACGCAAGTCCAATCCCGCCTGCGCCCGGAGACGCCTTGGTCTTCACGCGACTGAGGGCACCGAGCAGTTTCGGATCGTAGCGGCCCTTCCGGCCTTGCAGGGTGCTGATGGCCACCCCAGGAGAAGTCCCGCCCGCCTCCAGAAAATCGTAGTCGCTAACCAGCTTGAGAACCCGTGCACCCAAGGGAATGGACTCGCCTTGGGGCGCGCCGCGAGGCGAGCCCTGTCCATCAAAGTTGTATTCCTGCGCGTCCAGAATGGCGCAAACCAATTCGAGCCGAGGAATGCTTTCCAGCAACTGTAGAGAAATCTTCGGCACACACTGGGTCGATTCGGCCTCGACGGGACTGAGCGGTTTGCCGTAATACAGCTTCTCGTTGTTCTCGGCGGTGAGGACAATGCAGCCGATTTGGGACAGCATGACCGCAACTTCCAGCTGCCAAGAAAACGGCACCCCCAGTCCCGCCACCAGTTCCGTCGCGTGCTGCTTGAGCCGCGTCGCACGCCCGAAGATAAGCGGACTGGCCAAAGACAGGATCTCGGTGAGAGCCTTGATGCTTCCCCGCAGCGTCTTTTCCAGTAGTTCTCTTTCGGCCGTGATGAGCCGATGCTGGGCGACCGCGGCCTCGATGGCCGTGAGAAGGGTTGGCGGGGCACAGGGTTTGGTCAGGAATCGAAAGACTTGTCCGTGGTTCACCGCCGCAATTGCGGATTCGAGGTCGGCCTGTCCGGTAAGCAAGAGCCGGACAGTATCCGGCGAACGCTCCTTGACCTGGCTCAAGAAAGCCGCGCCATCCATTTCCGGCATGCGCATGTCGGAGACCACCACGGCGGGCGGATCGGTTCCGTCGACGATCGCCAGTCCGCCCTGTCCATTGTTTGCCGTCGAAACCCGATAGTGTCGCCGCAGATTCAGAACCAGTCCTTCCAGCACTTTGGGTTCGTCGTCCACGCACAGGATGTGCAGTTGCTCAGTCATGTCATGTCCTTTCGACGTTCAGCCGTACGGGATGCATCGGTAGAACCATCCTCGACCTTAACCTGTGGTTATCAACCGGAGTCTCGTTGCGACGTCCACGCCGGAGACGGGTCGAGGTTGTTCCACGTGGCGGTCAAGTTGAAGGTCGCCTCCGCCGATAACCTCGCAAGTCCAGGCGAGCCGAGGGGCAAATCTTCGTGGGACAGAAACTTGGGTGAACTATGGGGCAAGGAATGACGCCACTTCGGACCAAACTGGTCCGCACGTCGCTCGTCACCCTGGTGGCGTTGGGGCTTGCCGTCGCGCTGGTCACGATCATCTTGCAGCTGCGCATCTCACAGCGGAACCTGACCACGAATTGGAACCAGATCGAGCGGGCGCTGGAGTCCAAAGGGCGCCTGCTGGTCGCGAACCAGGCGGTGGCCATGCGCGCTTTTGTTGCCGACAACGGGTTCGCCGACGTGCGCCAGCTGATCCAGCAGACCATTGCCAGCGAGGACGACCTGCTGTACGGCGCCTTCGTGGACCCGAGAGGCCACACCTGGGCCTACGGCGATCGTAGCTCTCCCACCGCAGATCCCGGCCGGAATGGTGCCTGGCAAAACATGCCGCCGTCACCGCCACACGCCGACGAAGCGACCAGCCGCCGGGTGCGCTTCGGCGGCGATGAGATCGCCGAGTTCTCGGCCCGCATCACGGTCGAAGGACAGGACGCGGGCGTAGTCCGCTACGGCCTATCCCTGGCTGCCATGCGGAAGGCGCACCAACAGGCACGCAGCGAAGCCCGGCGGGGGTTGCTGGAGACGCTGGCGCTCATCGGCGGTATCGGTGTTTTCGCGCTGGGCCTGGGAGGGTTCACCATGCGTCGTCGGGCGGCGAGCATCACCAAACCCCTGGCCGAGCTGAGCCGCGCCGTGCAGGCAGTCGCGAGCGGCCAGTCGGGAATCCAAGCGGTCATCCACAGTGGCGACGAGATCGAGGTTCTCGGAACCTACTTCAACGCCATGGTGCAATCCCTGGAGGCGTCGTACGCAGATCTCGCCCTTGCCAACCAGCAGCGCCAGCAGCAAATGAACGACCGCCTCAAGATGGAGATCGAACTGCGGCAGGCGCAGAAGCTGGAGGCGGTCGGGCGGCTTGCGGCGGGGATCGCGCACGAGATCAACACGCCGACACAGTTTGTGAACGACAGTATCCACTTCGTGCGCGGCGCGATGGGCGATCTTCAACGATTGATCCAACGCTATCAAGAAATCTGCCAGGTCGTCGCGCGTGGCGGGCCGGCGGCGGAGGCTTCTGGCGCACTAGCGGAGGCGGAAGAGGAGGCGGACCTGCCTTACCTCATGCAGGAAATACCGGGAGCCCTCGATCGAGCGATCGAGGGATTGGCGCGCGTGTCGACCATCGTCCGATCGATGAAGGAGTTCGCGCACCCTGGGCAGGAGGAAATCGCGGCGGTGGATCTGAATCGCGCGATCTCCACCACATTGACCATCGCCCGCAACGAGTACAAGTACGTGGCGGATTTGGAGACCTGCTTTGGCGATCTGCCGCCGGTGCCCTGCTATGCGGGAGAATTCAACCAGGCCATCCTGAACATCGTGATCAACGCCGCGCATGCGGTCGGCGACGTGGTGGGAAAGACCGGGGCCAAAGGCCGCATCACCGTTCGCACCGAGCGCGAGGGCGATTTCGCCCTGGTCTCGATCAGCGACACCGGCGCTGGCATCCCGCCCGCCATCCGCGATCGCATCTTCGATCCCTTCTTTACCACCAAGGAGGTGGGCCGGGGCACGGGCCAGGGGCTGCCGATTGCGCGATCTGTGATCGTAGACAAGCACGGGGGACAACTCACCTTCGAGACGGAGGTCGGCAAGGGAACGCGCTTTCTCGTAAGGCTTCCCCTGCGCCCCGCAAGCGGCACCGAGGAGCACCAAGAGGAAGACAGTACCGACGGGAAGCGAGAGTCAGCGCATGGGTAGGGGCGGACGGGCGAGCAGGCTCGTGCTCGCGCTTGTGGTCGCGGCGACGCTGGACGCTGGCTCGGGCACGGCGGCGGCGCCAGCGCCCGGACCAAGGATCTATGTCTACCTGCCGAGCAACGTGCGCCCGCCGATGCTGCAGCGGGTGCTGTCCGAGGCCCTGCCCGGCACAGACGTGATGGTGTTCCGCCATCTGCGCGACTTCGAGAACACTATCGCGGAAGACCCGCCCGACTTCGTCATCAGTGCCCGCCCCTTCATCGACAGATTCGCGCGATGGAAACCCGTGCTGCAGGGATTTTCCGCCGATCGGGCAGAAGAGCCCTACGTCCTCGTATCGGTAGGCCGGGCGATCAATCTGGCGGACATCTCGCGCCTGGGGATTGGCGTGGTCGATCTGCTGGGGAAGAAAGCGATGCCCGACCTAGTGGCCAGGATGCTGGGAACGACCGCGGTTCCCAAGTTGACACGTGTCGGCCAGCCGGAGGACCTGCTGCCGTTGCTCGAGCTCGATCTCGCCGGAGCCGTGCTGATGCCGGCACGCGCGGTGCCGTTGCTGCGCGAGAAGAGCGCGCTCGACCTGCGCGTGACCGAGCTGAAGGCCGCGACGGTGGGCCTGCCTGCAGTGGGCGCGGCCGTCGGTGCACCGGCCGTGACCGAGATGGAGGGCCGGCTCATGGGTCTTCCTCCCGCAGTGAAAGCGATGCTGGGTGTGGATGACTGGAGGCGGCCATGACGGCGTGGCTCGGAGTGATCCTGGTCGCGTTCGCCGCTGGAGATGGCGGCGCGAGTCCGACGACTGACGCTGGGCCGGCGGGCAGACCGGCGGCTGGGGGGACCGTGCTGGTGCTGGGACCGCAGATAGCCGCCGCGAACCAAGTGGTGAGCGGCTTGGCGGACGAGCTTGCCGACCCGTACCAGATCGTCGAGCGCAAAGTCACCGCGGAGACCCCGGTCGAGGTGCTGTCGCAAATCATGCGTACGATCGAGCCACGGGTCCTGGTGCTGCTCGACAACCCGACGGTGCGTCTATACCGTGTGTTCCAGGCCACGCAACCGCCAGGAACCCGGTTTCCGCCGGCGATAGTGCTGATGGCCGCTTTTCTCGATCAGGCGTCGGCAGGCCTGCAAAATACCACCGGGATCTCTTACGAGGTTCCTGCGGTCACTGGCTTCGTCAACCTGCGCAGCCTGCTCGGTCGACCGCTGCGCAAGGTCGGCGTGCTCTACCGCCATGGTTTTGAGGGCCTCGTCGCGCGCCAGGGCGAGCTGGCCGCAAGCGAGGGATTCATGCTCGCGGGCCGCGCCCTGGACGAAGGGGATCGGCTGAAAGCGGTCAAACGCGGCCTGCGCAGGTTGCTGGATTACGATCACGTCGACGCCATCTGGGTGTTGAACGACAACGCGCTGGTGGATCCGGCGCTCCTGGCACGGGCGTGGTTGCCTGTGCTCCGGCACGGGCACGTACCCGTCCTTGTGGGCGTATCGTCGCTGGTATCGGCGAAGCTGGAATTCGGGACGTTCGCCGTACTCCCCGATCACCGTGCGCTCGGTGCGCAGGCGGCGAGGCTCATCGACGACCTGGCCGAAGCAAACTGGGTGGTGGGCGAGCGCCGTGCCCTGCCGCCCATCGCCGTCGAGAAGGTGCTCGACATCGATCTGGCCCGATCGCTCGGCCCCATCCGCGAGGAGAAGCTGCGCGAAGTCGATCGGCTGATCGAGTCGAGGGATGGAAAGGGGCGATGAGAATCCGCGCGCCACGAGTGCTTTCCAGTGTTCAAGGTGTCGCGACCGCAGCGGCTTTCCTTGTCATGCTGGGCATGGCAGCGCCGCGTGCGCTGGCAGAGCCGCCCCAGGATTCGCACCTGCCCAAGGCGGCCGTGCCCTCGGGTTCTCCGCTGCCTGGGACTGCCATCGAGGAGACCGGGCTGGCGGAGGTGAATTTGGGCAGCCTGCTCCAGATGGACGAGGTCTCGGTGGCCTCGCTCAGAACGACGGGCGTGCGCCAGGCCCCTGGCATCGTCTCCGTCCTGACCCACGACGAGATTGAGGCCTCCGGGGCGCGCGATCTGGTCGACCTGCTGGAAATGATGCCGGGCTTTTTCGTGGGCGTCGACGTTCAAGGGAACCTGGGTCTCGGGATTCGCGGCAACTGGGGGCAGGAGGGAAAGATCCTGCTCCTCATCGATGGCCAGGAGATCAACGAGACCGCGTACGGCACGATTTCAATTGGGCACCACTTCCCTTTGCAGGCGATCGAACGCATCGAGATCATCCGCGGGCCTGGGTCGGCGATCTATGGCGGTTTTGCCGAGCTAGGCGTGGTGAAGGTGACCACGCGAGGCGCGGAACAAATCGAAGGCATGGAGGCCCTGCAGCGAACGGGCGTGGCCGTCGGGCGAACGGGCACGGATGTCGCGCATCCCTTTGTCGACACCTACGTTGCCGCTGGGCGAACGTACGGCGACTTCGAACTATCGCTGTCACTATTCGCAGGGAGTAGCGTCCAGAGCGAGGGGACCTATACCGACATCTACGGCACGAGCTTCAATACCGCGGACGCGTCGGCACGTCGGCCGCTGCTGGCGAATCTGCGGGCCGCCTGGCGCGATTGGCAGCTGCGCTTCATCGCCGATGGTTTCACCTACCAGGCGCAGGACGACTTCGACGTGGCAGGCAGCGCGCCCACGCGCTATCGCTTCGGCGGCATCTACGGCGATCTCACCACGGTTCTTGAGCTCGGTCGCGGCCTGACGCTGACCCCTCGCCTCGCCTACAAGATCCAGGAATCGTACGTCACGCTGCCAGCGTCGGCCGCCGACCAGCAGCGCATCATCGACTCCGGATTGCTCACGCGGCTGCGCATGGACAGAGCGCTCGCGGGGATGACGCTCAGCTGGGATCCGCGCCCCAACCTCAACGCCATCGCCGGCACGGAGATCTTCTCCGATGTGGGCCGCGCCGGCGGAAGCCCCGGCGACGGTTCCGACGTCCAAGGAACCCGCGGCGTATCGACCATCGCCGCCTTCGGGCAAGTGCTGTGGAACACGCCCATCGCGAACGTCACGGTGGGCGGCCGCGGCGAGCACAACAGCTATTTCGGCTGGTCGGCCGTGCCGCGGATGGCGCTGACCCGCGTCTTCGCGTCGGGGCTGCACGTGAAACTCCTAGGCAGCCAGGCCTACAAAAGCCCCACCTTCATGAACTACACCCTCGAGCACTCGATCGATCCAGCGAATCGCGTACGGCCGGAGACCACCAATGCCATCGAGGCGGAGGTCGGCTACGCGCTCCCCGCAGGGCTGCAACTTGTGGTGAATGGCTTTCTCGGCGCGATCGACCACCCCATCATCTATACCTACGATCCTCTCACCGGCAAGGAGTCGTACTTCAACCGCGGGCGCACCGGCAGCTATGGTGGCGAAGCGGAGCTGCGCTTTGGTGGCGGCAACCTTGCAGTGAGCACCAGCTACTCGTACTACCACGCCCTGCCCAACATCCCCGAGGACTACCGGGTCGCGGGCGGCGGCGGCGCGACGCTGGGCGCCCCCCAGCACAAGGGCGTTGTGCGCGCCAGCTGGCGGCCGACGCGACACTGGCTTTTCGGCGCCACTGCGATTGGTTCAGGTAGCCGCTACGCCGTGACCGGCATCAACCCTGCCGATCAAACCTACCTCGTGACGACCGTCGGCGCCCGGCTGCTGCTTGGCCTATCGGCACGCTACCAAGACGTTGGAATTCGAGGTCTGCACCTCGGCCTCATCGTGAACGACCTGCTCGACAGCCGCGATGTCTTCGTGCAGCCGTACCGCGGCGGTCACGCACCTTTGCCTGGCGTGGGACGGCAGGTGATGCTCAACCTCGGCTACGCCTGGGAGCGCTGAGCGTGAGCCGAGGCCTCTGAATCTTCGAGGCTTGTTCCCGCCACCTTTTCCGCCACTGCGCGCATGCCCGCGAGCTGGGATTCGTCGATGCCGATGCCGGCGAGGTAGTCGAGATCCAGCTTCTGGTCGGCCGATCCACCGCCTCGCGCTTCCGTCGCAAGGTGGTCGGCGACATAGATGATGTCCACCAGCTCGAACGCGGAATGGGCGACCAAATGGGGTTTCTTGTGGTAGGCGACGGCTTCCATGATGGCGTGGGGCAACCCCCACAGTCCAAGCAGGTAGGCACCCAGGAGCTCGCGCTCGACTGGCGCGTCCGATTCCTGCTTCACGTTGAGCAAACACCCGACATCGTGGAGCACCCCGGCCAGAAACGCGCCCTCCGTCTTCTTCGTCGCTCCTGCCTCGATTTGCTGGGCAATCTGACCGGTGAGAAGGGAATGATCCTGGAGCGCCATCAGCTTCGCCTCCGAGAGACCAGAGGTTTTGGCCGCGGCCGAAAACGTCTCAAGCGCCAGGGCTAGGTTTTTGATGGTTGCAAATCCGAGATAGGTGACGGTGTCGCCCAAAGACGAGATCCTTTTGGGCAAACCAAAGAAGGCCGAGTTTACAAGCTGAAGCAGCTTTGCACTCAAGCCGACGTCGCGTTCGATGATCTGGACAATCGCGGCCACACTGCAGGTCGGCACCGCCAGCGCCCCATTGAGCGCAACGTAGGTCTTGGGCGCGGTTGGCAGCATCTGAACCTTACCCGCGGTCGCGCGGAGTTCATCGCTGCACAAGATGGCGTTCAGGCGGCACGCCCGGTCCACCACACTCTGGAGCAAAGCCGGATCGCAAGGCTTGGAAAGGAACATGTGGGCCACGAAGACCGACTTCATCGCGCTCTCGAGTTCGGTCTGCCCCGAAAGAATCATGCGCACGGCCCACGGCTGCATCTCCTTCACCTTGCCAAGCAAGGTCGCACCATCCATGCGGGGCATGCGCATGTCGCTCACCACGACGTCGAAGGAGCCCTTGGCAAGGTTGGCTAGCGCCTCCTCGGGGCCAATGGCGAAAACCATGTCCCATTCGCGCCGCTTCGTCCGCAGCACATTGCGCAGGCCCGTCAGGACGTTGGCATCGTCGTCCACGAACAGGATTCGCTTCAATGGTTTCGCTGTCTCTCCCATGTCTTGTCCAAGCCCCTCACTGCCGACGAGCTGCCCGACCGCTTAGCTGGCCTGACTCGCACTTCGACGTTCAGCCATGGCGAAAGTATCGGCAGAACGGCCCGGGACTTGACTTCCCCTTTCCCGTGGTGCCACGCGCTGTTCATGGCGGCTCCACTTTTGGCTTGCGACTGCCGAAACAAGCAAGGGGGCCTAGGCCATGAACAGACTGAGAAACAGCCAAGTGGCTGAGCATTGAGAGGAGGGTTGACTCCATGAACTCCAGGGCGACTGCGCTGCCGGCTGACGATGCACCCGAATCCCGTTCGCCGCAGGAGAGCGAGAAACTCTATCGCTCCCTGTTCGAAAACCTGCTCAATGGTTTTGCCTACTGTCGGATGCTGTTTGAGGATGGCAAGCCACTGGATTTCGTCTATCTCGCCGTCAATGCCGCCTTCGAGAGGCACACCGGGCTGAAGAACGTGGTTGGCAAGAAAGTCACCGAGGTTATTCCAGGAATACGCGAATCGGACCCGCGACTTTTCGAGATGTACGGGCGAGTCGCCAAGACCGGCCAGCCCGAACGATTCGAGACGTTCATTCAAGCCTTGCAGATGTGGTTTTCGATTTCGGTGTACAGCCCAGCGCCCGAACACTTCGTAGCCGTGTTCGACATGATCACCGAACGCAAGAATGCCGAAATGGCTCTGCGAGAATTCGAGGAGCGATTTGCGACCGTTTTTCGGAGCAGCCCGGTTGCCATGTCGATCACCTCCACAGCGACGTTGCGCTACGTGGATGTGAACGAGATGTTCACCCACAGCTCCGGGTTCAGTCGCGAGGAAATCATCGGTCATACTTCGGAGGAACTGCAGCTCTTCAGCGATCCCGTTGACCGCGAACGGCTCATGGCCGAAGTACTCAAGCAGGGGTTCGCCTACTGCATGCGGATGCGCTTTCGCATGAAGGCGGGCGAGATCCGCGATGGACTCATTTCATCCCAGATGATCCGATTGCACGGAGAGCCCCACCTCCTCTCCACCATCGCCGATGTCACGGAGCACCAGCGAAGCGAGGACGAGGTGCGGTCGGCGAAAGCCTTCCTCGACAGTTCCATCAATGCCATCGCGGACCCCATTTTCATCAAGGACGAAAACGGGCGGTTCGTGCTCGTCAACGATGCCATGTGCACGATCGTGGGTCGCTCCAGAGATAGGCTCCTTGGTCAGGATGACGATATTTTTCCCGAGGAGCAGGCCGCGATCTTCCGTGAGATAGATGCCAAGGTCCTCGAAACCGGCGCAGAGAGCGTGAACGAGGAGGCTCTCAGCAACCTGTCCAGCGGAGCGGTGCGCACGATTCTCACGCGCAAAACCCGCTACATCGATCCGGCGGGCAAGCGGTTTCTGGTCGGCGTGATTCGCGACATCACCGACCGCAAGCAGCTCGAAGCCGAACTGGGACAGGCGCGCAAGCTCGAAGCAGTCGGTCAGCTTGCCGCGGGCATTGCCCACGAGATCAACACCCCAACCCAGTACGTTGGCGACGGCGTCCACTTTTTGAAAGAGGCATTCGAAGGCTACCGCCGACTCGCGGACCACTATCGGCGTGCCGTCGAAGTTCTTGCCACGGCCGGTGGTCACGAGGCGCTGGTCGGCGACATCCGCGAGACCGAGCAAGACATCGACCTCACCTATCTTGAGGCGAATGTGCCCAGCAGCTTCAATAGCTGCGAGGACGGCATCTCGCGTATCTCGACCATCGTGCGCGCCATGAAGGAATTCGCGCACCCCGATCAGAAAGAGAAGGCTCCCGCCGACCTGAACCAGGCCCTGCGGACCACGCTGGCCATCGCCAAGAACGAATACAAATACGTCGCCGACATCACGACCGAGTTCGGCGAGCTGCCGGCTGTGTTCTGCTACGTGGGCGACCTGAACCAGGTCTTCTTGAACCTCATCGTCAACGCCGCCCACGCCATTGGGGACGTGGTCGGCCCACGCGGAGGCAAGGGCACGATTCGCATCCGGACTTCGAGAGAGGGGGACATGGTACGCATCGATATCGCCGACACGGGCTCGGGGATTCCAGAGTCCATCCGCCATCGCGTTTTCGATCCCTTCTTCACCACCAAAGAGGTGGGCAAGGGCACGGGCCAGGGCCTGGCCATCGCTCGTACCACCGTGGTCGCCAAGCATCACGGCTCCTTGACGTTCGAAACCGAGGTGGGCAAAGGAACCACGTTCACGATTCGTCTCCCCATGGATGGCGAAGAGCCAGAACTCGGGGCTCGCCAGGGAAAGGAGGAGCAAAGTGGCCAATGAGTTGGAAGGCAGCTCGATTCTTGTCGTGGATGATTGCCCGGAACACTTGCGACTCATCGGTACGATTCTGAAACGCGGGGGTTTCGTTTCCCGGCCGGTCACAAGCGGCAGGCTCGCTATCGAGGCGGCCAGCACGGACCCTCCAGATCTCGTGCTTCTGGACGTCCGCATGCCAGAGATGTCCGGACTGGAGGTCTGCCGAACATTCAAGCAGGACTCGCGTCTGCGCGATATTCCCGTCATCTTCATCAGCGCGCTTGAGAGCGTCGACGACAAGGTCGAGGCATTTCGCGCCGGCGGCGACGACTATGTCTGCAAGCCATTCCACGAGCAAGAGGTGCTGGAGCGGATCAAGACTCGCCTGCGCTTGAGAAAGCTGCATGTGGATCTCATTTCCCGCGTCGCCCCGTCCGTCGCTCGCTCCCGTCATTCCGTTCTGGTCGTCGATGACGACAGTCAGATCCTGAGAATCTTCTCTGAGCTTCTATCCCAAGACGACTGCGATGTGCTCACCGCCCAGGACGCAGAGCAGGCCTTCGCGCTGCTCGACAAGAGCTCGCCCTGCATGATTCTTCTGGACGTGGAGATGCCCGGCATGAACGGGTTCGCGCTATGCCGCCGCATCAAGCACGACCCGCGCACAGCCCACATTCCCGTGGCGCTGGTCACCTCTAGAGTTGGGGAAGATGACGTCAACGCGGGGATTGCCGCGGGCGCGGCCGACTACATCAAGAAGCCTTTCGACATGGCTGAGGTCCGCATGCGCGTACGCATGCAGATCCGCCTGCACGAGGCCCTGAGCGAACAGCAGCGTCTTCATGAACATCTATCGGTCATCAGCGCGACCGCCAATGATGCAATCATCATCATCGACAGCGGTGACAGGATATTGCACTGGAATGAGGCCGCCGAACGGATGTTCGGATACACTCGTTCCGAGGTTCTTGAAAAAACTCTCCACACGCTCATCGCCCCGGCCCGGTTCCACGCGGCGCAAGGCAAGGCCTTCCACGTGCTTCAGGCGACTGGCCAAGGAGCCGGTATTAGCAAGACCATGGAGATGGCCGCGACCAGAAAGGACGGAGAAGAATTTCCCGTCGAACTGTCACTCGGCTCGACTCGGCTCAAGGATCAATGGTGCGCGGTTGGGATCGTTCGCGACATCACCGAGCGAAAAAGAGCAGAAGCGGCCCTGAGCGAGAGCGAGCGGCGCCTCCAGGCGATGTTCGAACAGGCCGCTGTCGGCATGGCTATGGTTGACTCCGACGGAAAGATGTTCCGGGTGAACCGGCGCCTATGTGAGATTGTTGGGTATCCGGCTGGCGAATTGCTGACGCTTCGGTTTATGGATATTACCCATCCCGACGATTTGGCGGTCGACCTTGAAGCGAGCCGCGCCCTACGCTCGGGCGCGATGGACAGCTACTCACGGGAGAAGCGCTATCTTCGCAAAGACGGTGGCATCGTCTGGATCAAGCTCGCGGTGGGAGCTGTCCACGACGCTGAAGGTCACTTCGATCACTTCGTATCGGTGTTCGAGGACATCACCGAGCACAAGCAGGCAGAGGCGGCCTTGCGCGAGAGCGAGGCAAAGTATCGCGGCATCTTCGACGCATCCCACGACGCCATCATGACCCTGGAGCCGCCCACCTGGCGGTTTGTCGATGCCAATCCGGCCACCCTCGCGATGTTCAAGGCCAAGACCGTTGCGGAGTTCACGTCGCACGGACCGAGCGATCTGTCGCCCGAGAGACAGCATGACGGACGCCCATCCGGTGAGGCCGCCCTAGAGAGGATTCAGACCGCGATGCGCGAAGGCTGCGCCCGTTTCGAATGGACGCACAAGCGGATTGACGGTCAAGATTTTCCCGCCTCGGTGCTTCTGGCGCGCATGGAACGGAGCGGAGGACAATTCCTTCAGGCCACGGTCAGGGATCTCTCCGAACAGAAGAGAATTGAGACCGAGCTGGGTCACGCGCGCAAGTTGGAGGCTGTCGGCCAGCTTGCCTCGGGCATCGCGCACGAGATCAACACGCCCACCCAGTACGTCGGCGATGGGGTTCATTTCCTGAAGGAGGCTTTCGAGGGCTACCGGATGCTGGTCGGCCAATACCAGAGAGCCTTGGAAGTTCTCAAGACCGCTGGCGGGCATGAAGCACTCGTCAGCGAGATCCGGGAGACCGAAGAAAGCATCGACCTGCCCTACCTTGAGGCGAACGCGCCCGGCAGCTTCGAGAGTTGTCAGGATGGCGTGGCCCGAATCTCGACCATCGTGCGCGCGATGAAGGAATTCGCGCACCCCGATCGCAAGGAAAAGGTCCCCGCCAATCTCAACCAGGCCCTGCAGACCACGCTTGCCATCGCCAAGAACGAATACAAGTACGTCGCCGAGGTCACGACCGAGTTCGGCGACTTGCCCGCGGTCCTGTGCCACGTCGGGGATTTGAACCAGGTCTTCTTGAACCTGATCGTCAACGCGGCCCACGCCATCGCGGACGTGGTGGGGCAAAGCGGCGGCAAGGGCGCGATTCGCATCAAGACCTCGCAAGAAGGCGGCCTGGCCCGCATCGATATCGCCGATTCGGGCGCGGGAATTCCGCAGGCAGTCCGCCAGCGCATTTTCGAGCCCTTCTTCACGACCAAGGAGGTGGGCAAGGGCACCGGCCAGGGGCTGGCCATCGCCCGCTCCATCGTCGTGACCAAGCATGGCGGATCGCTGACCTTCGACAGCGAGGTCGGCAAAGGGACCACGTTCACGATCCGGCTGCCTATCGGCGACGGCGCCGAATTGAAGGTTGGGGCGTGACAGCGTCCACGACCAATCAATCGTCCGAACAATTGTCACGCGTGCGACGCGGGCTGCGTTTCGCCGTCTTGCCGATGCTCCTCCTGGTGGCTGGCCTCGTGGTCCTTGCGATGGTCGAAGATGCCCTCGACGAACAGAGAGAGCGACTTTCGCAGCGTATTTCCGAAGAGCGCCAAAGCATCGAGCCCCCGACCAGCATCCGGCGCGACGCCCGGAAGACCTACGTCGCGCTGCTTGAGCGATGGCTGGCGCCGCCGCAGAATTGGCCGAATCTTGAGAAGAAGATCCAGGTGCAGGCAGGTGCCCTGCTGCGCTCTTCGCAAGGCTTTGTCGAAGGGATTGGCGTGACGGCGGCCGAGCGACAACACCGCAAGGATCTCGCCACCGCCCTGACCGCTTGGGCCGCGTTCATCGATCGGATGCGCGGCGCGGCCGCGGGCGCGGAGGTTCGAAACGAGGCCCGCGATCTTATCGCCAGGATCGACCGGGAATGCAGCGCGATCCTGACCGCCAACCTCGACGGCGCAAGCCAGGATGATGCCGCCCGGGAAGTCGTGCACCAAAGATCCACAAGGATCCACGTCACCGTCGTCAGCCTGCGCGTGTTGTTCGCCGCATTTGTCATCATGTGGTACTTGAGGATGAAGTCCACGCGAAAACTTGCGAAGGCGCTTGGCCAAAAGCGGCTGAAGGAAGAGCAGAACCTTATCCTGGAGCGCCTGGTGCGTGAGCGCACGGCAGAGCTAGAAAAGAACCATGCCTGGCTTGCCGAAAGCGCGGCGCAGCTATTCGTCGCGAAGGAGGAACTCGAGAAGCGAGTGCACGAACTGGCCACCGCGAAGAATCAGCTGGTTCAGGCCGAGAAGCTGCAAGCCGTTGGCCAGCTTGCCGCGGGAATTGCCCACGAAATCAACACCCCGGCCCAGTTCGTTGGCGACGGGCTCCACTTCTTGAAGGAAGCATACTTCAGCTACAAGAGGCTCGTGGGCCATTACCGGAGCGCCGTGGAAGCCCTTGCTCTTGAGGCGACCGGCGCGGGCCCGGTGCTGGTGGGCGAGCTCCGGCGGATAGAGGAGGATGTCGACCTGCCCTACCTCGATGCCGAGGTGCCCGCGAGTTTCGTAAGTTGCATGGAAGGAATCTTCCGCATCACGACCATCGTGGAGTCAATGAAGGAGTTCGCCCAGCCCGACCAACGAGAAAAGTCACCAGCGGATTTGAACCATGCCTTGCAGGCTACGCTTGTGGTCGCCAGAAGCGAATACGGATCGGTAGCCGAGATCACCACTGAATTTGGCGACTTGCCGCCCGTGCCTTGCCACGTGGGTGACCTGAACCAGGTCTTCCTGAACCTCATCGTCAACGCTGCCCACGCAGTCGGCGACGTGGTGGAAAAGAGAGGGGGCGTGGGCACGATTCGAATCAGGACATCCAGGGAAGACAACCTGGCGCGCATCGATATCGCCGATTCAGGGTGTGGAATTCCTGAGGCGATCCGTCATCGCGTCTTCGACCCCTTCTTCACCACCAGAGAGGTGGGCAAGGGCACGGGCCAGGGTCTGGCCATCGCTCGCTCGGTCGTCGTGACCAAACATGGCGGCACCTTGACCTTTGAAAGCGAGGTCGGCAAAGGGACCACGTTCACGATTCGGCTGCCCATTGACGGCGCTGACGGCGCGTAGGTGCGTGCAATATTCCGTTTTGCGTGAGACAATCTCGCCCCGCGAGTTAGTTGCGAAGGAACGGAGCGATGAGCGACACGACCGGGGACGCTAACCTACTGGTCCGGGAGAACGAACGACTTCGACGCCGTGTCGAGGAGTTGGAGGCTGAAGCGACACGCTTCACGGCCGAGGAAGAGGAAACTCGGCTTTCACGACAGCGGCTCGACCTGCATTTCAAGCACACGCCGCTGGCCGTGATTGAGTTCACGCGCGACGGACGGATCGCGCGCTGGAACCCGGCAGCCGCCGATATCTTCGGATTCAGCGAAGAAGAGGCGGTCGGCCAGCACTGGACTCTTGTCGTGCCCAAGGAGGTCTGGAGCCAACTGGATGGCGTGTGGGAAGGGCTGATTTCTCAGCGCGGTCGCGGCCGGTCCACGAACCTGAACCGGCACAAGAGCGGCCGGATTTTGCACTGCGAGTGGTTCAACACCCCCCTCGTCACCGCCGACGGCACGGCCATCGGGGTCGCGTCGCTGGTGATGGATGTGACCGAGCGCAATCTGGCACAGGAAGAGCTGGCCAGACATCGCGACCAACTGCGGGAGTTGGTGCAGGCGCGGACGGCCGAGCTCGAGTTGAGCGAGGCACGTTTGATCGAGGCGCAGAAGGTGGCGCACCTCGGGAGCTGGGAGTGGGACGTCGCCCTGGACGCGATCACGGCCTCGCAAGAGTTTTACCGGCTGTTCGACGTTGAGCCCGAGCAGATCGTGCGCTACCAGCAGTTCGTCGAGTGCTTGTACCCAGGCGACCGGGAGCGCGTCGGGACCGAGGTCAGCGAAGCCTTGCGCCAGAATCGGGTCTACGACACCGACTACCGTGTCCGGCTTCGCGACGGCGGCTGGCGGGACATTCACGCCAGGGGCAAGCTCCACACCGATGCCGACGGGAAACCCGTGCGCCTGGCCGGCACGTGCATGGACGTCACCGAGCGCAAGCGCGCAGAGGCGATGGTGCGGCAGATCGAGGAGCGAAACCGCGCCACGCTCTACAGCATCGGCGACGCCGTGATCGCCACGGACGCGAAAAGCCGCATCGACCGGATGAACCCGGTGGCGGAGAGCCTTACCGGCTGGACCGAGGCCGAAGCAGAAGGCAAGCCGCTCGACGAGGTCTTTCGCATCGTCAACGAAGAAACCCGGGCTGTGGTCGAGAGCCCAGTCACTCGCGTACTGCGCGAGGGGCAGGTCGTCGGGCTCGCCAATCACACCCTTCTGGTCGCCAAGGACGGAAAGGAGCGGCCCATCGCTGACAGCGGTGCGCCGATCCGAGACGAGAAAGGCGCGACCACCGGCGTGGTCCTCGTGTTCCGCGACCAGACCGAAGAGCGCGCGGCACAGCGGTCGTTGCAGGAAAGCGAACGCCGCTACCGCACGCTCGCCGAATCGCTACCACACCTTGTCTGGACCTCCCGGGCCGACGGATCTTGCGACTACCTGAGTCCTCGCTGGGTCGACTACACCGGGATCCCCGAGGCAGATCAGCTCGGCTATCGCTGGCTCGATCAACTGCATCCCGACGACCGCGAACGGGTTGTCGCGGAGTGGAGCGAAGTCGCCCCGCGCGGCGGCGTCTTCGACATTGAGTTCCGCATCAGGCGCGCGGACGGCGCGTACCGCTGGTTCACGACGCGGGCAATCCCGTTTCTCGACGAAGGCGGCCGGGTGGTCAAGTGGTTCGGCAGCAACACGGACATCGACGACCACAAGCGGATCCAACAAGAGATCGAATCGCTCGCGAGATTCCCGGCAGAGAATCCGAACCCGATTCTTCGCGTGCGGCATGGCGGGAAGATCATTTATGCCAATGCGAGCAGCGAGGACCTATTGGTCGGATGGGGCTGCGCGGTGGGTGATTTCCTTCCGTCGAACCTGAGAGACTTAATCGCCACCTCCGTCGCGCAAAATGCCAGCGCCACAGTGGATGCGACCTTCAACAATCGCGTCTTTTCACTTTTGTTCGCACCAATCCCAGGAACCGACTATGTCAATCTGTACTGCCGGGATATCACGGACCGCGTGCGTGCCGAGGAGGCCGTCCGAGAGAGCGAGGAGCGCAACCGCACGACGCTGCAAAGCCTGGGCGACGCCGTCATTGCCACGGACGGGTCGGGTCGCATCGCCCAGATGAACCCCGTCGCGGAAGCACTCACCGGCTGGCTCGAAGCCGAAGCCCGCGGCCAGACGCTGGCGAGTGTCTTTCGTATCGTCAACGAAGAGACCCGCGCCGTGGTGGAGAGCCCCGTCGCCCTCGTGCTGCGCAAGGGGCAGGTCGTGGGACTTGCCAACCACACGGTTCTGATCGCCAAGGACGGAAAAGAACGCCCCATCGCCGATAGCGGCGCGCCCATCCGCAACGCCAAGGGTGAAACCACCGGCGTGGTGCTGGTGTTTCGTGACCAGACCGAGGAGCGTCGCGCCGGGGATGCGTTGCGCCGGAGCGAGGCACTCCTCCGGGCCGTCATTGAAGGGACGACCAACCTCGTATGCGTGAAGGACCAGGACGGCAAAATAGTCATTGCAAACTCGGCGATGACCCGCTTCATCGGCAAACCCGAGTCCGAAATCATCGGTAAGTGCGATCTGGAGTTGGTCGCCGAAGCAAAGCAGGCTGCGGAAATAATGGCAAATGACCGACGTATCATGGCCACTGGCTGCTCTGAAACGGTGGAAGAGACAGGCGAAGGGCCCGCGGGGCGATGGGACTATCTCTTCACCAAATCGCCGTATCACGATCTGGACGGTCAGGTTATTGGCGTAATAGGGATCGGCACCGACATCACCGAGCGCAAGAGAGCGGAGAAGCTCGTCCTGGAGCAATATGCCATTCTGCGCGCAATTCTGCAGAGCACCGACGCCTCTGTCTTTTCGCTCGATCGCGAGTACCGCTACACAACGTTCAACGGCGCCCACGCCGCCATGATGAAGGCGCTTTATGGCGTCGACATCCAGATCGGGGCCAGTCTAGCTGACTACCAGTCGGTGCTTGAAGATTGGCAGGCTGCGCGGAAGAACTTCGACCGCGCCTTGCGAGGCGAAGCATTTGTCGAATCGTCACTTTCCGGTGAAGAGGACCGCTCTCGTCGCTATCTCGAGATTTTCCATTCTCCGATCCGCACCGGCGCAAACGAGATCATTGGCGTCGCGGTGTATTCGCGCGATGTCACCGAACGCAAACGGGCGGAAAACGAGATTCGGCTGTTGAACGTAAATCTGGAGCAACGTGTCCGGGATCGCACCACGGAACTTGAGGCCTCGAACAACGAGCTGGAAGCTTTCTCTTACTCCGTCTCCCACGATCTTCGCGCACCGCTGCGGGCCATCGATGGTTTCACGCGCATCCTGGCCGACGAGTACGCCTCGCAGATGGACACCGAGGGCAAACGGCTCTGCTCCGTGGTTCGCGAAAATGCCAAGAGCATGGCGCAGCTGATCGACGATCTGCTGGCGTTTTCCCGCTTGGGACGCGCCGAGATGAATCTCTCCCGCATCGACATGGGAGCCATGGCAAACGCGGTTTTCCACGAACTGACCACGCCGGAAAGTCGCGGCCGCATCGACTTCCAGATTGGCAACTTGCCGCCGGCGGTCGCAGATCCCACGTTGATGCGCCAGGTGTGGATGAACCTGCTCTCGAACGCCATCAAGTTCTCGTCCCAACGGGATCGGGCAATCATCAGGGTGAGCGCGCGGCAAAGCCAGGGCGAGACCGTCTATGCCGTGCAGGACGACGGCGCGGGATTCGAGATGCAGTACGTGGGCAAGCTTTTCGGCGTGTTCCAACGATTGCACAGTGCCAGGGAGTTTGAAGGTACCGGTGTCGGGTTGGCCCTGGTTCAGCGTGTGATTCGTCGCCACGGCGGACGCGTCTGGGCCGAAGGCGAACCCGACAAGGGCGCGACTTTCTACTTTGCCCTGCAAGAAAGGGGAGCGTGACCATGAACCATTCAGAAGCCGTGGACATCCTGCTGGTCGAGGACAATCCGCGCGACGCGGAGCTGACCATCAGGGCGCTGAAGAAACACAACCTGGCCAACCTACTTTTCACGGTCCAAGACGGCGCCGAAGCGCTGGATTTCATCTTCGGTCGCGGCAAGTATGCGGCGCGAGACGGCGGTCAACCGCCCAAGGTGGTCCTGCTCGACCTGAAACTTCCCAAGGTCAGCGGTCTGGAAGTCCTGCGCGCGCTCAAGCAGAACGAGAAGACTCGTGCCATCCCCGTGGTCGTCGTGACCTCTTCGCGCGAAGATCCGGACATCAAGACCGCCTATGGCCTCGGGGCCAATAGCTACGTGGTGAAGCCAGTCGACTTTGACGCTTTTTTCGCAGCCGTCAGTAGCCTCGGATTGTACTGGCTTCTGGTGAACCAGCCCCCAAAATAGGGGATCACCAGCGAACGAGAGGTGGGTGCGGCATGGGTGAGACGGTGAATGTCCTGATCGTCGAGGATCTGCCTTCGGACGCCGAGTTGACCGAACGGGAGATCCGCAGGACGCTGGGCTCGTGCGAATTCCGCCGGGTAGAGACCCGCGAGGCGTATCTCGCCGCGCTGGATGCGTGCTGTCCCGCGCTCATTGTCTCAGACTTTAAGCTGCCCCACTTCGATGGCCTGAGCGCACTTCGCCTGGCGCTGGAGCGCTGCCCGGATGTGCCGTTCATCATCGTCACCGGCTCGATGAACGAGGACACGGCGGTCGAGTGCATGAAGGCCGGGGCGTGGGACTACGTGATCAAGGAGCACGTCAAACGACTGGGACCGGCCGTTCAGAACGCGATGGAGCGCCAGCGCGTGCAGATGGAACGCAAGCGGGCCGAGAATGAATTGCGAGCGAGCGAAGCGCGCTTTCGCGACATCTTTGAACGCTCAACCATCGGCAAAGCCATGACTGGGTATGACGGAAAACTGCTCAAGGTCAATCGGGCGTTTGCCGACATGTTGGGGCTTTCGATGGAAGACCTGCAACAGCTGACCATGGCAGCCATCACCCACCCCGATGATCTTCCTGAAAGTCGGGAATGCATTCGCTCCCTCCTCGCCGCCGAGTGCACGACCTACCGGATGGAGAAACGGTACAAGCACCAGGATGGACATTGGGTGTCTGCGGATACGAGTGCGACGCTGCTTCGCCACGTCCCAGGAACACCGCGCACGTTGCTCGCGAGTATTATCGACATCTCCGAGCGCAAGCGGGCGCTGGCTGCGCTCACCGCCAGCGAGGCGCTGACCAGGGGAATTCTGGAGAACGTGCAGGATGCGTATGTCCGCGCCGATCGGGACAGCCGCATCCTTATGGTAAGCCCGTCCGCGGTGAGCCTTTATGGGTATGACTCGATGGAGGAGATGATCGGGTTTTCCACGACGCTGCTCTATGCAAATGAGGAGGAGAGGCTGAGCATCGTGGAGGAGATCAAGCAGCACGGCGATGTGCGCGACCGCATTGGCAAGGGGCGAAAGAAAGATGGTACGCTCTTCTGGGTTTCCATGAACGCCCGGTTCTTCGAGGACGAGCAGGGGGTGGCGGGCGCGGAATGTTTCGTCCGCGACATCTCCGAGCGCAAGCTGGCCGAAGAGACCTTGCGCGAAAGCAAGGAACGGTACGAGCAGCTGGTGGACAAGACCGACACGGGCTTCGTGGTCATCGACGATAAGGGCATCGTGGTCAAAGCGAACGAGCCTTACCAACGACTCACCGGGGCGGAACGAATCGAGGATGTCGTCGGCCACTCGGTGACCGAGTGGACCGCGCCCGACGAGAGAACGAACAACGCCCAGGCAATTGCCCTTTGTGCCAGACAGGGCTCCATCCAAAACTTTGAAACCGTCTACCAGCACAAGGATGGCACTCGATTGGACATCGCCATCGACGCGGGGGTGGAGAGGACGCCTGATGGAGAAACACACATCGCTTCTCTTTGCCGCAATATCACCGAGCGCAAGCGGGCTGAGGCGCAGCGCAAACAGCTTGAGGAGCAGTTGCGTGGGGCTCAGCGAATGGAAGCCATCGGCCTCCTGGCAGGAGGCATCGCGCACGACTTCAACAACCTGCTCTCCGTAATCCTGTGCAGTACGGAATTCGCGATGGAGAGGGTACGAGAGAACGACCGTGCCAGAGAGGAACTCCTTGAGGTGAAAAAAGCCGGCGAGCGCGCGGTGGCGCTGACCCGGCAAATCCTGGCCTTCAGTCGCAAGCAGGTCATGCAGCCCGCGGTGCTGAACTTGAATCAGATCGCCGCCGGGGTCGAGAAGATGCTCCACCGGATCCTGGGCGAAGACATCGACTACCTGCAAGTGCTTGCGCCCAACCTTGGCCCGGTCCGGGCCGACCCAGGCCAGATCGAGCAGGTGATGGTGAATCTGGTGGTCAACGCCCGCGACGCCATGCCCGACGGAGGCAAGCTGACCATCGAAACCCGCAACGTGGATCTCGACGAGGAGTACGCCGCACGCCACGTGTCCGTGAAGCCCGGCCCCTACGTCCAATTCACGGTCAGCGACACCGGCTGCGGCATGGACAAGAAGACACAGGCGCGGATCTTCGAGCCATTCTTCACCACCAAGGAGAAAGGCAAGGGAACCGGCCTGGGGCTGTCCACCGTGTACGGCATCGTCAAGCAAAGCGGCGGCAACATCTGGATCTACAGCGAGCCCGGCCAGGGTACGACGTTCAAGATCTATCTGCCGCGGGATCTCTCGTCCCCTATGAAGGCAACTTCCAGCAGACTCGCGGCGATCGCGACTGCGCCAACGGGAACCGAGACCATTCTCGTAGTTGAAGACGAAGAGGCCATCCTCGGCATCGCCAAGCGGATCCTACGCGAGGCCGGATACACCGTGCTGACCGCCACGAACCCGAACGAGGCGCTGCTGACCTGCGACGCGCACCAGGGCAAGGTCAACCTGTTGCTGACCGACGTGGTGATGCCACAGATGGGCGGAAGGGCGCTGGCCGAGCACGTGACCCTCGATCGCCCGGAGATCAAGGTACTCTACATGTCTGGCTACGCCGACGATGCCATCGTTCACCACGGCACGCTTGACCCAGGAACCAATTTCATCGCCAAGCCGTTCAGCGCGACCGATCTGAAGAAAAAGGTCCGCCAGGTACTGGACAGCGAGATTGCCAACCCCGACGGCGAGCACGAGCAGGCGCTTGAGGTCGATGCCAAGACCGAGGAGCAACGTCTGGGGACTGCCCTGCAAGCGCTTCCTCCGGATGTGCTCGATAGGCTGTGGGAGGCCGTGGTTGCCGCACGCTACGACGAAATCGTCGCCCTCATCGAAACCATCCGCACCCTGAATCCCCAGCTAGCAGCTCGGCTCGGGCAGAAAGCCGAACTCTTCGACTACGACGGACTACGCAGCCTGCTAAGTCAGTGATCTAGCCACGCAAGAGCGCTTGCATGTGAGCATCAATCTCGGCCGCATCCAGCAGCGAACTGGCGACCTGGCTCGCGCTGGGCTGATAGTTCCCGTCGCGGATGGCGTCCGCGATGTGCGCCAGGCGGACGGTGCGCATGGTGCGGACGTTGCCTTGCACAGCACGCGCCACGTCGGCCATCCGACTGGTATCCACAGTACTCACCTGGTCCGACGAACTTCGTCGCGCCGCCACGGCAGCTTGTGGTTGACTTGCCGCAGGATGAACACCTCCAATTGAAGTCGCGTTTTTGATTTCCATTGCGATTCCCCCTTCGCCTCGATGCCTACATGATCCTGACCATCGGCACTTTCTTGACAAGCGATAAGGGCTGACTTCCGTTCCATCTGCCGCTGTCGGATTCGCGCGCCATTCCTAATGAATCGCCCGGAATCTGTCGATTCCGACACAAGATGAGACCAGCATGCTGCCTCCCCCGGCGCAGCCTCCGAACCACCGAGGAGGTCGCACCGTCGTGAGCGTGATTGAGGAAAAGGCGGCACTGCTGGATCTGCTGTTCGAGGCGACCCTCGACGGCATCGTGGACTGGGACGTCCGAAACAACAGCGCAACCTACAACGAGCGCTGGCGGTTCTTGCTTGGCTACGACAACGACGAATTGAATCCAACGCCGACCACTTGGCGCGAATTCGTTCATCCACAAGAGCGCGAGGCCCTGGAACAGGCGCTGTCCGATCATCTCCACGAATCGTGGCCGTTTTCACAGTCCGTGCGCATGAGGCATCGGGCCACCGGGTGGCGCTGGATTTCCATCCAAGGCGCGTCCAGACGGGGGCAGGACGGGGAAGTGGAGAGGATGGCGCTCGTCTTTGCCGACATCGAAGAGAGGGTTCACGCGGAAGGCCAAGTCCGCGCTCTCGTCGAGGCGATTCCCGACACGATCCTACGCGTGGCCACTGACGGAAACCTGCTGGGGGTCAAGCAGGGCAAGCTCATTTCGGGACCACCAGCCAGCCGGCGCGAGGCCAAGGGAAACGTCTTGGGAGCGATCCAGGATCCCGACATCAGGAAGCAACTGCTAGAAGCGGTGGCGCTTGCAACGTCGCGCAACGAGGTGGTGCTCATCCCTTGCCACCGGACCTCGCCCGAGGGCGAGGCAATTTACAACGAGATCAGAGTCGTACGCGGCGGCGAAGACGAGGCCATTTGTATCGTTCGGGACGTTACGCGCGAGAAGGTCGCGGAAGAGCACTTGTCGCGGGGTCAGAAGCTTGAAGCCATCGGCCAGCTTGCGGCAGGCCTCGCCCACGAAATCAACACCCCAATGCAGTACATCGGGGACAACCTGCACTTCGCCAAGGAGGTCCTGCCCGACCTGCTGGGGCTGCTCGATGCGTTCCACTCGGCCATCCGCGACAACATGACGACCGTCATCCCCGCGAAGGTGGTCGAGCTGTTGGCCGAACGCGCGGAGGCCATCGACCTGACCTACCTGCGCGAAACCTTGCCGACTGTGTTCTCAAGCGCGCTCGAAGGTGTCGCACAAGTCAGCAAGATCGTGGGCGCCATGAAAACCCTGGAACACGTGGGAAACCAGGCGCGCGCGCCCACGAATTTGAACGCCTTGTTGGAAAACACCGTCGTGGTTGCCACGAATGCGTGGACCGACGTGGCCGAACTCTCCTTGCAACTAGCCCCGACCCTACCCCTGGTCGACTGTGTGGCCGGAGAGATCGCCCAGGTCGTCTTGAACCTCGTGGTCAACGCGGCCCAGGCCATCAGGGACAAGGTGGGCACCTCGGGAAAGAAGGGTGCACTGACGATCGCCACCAGCCTGCAAGGTCAAGATGTCGAGCTACGCGTCTCCGACGATGGCGTGGGAATCGCCGAGGCCATCCGCGAGCGGGTCTTCGATCCATTCTTCACCACGCGCCCCGTTGGGCAAGGCACGGGCCAAGGCTTGGCCCAAGTCCACGCCGCGGTCGTGAAGCTTCACGGCGGCACGGTTCGATTCGATTCACAGCAAGGGCGGGGAACGACCTTTGTCGTTCGTTTGCCGGTGCAAAGACGGACGGTCGCGTCCGCGGAGAAGACCGCAAACTCTTCATCGGACAGCGACACTTCTTCGGACTATGAACGTGGTCGAGTGGGCTAGGAGATGGAGATGCCATACCGTGTGCTGGTAGTTGATGACGACCCGTCTCTGCTTCAAGGGATCCGGGACCGGCTCCATGGCAAGTGCGAAGTCGTAGTGGCCAAAAGCGGCACCGAAGCCCTCGCTCGATTGGCCGAGGATCCTCCTTTCGCGGTCATCGTGAGCGATTTTCGGATGCCCGGTATGGACGGGATCGAACTTCTGTCAAAAGTTCGTGAGCAATGCCCGAATGTCATTCGCGTGATGTTGACCGGACACGCGGATGTTCATATGGCAGCCCAAGCCATCAATTCCGGCGGCGTCTTCAAGATGCTACTCAAGCCGTGTCTGAACGGAGAAATCGAATCGGCCCTTGAAGGCGCGCTGGCACAGCACCAAGCGCAGGTCGAGAAAGAGTCCCTTGCCCTCGAAGACCACCTACTCGGAATAGGCAACCGCCGGGCCTTTGACAAGGCGCTGCTCCGGACGCACGGCCTTGCGGTGCGGTACCGGCGGTCGTACGGGCTGGCGATGGTCGATGTCGATCGCTTCAAACAGTACAACGATTGCTATGGACACTTGGCTGGCGACCATCTCTTGACCTCCGCGACGCAAGTCGTTCGCGCAACCTGCCGGGGCTCGGACGAAGCGTTCCGCTACGGCGGCGATGAGATCATCTTGCTCTTTCCCGACACTCCGTCCCGAGGGGTCTTGATAGTTTGCGAACGCTTTCGGCAGTCGGTCGAATCCTTGTGCATTCCACACGCAGCTCACGTCCCGCCGGTGGTAACGGTGAGCATCGGAGCCGCATGTTTCGATGTCCAAGACGCCACCAGCCCCCAAGTTGTCCTGCAGCGTGCCGACCTTGCCTTGTACCAATCCAAAGAGGCGGGCAGAAACCGGGTCACGCTTTGGGATGATCGTACTCAGTCCGTCGCAAGCTGATACACCTCGCTGCCGGCCAGCAGGAAGCCGCCGACGCCGTAGTCGTCGAAGTTGGCGAGCTTGGTGGCGGCCAGGGCGGCCGTGTCGGTGCAGGGTTGGTCGCCCGTGGATTGCGTGTACCCGAGCAGTCCGTCGGACTGGAGCGCGACGGTGGAAAGGCCGTTCCACGCCTTCTGCAACGCCGGACCGTAGGTTGCCGAGTCGAGCAATCCTGTGCGAATACCCCAGCCGAGGCCGTAGGTGAAGAAGGTGGTTCCGCTAGTTTCTGGGCCATCCTGGCCGGCCAGGCCGATGGTCGCGCAGTGATTGGGATCGAACAGGCTCTCGTTCCAGAAGCCATCGCTGCGCTGGACGGCGATCAGGGCTTTGGCCATGGCCGTGAAGTCGGCTAGGTAGGTGGCCCGATGCGAATCGCTGGCGGGCAGGATGTCGAGGACACGCACCAGCGCCGCGAAAACCCACCCGTTGCCTCGCGACCAGTAGAGGCTCTTGCCGTTGGGGGCCACGTAGTATGCGTCGACGGTGTTCGCCGGCATGGCCTTGTGGATGGCCGCCGTCATGGGGGTCTTGGTGCCGCCACCGGGCGTGAAGTGCAGGTCGCGATACCAAAACCCCTCGCTCGCGTTCCACAGTCCCCCGCCCTGCGTGGCGCGGGAGTTGTTGTACATGGTCCACATGCCGTCGAAGTACTTGTTGTCGCCATAAAGAACGCCCAGTTTCGCAAAACTTGGCATGGACATCTGGATGGCGTCGATCCACCACCAGGCGCTTGTACCCGTGGGCGGTTTCGTCACCATGGCGTCGATGCTGGCTTTGATGTCCTTGATGTAGCTCGACTGCTGGTCGATGTTGTAGAGATCGATGTACGTCTGGCCGCAGGCTTGGTTGTCCGCGTTGGTCGACACGGCGCCTGGCTGGGTGTTGGCTAGTGCCCAAGAATGCGAGGCGCCCCAGGTCACCGAGTAGTCGTGGTAGCTCGTCTTACGGGTCGTGTCGGTCTCCACGTTGTAGAGCCCCATCAGCCCTTCGTAGTACGCGGCCCGCGTCCAGAGATTGCTGGGCCTTGTTTTGTCCGTGACGATGGGCGCACCAGGATCCGGATGTTTGGCCATGAACCAATCATTCGCCTTCTGCATAGCGGCCAACACCACCGAGCGAGTCGGCAGGCCGGGACCTGTCGTTCCGCCCGTGCTGGTTGTTCCACCGGTGCTGGTCGTTCCGCCCATGCTGGTCGTACCGCCGGTGCCGGTTGCACCGCCAGTGCTGGTTGTTCCGCCTGTGCTGGTTGTTCCGCCTGTGCTGATCGTTCCACCGGTACCGGTTGTACCACCGGTGCCCGTCGTTCCACCCGCGCCCCCGCTTCCGCCCATGCCCGTGGAAAGCTGGAACTGCTGGTAGGTGGCGCCATTCCACGTGCGCTGGACGATGGCGGTTCCGTCCGCCGTGGCGCCTTGATTAACTTCCGCCACCTTGCCGCTGTGATGCGCGGTCAATCGAACCACGCCCGACGACACCTCGGCGATGGCCCACTGCTGATTGGTCGAGCTGCTGCTGCAAGTGTATTGAATGATGGCGGCACCGTCGGCCGTCGACTTGCCGTTCACATCCAGGCACTTCAGGCTGTTGGTGTTCTTGATGGCGTAGTACCCCGTGGCGACGCTTGCGATGGTGAAGTTCTGGCCGACGGCGCCATTGCAGGTGCGTATCTCGGCCTTTGCGCTGTTGGCGGTACTGTTGCCGGCAATGCCTACGCATTTGCCGGTTGCCGCGCCCTTGATTTGGTACACGGCGGTTGGGCTGATGGTCAGGCTGTGCTGGCTCTCTGATAGTTCCACCTGCTCAGCGGCCGAGCCGCAACCCGTGATGAGCAATGCTAGCAACAAACGACCGTGTACCCTACGCATGAGAACTCCTTCCTAAGTTCGTCGAAACAGCGCACTCGATAGCACGGAAGCCAGCCCATTCACAACGCAAGGACGGCAAGGACGGCAAGGATGGAGCCTCAACAAATTGGTGCCCACGACGTTTTCGCCCCGATCACGTCGTCTTCACCACCCCAAAGGCGCGAAATTGCGAGGCAATTGAATTGGCAATGTACGACCCAGCGACTGGCCAATTTGCGCCCACGGGTGGGATGGTGGTGAAAAGGACGCTCTACACCGCGACCTTGCTGCCGAGCGGGTTGGTGCTCATCGCTTGCGGATCCCAGCACAACCCATCCTCGTACATCTACCTCGCAAGCGCAGAGGTCTACGACCGGGCAGCCAGCACATGCACTCCCACCGCCAGCATGGCCGAGCAACGGGAGTATCACACGGCCACTGCTTTGCCAGACGGGACCGTGCTCATCGCGGGCGGCGACCGGTTCGGTTCGGCCCCTGCCCTCGCCAGCGCCGAGATCTACCAATAATCAAACCGCCGCCGCACCAGACGCTGTGTTCCAAGTGCGCTGGCGGCCTTGATACTCTTCCTTGACGAGGTATAGCCTCCCTGTCGCGTGCTACAGATTCCGACCACATTCCCAGCGAGACACGGCTCCCATGCGCTTTTGAAGATCCTTTCGGCGCAGGAAGAGGGGCCTGTCTATCTTGCGGCCCTAAGCGGCCCGAAGAAGCCTTGGGTGATCAAGACCATGGCCCCGCAAGACCGCCGCGTTGTCGATCTTGGCCCGCTGAAAGCCGAAACCAAGAGGCTTTCGCGAATGCATTCCGTCTATTTGGCGGTGGTCGTTGCATCTCCTGAAATCGAGAGCGACGGTGGTTTCGTCATGGAATACGTCCCTGGCAAGTCGCTGGCGGCGATCTGCGGGCGCGCCGAGGAATACTCCGAGCTGCTCCCGCCCGAGCTTGGCCTGGTCGTGGCGCACGACGCTTTCGCAGCGGCGGAGTTCTTCCATGCTTTTGAGGGCGCGGGTCGCGTCCACGGCAACATCTCGCCGCGCACGATCCTGGTCTCCTACTCGGGCGAGGTGAAGGTCGCCGGCTATCGCCCTGGATCTTCCCCCCTCGCCGGCGCGCCCGCGCACGCGGCCAGGGATCTGAAACCTCTGGCCACCCTGCTTTGCGACCTGCACTTCCAGATGTTTCCGCAGGAGCTGACCACGTTCGTTCCGCGCCTTCTTGAGGACCATGTCTCGCCGGAGGAAGCCGTGGCCGCCGTGCGAGCGTTTCTGAACGATCATGTTCCTTCTGCCGACGAGCGGCGGAAGGTTGCGGAGTGGCTGGAAGATCTCTTCCCAGATCACCAATGTGACCATGAGGCCGAAGAGGATGAGCGGCTGCTGGCCGCCGGCACGCGAATGCTGGCGCCCGAGCGCCCCGTTTCAAGACGCATATCCGTATTCGGCGGTACCACGGCATTGCTTGCCTTGGTTGGCGGCGGCGCTTTGCTGGTGGCACATCGTGGGCCTGGCCAGGCTCTCTCGCAGGCCAATCAGGTCGAGCCCACGCCCCAAGCAGTACCGGCGCAGACCCAGCCCCCAGCGCAGCCGACACCAGAGCCGCCTGCCCTAGCCCTGGCGGCGCCGGTCCCGGCGGTGCCGGTCCCGGTCGCCCCAGCCGATCCCGCGCCCATCGCCGCGAGCCACCCCAAGTCGCAACCAGATACGCCAGGCAACCGTCCAACAAAGCTCAGATCGGAAGAGCCGCCCGCCGAGCGCCTCCTTCACGCGGCGGACGCGGCCTTCGGTGCGGGCAAGCGCATTGAGGCCGTCAATCTTGGCATCCAGGCTCTAGGCGCGGGCGGCGGCATCCGTGCCCACCTGGCGCTGGGGGAATACTATCGCAGCCTGCATCGCTACCAAGATGCCTTGAACCACTATCGCGCCGTCGTCGAGGTCGAGCCCGAAAACAAACTGGCAACAGCCGGCGTCCAGCTGCTTGAGAAGAAAGTGTCGCCGTTCCGGTAGTTGCGGCTAGTCGCGGCTAGGGCGTGAGACTCGATCCACAGGTTCCCGCGAGCGCTGGTGTGCAGGCGATGATGCCGCAGTTGGGGATGATGTTCACGCCGCCTGGGCCGTTGCCCGCGGCGTAGACCGTGGCATTGGATCCAGGTACCGCGGGCACGGCGAAGGCGCAGTCCAATCCAGGACTGCCGTTGTTCACGACGCTCACGAAGTTCAGTTTGGTCACCGAGCCTGCGTTGGGAAGCGCTTTGACGTAGATGCCACTCCAGGTGGTGGACCCGTCAATTCCAGTGCCGTTGCCGGAAACCAAGACATCGTCGAAATCAAAGGCGGCTCCCCCTAGCAAGATACCGCCGCCGCCGTTGCCAAGAACCTTCACCCTTTCCAGTCGCAGGGTGGTGCCCGCGCCGGCCGAGATGCCGATATTGGAATTGCTGCTTCCGACTACGCTCAGGTCGCGGGCATAGAGGTTGCCCGTACCCGAGAGCGTGATGCCCGCGTTCCCAACGCCGGTCTGGATGATTGCGCTGCTTTGGCCCACGATGCTTACCTGGGTCGCGCTGGTCGCGGAGACGACATCGGTCGCTGACCGCAACACGACAAGATGCTTGCTCGCGTTCGTGCCCATGAGACTTACCGCCGTCTGCAAGGCGCACAGTGGCTGACTGGACGTACCGCCCGTCGTGCCGGTTGCAGCGCAGCCGGTGAGGTTCGCCACGTAAATCGTCTCGGCATCCGTCGCACAGCGACCATCCTGATGGGCCATGCACACGCCAGGATTGGTTCCCAGTTTGGCGACACATTGGCTGTCCGTCGTGCAGGCGGTGCAGGTGTTACTGGCGATGCAAATCGGCGCGGCGGGCACTGTGCAATCTGCGTCGACCTGGCACGCGACACACTGACCGCTCAGCGTTCCGCTGGTTGAACACACGGGCTTGGTGGCGGACCTCGTCGCGCACGACGTGGCCTGGGCAGCCTGGCAGCCGCCGCAGGCATTGGCCACGCAGAAGCTCTTGGTCGGATCTTTGCAGTCTGCATCGGCCGAACACTCGACACATTGGCCACCGAGCGTTCCACTGGTCGAGCACACGGGCTTGGTGGCCGACCGCGTGGAGCACGCCGTGGCCGGGGCTGACTGACAGCCTCCACAGGCGTTGGCCACGCAGAAGCTCTTGGTTGGATCTTTGCAGTCTGCATCGCCCGCGCACTCCACGCATTGGCCATTGAGAGCGCCGCTGGTCGAGCACACGGGTTTGGCGGCCGACCGCGTGGAGCACGCCGTGGCCGGGGCTGACTGGCAGCCCCCGCAAGCGTTGGCCACGCAGAAGCTCTTGGTTGGATCTTTGCAGTCCGCATCGCCCGCGCACTCCACACACTGACCGGCCGCCGATCCGCTGGCCACGCAAGTCGTCTTCCCGTCGGTGCGCGCGGCGCATCCGGTGGCACCTACAGTCGCGCAGCCGGTGCACGCGTTGGCCACGCAGAATCCTTTCGCAAGATTCTTCGTGCACTGACCATCGCTGGTGCACTCCACGCACCGTCCAGAAACCGCGTCGCACACCTGCGCCCCGCAAGCCGCTGGGCTGGCGCCTTGGCACCCAACGCACACGTTGTCCACGCAAAATGGCTTCGTCGGATCGGCGCAGTCGCCATTGCCTCCACAAGTGCCCGCACCATCCGGCACATAGAGATCCGGCCCCATGACATCTACCGTGCCAGTGTCGACGGGCGCGTCTACTTCTGCTACGTCAATTGGAGCTGGCGCATCGACCGCCGCAGGGACCTCGCTTGTTGCATCGATCGTCAACCCGACCTCAGCCAACGCGACCTCTGCCAGGGCGACATCAGGCAAGGCGACATCTTCTCTGTACGGAGCATCGACCGCCCCGTCGGGTTCATGGGGTCCGTCCATCGGTTCGATGGCCGCGTCGGGCGAGATGCAAACGGCACGTGCCACATCGCAAATGCGCCCCCCCGTGCAGTCGCTGGGTTTCTGACAATAGTCTGGGGTCGCCTCCGTGCACCCGAACAAGAAGGTGCCACCAAGAAGAAACACGCTCGCTAGCCTTCCCGTTCGCGATGACATTAGAACCCTCCCGATACGGAGATAGAAGATCCGGTGATGTTCAGTGCCAAGGGTGTGGACCCTGTACTGGGCGAAAAGAAAAGCAATCCCGCAAGGCCGCCAAGTGCAGCCAGCCCGCCCCCGGCGACCAAACCTATGCCCACATTCTGAGTCTTGTACCTGCGCGAGCAAAGATCCTTGGGTGCCGTCAGATCGCACGTCCCTTGCCCATGGAGGTGAATCAAGTAGATCCCCGACCCGATCAAGACTGCCCCGCCAGCCAGCGCGGCCGCCGAAAGTGCTGTCGGCACGTAGCGGCCCTCGGGCGCAGGTGCGACGGGCGGTGGGTTAGCTTGAAGCGCGGGCTGCGGTGCTGGCGGTACCATGGTCGTGGGCGCGGGCGCTGGCGCGGGGGCAGGCGCTGGCGCGGGGGCAGGAAGCGTCGTTTGGACCTTGATACGCTCGGCGATCATGGACGCAAGCAGAGAGGCGGCATGCCTGATCTCGCTGGCCTCGCAGGCCTGGCACACGGTCTTCTCACTCCAAGCATCGAGATCGGGTGCTGGGCGAGCCACGACCATGGAGACGAGATAGTCTGGCTTGGTCCTCTTGGCCGCCTTCTTGGTCTGCTTGGCACTCACCCGAACTTGGATCACCAGGTCCACCTTGGCGGATTGCGCGAGGTCTTGCAGGCACTCGATGCCTTCACACTCAAGGATTTGATCTAGCGTTCTCGAATCAGGGACGGGAGTCATGGCGATATTGGTAGAGGCAAGATGGGACATCGCCTCGGTAAGCCCGGTGAGAACGTGGGTCACGATGCCGTCCTGCACCTCGGCGGCGAGCTTCGGCCCAAGACTGTTGGTATCGACCGCGATGGCCACGGTGCTGGGCGTTTCGGCAAATGCGTGCTGGCTGGCAAACGCAACAAGCACGCTGGCTGTGAAGAGGATTCGCATGTTGGTAGGCCTGCTGGGAAGTTCCTGGTTGGATGACACAAAGGCGAAAACCGACATTCAAGTCGCCTCGGGTCTGGGAGCGAAGACGGATGGGTATGCTTGCTGGGCTTTCCCGTGCGATACAAGCGCAAAGATGCCATCGCCCGCCAGGTCTTCAAGTGAGGATGGTACTCACCTTTTCTGAATGCCGCTTCTGAGGTACCCGCCATTGTTTCTCAGCCGCCCGAATCGGGCTATGATTCCAGGATGCTGGCGACACTTGTTTGGACCTTGCTCGTTGCAGGTGAACCCGCGGCCAAGCTCGACGCTTCGGTCGGAAAGGAAATGACCTCGGCCATCGTCGCGGTCAACAAGGCGCTGGGCCTTGAAACCTGGGATGCGCGGGGTGAAAAGCCCTGCGTCGACCGCGGCGGTCTCGAGGCCATGGCCAAAGACGTTGGCCCCGAGGAAACGCGGGAATGCGCGTCGACCGCCATCGCCAAAGGCTTCCCTGGGCTCGGGCAAGACTACGTGCTCGGGATCCCGATGGCCGGCATCGGCCCGGTGACGGTCTTCGCCGTCGGCATCGGAGACTCCGAAGGCTGGGGCGCCTACTCGTGCGACCCGACCCGCAAGTGCGCGCCCACCAAGCTGAGCGCCACCTCCAAACAGGCCAAGCGCCTGGTCGAGCGCTACCGCCGCGCGTGCCAGGATCCGAAGACGGTGTGGTTTCCGAGTCGCGAGCGCGTCTGTGCTGACACCCCGATGAACGCGGTTCCTGATCCCGTGCCCGCTCCGCCACCGGCCAAGGTCGCGCCCTCTGGAACGAAATCCGCGCCCAGGGAACCGCTCGCGCCCTCGCCCTGGCCGGTTAAGGAATAGCCAGTCCGCCAGCTCGGCGATTTCGCGCGTTTATGCATCACCGGTTTCCCTACCGGCGGACAGGTTTCCGTGGGGTGAATTCCGCGCGGGCCAGCGTGCTCGACCACGAAATTTGCAGTGGTCAACCACCCCGCCCGCGACTATTGTCTCGCCCCGAACAGTTCCTGATGCACCTACCAAGCGCGTGAGAGCCGGCGGGCTTCGCCCGACGGAACTCATCGCGGGAGTTCAAAAGAACCCTCCCAGGGTTCTTTTCAAGAATAGGAGATAACACCCATGGCTAAGTTGACTGGCAAAGCTCTTGTCGCGCAGGGCGGTGGCCCGACCGCGGTCATCAATCAAAGCGTCGCAGGTGTCGTGCTCGAAGCACGCAGGTTCCCCGAGATCACGCATGTGTACGGCGCCCGCCACGGCGTGAGCGGCGTGCTCAAAGAGGACTTCCTCGACCTGACCCAGGCCACCACGCAGAACCTTGAGGATTTCGCGGTCACGCCGGCCTCGGGCCTCGGCTCGACCCGCGACAAGCCCGATGTCGAATACTGCCTGAAGATGTTCAAGGTCATGCAGGCGCACGACATTCGCTACTTCTTCTACGTGGGCGGCAACGATTCGTCCGACACCTGCCGCATCGTGAACGAGCAGGCGCGCGCCACCAAGTACGACCTGCGCTGTGTCCACGTGCCCAAGACCATCGACAACGACTTGGCCGGTGGCACCGACCACTGCCCCGGCTTTGGCTCGGCGGCAAAGTTCGTGGCCCAGGCCTTCGCCGGCGCCAACATGGACAACCGCGCCCTGCCCGGCGTGTACATCGCCGTGGTCATGGGCCGCCACGCCGGCTTCCTCACCGCCGCCTCGGCGCTCGGCCGCAAGTTCGAGGACGACGGTCCCCACCTCATCTACGTGCCCGAGCGCGTGTTCGACGCCGACAAGTTCGTGGCCGACGTACAGAAAGTCTACGACAAGTACGGCCGCTGCATTATCGCGGTTTCCGAGGGCGTCAGCGACAAGACGGGAACTCCCATCATCACGTCGCTCAAGGGCTCCGAGAAGGACTCGCACGGAAATGTGCAGCTTTCTGGCACTGGCGCACTCGGCGATCTCTTGGCCGACCTCATCAAGGCCAAAACCAAGATCAAGCGCGTTCGCGCCGATACTCTCGGCTATTTGCAGCGCTCGTTCCTCGGCTGCATCAGCACGAGCGATGCGCAAGAGGCGCGCGCGGTGGGCCAGAAGGCCGTGCAGTTCGCCGCCATCCACGGCGCCGACGGATCGATCGCCATCAAGCGCGCGGGCGATTATGCCGTTACTTATGAATTGATACCGCTCGAAGCCGTAGCAGCCAAGACCCGCCACATGGACGAATCATTCATCAACGCCGAAGGCAACAACGTCACCGAGGCGTTCTTGAAATACGCTCGCCCACTCGCCGGCGAGATGCCGACCCAGGATCTCATCCAGGTCCCCAAGGTCGCCAAGATCATGACCACCAAGTAACCACAGGAAGAAGGAGCGAAACGCTATGTCAGAGAATGCTCTCTATAAGGAAATTGGGCTCGTCAATACCCGCTCGATGTTCAAGGCGGCCATGGCGGGCAAGTTCGCCGTGCCGGCCTACAACTTCAACAACATGGAGCAACTGCAGGCCATCGTGCTCGGCTGCGTGGCTTCCGACTCGCCCTTCATCCTGCAAGTCAGCTCGGGCGCGCGCAAGTACGCCGACCAGACGCTGCTACGCTACATGGCCCAGGGCGCGGTCGAAATGATCAAGGCCGCGGGCACGCCGCTCAAGTTCTCCCTGCACCTCGACCACGGCGACACCTTCGAGCTGTGCAAGTCGTGCATCGAGACCGGCTTCTCGTCGGTCATGATCGACGGCTCGCACCACCCGTATGAGAAGAACATCGAAGAGACCCGCAAGGTCGTCGAGTACGCGCACAAGTACGACGTCACCGTCGAGGGCGAGTTGGGCGTGCTGGCCGGCATCGAAGACGACGTGGTGGCCGCCAAGTCCGTCTACACCCACCCCGACCAGGTCGAAGACTTCGTGAAGAAGACCGGCGTGGATTCGCTGGCCATCTCCATCGGCACCTCGCACGGCGCCTACAAGTTCAAGCCCGCGCAGTGCACGCGCAACAAGGAAGGCGTGCTTGAGCCCCCGCCGCTGCGCTTCGACATCCTCGAAGAGATCGAGAAGCGCATCCCCGGCTTCCCCATCGTGCTCCACGGCGCCTCGTCGGTGGTGCCCAAGTACGTCGACATGATCAACCAGTTCGGCGGCAAACTCGACAACGCCGTCGGCATCCCCGAGGCCCAGCTGCGTCGCGCGGCCACCTCCGCGGTGTGCAAGATCAACATCGATTCCGACGGCCGCCTGGCCATGACCGCCGCCATCCGAAAGGCCTTCGCCGAGAACCCGAAAGAGTTCGACCCGCGCAAGTACCTAGGCCCCGCCCGCGACGAGCTCAAGACCCTCATCATCGAAAAGAACAAGAACGTGCTCGGCTCGGCCGGGCACGGAAAAGAGATCTTCGGCTAGTTTCTAGCGCGAATCAGTTCGACAAAGGGCACGGCAGGGCAACCTGACCGTGCCCTTCGTGTATTTGGCATTCGGGAAAGCGGCGCTCGGCTGCTGCGGGCTAGCGCCGGGGTACGACCCGCTCGGCGGCCGCACGCCATAGGCCGCGCAGACGCGGCCGGTGGCGCGCTCGGCTGCTGGGGCCTTACGCGACCAGCGGACTGGTCGCTGGCCCCGGTCCCTAATTCGCTGGCAACCGAGCGAGGACGCTCGGTGCGCGAATTCTACACGGGCGGACCCTGCCTCGGAGTCGACCCCGGCCGCCCGCGCGCCGAGCTTGACGCCTACCGGAACTGGCCCACTAGCCGAACGCGGCCGCGTTCGCCCGGAACAAGTCCTGACAATAGGCTCTCATCCAAAGGTGCTTCCCGACCAGCTTGGGATCCTTGCCGTCCGCCAGCAGTCGCTCCTCAACCCACCTAATCGTTCGGCCCGCCAGGTCGACAATCCCGGCCTGGTCGGAACCAAATCCGATGTCGATCGTGTTCAGCGACGCCACGCCGTCAGGACCTCGGTAGAGCCATTGTGTCTCGGCGTACTCTTGGTACGCGTCTCGCAAGAATTCGAGCGCTGAATCGTGAATCGCGATCCGCGGAAAGACGGTTTGCCTTTCGGTTTCGACTACTGAAATCACCCCGGGCCCCACGATGGTCGTCCCCTCGTGAAAGACAGGGCCCATCACAATTGCTCCCCGCACGTACAGAAAGTACTTGTCCAGTAGCCTATTGAAACGGCTACAGAGCAGAAGGAGCGGCTGCGTCCAAGCTGCCGGGTCGGCAGGCGACATGGAAAGAAATATCGAATCAGAAACGAAGGCCATTCGAAACGCGGTTCCGGGAAGGTTCTGGAAGTACTCCTCTCGTTTGAGCTGATCAACGACCTGGGAGATCGTCTGACTTGCCTCAGGGGTGAATTCGCTCTTCCGGACGAGGTTGGACCAGCCCAGGATGTCGGCGTAGAGAATTATGCGCTGTTCGTAGACGATGGAATCCGCTTGTCCAGGCATCGGGTCACAGCATACCGAGATTCGGAGTACACATGTCAACCGAGCAAATTCTAGCTCGGCGCGCGGGCGGGCGGGGACGACTTCTCGGCGGCGTAGAATCGCGCACCGAGCGTCTGCGCTCGGTTGCCAGCGATTAGGGACAGGGGCCCGCGACCGGTCCGCCGGTCGCGTAAGGACCCGGAAGCCGAGCGCGCCACCGGCCGCGTCTGCGCGGCCTATGGCGTGCGGTCGCCGAGGGGTCGTCCCCGCCGCAAGCCCGCAGAAGCCGAGCGACCGCTCTCCCGGACCCTGCCTCGATGGGAGGCCCCCCGGACGCTACTCGACCAGCTGGAAGAACCGGCGCCAGCGGATCGAGGTGAACCAGTCGGCGACGCCCGACGGGCTGAGGCCGCCGCGCGCGGGATCGCGCGACCACCAGATGACCAGGGCGCGGCCCTTGATAAGCTCGTACGGCACGAAGCCCCACACACGCGAGTCTTTCGAGTTGTCGCGGTTGTCGCCCATGGCGAAGTAGTGCCTCGGCGGGATCTTCACCGGCCCGAAATCCGACGTCGTCGAGCGCAGCGGCTCCTGGTGGGTTACGTGCGATTTGCTTTCCAAGTGCTCCAGCCAGACCTCGCAGGGGTGGCGGTCGTCATCGCCGTCGAAGTCCTTGCCGTCGTTCGCCACGCAGGGCTCGCGCAGCTGCTCGCGCGCAAGGGGACGGTCGTCGATGAAAACCTCGTTGTGGCGAACCTCCAGCGTTTCGCCGGGCAACCCCATCACCCGCTTGATGTAGTCGATGTTCTGGTCGGGCGGGTACTTGAACACGATGATGTCTCCGCGCTTGGGCTTGCCCAGCTCTGCGATCTTCGTGTTGGAAAAGGGTATGCCAATGGCATAGGCGAATTTCGACACGAAGATGTGATCGCCAACCTCGAGCGTCGGGATCATCGAACCCGACGGGATCTGAAAGGCCTCGACCACGAACGCGCGCAAAAGCAGCGCCACGCCCAGCGCCAGGCCGATGGATTCGGCATACTGGCGCGTCGCCGACTTGCGCGCGAAAGCCAGGTGCTCGTCCATCTTGCCGTCGAGGTCGGTGATGGCCTGGCGCAGCCGTTCCAGATCTTTGCCTTTGCGGGCCGCCTCGACCTCGCCCAGGGCAGTGGTCATGGTGGCCGCCACCGACTCGGGAATGCGGTAACGCTTCTTTTTCAGAATGCGTTTGGCTTCGCCGACCAGCTGCTTGGCTTCGGTGTTGGCGTGACTCCACTGCCGGTGCGCCCGCCAGGATCCCAGAATGCTCATCAACATGCTTAGTCGACCTTCAATATGGCTAGAAACGCTTCTTGAGGAATTTCCACGTTGCCCACCTGCTTCATGCGCTTCTTGCCCTCTTTTTGACGTTCAAGAAGTTTGCGCTTGCGGGAGATGTCGCCACCATAGCACTTCGCGGTGACGTTTTTGCGCAGCGCCTTGACCACGGTCTTCGCGATCACGCGCGAACCGATGGAAGCCTGGATGGCGACCTCGAACTGCTGCATCGGGATGAGTTCTTTCATCTTGATGCACAGGTCGCGGCCCTTGATGTACGAGGTTTCGCGATGAATGATGGCCGACAGCGAGTCGACCCGGTCGCCGTTGACCAGCAGGTCCAGACGAATGAGATCGGCGGCTCTGTAGCCCTTGGGCTCGTAGTCGAGCGAGGCGTAGCCACGTGAGATGGATTTCATGCGGTCGTAGAAACCGAAGACCACCTCGGTCAGCGGCAGATCGTAGCGAATGATCACCCGGCGCTCACCCGCGTAGCTGAGGCTGGTCTGGTTCCCGCGCCGCTCTTCGCACAGCTTGATAAGGCCGCCCACGAATTCGGGCGGCGTGTGCAAGGTTGCACCGATGATGGGTTCTTCGATGCGCTCGATGTCCCCTTCGGAGGGGAACTTGGCCGGATTGTCCAATACGACCACGCTGCCGTCGCGGCGCACGACCTGAAAACGCACGGTGGGCGCTGTGGTGATGAGATCGAGGTCGTATTCGCGCTCCAGGCGCTCTTGCACGATTTCCATGTGCAGAAGACCGAGAAAGCCGCAGCGGAAACCGAACCCGAGCGCGGCCGACACCTCGGGCTCGCGACTGAACGAGGCATCGTTGAGGCGCAATTTGTCGAGGGCATCGCGCAGATCCTCGTAGCGAGCGGGATCGGTGGGGAAGATACCGGCGAACACCATGGGCTTGGCGGGCTGGAAGCCGGGAAGCGCCTTCTCGCACGGCTTGCTGGCCTCGGTGATGGTGTCGCCCACGCGCGCGTCGGCCACTTCCTTGATCGCCGCCGTGATGAACCCCACCTCGCCCGGCCCCAGTTCGTCGATTTCCTTGGGAAAGGGCGCGAAGGCGCCCAGCCCGACGATCTCGTAGTCGCGACCGGCGGCGAGCAGGCGGATCTTCTGCTTCGCGCGCAGGCCACCGTCGACCACACGCACGAGCAGCACGACGCCGCGGTAGCTGTCGTACCAGCTGTCGAGCAGAAGCACCTTCAGGGGTCTCTGCGCGTCCCCGACCGGCGCCGGGATGCGCGCAATGACGGCCTCCAGGATTTCCTCGATGCCCCGGCCATCCTTAGCCGACGCCAGGATGGAGCCGGACGCGTCGATGCCGATGACTTCCTCGATCTGGCGCTTGGCGTTTTCGGGGTCGGCCGACGGCAGATCGATCTTGTTGATGACCGGGATGATGGCCAGGTTGTGCTCGGTGGCCATGTACACGTTGGCCAGGGTTTGCGCCTCCACGCCCTGCGAGGCATCCACCACCAAGAGCGCGCCCTCGCACGCGGCCAGCGAACGCGACACCTCGTAGTGGAAGTCCACATGCCCAGGAGTATCGATGAGGTTCAGCTCGTAGGTCTGCCCATCTTTCGCGTGGTAGGACAGCCTGACCGTGGCTGCCTTGATGGTGATGCCGCGCTCGCGCTCCAGATCCATGCTGTCGAGGAACTGGTCCTTCTGCTCGCGCTGGGTAAGCGCGCCCGTGAATTCGATCAGACGATCGGCCAGCGTCGATTTGCCGTGGTCGATGTGAGCGATGATGGAGAAATTGCGGATCAGGTTGGTCGGGGTCGGCACTTCACTAAACCTTCTTGCCTGCTGGCTCGGCTACTTGCTTGGCTGCTTCCGTGGCTACTTGCGAATGACGTCGAGAGTGAGTTGCCCGGGAAGATGCCCCTTTTCCCTCTCCAACACCAAGTCGATTCCTTGGCGAATGTATTCCGCGACCGGCACCTTTGTCTTGTGGTGCAGGAGTTTGAGCTGCTCGTTCTGTTCCGCGGTGATGTACACGGTGGTCGAAATCTTGTTCCGTGCCATGGCAGGACCATGCATGACCATATGTCGATAGTCAATGCGCGAACGCCCTGCATACACGATGCGACAAGAAAATGTCGTCGACGGTGACGTGCGGGTCATTGCAAGCAAACAGCGTCTGGCACTTGCCGCAATCGCTCACTTGGCCTAGCCTACCGTTCATGCGCTCTTCTATCGCTCTTCCTCAGCGCGCCAGCACGAGCCTCGCGCGTCTCTTCTCCATCGCTCTTGGCATGGCTGCCCTCGTCCCTGCGTGCGGCGGCCAGCAGAAGCAGCCGGCCAATCCAAGCGTGGACTTGAAAGTCTCGCAGTCCGATTTCGGCGCCAAGTTCGACCGCTCGCGCTGCGACGACAAGGGCAAGCAGGTGGTGTCCTTGGATGCGAACGGCGACGGCAAACCCGATGTCGTCAAGCTTTTCCTGTCCGCAACCCAGGACGGGCACACGGTCCAGCAGCTGGTGTGCAAACAGACCGACCTGGACTTCGACGGCAAGATCGACCTCGTCCAGTACTACGGGCCAGGCGGCGAGCTGTTCATGGACGAGTACTCCATGGACTACAGCGGAAAGTTCAACGGCCGGACTTTTTACCAAGAAGGCAAGAAGGTGCGCGCCGAGAAGGACATGAACTTCGACGGCAAGCCGGACTACTTCGAGTTCTACGAGGGCGGCAAGCTGGTGCGGGTCGAACGCGACCGCACCGGCAACGGCAAGATCGATGAGTGGCAATACTACGAAGGCGGACACCTGGATCGCGTCGGCTACGACACCACGGGCTCCGGCCGCGTCGACAAGTGGGAACGCAATCCCGAAGGTGGTTCCGAGGCACCCGTCGCGCAGGAGGGCGCCGCCGCACCTGCCGCCCCCGCGCCCGCGCCCACGAATGCCGATACCGCCGCGGCCGCGGCTGCCGCCGATGCAGCCTCGCGGAGCGGCCCCAAGCCCGCGCCGACTGACAAGAAAAAGTAGCGACGGATTCGCCGGAGAAGTTTTCCTGACTGACCTCGACCGACGCTGGGATGGTCCGCGGATGGCGCTTGATGCCACCGCCATCATTCATTTGGACCTGCACGGACCGGGGACCCACTCGCGCATCGTCAATGCCAGCAGCCGCGGCATGCTCCTGGTGATGCCGGACGCGCGACCAGTCGGGACCAAGATCCACGTGACCGTTCAACTCGACAACCCCGCCAAAGAGATCAAAGTCTCGGGCATCATCGTCCACTGCAACACCAGCGAGAACGTCGATCCGCGCTTCACCGCCCGCGCCGGGATCTTGGTCACCACGGCCGGCCCCGAGTGGGACGAACTCTGCAAACAGCTGGCGCTCAAGTAAGAACCCTCAAAGGGTTCTTACCAACTCCCGCGAAGAGTGACGTCGGGCAAAGCCCGCCGTCACTCACGCGACTGTGAAGTGAATGTGTGGCGGATCTCGGACTCGAACCGAGGACCCGGCGCGTATGAAACGCCTGCTCTAACCAGCTGAGCTAACCCGCCATGGGTGCGCGTTCGATCGAACCCAGGAGGACCGCCGAAAGCGCCGGGCGATTTTGCTTGCCGCGAGCCTCCTGTCAAGGGCAGTTCACGACAAAGCGACACGCACGAAGTTGCGCCGTCGTCCTTGACTGCATGCCTGCCCTCCGATAGAAGCCGCGGAGAGAATGCGCTTATACGCTGGCAAGATCCCAGTCATAGCAGCCGAGCTTGTGAAGGCCCTGGTCGATGGCGACGACCTGTCGGTGCTCGACCGCGGAGAAGCCGAGCTGGACATCCAGGCCGTGCTCAAGGAATACCTGCGCCTCGAACGGGAATGCACCGAAAAGGCCAAGGATCTTCTGCAGAAGCGCAACCTGCCGTATGAGCATTTCGGCAAGATCAAGCGTCAGATTGCCAACGAAAAGGCCTTTGGCCTGGGCGACGAGGGACTCGACTGGATGACCACCCAGATGATCGAGTCGTTCATGCAGTCGCCGCACATCGAGGAAGTCTTCGCCGACGATGCAACCCTGCGCAAGAAGATGACTGACATCCTCAAGAAGCACATGTTGATCGACGACGAGATCGACGCCGAAGTTCGCCGCCGCATCAAGAACCTGGAAGAGGGAACGGCGACTTGGGAGGTCGAGTACCAGAAGGCGCTCGACCAAATCAAGAAGAACCGCCACCTGGGCGAATAGATGGGAACCCTCAAAGGGTTCCCAAACCCTCCCGCGCTGTGGCTTCGCCGGGCTTAGCCCGGCTCCGCCTACGCGAGTCATGGGAACCCTGGGATGGTTCTGCTCTGCACTCGGCACCTGCCAACCCGACCTGCCCCCCTCGCTGACGCTCGGCCTCGCAATACCTCGGCCCCTCCCCGCCCACCACCGCACCGCTCGCTTCGCTCGGCCTCGCGCGCTCTGGCTTCGCCGGGCAAAGCCCGCCTCCGCCTACGCGATCAGGCTGGGAACCGTGGGAGGGTTCGTTTTCGCTTGAGGTGAGCCTACGCAGGCCGCGGCCTGCCGTCTCGGTTGCCTGGGCGGCGAACCACGACTCCGCCCTCGGGCGTGCGTGGCGCGGCTGGGGCTCTGTTGTCCCTCGGCTGGGCGACTGGCCCCGCCTGGGGCCGGGGCTCGCGATCGCGGGCCAGGGAAATCACCTGGCGCACCAAGCGCTCGATGGACATGCCCACGTCCGACAGCCGGGCCTCATCGTACATATAGGCCGGCGTGGAGACCACGCGGTTCTTCTGGTCGACCAGGATCTCCCGCTCCGGACACGGCCGCACGTCCGCGCCCATGACGGCCGCGTGTTTGGCCTCTTCGCACGCCTTGGATCCAAAGGTGATGCGCACACCGGCCGCGGGGCCAAGCACGCGCGCAGCTAGGATGGGCGCCACGCAAATGAAACCCATCGGCCGCCGGCGCAAAAGCATCGCCTTGAGTAACCGGGTGACCTCGGGATGCACTTCGCACACCACGCCCTTCTCGGCGTAGTTCGACAGCACCGTGACCACGCCGTTGCCGCCAGGGAAGACGAGCGCATCCAGTTCGTTGTCTTGCACGGTGGCGATGTCCCTCACCTTCCCGCGCGCGATGCGGGCCACCTCGGACAGTACGCGGCGTGGGCTGGCCGAAGCGTCGGGCGCACGGGTCAGGTGGTCAACCACCCGCGCCTGGGTGGCATCCGGGGCCATGCAGATGGCCCGACCCCCGGCTCGTTCGATCCAGTACAAGGCAAGGACGGCCTCGTTGATCTCGGAGCCGTCCGCATTGCCACAGCCTGAAAGAACAACTCCCACTCGCGTTGCCATGCAGACACCGCTACCAGAAAAAACGGCTCACCGCCAACCTCTTGACGAGCAGGCTGGAGGGTGGAGCCTGGAGGCTGGAGGCTGGAGCCTTGGGTTGCCTAAGCAGTCACCGGTCCGCGGGGCGATTCATGAATCGCCCCTACAGCTTTATCCCGGCCAGTCGCTCGGCGGCGAAGGCGGCCAGACGACCATCGAGGATGGCCTGCCGGGCGCCTCGGATAAGATTCAAGTAATACTGTAGGTTATGCAGTGTAGCTAACCGATAATAAAGGATTTCCTTTGCCCTAAACAGATGCGAAATATAGCCCAGGCTGTAGCGTCGGCAGGCTTCGCACAAGCAAGATTCGTCGATCGGCCGCAAGTCGTCGCGGTAGCCGGTGTTGGCGATATTGAGATGTCCGGCCGGCACGAACAAGTGACCATTGCGCGCGTTGCGCGTGGGCATCACGCAGTCGAACATGTCGATGCCAGCGGCGATGCCGGCCAGCAGATCCTGCGGCCGGCCCACCCCCATGAGGTAGCGCGGCCGATCCGCCGGCATCTTGGGCGCCACCTGCCCCACCACCGCGTGCATCACCTCGGGCGGCTCACCCACGCTCAGCCCGCCCAAAGCCACGCCATCGAAAGCCAGGCCAGCGATCTCCGAAAGGTGGCCCAGGCGCAAATCCACGTCGGTCCCGCCTTGCACAATGCCGAAGCGCAGCTGTCCGGGCAGCGGCTCCGCCGCGAGACAGCGCCGCGCCCAGCGCGTGGTCCGCTCCATGGCTTTGCGGACCACCGCGCTGTCCGCATCCGAGGGCGGGCACTCGTCGAAGGCCATGGCCACGTCGCTGCCCAGGGCCGCCTGGATGGCCATGGCCGATTCCGGCGTGAGGCGCTGAGCGCTGCCGTCGACGTGGGACTGGAAAGTCACGCCATCTTCGTCGATCGTGCGTCGGCCGCTTTGGCTGAAGACCTGGAATCCCCCAGAATCGGTCAGGATGGCGCGCGGCCAGGCCATGAACTTGTGCAAGCCGCCCATGCGCCCAATCAGTTCGTGGCCGGGGCGCATGGCCAGGTGGTAGGTGTTGCCGAGAATGATGGGCGCGCCCAAGGCCTCCAGATCGCCCGATGACAACGACTTGACCGTGGCCTGGGTGCCGACCGGCATGAAGATGGGCGTCTCGACCACGCCATGGGCCGTGCGCAGAATGCCCGCGCGTGCCGAACCGCAGGTGGCCACAACCTCGAAGTGTTCGTTCATGACGGCGATCATGACGGAATGATCCCTGGGCGAATGAACATAGCGTCGCCGTAGCTGTAGAAGCGATAGCCACGTTCGATGGCATCGCGGTAGGCGGAAAGCACGCGCGCGCGACCGGCGAAGGCCGACACCAGCATCAGCAGCGACGATTTCGGCAGGTGAAAATTGGTGACAAGATCCGTGACCAGGCGGAATTCTTCGCCGGGCAGAATCAAGAGATCCGTGGCGCCGGTCGCGGGTTCGACGGGGCCGCGCCTGGCCAGGGTTTCGAGCGTGCGCACCACCGTCGTCCCCACCGCCACGATGGGTCTGCCCTGCTCGTGCGCGCGTCTGATGCTGGCCGCGGCGGCCGGGCTCACCGCGAAGCGCTCGGCGTCCAGCCGGTGCTGGGACGGGTCGCTGGCCGTCACGGGCCTGAAAGTGCCCGGCCCCACGTGCAGCGTGATGCGCACGACTTCGTGTCCATCGGCCGCGATTCTTGCCAGCAGCTCGTCCGTGAAGTGCAGCCCCGCGGTGGGCGCCGCCACCGCGCCCGGAGCGCGCGCGTAGACCGTCTGATAGCGCACGCGATCGTCGACCTCGGATTGCAAGGTGGACCGCCTTCGCGCGGCCTCGATGTAGGGTGGCAGCGGGATCTCGCCAACCGATTCGGCAGCGGAAAGCAGCCCACCCTGCCCGGTCCCCACGAAGCGCAACACAGCCGCGCCCCGCTCCCCGCGCTCGCGCACATCGGCCGCGAAAGCGGCGGCGAAAGTCAGCCGCGTGCCCACCGGGCAATGTCCAAGGCCGCGCATGAGCACGCGCCAGTCTTCCACCCAGGTGCCCACCTCGCCCTTCGCCGCCTGGCCATTGCCCGCGCCCACAACCTGTTCGACCAAAAACACCTCGACCCGACCACCGGTCGGCTTCTGGGCCGAAAGCCGGGCCGGGATCACGCGCGTGTCGTTCAAGACGAGGAGAGAACGGCTGCGCAGGTATCTCGGCAGGTCACTGAAAAAGCAGTGATTGCGCCCGCCGTCATCTTTGCTAAGAATCAGCAGTCGCGACGCATCCCGATGTAATGTTGGTTGCGTTGCGACCAGCCCGTCGGGCAGCTCATAGTCGAATTCGTCAGTCAGCAGGAACTTTCCACTCCCACGAGCCAGCATGCCTTCTGCCAACACAAAAGCAAGCACTCGCAAACAAAGCGACAACGCCACCGGAGCGGCCGATTCGCCGAACGAATTCGTGGTGAAAAACGTGCGCGAATTCCACGCCGGCTACCAACCATCGAGCGGCAACGGCGGCGTGTTCTGTCCGACGCGCAGCAAGTTGCAGGTCGGCGACATGGTCTCGGTGCGGGTTCGTCTGGGACGAAGACAGCCGCCCATGATGATCTACGGCCGCGTGGCCTGGCGGCGGCCTGGAAAGCACCTGCTCAAGATCCGCGCCGGCATCGGCGTCGAGTTTTTGCCCGGCGAGCAGGCGAAGTGTGAATACCTGCTCGAGATGGCGCGCTCGGGAACCAGCGTGCGCAGCCGCCGCCGGCACGAGCGCATCCCGGTGGACTTGCCCATCACCTGGCATCCTTTGGGCAGCAACGAGGGGCTGCAAGGCAAGCTGCGCGACGTGGGCCGCGGTGGCGCTTTCGTGCTTTCGCCGGCCACCGTGCCCTACGAGTCGCAAGTCGTGCTGGAGATCGCACCGCCCGGCGCCGAGGTGCCCATGGCCTTCATCGGACGCGTGGCCTGGACGGGCAAGGCCGGCGAGGAAAACGTCTTTGGCATCGAGTGGCGAGCCCGCGACGCGGGCGGCGGCCGGCGCATCAAGGAACTGGTCCGCCGACTGACCTCCGCCGGCTACATCGCACCGGTGCACTGATTTTTTCCACAGAGACGCAGAGAGCACGGAGGCCGGAAAGAAAGAGTTTTCCGGATCTGGAATCCGCCCCCCTTCTGCTTCCGTTCCCTCTGCGCTCTCTGTGCTCTCGGTGGTGAAAATCCGATAGGCCAGCCCTACCAGATCAAATCGAGGGCATAGAGCGTCCCGCTGTTGGCTAGGACGTAGAGGGCCTTGCCTTCGCGATCGACGGTGGGCGCCGCGCACATGCCGCGCGCGGGATCGAACACCTGCAGCAGTTTGCCGGTGCCTCGCTCGACGATGAACAAGCCCTGGCGGCTTCCGCTGAACACCAGGTAGGGACCGACCTCGACCGGAACCGTCAGGTCGCCGGCATCGGGCAGGCCCTGGCGCCAGAGAATGTTGCCTTGCAGACTGACCGCGGCCAGGCCTTCGCGCGAGGAAACCGCGTAGAGATTCGCCGTGCCAATCGCCAGCGCGCTGGTGCCGTCGATAAGAAGGTGCCAGAGGACTTCGCCGTCCTTGGGCCGCAAGGCGTACAGGCCGCCGGAAAACGAAGCGGCGAAGAGCTTGTCGCCCCGAACGATTGGACTGGCATCCACATCCACAAATTGTTCGGAGGCGGCGGCGAGAGAGTGCGACCAGAGCAGATCCCCGGTCTCGGCCTGCAAGGCCACCAGGTAGCCGTCGCTGAAACCGGCGTAGACCACCGACCCGTGCTGGCGCGGGACCGCGTTGCCGTGGATGGTGAAGCCCTCGGGCGTGTCGCGCTCGTACTGCCAGCGCGTCTTGCCGTCGCTGGGATCCACGGCGAACACGCGATCCGCGGCGGTGGCCACGAAAAGCCCGGCGCTGCCGATCTCGGGTCCGCGATCGATGGCGCCCTTGAACTTGCTCGACCACCGAATCGCGCCCTTGGCGGGGTCGATGGCATACAGATAGCCATCATCGCTGCCGACGTAGACTTGGCCGCGCTCTCTGTCGTATCGGGTATCCCCGTCGACGCCTCCCGAGATCGGGGTCGACCAAGTGACCGCGCCCGAACCGACGTCCACCCCGACGACCGAGCCCCCGCGCGATCCCAGCACCAGCTTCGATCCAACCAGTGCACCGGTCGCGCACTCCTCGGGACGGGACTCCGAAGACGGATAGGCGTGGACCTGCGTGTGCCAGCGCATCTGCGCCACGCCAGCGGGGTAGTCGTGCCGCTCGGTCGTGTCGCGCCTGACCGTGGCCGTCGAGCAGGCCATCGCCAATAGAGCATAGACCGCCAGCGACGTGCCGGCGAGAATCTCCGCCTTCATCCCCGATGCCAAACGCGCGCGGCCCAGAACCACGGGCTATTTCTCGCCGAGGATGGCCAGTCGATCGTCGATCTGCGAACGCAGCGAAGTCTTCGGCACCTTGGTCAGAATATCGCGCAGCACTTGCTCGGCGTCCTTGCCCTTGCCTTGTTTTTCCAGGATGCGCGCCTTGGCGAAAAGCGCGCGATCTAGGTAGAAACTGCCAGCGCGCTGGCTTTCGTCGGCTAGGGCCGAATAGGATCGCAATGCATCGTCTAGCTTGCCCCCGGCCTCGCTGGCAGCCGCGGCACCTTCCTGCTCCATCGCCCGCAACTCGGGATTGGGTTCGTTGGCGGCGAGCGTGCCATAGATGGCGGCGGCATCAGCGGACTTGCCGAGCGCGAGCAACCGGCCGGCCTTGCCAAAGAGCGCCTTGCGGCCAAGTCCCTCGCCGCCGAACGTGGCCACGAATGCGTCGGCCTCCTTGATCGCGGCCTCCAAACGCTCTTGTTCGGTCTTGAAGCGCGGCACCGAGTCCTCGTCGATCTTCTCCTGCTTCTCCGGCTTCGCCGGTTTCTCCGCTTTGGCATTCTCCGCCGGCTTCTCCGGCAGCAGATCCGCGGAGGCGATACGGTCGATGCGGGCCAAAGCCTCGGTGGCCTTGGCCGCTTGGGCATTGCGATAGCTGACCACGCCCCATCCGGCGGCGAGCGCAAGCGCCGTCGATACGACGGTTGCGATGACCTTCCGACGGTTCCGGGCCAGCTTGGCCCCAAAGTGTGTCCAAAAGCTGACGAATTCGTCAGGCTGCTTGAGTTCCTTAGCTAGTGCCTTTGCCACGGACAGTGGAGATAACAGAGGCACCTCCGCGGGTCAATGCTCCCGTCACGTGCCTTTCCGTCACGCACGCTGGGACTGCCGGCGCATTTCGCGTAGATTGCGTCACTCGCATGCGCTTTTGGCTGGCAATTCTCTTGGTCTGGTGGCTGCCGACTTCGGCCCTCGCCGTCGGACAGGGCGAAGCCTCTCTTTCCGGAGGGCTCGGGCTGGCCCTCGCGTTCCAGGACCAAACGCGCATCGGCGCCCAGGCCGAGGCGAGACTGCTGCGCGGGATCAGCGATTTCTGGGCAGCGCGACTGGGGCTGCAAACAGCCTGGTACCCCGCCAACGGGGCCACACCTTCTGCCCACATCACGGCGCAGTCGGCGGGACTGACCTTCGCCGCCGACGTACTCAACCTGGTGCCATTTGCGGACGTGGGCGTCGCGGTCGCCGATATTCGCGGCGGCGGCCTGTCGGCCAGTTGGCGCCTGGGCGGGCAGTTGGGACTCGGCGCCGACTACCTTTTCAGCCGTCACCTCACGATGTCGATGCTCGTGCACGTCGACTATTTTCCCCTCCGCCTGGCCGGTGGCCACGACGCGCACCCCGTGCAGGCCTGCCTCGCTCTCTACCTGGGACGCGCGTTCTGACCTTGACGGCCTGATGGCGGCGGCAGTATCGAGAGTCATCGTGCGCCTATCACGTCTTGTTCAAATCGTTGCGGTCCTCGGGACTGCCTTGGCGAATGCGTCGCCTTCCCATGCTGGCGAACTGGCCGTGGCCAGCCAAACCGATGGATCCATCGCCCTCAAGGAAGGCGACAAGACCTTGACCAGCTTCATCCCCAAGACTGCGAAGGATCAGCGCGGACCAGCCACCCTGCGCACCTTCACGGCCTCGGGCCACGCGCTGATCGAGGTTCGCATTCCCATTCTCGGCGACGGATCCAAGCGCGAAGAGGTCTGGATCGCCGAACACGTTTCCGCCGCTACCAAGACCCTCTGGTGGAATTTGGCCGGCGCGCGCGACACCGACGGCGAAACCGCCCTCGTCGTGAAGGTTTCGGACAAGGGCGTCGAGGAATACCAGACCGCGGCGCGACTCTCCCGCTGCGACGGCGCGCCCGTGCCGCTCTTCCGACGGACATGGAACTTCGCCACGCGCGCCTTCCACGCCACGCCGCCCGAACTTCCACCGCGTGCGGTCACCACGATCCAAGCGCGCCGGGGCAGTGCCCCGGAAGGCAAACCCTTGGGTGGCTTCTTCTTCTCGGCCGCATCCGGTTCATCCGGAGCCGCCGGCGATGCGGCCAAGCTGCGACCGCCGGTGGCAGTCAACGACGGCAACCCCGCCACCGTGTGGACCAGCGATGGCGACAACCGCGGCCAGCTCCTGACCGCGCGATCGAGCGGAGGTTTCCCCATCACGGGCCTGCGCCTCCTGCCTGGCGACACCAGCAGCGAGAAAGCCTTCCGCGCGAGCGCGAAACCGCACCGTCTCAGTCTGATTTTCAGCCGTGATCCTTCCCAGAACGTCGACGTCGACCTGGTGGAAGACGCAGATCTCGGCGCCCGGCGCTTTCGCGAGCCCTATTGGATCGCCTTGACCAAACCCGTGACCTCAACCTGCGTGACGGTGGTCGTTCGCGAGGCGACCTCGGATAAGAGCCCACTATCGATAGCGGATCTCGACGTGCTGACAGAAATCGATGGACCGCAAGCCGAGGATCGCCTGGTTGCCGACCTAGCGCAAGGCACGTCGTGCGTGGCCCGCCAGCCCCTACTGGTGCGGCTGGGTGCGCCCGCGCTGGCCAAGGTCGCCGCTGCTATTCCGCAGATTGGTCCTGGCGCTGGACGCGAATGCCTCGTCGATGCGGCGGCCGAGCTGGTGGCCGCGGGAGCGAAGCCTTCCGCGGATACGGCTGCGGCGCTGGTCGCGGCCCTCGACCGATCCAGCCCGGACGAGGAGAAGACGATTCTCAAGTTGTTGCCCGAGCAGGCAGACGCGCCCATCGACGCCATTGCATCCGTCCTTGCCGACGACAAGCGAAGCGATGAAGACCGCGCGCGGGCGGCTCGCGTGCTCGCGGCCATGAAACAACCCGAGGCGCGTACCAAGTTGCTCGACGCCGTTGGCCGAGGCAGTCCATCCCTCCGCAAAGCCCTTCGCGCGATCGCCTCTGGGCTCAAGAGCCCTGTTCTTGCCAGCACCTTGGCCGCGCTCGTCGCCACGCCCGCAACGGACATCGGGCGACGGGCCGACCTTTTGCCGATCGCGGGTGCCTTGGCGGCACGCGAACCAGACTTGCGCTCCGCTGCCCTCGCGGCCTTGCGCGCTCCCTTGCAAGGCACCGCTTCGTTTGAAGAACAGGCGCGCGCCATCCAGGGACTCGGCCTGCTCCACGATTCGGCCGCGACCGACGAACTTGTCGAGGTTCGCGCCCACAGTGCCGACGGTGTCTTGCGCAGCTTCGCGGTCAGCGAGCTGGCGGGAGGCGAAGGCGCCGCGGTCCTGCCTGCCCTACGCGCGGCCTTGGGCGACCTTGATCCGCGGGTGCGCGAGACCGCCGCCGAGAGCCTTGGCCGCAAGGGCGACAAGTCCGCGGCCAAGGCCATCATCGAGGGGGCGAAACAAGAACCGTGGCCACAGGTGCGACGGGCCGAAATCGCCGCCCTGGGCGAGCTGTGCGTTGCCGAGGGCAACGACCTTCTCATCCGCGCATTTCAGCGGGACGTGGAGGATGTCCGTCAAGCCGCGCTGGCTGGCATCGCCCGCTGCTACGGGGTCAAAGCCACGGGCACGCTTCTGCGCACGCTTGGCCGCTTGGCCGAGAGCGCGGACATGCGCTCGCTGGCGGCGCGCCTGCTGGGCGAGCGCAAGGATCCCCGAACCGTGCCAGGGCTGGCCGAGATCCTTGCCCGGCTCCTCAGCGAATCCCAGGCCGATATGTCGCTGGAGGCTGTCATCGCCGACACGGCGATGGCCTTGGCCGCTATTCGCGACGACAAGGCCATTTCAGCCCTGGTCGGTCTGCTTTCCGACCCGCGGACCTCGGTCCAGCGTATCGGCGTCGAGGCCCTTGGCGTGGTGTGCGACCCCGGAACCGGGGCAGCGGCCCTGCACAAGGCGGCCGCCAGCAAGGACGAAGCGGTTTCCATTCCGGCGACCACCGCCGAGGCAAACTGCCGCGCGCGGCGCTGACGCGAACAGTTCGTCATCCGCCGGTTGACCGACGGAAACGGGCGTGCAAGAAATCCATACAATGATCAAGTACGCGCATGTCCAAGAGTGGGTCGATCGTATGGCCGCCATGTGCCAGCCAGACAGCGTCAGCTGGTGCGATGGATCCGAGGAAGAAAAACGTAGACTGACCGCAGAGGCGCTCAAGTCCGGCGAGGTCATGGAGTTGAACCAGACGCTCTTGCCGGGGTGCTATCTGCACCGAACCGCGGCCAACGACGTGGCCCGCACCGAGCACCTGACGTACATCTGTACTAGCTTCCAGGGCGACGCTGGTCCCACCAACAACTGGATGAGCCCGCGCGAGGGCTATCGCAAGGCGCGCGAGTATTTCGCCGGGGCCATGAGGGGCCGCACCATGTACGTGATCCCCTTCGCGATGGGCCCGATCGGCTCGCCCTTCTCGAAGATCGGCATCGAATTGACCGACAGCATTTACGTGGTGCTCAACATGCGCATCATGACCCGCATGGGTGAGTCCGTGCTCGATGCCCTGGGCCCGGCCGGCGAGTTCACCCGCTGCCTGCACAGCAAGGCCGATCTCGACGTGAACCGTCGCCTGATCCTGCATTTTCCCGAGGACAACGCCATCTGGTCGGTCGGCTCGGGCTACGGCGGCAACGTGCTCCTCGGCAAGAAGTGTCTCGCCCTGCGCATCGCCTCGGTGCAAGCTCAGCGCGAAAAATGGTTGGCCGAACACATGCTGATCCTCGGCATCGAGGAGCCCATCGGACGCATCCAGTACATCGCCGCGGCCTTCCCCAGCGCTTGCGGCAAGACCAACTTGGCCATGCTGCTTCCGCCCGACGGACTGAAGATGAAGGGCTACCGCATCTGGACCGTGGGCGACGACATCGCCTGGATGAAGGTCGACACCGACGGGCAACTGTGGGCGGTCAATCCCGAGATGGGCTACTTCGGCGTGGTGCCGGGCACCAACTCGAAGACCAACTACAACGCCATGGTCACCATCAACCACGACACCAT
>OCTA010000165.1_pt1 | contig 63204 bp, 40 predicted proteins | sample 1538991 | NCBI WGS metagenome assembly OCTA01 (sample SAMEA3539302, study PRJEB22396) | soil metagenome | biome: tundra; feature: field; material: soil | place: USA | collected 2010-05 | depth 0.15 m
GGATGGCCCGGCTCGATCATCGAACAGATGAAGATCATCGATCCGCTGACCAATCCAACGGCGCATGGCGGCAGCGCATCCGATGCATTCCATCTGGTGATCCCGTCAATGCCGGGCTACGGGTACTCAGGAAAACCGACCACCACCGGGTGGGATGTTGCCCACATCGCGCGTGCCTGGGTCGTGCTGATGCAGCGCCTCGGGTACACGAAATTCGTGGCGCAAGGCGGCGATTGGGGCGCAGTCATCACCGAACAAATGGGCGTGGATGCGCCTCCGGAGTTACTCGGCATTCACACCAACATGCCTGGCATCTTTCCAAACGAAATTGACAAGGCGGCTTTTTCCGGGGCACCGGCTCCATCCGGTCTGTCAGCCCATGAGAAGGTCGCTTACGAGCGTTTGCAGTTCGTCTATCAAAAGGGAATCGCCTACGGGTTCCAGATGGGGCTGCGGCCGCAGACGTTATACGGAATCGCGGACTCACCCGTCGGCTTGGCGGCTTATTTCCTCGATCACGACGCGCGTAGCTACGAGCTGATTTCACGCGTCTTTGAGGAAAAATCCGAAGGCCTCACGCGCGACGACATCCTCGACAACATCACGATCGCCTGGTTGACGAACACGGCGCTTTCTGGCGCCCGTCTCTATTGGGAGAATTGGGGCAAACTCGGGTATTTCAATGCCAAAGGCGTCTCTATCCCGGTTGCCGTGAGCGTATTCCCTGACGAACTCTATCCAGCCCCGCGGACCTGGGCAGAGCGGGCCTATCCCAAACTGATTCATTACAACAAGGTTGAGAAGGGCGGTCACTTTGCGGCGTGGGAACAGCCAAAACTTTTCTCTGAGGAGGTCCGCGCGGGGTTCAGATCGCTCCGAGAGAGTCTCCTTGGGGAGGAGGCCGGCGGAGCAGAGCGCGAGGCCGCTTAATAGACAGGACTGCAACCGGATTCTGCCGAGCGCTTCGACGCTCGGCAGATCCTGTTTATTGCCATGACGTGCCGGTTGGCTGGAAAACTAAACATGGAAGACAACACCCTAGTCGAATCGAGCTTTTCAGCGAGATCAATGCACCCATTGAGCTTCGGCTGATCCTGGTGAGCGTTGCGTTTACCGGTTGAAGTGGTAGAAGGGGAAGACGAATGACGACTGCAACAAGTGCAATCCGACCTCCTGTGCCTCCGTTCACCCGCGAAAGTGCGATTCAAAAGGTGCGACTCGCCGAAGATGGCTGGAACACTCGCGATCCCGGGAAAGTCGCTCTGGCCTACGCGACCGATTCACGATGGAGGAACCGCTCGGAGTTCATCAACGGACGAAATGAAATCATTGCTTTCCTTTCACGAAAGTGGTCCAGGGAGTTGGATTACCGGCTCACCAAGGAACTGTGGGCATTCACGGGGAATCGCATCGCAGTGCGCTTCGCTTATGAGTGGCACGACGATTCGGGTCACTGGTATCGGTCCTATGGCAATGAGAACTGGGAGTTCAATGACGACGGCCTCATGGCGTCACGGTTTGCGTCCATCAACGACCTTCCCATCTCGGAATCAGACCGCAAATATCACTGGCCGCTTGGTCGCCGCCCAGATGACCATCCCGGCCTCAGCGACTTGGGTCTATAGTCTTTCCAAACGTTGCAGTCGGTCGTGCGAGGAGTGTGCGGCGCCGGCTGACGCTACGGGCACTGATCACCAGATAATCGGCAGAGTTCCAATCAGAGATTCCGCAAGAGCATTGCCAAAGGGGCAGTTATCCGCTGTGACCTGGATCAGATCAAACTATACTAGGCAACGCTGGATGGAATGCTGAAATCTGGGAGTCCACCGGAGCTAGATTCTCCTATGCGGAAGGCGTACACAGTTCCGAATATCGATGAATACTTGCGTGACCGGTTGATGCCAGTGGAAGGTGCAATTCCGCACATTCCCGGCATCGAGATGTTTGGGAATTCGATTCCTGCGGGAACTGTTGGTGGTGACCTTTTTGAGTACATCAATTTTCAACAGCGTTACGACGTGAATGCACGCATTCAGCGGGCTCAGCGCCTATCAAAAGAGTTCTTAGAGCCGCTTCCTCCAGGCGTCCCGGTGCGCAATTCGGTTGACGATCACGTGCAATGGCTGCAAGGAGCGCCCGGCTACCGGTCCGAGATGGAAACCGAGTATAGATTCGCGAGGAGCTCCGAGCAGGTGCGAGTTGCGGAAGACTTACGCGACCTCTGTTCGACGGCGGGTGTTCTGCTGGTAGACGCGCAGGGGCACGGAATCATCTCAGCAAAGATTGCGTCTACGGTTCATGACACATTCCATGCTTTGATGCTCACCGAACTGGATCGGTACGGAAAAGCCACGCCGGAGCTCTTAGAAAACCTCAACCTGCGACTGGCGCAATCGGTCACCGCCCGCAATGCGTTGGGAACAAATGAAAAAGAAAATGCGCGCGAAATCGCGACTATGTTATATGGCGAAGTCCGACCTGGCGGTCACTTTCGCTTCGCAAATTTCGGGCATCCTCCACCGCTGGTGTTCTCGGCAGAGTATCGCAAGTTCATGAACATAGATGAAAGCCGCATGGTGCAATTCCTCGCGCTCGGCTTGCAGATCCCCGCAGATCATCCGGATCGTAAGAGATACTACTCCCTGAACTTCCGCCAAAAAGAGTTCGACTCTTTCGATGTCGCCGAGATCACTCTGATGAGTCCGGGAGATATTCTTGTTCTCTATACCGATGGAGTTTACGACGGCAGCGACCAAGAAGCGCGCGAGCAACTTGAAGCGGTTGTGCGCAAACACTACCTCCAACCGGCTAGGGACATCTGTAATGCATTGCTGGATCACGCGGTAACGCAAGATGACCGGCTCCGACAGAACGGCGACGAGGTCTTGATCGACGACAAAACTGTGTTTATCGTCAAACGAACTTGAAACGCCGCTACCCATAACGCTGCTCCGCCCGTCGACTGATACCAAGGTATTGCCAATACCATTGTCCAATAGATTCGTCGCTCTCCTTGTGGCTTAATCGCAAATGGGAACAGAGAACATTATGGTCCGCCAATGCGCCAATCCCGACGGCAGACTGGAACTTCACTACTTGCGTGATGGCAAGATCTATCAGTTCGTTTTGTCTGCGAAGGCCGGTAGCAAGCGACTGGAACACTTCTGGCTATGCGGTGAGCGTTCCAAGACCATGATTCTGATTTGTGGCAACCCGTCTGAGGTGAAGATCGTGGGGAAGCACCGACATCGATCCAGCCTGAATTGAATCCTGTGACAGTCTCGCACCATCTTAAGAGACGAGCGTTATGAACGACAAAGCTGGGAAAGTTTTGGTGGTGGAGTCTGACGATAGTCTCAGAGAGCACATCGTTGCGGGGCTGAGCGATGCGGGATATGAGGTTTCGACAGACAGCCGCGAAGGAATGAAGGCGGTCCTCGCCTTCATTCCCGACGCAGTGGTGCTCGGTGCTGATCCGCCCCGGCTCGATTGCTGTGACCTTCTTTCTGAAATCAAAGGTTCTGAGCACACTCGCAACATACGCGTTGTGATGCTATCTCCGGGAGGTTCAGCCGAGCGTACTCGGGGGCTGGATCTCGGGGCCGACGATGTGCTCTCACTGCCTTTCGACTCACAGGAGTTGCGGTCGCGGGTGCGTTCGCAACTAAGGAATAAATCCATCGCCGACGAGTTTCGAGAGCGACTACGCGTCGCCGAGGAAAGTCGAAGCGCTACTCGGCAGGTGGTGACCGCAGTCAACGAAGAACGGCGGACGCTGCGGGTCGGCGGACTGGCGACTGTTGCCGTGCTCATCGTTGCTTCCCTGGTCTTTTTCTTCTTCTACCGTCGCAGCCAGGAACAGAATACCCGGGTCTATGCGGCCATCGCTCGATTGCAGACGGGCGTGCTGACGCAACAACAGTTGATGGAGCGCTCGCGTCGGGCCCTTGAAGACCGGGACCATAGCCCATCCCAGGCGAGCGATCCACAAAAGCTGCAACTTCAGAAGAAGAGCGAAGACCTGAGATCGCAAATTGCAACCAGCGGGCCAGAGAACGCTTCTGCGTTGCAAAATCAATTAACCGTAGTAGAAGGCCGCCTGCAGAAGCTTGAGACCGAGGGCAAGGTTGCGCAGACAATCATCCAGTCGTACGAGCCGAGTGTCTGCCTCATTCATGTTGTGCTTGCCTTCCGGGACCACACGACTGGGTTGAGATTGCACTACGCTGGGATGACCGCCAGTGGCGAGCCAACGACCGACGAACACAACAACCCACTCGTGAGCGTCACTGGGAACGGTCCGGAGCTACACCTGGATGCGTTTGGCACTGGCTTCCTAGCCTCCGCCAGCGGACAAATTCTCACGAATCATCACGTGGCCGAACCCTGGTGGCAGAACGATGATTTGAAGGAAATGCTCGATCAAGGTCTTGAGCCAGTGATTGCCGAGATGACGGCATATTTCCCCGGCGTTCCTCATGGCATTACTATTAACACCGAGAAGATCTCCGCTGCCGCAGACGTTGCTGTTGTGAGAGGGAATATTTCAGAGCTGGGAATCAAAAAGATAGCCCTTGCGGATGGCCGCGGTTCAGCCGTCAGCGGGGGCCCCGTCGTGCTACTTGGATATCCTACTGCTCTTGATGCAATTCTGGCTCGGGCGGGCGCAGAGACGCTCCAGTCCATCGCGACGGCATCCAAAGGTGATCCTCGGCAGGTAATGGAAGAGCTCGCACGCCGCAACCTGATCAGGCCTGTCACCACTCAGGGGCACATCGGCGACGTACTGCCCGACAAGATTGTTTATGATGCTCAAACCACTTCTGGAGGGTCTGGCGGGCCGCTTTTCAACAACGAGGGCAAAGTCATAGGAATTAACTTTGCCATGGTGCGTGAGTTCGGCGGCTCGAATTTCGCCATTCCTGTTGGTTACGGGAAGTCACTTCTGAAACCTTAAGCCGCGTAGAAACCGATCGGCAAAGCGGGCATGAAGCGGTCGCTCTGTACCCGAGGCAAGGAGTTGATGGATGTTTGAGAGTATTCTCTGCCAAATAACAGAATATGATCCTGACGTTCTTGAGTCTCTGATCGGGCTCGCAGTCGAAATTGCTCGCGAGGGTCGAGAGGGAAGACGCGTTGGGACCCTATTCACACTTGGGGATGAGAATGCCGTGCTCGCGAGATCCAGGCCGTTGATTTTGGATCCGTTGTTGGGACATCCTGAGGCTTCGCGACGTGTCACGAATCTCAATCTCCGCGGAACCATCAAGGAATTGGCGCAACTGGACGGTGGATTCGTCGTAAGTCGCGAAGGGATCGTCCTCTCCGCCTGCCGCTACCTCGATGCTGTGGCCGCACAAGTGGACGTGCCGCTGGGACTTGGCAGCCGTCACATTGCCGCCGCCAACATGAGTGCTGTTACCAAGGCGGTGGGCATTGTGGTTTCTGAGAGCTCGGTGGTGCGGCTCTTCTGTCATGGACAACTAGTCGGTGAAATCATTCCCGAGGTTTGGATGATGGAACATGCTGCCCACCTTCGCGGTGCCGTGAAGAGGGAACAAGTTGGCGAACTCACGATTCTGACACCAAATCTGCGACCAGCCTCGATCACGAAGTGAGCACGACCAACTGCCGATAAATGGAACTGAGCGCATGACAACGCTGCAGGAATTCAGATGTGAAGTCTGTGGACTCGTGGCCACCAATCCTATCCACTGGTTCGTGATTCGATGTGGAGATTCCGATCTCACCGTGTACCGTTGGAATTCTGAAACCGCGAACGCGGCCGGAGCCCGGCATTACTGCGGTGAAGCTCATGCCGAGGTATACATCAGTCGCTGGTTTGACTCGGTGTGCGCGCCGCCCAAGCCAAGTTTCACATAACGCCTTGCCCGTGCTGCCAGACTCTTCGCGTCGAATTGCTCTCTGCGGGAAGCGCCCCTGGCACGGTCCACTTGCACAATGCTGATCGTGGGGCATGTTTCCTGACTGTCAGGAGTCGGACTGCGCGGCCCGATTAAAGTGAGTCTTTTTGTACCACTTATCTAGTTGCGGGGCGTCATTCAGGAGTTGTGATCGTCTCGTTGCATCGCAATAACGCAGTAGTAAAGGTTTCGCGTCGTTTTGTGAGAGGCGTTGTTCACAGGTGTGGCCGCGCGGCCACGGTGTGGTTGTCGCAACACGGACTTGAATTCGGGGTTTCCGACTCGCCATCCGCCTAACTTACTGAGTACTCGACAGTTTTGAGCCGGCGTCAACCGCCAAACGGCTTGGCACTTCTGTTGCACCTCCTTGCGCGTAGCTTTCGCTGTTTGGAGGCATCATGACGCGGTTCGCGCAGCGCAGGTTCGAACGGAAGGTGCTTACGCACGTTGTTCTAATTCTTCTGGTACTGACTACGATCCAGTCGGGGTGGGCGCGCGGCGCGCAGGCCGATGATGGCCCGCCGCAGGTCGGCGAAGGATCGTTGCTCTACCGCTCGCCCGTCTCCGGCCGCTATGAGTCGGTGCCCCTTCTTCATACGGACGCCGCAATCGATGTACGCGGTCTGGTAGCCGCGGCGACCGTCACACAGCAATACGCAAACTCCAGCGCCGAACCGATTGAGGCCGTCTACGTCTTTCCTCTCCCGCACGCCGCCGCCGTGTATGACATGGAGATCCACATCGGGAACCGCGTAATCCGGAGCGAGATCCGCGAACGTCAAGAGGCGAAGCGCGTTTACGACGCGGCGAAGGCCGCAGGAAAGCGTGCCGCCTTATTGGAGGAGGAGCGCCCCAATATCTTCACCACTTCGATTGCCAACATCATGCCCGGCGACCACATTGATGTGCAGTTGCGCTATGTCGAGCCATTGCGCTGGGAAGGGGATAGCCTGCGGCTGGTATTCCCGATGGTCGTCGGTCCGCGCTACATTCCCGGCACGCAGGCCGTTGGGCATACCGGAACTGGCTGGGCTTCCGATACGAACGCCGTTTCCGACGCATCGCGGATTACTCCCCCGGTACGCCATCCGGAAAGCCGCTCTGGTCACGACATCTCGGTTGCTGTTGATCTGGATTCCGGCTTCGAGGCTCAACCGATCAAATCGGTTTCTCACGAGATTAGCGTGCGCCGTCTGTCCGACGGGCGGCAGCATGTGGAACTCGCCACTGGAGCCACCCTACCAAACAAAGATTTCATCCTCGAGATAAAGCACGCCGACAGCTCACAGCCAAAGACAGCCCTGTTTCTCTCCCCCGCGAGCGACTCCGGGGAAACCCATTTCTTGTTGGCCGCCTTCCCGCCCGCAGTACAATCCAAGGCCCGCATGCCAGTGGAGATGCTCTACATGATTGACGTGTCCGGCTCGATGGAGGGCACTTCGATTCAGCAGGCTCGCGGAGCTTTACTCGAGGCCCTCGACAGACTCCAGCCGAATGATCGTTTTGGAATCCTCGCGTTCAGCAGCGACTATCGTGAGTTCTCGCCGGAACCGTTGCCTGCGTCGGCGGAGAATCTGGCGGCAGCGCGCCGGTATGTCCAGGGTCTCCAGGCGGGCGGCGGAACCGAGATGCTCCCGGCCCTGCTGCACCTGATGAGAAAACCCACCACTCCCGACTATCTGCGACACATCATCCTTTTGACCGACGGAGACCTCGGCAACGAAGAACAGATTTTTGCGGCGCTGCGCTCTGATCTGGGCAAAGCTCGCCTCTACACGGTCGCGATTGGAAGTGCACCAAATCTTTTTCTTGCTACCAAGATGGCGCAGTTCGGACGCGGAACCTTCACTCACATCGCTGACATCGGCGAGATTCAAGAGCAGATGGGAAGGCTCATTGAAAGCATCGAAAGTCCAGTGCTGACTGATGTGAACGTGACGTTCTCCGGTGTAGAAATGGCGGAGGTATATCCGGAGCATATTCCCGATCTTTTCCTGCGTCAGCCGCTGCTGATCTTTGGGCGGATCTCCAACGGCCGCGTGGGGACGGTGCACCTGACCGCTCGCGCCGGAAACGAGCCGTATGAGGCAGTGATCGCGTTCGATGCGTCGAAGGCGGCATTTCATCCCGGTATCACCACGCTCTGGGCGCGCCGGCGTGTTGAAGATCTGATGGATCATTGGCGGAACTCCGACGAAAAGGGGCAAGCGGAGATTCGCGGTAGCGTGATTTCACACGCGATTCGCTATCGCCTGGTCACGCGCTTCACTTCACTGGTGGCGGTTGAAGAAGTGATCGTGAACCCCGGTGGACAATCCAACGCGGCAGCCGTCCCGACCGAACTGCCGGCAGGGTGGCAAATGGACAAAGTTTTCGGCGCTCCTGCCACGGGTACCGCCGATGACTTTCTTGAAGCGTTAGGCCTCGCGTCTTTGTGCGGAGGAATCCTGCTGCTGTTCCTGTTAAAGAGAGTCAGAGCGGGAGCACTCTTATGAGGAAGACGTTGCGGGTCCTGTGCGCGCTGCTCCTGTTGGCGGGAAGCTGCCTCACAGCTCGAGCGCTCTACATGCGCGCCAAGGCGGAACTCGCGGGAGTGCTCATTCACCGGGCATGGGACCAAAGCGTGCGCACCGGAGAGTTCCGCACGCCGTGGGCCTGGGCCGATACTCACCCAATCGCCCGGCTACGCATTCCACGTCTGGGCTACGACGAGATCGTTCTCGAGGGCGCGACCCCACGTACTCTGGCCTTCGGACCGGCGCGCATGTTCAGCGGAGCCCGTCTGGGAGAGCCGGGGAACCTTCTGGTCGCAGGTCATCGCACCAGTTGGTTCCGGCCCCTTCAAGCGATCGCCCAAGGCGACAGGATTGAACTCGAGTGGTTTGATCCGCACGGTGGCGAATTGCATCGCCGGAGCTTCGAGGTGGGTGAGATTCGCGTGGTCGATCCGCAGGATGTGACCTTGCTGGCGCCCACGTCTGAAGAAGCTCTTACGCTCATCACCTGTTACCCCTTTGGGCATAGCGCGGGTTCGCCGTTGCGCTACATTGTGCGCGCGGTGCCCCTCGGGCCGAGGGTTTGAAGTGCGACCGGCTCCATAAAATAATAGGCTTGTCGCACCGAGATCCGCAGATTTGCTGCAAGGCCAGGCTGCATTCTACCCTGAGTCGTCGTTGGGCCAGCCGCCCGCAGGTTATCCCCGAGAAAGTCTCGCCGCGAGCCGGCCGCTGGAAGCGATACGCGCGCATTGCTCCCTATTGCGTGGCTACATCGGAAGCATTACTTTAATCGGGTGATCTTCCCTCGGCGCAGTGGAATCCTTCTCCATGTCACGTCTTTGCCCGGCGGCCACGGTATAGGTGATTTCGGAGAATCCGCTTATGAGTTCATCGAATTCCTAGCCGGGTCAGGACAGAAAATCTGGCAGGTCTTGCCGCTGAACCCTACCGGATACGGCGATTCTCCCTATCAATGCTTCTCTGCATTTGCCGGGAATCCCCTGTTCATAAATCTGGGAGCTCTTCGTGAGGAAGGACTTTTGTCGGCCGTGGACCTGGCCAGTGCACCGACTTTTCCGGACGAGCATGTGGCGTACGATCGAGTAATCGCCTTCAAACAGGAACTCCTTCGCAAAGCTGCCCGCACTTTCTTTGCAGACAGAACTGAGGCCGATCGTCGGGCCTTCGATACTTTTTGCCAGAAGGGCAGGGAATGGCTGGAGGACTATGCGCTCTTCATGGCATGCAAAAAAGTCCACAATGATGCGGCCTGGGTCCATTGGGACGCTGGATTATGTCAACGCAATCCCGCCGTTCTGAGGGAATGGCAGAACGAATTGTCGTCCGAGTTGGAGTTTCACCGGTTTGCCCAGTTCGAATTCTTTCGGCAATGGGAAAAGGTGAGAAGTCTCTGCAGGCGCCACGGCATTAGCATCATGGGCGACATTCCAATCTACGTCGCTCACGATAGCGCTGATGTGTGGGCTCATCCGGAGTTGTTTCGCCTGGATGAACGAGGGCAGCCCACTGCCGTTGCGGGCGTTCCACCCGATTATTTCAGCGCCACAGGTCAACTTTGGGGTAACCCTCTTTATCGCTGGGATGTCTGTGCGTCGTCCGGTCACCGTTGGTGGATTGATCGCTGCCGGGCATCCCTTGGGATGTTTGATTTTGTGAGACTGGATCACTTTCGCGGTTTCGAAGCTTATTGGGAGGTTCCGGCTACGGCTTCAACGGCCGCTGAAGGGAAGTGGGTAGAGGGCCCAGGTGCAGAGTTTTTCAGAGTTCTGCAAGCTGAATTGAAAGAACTGCCATTTGTTGCCGAAAATCTCGGTGTGATTACTCCCGGGGTAGAAGCTCTCCGCCACAGTTTTGGTTTCCCGGGGATGAGCCTTCTGCTGTTTGCTTTCGGAAAAGATCCACAAGGTCCCAGCTTCCGCCCGCACAATTATTCTCGTGAACTGGTCGCGTATACGGGCGGACACGACAACGACACTACTGTAGGGTGGTGGACGAGTGCAGGAGTGGGCGAAAGCACGCGAACGGAAGAGGATATCCGCGAGGAACACGACTTCACTCGTAAATATCTGGGATTTCAAAATGAGGAGGTCAATTGGGTATTCATTCGCGCCGTCCTGGCCTCCGTAGCGAATACCGCCATGGTTCCCTTGCAGGACGTATTAGGCTTGGGCAGCGAAGCTCGAATGAATCTGCCTGGTACTGTGAGCGGAAACTGGAGGTGGCGCTACAAGGCGGATAGTCTTACAAAGGAAGTTTGTGAAAGATTACTAGCTCTAACCGTTCTGTACGACCGTTGAAGTCTGTGAATCTGGTTTTCAACAAGGAAGAACACAAGTGGTGTGGTCGACCCGGACCTCCCTGTCGAGTCTCCTCAAGAAGAAGCCTGACCTTCGCTAGGAACGCTTGGCCCGCGGTAGGAGCAGCACAATGTGCTAAAGCGGCGAAAGTTCATCTTCGTCCTGCTCTTTCTTGACACGAACGAACTTCTCTTCCAGGAAACGGCGGGCCAGATCCCTGCCGCCAATTCCAAATGCGATGGCTAAACCAAGCATGAGGGCTCCGAAAGCAATTCCGAAGGCAACCAGCATGGTCTGTTCCGCTAAACCCAGTTCTTCAAAGACCACAGACAATACAAAAACCATAATAATGCTGCGGACGGCAAGGCTCAGAAGGCGAGGAGACGGAACATTCGCATTCACTGCAGCCAGCAGAGCAGCGCGAGCGGAAAAGCTCGCGGCAAGCATGCCGAAAAATAGGATCAGCACCGCCACGAACAAACGCGGCAGGAACAGGAAAAATCTCGCGATTTGCTCCTGCAGGCCCAGGATTCCCAGCACGCTCACCCCAAGCAGAATGAAGCCAAACCAGGTGACCCAGAAAACAAACCGGCTCAACATCTCCGTCGCCGAAGGGAGAGCCGCTTTGGCAAGCAGTTGAGAAGCGCCGGCATTCTCTGACAGCCGGTCGAACTTGATGAGCCGGAGAATGCTGCGCAGAATTACCTTAACCACGTATGCAATCAGCCATCCCACGAATGCGAGGATGAGCATTACGATGAGACGAGGAAGGTAGTGGGCGAAACCTCTGGCGAGGTCGTGCAGAGCCTGAGTCAGTTCGCTGATAATCATTTCCCGCATATTTGCCTCACTCTTTCGATTTCCACATCTCGATCAGATATGGTTTCAATCGCTCGAACTCAAGGCATAAGCCTTCGATGTTGTGCGCGACGTCATTCGCTGAACTGTTGCGGTTCTCAACCACGAACGTGAACACTCTCCCGCGAAAGAGCGGCGCGAGTGCCTGAATAATGTGATCCCGATTGATCACAGACTTCTGATAAGCCGCAGCAAACTCATATACCGTCTTGACCCATAGTTCCGCAGGGTAATGAAACTCCTCTTCGCCCAAGCCGGCGATCCGCTTGAGCTCCGCCAGAGTGGAAGGAGAGAGAATCGACTGAAAGACAGATTCCAATTCTGATACTCCGGTAACGAACATCTCCCGCAGGCGTTTCCGATTGACCCGCAAGGGGTCCAGGACTAACTCCTGGTCACCCCCGTTTGTAGGCACCTCCTGAGAACCAGAAACTCCGCTCCACACCTGGAAGTCGGACTCCAACGCGGAGAACAACACACCAACGGATTGCCGCAATGTCGGGACCAGATCAGCGGCGCGCCGTTCGACCAGATCCTTCTTTCCGAGAAAGGACTGGCAGATGCGGAATCCGCTTGTGACGGCAGTCAGGGTCAAGCGGAGTTCTATCCCGTTTTCGCCGATTCCATCGTTCCATCGATTCTGGCCAAGGAATTGGCTTCCGAGACGGCCAGAGAATCCGAACACGGACATGTAGGATTCGCGGATCCTGACGCCATAGAGCGCGCGAACCATCGGGTACAACAGGTTCGTCATCAAGAGTCCATCAAACTTGTGTCTGCGATAGGTTGGGGAGACGAGATCGAAGCCGTCGTAATAAACGGGTCGGAGAAGATTGGAGATCCATTCAGGAGTGATACTTTCGGATTCGGGGGAGATCACGATGCACGCCTTGGCTCGAAGCAGCTCGGCGGCCGCCAGAATCGTCCGCAACGCAACTCCGCTGTGCGGGGTGCTGGCATATTTTGTACTTATCGCGTGCAGCGTGCGGAGCGCGTACACACTGGAAGCCGGACGCACATCATCGATGGAAACGCCGGTGATCAGTTCGGGCGTGCCATCGCGTGATCCGCCGTCGGCATTGATGATAACCGCCCGCTCACGGGGAAAACCGCGGAGGATGCCGTTTCGAATCGTGTGGACGATTGCGTCGATAGACTTGGCATTGTTATGAGTGGGCAGGCCCACAAGGATATCGACCTCGCCAACATTGATGAGCTGGCGGAGAAAATCATCGGTAAGAAAGTTTCCGTCTTCCACTTCAAGATTCCGTGTGGCTTTGGTGAGTCTTGGGCATTCGACGGTGGTTCATCGTTCGCGTTCGCCTAGACTCGTCGCAGCCGAAACCAGTACGACTGGTAAGGCCCCAGCGTCAGCAGATAAGGCAGGTCGCCGATGCGGGGGAAAAGATTATTGCCGAACATTTCGATCAGAACATTTCCCTTGTAACGCCGCAAATCCAGTTCGACAGCTTGTGCGGCACTCGAAAGATTGTTGACGATCAGGACGGTTTCATTGCCGAGTCGGCGCAAGTATGCCAGTATTCTGTGATTGGCGGGATAGAGAAACTCAATCGACCCCCTTCCGAACACGGCACTGGATTTCCGGACCGCGATGATGCGCCGCATCCAGTGAAAGAGGGAATGTTCACTCTCTTTTTGAGATGCAACATTTACGGCGGGATACCCATATACCGGATCATGAATAATCGGAGCATACAGCCTTTCCGGTTCCGCGGTTGAAAAACCAGCGTTCCATCCTCCACTCCACTGCATGGGAGTCCTAACTCCGTTGCGGTCGCCCAGGCTCATGTTGTCGCCCATTCCAATTTCATCTCCGTAATAGATGATCGGAGTGCCTGGCAGCGACATCAGCATGGCGTTCATCAACTCGATCCGCCTGCGGTCATTATTCAATAATGGAGCGAGTCTCCTCCGAATTCCCAGGTTCAGCCGCATCGTTTTGTCATGGGCGTACATGTCGTACATGTAGTCGCGTTCAATGTCGGTGACCATTTCCAGGGTCAACTCGTCGTGATTGCGCAGAAAGAGAGACCACTGGCAGGAGGGTGGTATCTCTGGAGTTTGCTGCAGGATTTCTGTGATCGGCTTGCGATCTTCGAGCTTAAGCCCCATGAACATCCGCGGCATCAGCGGGAAATGAAACGCCATATGAAATTCGTCGGAGTTCCCGAAATATGGACGCAGGTCCGCAGGCCACTGGTTGGCTTCCGCTAGAAGCATTCTTCCGGGGAAGTGTTCATCCAGTCTTCGCCGCAATTCTTTGAGAATGTCGTGGGTCTCCGGCAGGTTCTCACAATTTGTGCCCTCGCGTTCGACCAGATACGGCACGGCATCAAGCCGGAAGCCGTCCACGCCCATCTCCAGCCAGAACTTCATCACACTCCACATCTGCTCCCGCACTGCAGGATTGTCATAGTTGAGATCAGGCTGGTGACTGAAAAAGCGATGCCAATAAAAGGATTTCGAAGTTGGATCCCATGCCCAGTTGGACTTCTCGGTATCGAGAAAGATGATTCGGGCGTCCTTATACCGGGTGTCAGTGTCACCCCACACGTACCAGTCGCGGCGGGGATTATCCTGTGAACTTCGCGCCTCCTGAAACCATGGGTGTTGATCGGAGGTGTGGTTCAACACCATTTCGATGATGACCCGGATACCGCGCCGATGAGCCGAGTCGAGAACCTTGCGGAAATCCTCCAGTGTCCCGTAGCTGGGATGGACCGAGTCATAATCCGCGATGTCGTAGCCATCATCGCGAAGGGGCGATGGAAAAAATGGCATGAGCCATATCGCGCTGATCCCCAGTTCCTGGAGGTAATCGAGCTTCTGTTCAAGCCCGGGGAAATCACCAATTCCATCGCCGTTACTGTCGTGGAATGTGCGGACATGAACTTGATATATGATCGCGTCCTTGTACCAAAGCGCATCTTTATTTGCGTTCAACCGCTTTCTCCTCGGCCCCGAGAACTCTTGGCAGAACTGGACTCAAAACCTAGTTTAAATGAAGTGGGGCGTTCAGCCACGATCAGGCCTTTAGCTTGGGCCCACCACCGCAGGGAATCACCCTCAGAATTCGCCAAGAAATTCATCCTGTTGGTGTCGACTCGAGTGAGTAGTCTCACAGTTCACACTGCCACAAGCTGCATGTACCGTTGCCCGATTCTAATGAAAGCCGACGGCACTCCAGAGATGTTCAATTCTGCTCAGACCACAGAACGCCATGAGATTACAAACGGGGTAGCCCTCAAGCGGACTCAGAAAAATCCACGATCCGCGCTTCAGGAGGGCCAAGGTGAATTATGAAAACAAGTACGAAAGATAAGATCGAGGGCAACTTCCACGAAGTGAAGGGAACATTCAAAGAGGAGGTCGGAAAGATAACGAATAACCGCAATTTGAAAGAAGAAGGGAAAGTCGAGAAGAAAGAAGGCAAAGTCCAACAGCGGATAGGCGATGCTAAAGAGGACGTCGCAAACTTGAAAGAACACCTGGCGGGATTAAAGAAAACTGGTTAAACCCGTCCAGACTGAATCTGGGCAGAGTTGAGCCAGTCCGTAGGTGGGGACACCGCAGCACTGCCTCATGGACAACTACCTCTGCTGGGAAACGCCTCAATCCAGTCACGAGTGCCAGGGCTCACGACCTGAGCGATTCTGCACAGTACTGTCAGAGCAAATGAGCGAACCTATTCTCGTCTCAAGAGGACAGTTGGCCCGCCAAACCAGACAGCCTACCTGCCCTCTTGAGGTATCCAGGGAGACGAGATCGCTTGTTCTTGGGGACACGACGTGATCGGTTGCCGAATCGAGTCTTACTCGAATGCATTTTCTGAGCGAACTCGAGTCCCGGCCAACAACTATGCAGGTCAGATGAGCGCAAATCGGTATGATGAGATGCCGATCCGAACTGGGGCATGGCGCCGTGTTTTGTTTTTGTTGTTGGCAATGCTGGTTTGCCCGGCGAGCGGCTATTCGCAATCAGGGCCACAGCCGCCATGCGGAAAAGACCCCATGCCGCCCTATCCGGGGCTGGACGATTCGGTCATCGCGAAGTCATGGAGCAGGTCTGAATTTGGGCGCGACTGGAAACCGCCCGCGTGCACCGGTTGGGATGCGGTGGGCTTTACAACGTTGGTAACCACCGTCGCGCGATTTCGTCAAACCTCGGGAGCTGAAGGCTTGCTTCGCCACATCGGGGCCATTTCAGAGCTCGCGGGCATGCGCTACTGGTCGACCACTCACAAGCAGTGGCAAACATTAATTGTGGACGCCTACGCTCTGACCGGCTCGCAGCCTAGTCAACGCCGCAAAGACTTCATGCCCGAAGAGATGAAGGAAGGCCAGGTACTCTACTATGTGCAGGTCGATAACCTTTCTGGCAAGGCCACCTACCGAATGCACATTGTAGAAGCTTCGGCGGACCGGCTCGTCTTCGATGTCGAGAACGTCAGCACGATGCACTATCTCTTCATAACTCTCTTCCAGCCGGGTGAGATGCAGTCGATCTACTTTCTGGATCGCGAATCGGAAAACGTCTGGCGATATTACAGCATCGCGCGCACAGGAAAGAACGCGAACCGGCTGATCACGGGAAATGAGTCTTCCGCGGTCAACCGGGCTGTTGCGTTCTATCGTTACCTGGTCGGAATTCCCACCGGTCAGGAACCGCCGGCAGCTCGATGACTCTCAGGTTCTGTTGCTCTGGCATCCTTGCTCACAGGCACGCCGACCGAAGGTAGCTTGAGGATCCGCCAGTTGTTCCTGGGTTGAATTCATGAGTGGCACGGTCTTCTTGGCACGCCCCGGTCGCCTCAGCCTCTCCCGACGGCGCACCGCGTATGCCCTACATCGAGATGCTGATCGCAATTCCCACGCCGGGATACCTCTGGCTGTAAAGGTAATACCCAATGTTCGACATTGGACCAGTAGATGGTCGGGCGAGTAGCAGTCGATGCTGAAGGCAGTTGCGCGCCGGGCCTCCAGATAATTAAGGATGCGGTCCTCCCACTGGGATACTCGCCAGCCCTCTCTCGCGGCGCGGGAAGCTGCGCATTACCGACTTGCCCGTGATCCGGCCACAATCGCTAGCAAAACTTCCGGCGAGCCGACTTATCATTACAAATTGCGGTACGCTGGCATCAGATCAACTCCTGTTGGCCGACAATCCATCCGAAGCGGGTCCCGATGCCGAGCCTGGTCTTGCGGCCCGCCCTCTTCGAGGTCCAAGGAAAGATTTCGGTTGACACTGCTCTCGGTCGTTTTATAATGATTCTTACTCGATAATCATGCGCTTCACCCATGGACAGTTCCGTGAGCTGGCCGGGAAGCACGGTTTGGCGGTCACGCACCAGCGTCAGGTGGTCTTTGAGGCCGTCATCGCTTCCCACGGACACCATTCCCCAGAAAACATTTACGCCGCGGTCCGGCACCGCATTCCATCCATTTCTCTCGCCACGGTCTACAACAATCTGCGGCTTTTCATCGAGTGTGGGTTGCTGCGAGAGGTCACTCCTCATGCGTCCACGTTGCGCGTGGACGGCAATCTCAAACCTCATCACCACCTGGTCTGCTCCCGCTGCAAATCGGTGCAGGACATCGAAGGAGAGTTCATCGATTTGAAGCGGCTATCCCGGCAACTGCCGGACGGCTTTGATCTGACGCAGCCCTTGATCGAGGTCTTTGGCCTCTGTCGCCGTTGCAGTGCCCCAAAATAGTTTTTTCATGCAGTACGCAATCAAGAATCGAAGGATGAAAACATATGGAAAATACACTCGCGACTTCATCGGGGAGTGTTTCTCCCGAAACTAAGGACAAGAGCACGTTAACCGAATCGAAGTGTCCAGTAGCGCATGGCGTTCGCAAATCCCACGCGAATGTCGATTGGTGGCCGAATCAGGTGAACCTGAAGGTCTTGCACCAGCATTCCCCGCTGTCCGATCCAATGGGTAAGGAGTTCAATTATGCAGAAGAGTTCAAGACGCTCGACCTCAATGCCGTGATCAAGGACCTGCAAGCCTTGATGACGGACTCGCAGGAGTGGTGGCCGGCCGACTTTGGCCACTATGGGCCACTTTTCATTCGTATGGCGTGGCACAGCGCGGGTACGTACCGCATCGGCGACGGCCGCGGCGGGGCCGGATCCGGTCAGCAACGCTTCGCGCCACTCAATAGCTGGCCGGACAACGTGAACCTGGACAAGGCGCGTCGCCTGCTCTGGCCGATCAAGCAGAAGTATGGCCGGAAAATCTCCTGGGCCGACCTCATGATTCTCGCCGGCAACGTCGCACTCGAGTCGATGGGCTTTAAGACGTTCGGTTTTGGCGGCGGCCGCCCGGATGTCTGGGAGCCCGAAGAGGAAATTTATTGGGGACCTGAGGGCACGTGGCTCGCGGACGAGCGCTACTCCGGCGATCGTGACCTGGAGAATCCTCTCGGCGCGGTGCAAATGGGCCTGATTTACGTCAATCCGGAAGGGCCCAATGGAAAGCCCGATCCCATCGCTGCGGCACGGGATATTCGGGACACGTTCGCCCGCATGGCGATGAACGACGAAGAAACCGTCGCGCTCATTGCCGGGGGACACACCTTAGGCAAAACGCACGGCGCTGCCGTTCCCGCTCAATATGTAGGTGCCGAACCAGAAGGCGCCGGCATTGAGGAGCAAGGCTTCGGATGGAAGAATAAATTTGGCAAGGGTTGCGGTGCCGACACCATCGGCAGCGGACTGGAAGTTACTTGGACCACGACGCCTACGAAGTGGAGCAACAACTTCTTCACGAACCTGTTCAGCTACGAATGGGAACTGACCAAGAGCCCGGCCGGAGCGCATCAGTGGACGCCGAAAAATGGTGCAGGCGCCGGTACGGTGCCGGATGCGCATGATCCGTCAAAGCATCATGCGCCATCCATGCTGACCACGGACCTCTCGTTGCGGTTCGACCCTGCTTACGAAAAGATTTCACGGCGCTTCTACGAGCATCCGGATCATTTCGCAGACGCGTTTGCGCGGGCGTGGTTCAAGCTGACGCACCGTGACATGGGGCCGATCGCGCGGTACCTTGGCCCTCTCGTTCCGAAAGAGACGCTTGTGTGGCAAGACCCTGTTCCCGCCGTGGATCATAAATTGATCGGGGAGAAGGAAATTGCCGCTCTGAAGGTGAAGATCCTTGCATCCGGACTGTCGATCTCGCAACTGGTTACGACGGCCTGGGCGTCGGCGGCCTCGTTCCGCGGCTCTGACAAGCGCGGTGGAGCGAACGGGGCGCGCATTCGTCTCACTCCGCAAAAGGACTGGGAAGTGAACCAGCCGGCCGCACTCGCGAAGGTTCTCAAGAAGCTGGAGACGATCCAAAAGGAGTTCAACGGCTCGCAGTCCAACGGGAACAAAGGGAAGAAAGTCTCGCTCGCAGACCTGATCGTGCTGGGCGGCTGCGCGGCCGTCGAGGAAGCTGCGAAAAAGGCTGGGCACAAAGTGAAGGTTCCCTTCTCGCCGGGGCGCACGGATGCTTCGCAGAAGCGGACCGACGTGCACTCATTCACCGTCATGGAGCCGGTCGCGGACGGGTTCCGCAACTATCTCCGAAGCGGACAGATCCTGTCGGCTGAAGAGTTTCTGGTGGATCGGGCGCAGTTGCTGACACTGACTGCCCCCGAGATGACGGTTCTCGTCGGCGGCATGCGCGCCCTGAATGCGAACTTCGGGCAGGCCAAACACGGCGTCTTCACCAACCGGCCGGAGACGCTGACGAATGATTTCTTCGTCAACCTGCTCGACATGAATACGAAGTGGGAGCCCTCTAAATCCGAAGGGGTGTATGAGGGGCGCGATCGGGCCACGGGTAAAACCAAGTGGACCGCCACGCGCGTCGATCTGCTGTTCGGTTCGAACTCCCAGCTCCGGGCAATCGCAGAAGTCTATGGGAGTAACGACTCGAAGGAGGCATTTGTGAAAGAGTTCGCGGCTGCGTGGAACAAGCTGATGAATCTTGATCGCTACGACCTTGCCTGAGCTCCGCGAAGAAGAACACTGTCCACTTCGTACTGTTGCTTGAATCCGCTAAACCGAAGTCGTCGCTTTTTCTGGCTTGCGGGGGCGCATCGCGCGCCCCCGATTTCGGCGATTTGTTTTAGTGAACGAAAGCCACACCGTCCAGAATTCGGTTAGGGCTACGGCCACCTCTGGTTTGTCGTTATCACCATTGTAATTCCGCTCAGACGCACGCCAATTCCGTCTCGCGGGCGAAACCTTCTTCAGCCCGTTTCTTCGTGCGATGCGCCTGAATTAAGAGCATCTGGGCAACGTCCAACACCTTGAACGGATAAGACTCTTGTCTGGTGCTTCCGCGATGAGCCGGTTCAGTGGTGCTCAATACCTGTGACATTTGTCGTTGCCGCCCCTTGGAATGAGCGCCAATCCATCAACTGATCTGAGCTGTATCCGCACCGATCGGTGTCTCTCTTAGCGGCCTGCCTGGCACTCGAGGGTAACTCCTAGATTGCAATCGGAAGCGATCCTAACAACAGCGGCACTGCGAAATGCGCGGTTGGCGATCGATGATAGCTGGCGTTATACTCCGCGCAACGAACATGGACTCCGTTCCTGAACCATTCCGCAAATGGATTCTCATCGCTGTGGCCGCACTTTGTTTCTGCAGCGCTGGGATTGCGCAGGTAACTTCGAAAGCTCCCGCCAGCGCCACTTCGAGCGGCGCCGAACACGGAATTAGCCTGGCATCGAAGGGGCGGTGCTCGGAAGCGTTGCCGATCTTGAAGAAGGCTGGGGTGCAAATCGCGGACAAGAAGTTGAAATACGACGTGTTGATGTCGATGGCTCGCTGCGCAATGGGGTTGGAACAGACCGACACTGCAGTGAGGACTCTCCTGGACCTCAACCGCAGCTTTCCTCAAGATCCCGAAGTTCTGTATCTCACGACTCATTACTATTCCGATCTGGCGCTAAGAGCGTCACACGAGTTGGCAGCCACGGCCCCTTCGTCTCCGCAAGCGCAGCAACTCGAGGCAGAGGCATTCGAATCTCAGGGAGAGTGGGACAAGGCGATCACGCAGTACCGGATGATCCTGGAACAGAATCCGAAGCGGCGCGGCATTCATTACCGGCTGGGACGGCTGTTCCTGACCAAAACTCCTCCCGACTTGGAGAACGCGAAGAAGGAACTCGGGGAGGAGTTGAAGATCGATCCCACCAGCGCGGCATCAGAGTTTTTGCTGGGAGAAATCGCACGGCAGAGTGGGCAGTGGGATGATGCCATCGGCCATTTTGATAAAGCTGCCAGACTGGATGAGGGATTCATTGAGGCGTATCTTGCTCTGGGGATGTCAATGAATTCCGCGGGGAAATTCACTGATGCGGTTGCCCCTCTTGAAAGCTATGTGAAAATGCAGCCAGACGATCCCGCTGGTCACTATCAGTTGGCGACGGCGTATGCGCGAACGGGCCGAAAGCAAGACGCGCAGCGGCAAATGGTGTTGCAGCAGGAGACTGCCGCTAAGGCGCCCCGCACGCCTGCGCAGCCCTGAGGCAGAGCGAAAGAGAATGACAAGCGGTCGAAGTCATCATAGCGGTCTATTGTCTCGCCGCAGATTCCTGCAGGCGCTTGGGTTGGCTGGGATCGGCGGCGGAATTTGCGTTCCGGCTCTGTTCGCCAACGAGCGGTCACTCCTTTCCACAACTGCGTTTGAGGAGATTGCCGCAAGCATCAGCGGTATCCAATGGACACATGTCAGCGGACGGTCGCCGATGGCGCATTTGCCGGAAACCGTCGGTGCGGGCTGCGCCTTTCTTGATTACGACAACGATGGGTGGATGGATATCTACCTGGTGAACAGCGGTCCCTGCGACTTCTACGAGCCGCCTTCACCGCTGCGCAACGCTCTTTATCGCAACAATCGGGACGGTTCATTCACCGATGTGACCCAACGCGCAGGAGTACCGGGAAACGCCTATGGCATGGGCGTGGCGGTGGGTGATTACAACGGCGATGGCTTTCCTGATTTATACGTCACGCAATACCCGAACAGCATCCTGTATCACAACAACGGAGACGGAACCTTTACGGATGTCACCGCTAAGGCGAAAGTTGCGGCGCCAGGTTGGGCGACCAGTGCTGTGTGGTTCGATTACGACAATGACGGCCGTCTTGATCTATTCGTGTGCCGTTTTGTCGACTACAGCAAAGCGAAGCTGAAGTTCTGCGGTGACCTGATTACCGGCGAACGGCATTACTGTATTCCCAGCATCTACGATCCCATGCCGTGCTGGCTATTTCACAACAACGGCGATGGCACGTTTAGTGACGTGAGTAGAGAATCAGGGATCGCGCAATCACGCGCAAAGGCGTGGGGAGTGGTGGCGGCAGATCTGAACAACGACGGCCGGATGGACCTCTATGTCACCAACGATACCGTGCCGAATTTTCTTTTCGCTAACCGCGGCAAGGGGCGATTCGAAGAGATCGGAGTGCTCTCCGGAGTGGGCGTGAGCGGCTTCGGAAAACCAAGGTCCGGCATGGGAGTCGATGCAGCGGATTACGATCAGGATGGCTGGATCGACCTGTTCGAGGCCAATGTCGATCAGGAGATGTACTCGCTCTATCACAACGAGAAGGATGAGGGATTCACCGATGTCGCGAACCCCAATGGAATTGGGGCCGCTACTCGGCTCATGAGCGGTTGGGGTCTGAAGTTTCTCGATTACGACAATGACGGCGATATTGACCTGCTGCTCTGTAACGGCCATCCGGACGATACAGTCGAAAAAAGATTTGAAGGCGTGAAGTTCCGGGAGCCGATGCTGCTATTTCGCAATACCGGAAAAGGATTTGAGAACGTCAGCCAGCAAAGCGGTCCGATCTTCTCAAAGCCACTCGCGGCTCGCGGACTAGCCTTGGGAGATTTCGATAATGACGGCGCGGTAGATCTGCTGGTATCCCAGAACAACAGTTCGCCTGTCCTTTTACGAAATCTGGCCGGACGGGAGAATCATTGGCTGGGCATTCGTTTGGTTGGAACGAAAGCCAACGTTGATGCGGTCGGCGCGAAGGTAACTTACCAGTCGGGAGACCTGCATCGGCACAAGTTCAAAGTGGGAGGTGGCAGCTATCTTTCCTCCCATGACCCGCGCATGGTTCTAGGACTGGGCCCGCGGACGAAGATCGATTGGCTGGAAGTGGAGTGGCCCCAGCCGAGCGGCAGAAAAGAGCGATTCACCGACTTACCGATTGGCCGCTACATCACCATTGTGGAAGGACAGGGCAAGTGGAAGTAGTCCGGTGAATAAGACTGCGAACATCGCGATGAATGCCGTAGGTACGGGCCTGCGGAGATCCGTGTTGGCTGCGATTATTCTCTCTTCTATTCTGTGCCTCGGTCAGTCTCCACCCCAAACACATTCACTTTCTGAAACTGATCGGCAGAATCAGCCAACGAGTGAGAACATACCTTCTCGTTCTAACGAAGCTGCGCAAGCGGGAGATGAACTGCAGCGGGGAACTGCCCTAACGCGGCAGGGTCGATTTAAAGAGGCGGTTCCTCATCTTCTCGCGGCTCGGGAAGGTGCAGTCGACACATATGCTCGCGAGTTCAATCTCGGCCTGTGTTATGTCGGTATGGGTGAGTACGACAAGGCAATTCCGATCCTAGAGGAACTGCGCCGACGAGGAAACGAGACGGCCAACGTCGACAATCTGCTGGCACAGGCGTATGTCGGCAAAGGAAAGCGGAGTGAAGCCCTGACTGCCCTTCAACGTGCTGCTGCGATTTCCCCACAGGACGAAAAGTTGTTCGCTTTTGTAGCAGATGCCTGTGCGGACAATCAGGAGTTCGAGCTCGGCCTCAAAGTTGTTGAGCTCGGGCTGCGCAGCTTTCCGCAATCCGTCCGGCTGCATTATGAGAAGGCAGTGTTATTGTCGCAACTCGATCAGTTCGATGTCGCGAAAGGTGATTTTGAACTAGCGAGAAAAATCGGGCAGGGAAGTGAGATTGGTTATCTGGCAGCAGGGCAAGAGGAACTGCTTAAGGGAAATATAGCTGAAGGAATTCGAATTGCACGAGAAGGAATCAGCAAAGGGGTTCAGAATCCCGCTCTCCTCGTAATTCTGGGTAAGGCGTTGCTGCGTTCTGGGATCATGCCGGGCCAGCCAGAATTCAACGAGGCGCAGAACGCGCTGGAGAAATCGGTTGCGGAGCGCCCGAATGACGCAGGCTCGCAAATTGCCTTGGGCCAAATCTACTTGCTGGCGGGGCGTCTCGACGACGCGATTGCACGTCTAGAGGCAGCTCGCAAGATAAGACCCGAGCAGCCTTCCATCTACGCGAGTCTTGCGAAAGCGTATCGGCGGAAGGGGGATTCACAAAGAGCGGAGGAAGCGATCGCGAAGCTGCAGAGCCTAAATCAGGCCCAAGCGGAGCGGATCCGATCAGCGCCGGGAGAACGGAAGATGAGCTATGGAGAAGGCTCTCCTTCGCCGGACTGATTCGATTCGGCAAGGGCAGAACGAGGTTATGGAACTTGCTCATGCCAGGCTCGGGTCAGCGTGCTGGTGCGGCGGGAACGCGCGGGAAAGGACGTTCGATAATTCCCACTCCCTCTTTAATCGCGAGAATCCGATCAGCTTTGAGGTCCCCGAGCTTGGTACTCATGCCGCTGGACCAAAATATCTCAATGAGATCTACCGATGAGTGTCGTCCCAGGCCGAAGTGTAGTCGCGGGTCCTGAGCCGACTGATAGCTCATCCCGCCCTTGCGCTGATCGTACAGTATGAGTTCTCCGGCCACGACCTTCACACGCGCGCCCACGCCGTCACGGTTCGATTTTGTTCCGATCAATAGGATTTCAAGCCAGTGGTTCGCGTTGCCGCCATCGTTGCGGAGCAGTTGGGGAGCCTGTCCACAATTGTTGACGAGAATGTCGAGATCGCCGTCGTTGTCGAAGTCACCGACGGCCGCGCCGCGGCTCACCCGAGGCAATTGAAAGTCTGGTCCCAGCACGTCGCTGACATTTTCGAAGATGCCGTGTCCTGTGTTGCGGAACATCATCTTGGGTTCGGCGTACTTGGTATCGGCGTGATACCGCTCGATGTTATCGAGCACATGACCATTTGCCATGAAAAGATCACGCCAGCCATCGTTGTCATAATCCATGAAGCGCGTGCCGAAAGTACTCATGTGATAGGTCGAGTACGAGAGCTTCGAGCGCAGAGTCGCATCGTCGAAGGTCTGATCGCCCATGTTCTGATAGACCCGTGCGAGTTGCATATCCAGATGCCCGACAATCAGATCGAGTCGCCCGTTTCCTGTGGTATCGGCGGCGTCGGTGCCCATTCCAGCCTCGAACTGGCCATCAGCGCTGACGGCCACGCCTGCAATGTATCCCACCTCACGAAACGTGCCGTCGCGATTGTTGTGAAACAGGAAATTGGGCATGTGGTCGTTAGCGATGAAGATGTCTTGCCATCCGTCATTGTCGTAATCAAAAGTTACGACGCCCAGACCGTTGCCGCCCTTCTGCCCGATTCCAGAGGATTTGCTGACGTCGGTGAAAGTGCCATCGCCGTTGTTGTGAAATAGAGTCGGCGGCTGGCCGTGAAAGTCGTCAGGATGGCAGTAGCTGCGCATGCCCGGAGCGCGGTCGCCACAATAGAAATTACGTTCGGGGGACCAGTCGACATAATTGGCAATAACGAGGTCGAGTTTCCCGTCATTGTCGTAATCGAACCAGGCCGCACTGGACGCCCACAATCCAGTGTTCTGCACGCCTGCGTGCGCCGTCACGTCGGTGAAGGTGCCGTCTCCGTTGTTGTGATAGAGGATGCATCGGCCGTAACCGAGGACAAGCATGTCAGGGAAGCCGTCATTGTCGTAGTCGCCGACGGCAACCCCCATTCCGAAAAGTCCTTCGGCTCCGACTCCGGTCTTGGCGGTCACGTCAGTAAATGTGCCGTCGCCATTATTTCGGTAGAGAGCGCTGCGCAGTGATTGTTGAGGAGTGTAAACGCGAGTGGACGCGCCATTCACCATGTAGAAGTCGAGCAGGCTATTCTGGTCGTAGTCGATCCAACCGCAGCCGGATCCCATGGTCTCGATCAGGTATTTATCCGGCGACGCTGCATTGTCGTGGCGGAATGTGATCCCCGCCGAATGTGCGACGTCGACGAAGGTGACCGCACTTGCGGTGTTCGAGCTTAGCCGGGGGCGGGGAGCAGTCCATGCAAGCGAGAGGGAGCCCATCAGCCTTAGCAACTCGCGTCTGGAGATTCCAGATGGTTTCACAGATTCCGTCCAAGCTGATGTGCCGTAAGGAATTGTATGGTACGAGACCCCCGGCAAGAATTTTAGGTTGACAACAGAAGCGAATAAAGTATACAAAATCCCGCATTGAGAAAACGTTTGCTGGAGCCTGCGCAAGACTCGAGATGAGCAGAGTCGCCGTTCGTTATCAGCCGTCGTGAGGAGGAGTTATGAAGTTCGCAAAGAGACTTGCAGCTTGTGTCGTGATCGTTCTTGCGGCTTTCCTTCTGATGAGTGCACCTGCCGCTCAGGCGCAGCATGGTTCCGAGGGAACCGTGACGTTGACTGTCCTCGATCCCAGCGGCGGCGTAGTGCAAGGTGCACAACTGGAACTTCGGGATCTAACCACGAACGACGTGCGCAAGGCTGAGACCCAGGAACAGGGCACGCACACTTTCGTGAACCTTTCCCTTGGAAAGTACAAGCTTACGGTGTCGAAGGCAGGCTTCCAGACACAAGTGTTCACGGATGTAATCGTGCAGGCGGCCCAGACGACAGACATTTCCGCCACGCTCAGAGTCGGTGCGACTAATGAAACCGTAGAGGTGAGAGGCGGGACCGCGCCATTAGTAGAAACGACCACCAACGCGATCGGAACAACCATCGACTTAAAGCAAATTGAGGACCTCCCCCTTCAGAACCGCGATCTGACGGCACTCTCCCAGTTGGTCCCGGGATACAACGGAACCTGGGATGGTCTTCCCTCCATTGCCCAGGGAAATAACATTGACGGGGTAATCGGCAGCCCGAGCAGGATGAAGTTCGGAGGAAATTCTCAGGCCATCGTCTCGCCGCGGATCGAAGCGATTGAAGAGATGACGGTGCAAACCGAACAGCTTAATTTGGATCAGGGCTTTGGCCAAGCCAACATGCAGCTCAATTTTGTTACACGGCGCGGCAGCAACTCATTTCATGGGCGCGTTTATGACGATTTCCAGAATAGTGGCTTGAACGCGAACAGTTGGTTAAATGACACCATCACCTCGTTGGACCCGGCGAATCCGGCGCGCAAGAATCTTTTGCACCGCAATGACTTTGGTGTGAGCGTTGGCGGACCAATTCTCAAGGACAAATTGTTCTTCTTTGGCAGCTACGCGGAATTGAAAATTCCCGGCGCTTACAGTACGTCGAACAATCTATTCACTCAGGCAGCACAAGCGGGGAACTTCACGTACAACAACCAAACCGTGAATCTTTTCACACTCGCACAGGCCTACAACGCCGCGAATCCCGGTGCGAACCTTCCCACGGCGGTGCTCGATTGCACAGGTGCCGCTGCGCCGGCCAATTGCCCGGGTGGCACAGGTGGCGTATTGGCGGCAGCCAATGCATCGACGTCTGCGGGGCAGTTGACTCCGAGCGGCACAGGCGATCCCAATCTCACCCAGATCAATTGGCAAGTGAACAACGCCCAGACTAGTTATTTTCCGGCCGTCCGTGTGGACTACAACGCCTCGGAAAAAATGCGCTTGAACCTGGCATGGAATATGACCAAAGATAGCTACCCAGGCGCGAATCCTCCTGACTTTCCGGGGCCGGCCTGGGCCAAGACCGGAGCGGGCAACAGCGACAAGAGTTACACCTTGGGGCTTGGATTTACCTGGACGTTATCGCCGACCCTGGTCAACGAGCTCCGCGGCGGCTTCCTGTATAACGTCAGTCTTGGCGCTTATAACGCCCCACCTCTCAGCCTTGCTAACCCGCAGTTGGGCTGGAACTATCCCAGCGCCCCTTACCCGCAAGGCGCACAAATGTCAGGAACAATTTTTTACTCAGGCATCAACACCGAATATCCCGTGTTTAGCGCCTCCGACACGATGACGTGGCAGCACGGCGCACATACCATGAATTATGGTTTCTCATGGTGGCGCGAGCAGAACCATTATTACAATCCCGCGGCGGGGTATCCCGTCGCCAACTTCGGTCTCGCAAACGGAGACCCGGCCCAGGGTGCTTTCACCATTGGCGCCGGGGGTACGCTGCCGGGCGCAAGTCCCGGCCAGCAAGCTCAAGCCGAACAATTGTATGCGATCCTGGTGGGGCGGATAGCTGGCATAGCGGGAGGTGGAGGAGGGTATCCATTTGTAACGCAAGCGAATAACTATGTGCAAACGGTTGGACGGTATAACCTCGATGAGTTGATATCGGGCGAGGGTCTGTTCTTCCAGGACTCTTATCGCATCAGACCAAATTTGACGCTCAACTTCGGGTTGCGTTGGGATTTCACCGCCGCCGACAAAGACCTCTCCAAGCTGTACCACTCGGCAAGTCCAGCCGCTATTTTCGGTCCCTCTGGAGTCAATAATCTCTTCAATCCCGGCGCTCTAACGTCAGATCCGAATGGTCTGAATCCGATGCTCACGCAGAACGCCAACCCTTACAATTCCTGGAACGTCGCTCCGCAGCCGGCATTTGGCTTTGCTTGGAACCCCAAAAGTCGAAGCACTTTAGTGATACGCGGTGGCTTCTCGCTCCGGAAGTTTACTGAGCCTCAGCAATATGTTTGGAATCAGGCCTCTGATTACGGCTCGTTCTACTACCAGTCGTTCTTTCTCAACGCGAACACGACTGGTGTGACGGGCACCTTCACGCCCGGAAGCTTGTCGATCAGCGACTTCAATCCAAGCGCCCCTCCTACGCAGGCATTTCCACCCTATGTGTATGGGCTTTCCCCACAGACTTTCCTGAAGAGCGAAGCGGCTTCTGATTTCACGTTCCTGGGTGGCCCCGGGCTGAACGGCATGAACCCCAAGATTCAGCAGCCCTACACCGAGTCCTGGAACTTTGGTGTTCAGCAGCAACTCGGGGAAAGCCGTGCGCTTGAAATACGCTACGTGGGCAGCCGCTCCGAGCGCCAGTGGCTTAACATAAACCCTGGTGAAATCAACATCTTTGGCACGACGGCCCAATTGCCCACAAGTTTCCTCACTCAATTCAAGAATGCGCAGGCCAACCTGGCAATCAATCAAACGAATGGAATAACCTCATTCGCGGATAACGGCTATGCGGGGCAAACGCCGGTGCCGATCTTCGATGCCGCGTTTGCTGGAGAAGGGTCCGGAGGTGCTGGGATCCCCTTGTCCGATTACGGCGCCGGCAATTTTATTAGTTGGTTGCAGACTGGTCAGGCAGGAGCTATGGCAAGCACCTTGGCCGGCGTCGGCGGAACGGTGCCTTATTTCTGCAATCTCGTTGGCAAGTCCTTCCTGCCATGTGCAAACAATGTGGGGGCTGGCACTTTCAATGCGGCCGGTGCGGGATATCCGATCAACTTCTTCCAAGCCAATCCCTATGCGCAGGGCATTGGCACAAGCTACACGGAGGCTGAAGGATACTCGAATTACAATGCCTTGCAGGTTGACTTCCGCGAGCGGCCATGGCACGGCCTGCAGTTTGATGCCAATTACACGTGGAGTCATACTCTCGGGATCGCTACCCAAAACAACTGGCAGGGCCAAGGTGCCGTGTTTTCCCTGCGCGACATGCGCCTAAGCTACGGGCCAACTCTCTACGACCTTCGTCACGTTATACATATCAACGGCACCTACGACTTGCCATTCGGCAAAGGCAGACAATTTGCGAATGGCAGCAATGTGCTTAATCTCTTCGTTGGCGGTTGGACAGTGGGAACCATATTCACTTTCCAGAGCGGAGCGCCGTTCCTGCTGTTGGGGGGGACAAGCACTTTTAACGACTACGGCGACGGTGGAGTAAACTTGACCGGGGTCTCGATATCCCAACTACAGAGCTCGATCGGCAAATACCCTATTCAGGGAACCACCAACGTTGCGTTTATTAATCCCAAATACCTATCCTCGACAGGTGGTCCTAACCTAACGTATATCTCTCCCAATAGCACTCCGGGTACTTTCGGCCAACGAGTTTGGCTTTATGGGCCCCATAATACGTACGACGACGTCTCCATTGCCAAGCACTTCCTGATCACAGAGAGGTTTCGTTTCACCTTTCAAGCGGAGATGCTGAACGCCTTCAATCATCCAACTTTCGGGCCAGCGGCAACCAATGGAGGTGCGAATTATGGCTATAACGCCCTGCAAAACTCAGGGTTTGGACTCAGCGGCAATACCCTCAATGGAGCGCGCGTAATTGAACTGCGAGCGAACTTCGAGTTTTGAGGTTTCGGCCTTACCCAGTTAATGCATTCGCTGATTGCGACGGAAACTGTCGCTTCCGGCGGATGCATTTTTAGTTATTCGATCTTTGCGGGAACCCTACATGATGAGATCGATCCGCCGTTGCTGTTCGATTGCAATAGCGCTGCTGATTCTCGCGTCTCCCGCGGCGCTCGCGCAGGGCAGCTTGCAAGACTACCGGCGGGCCGAACAGTTTCTTCCGGGGCACGTGCGGCATCTGGTTTATCTTGCGGATGTCTCGCCGCACTGGATCGAGAAGACCAACCGTTTCTGGTACCGGAGAGTCGGGTTGAAAGATACCCAGTTCATTCTGGTGGATGCGGAACGGAATACCAGCGTTCCGGCGTTTGATCATGCGCGTCTGGCCGCAGCCCTCTCCCGTGCTGATAAACAGGAGTATTTGCCATCGGACCTGCCTTTTCGCGAGTTCGAGTTTGTGGACGACGGCAAGGCAATCCGCTTCTCCGTGGATACTGCGGAGTGGACGTGCTCGCTGATCAGCTACGACTGCAAGAACAAGCCAGGCGAAACTGGACATCCAAACGCACAGCTCTCCCCTAACAAGCGCTGGGCTGCGTTCGTAAAAGATCACAATCTGTTCTTACGCGACGTCTCGACCGGCACCGAGATGCAACTCACGCACGACGGAATTGCGGGATGTGACTATGCCACGCCACTTCCGTCACTGCGGCTGATGGTCGATCAAGGCACAGAAGATGTAAAGCAGTCTGCCGCGGTTTTCTGGGCGCCGGATTCGTCCAAGCTGGTGACCTATCGCATTGATTCCAGAAGTTCCGGCCGCTTCACCAGCTTGCAGTTTGTTCCGCCGAACCAGCTAAGGCCCAAGGCCTTCACCTACGTATATCCACTTCCGGGCGAGGTGTTGGCTAAAGCAGAGCCAATCATCTTTGATATTCAATCCGGCCGTCGGATCGATGTGAAGTCTGCTCCAATCGAGTTGCCGTTTCAGGACGGCCCTGGCTTTGAGTGGTTTCCTGATAGCAAGTGTCTTTACTACGACTACGACGACCGCGGATACAAATCGAAGGAATTACGTGTCGTCGATGCTTCAACCGGCGAGCAAAAAGTCCTGATACGCGAGCAGTCGGACACGTACGTAGATCCCGGCGAGACCTTTTATCGGTTTGTCAAAGGCACGGGCGAGATCCTGTGGGGCTCGGAACGCGACGGGTGGGATCATCTTTATCTTTACAGCAAGACTGGGCAACTCGAGAACCAGATCACACAGGGCCATTGGGTGGTTCAACAGATCGAATATGTTGATGAGCCAAACCGACGTGTGTATTTTTCGGCCAGCGGCCCCGAGAAGGATGAAGATCCGTATCAGACACACCTGTATAGCGTGGCCTTTGACGGCAAGGGACTTCAACTGCTCACGCCGGAGAGCGCGACCCATTCCATCAATCTCTCGCCCGATGGAGCCTACTTCGTCGATAACTATTCGCGTCCGGATCTGCCTGACAAGATCATCCTGCGACGGGCAAAAGATGGATCAGAAGTGCGGGTACTTGAACAAACTGATTCCAGTCCGTTGACGAAGATGGGCTGGAAGGCGCCGGAGCCATTTCACGGCAAGGCGAGCGATGGTACGACTGACTTGTATGGACTGATCTGGCGTCCATCAAATTTCGACACGACAAGAAAGTACCCTGTCGTCGAATTGGCTTACACCGGGCCGCAATCCTTCTTTGTCCCGAAGACATTTAACACGTTCTGGCTGCAGTCGATGGCGGAATTGGGATTTGTTGTCGTCATGATCGACGGTCGCGGCACCGCAGGGCGATCGCGCGCGTTTCGTCAATTCTCCTACAGAAATCTCGGCGGAGCTTTCGAAGATCACGTCGCAATGATCAAGCAGATGGCGTCTCGTTATCCCTACATGGATACAGAGCGCGTTGGAATCTTCGGAACATCAGCGGGGGGTTACGGCGCGGCTCACGCCATGCTCGCGTTCCCGGAGTTTTACAAGGTCGGCGTTTCCACTTCAGGCGACCACGATGCACGGTTGGATAAGGCCTGGTGGAACGAGCTGTACCAGGGATATCCCGTGCAAGACGACTACGCGCAACAGTCCAACGTCACGATGGCAAGCCGGTTGAAAGGGCATCTCCTACTGGAACACGGCGACGTCGATGACAACGTGCATCCGGTCGAAACTATGAGACTCGCCGATGCTCTGATGAAGGCCAACAAAGATTTCGACATGCTGCTGGTCCCCAACATGTTCCACGGTGAGAGCGGCGAACACGCGCTCTATCTGGTTCGGCGGCGCTGGGACTATTTCGTGCAATATCTTCTCGGCGTTACGCCGCCGGCCAACTTCGAAATTAAGGAAGATCGAGAGGGGATTTCCTCGAGAAGACGACGACGTCGCTAGCGCTCTCTTGCGGCGGTTCGACAACGAAAAGAAGACTGCGATGGACAGAAGAAAATTCCTGCAAGGTATGGCGGTGAGCGCAGCTGGTCTCGAACTCCTGGACGGTCGCGCGATTTCGGAGCCCCAGATCCATAACGATCCGCCACGGAAACCGGTTGCCGCTGCGCCTGTGTCGGTGGAAGGGTACACCCTCGTTTCAGAATTCAATGCTGATGGATCCATTTGGAAGGTCTACGAGGACCTTCGCACGCGAGATGGCTCGCTGGTCTTCGTGTCGTCTTCCGGAGCAACTCTCGCTCTTCGAAAGAGCGCTGAATCTTCTATGCCCGAGGGGACGCCTTATCTGGGTTTGGAGCTGAAAGACATCGGATTGTCATCCTCGGATCTGCTGGCGGACCGGCTGTTGAGAGAAGGCGATCCTGATCCGGAAGCGGTGAGAACGGCGGCGCCTCCGATGGCATCGGCCGAGAAGAATCCCCGAATGTGGACGACATTTGTAGGAACCAAAGAGGCCTACGACGTCACTCCTGTCTACCGCGGCGGAGGCACACGAACTTATCATCCCGGCCAGTACTCCGCTCGACTCCAGAAGGCAATGCGGCAAGGACAAATCCACGATGGCCTCGTCGGGGGCTGGATGCCCGCCGTTCGTAAAATAGTCAGCACTGAGGGCGAAGGTCCATGGGAGGTCATACTCTTCGGCGACGTCCGCCCGAACAAGAATAAGTACATCGTGCACACTTGGCATCGCGCCGCCCGCATTGAGAATGGCCGGATCGTCGAAGTGGTTTACGGCAACAGTTATCCCGCATACCCGCCGGCCCGCCAGGATCCCAAGCCGGAGGAGTTCTATCGCGCCCTGCTGGCGTTTGCCGAATATTGGCAACGACTCCTTGGCGATTTTGCTCCTGCTTCTTTGCCGCAGAACGACTGGGTTGATCTTTCAAAACATGCGTTCGTCAAAGAACTGATGACGAGGCCGGGCGGGATTTATCCGAAGTACGGAGCCGTGGATCGCGATTATGCCGGATCCGAATATGACGGCTTCCAGGACATATTCACCAGCGCCATCTACGCCAACATGGAGTGGGGGCGGCTGGATACTGCACGGCTCTTCATCGACAACTACTTTTCCGAATACGTGGACGAGAAGGGCGCGATCGATATGCGCGGTCCGGAGACCGCGCAGTTCGGCATGACACTTTCCCTTCTGGCGAGGTACTTCAACTACACGGCCGACAGTGCGCTGCTGCTGAAGCACAGGGCAAAGATCGAAGCGACCGCGAAAGTGCTGGCCGATATGGAGGACGAGAGTCTTCGGCTGCCGGAGGATAATCCGGGATACGGTCTGATTCGCGGGTGGAGCGAATCGGATTCGTGCTTGGTCGAAACCCCGTCTTTATATTGGCAGCCATATTACGCAAACAGCGCGTTTGCTGCGCGCGGGTTCAAGGGTCTGGCGAAAGTGTGGACGCAGTTAGCTCGAGTCACTTCGACGCCTGGCATGCAACCTCTGGCTGAGGATTGGCTCAAGCGGAGCAATGCGCTGAGGGATAGGACCGTCAAGAGCATCGAACGGAATGTGCAGAAAGATAAGACACCGCCTTATATCGGACTCTTCCCGGGAACAACCCTCACCTTCCGCGAGTCGCTGGAGACAGAGAAGCCCAGTCCGCAGCAATGGCCTCACCGGCCATATTCCGAACTGCTGCAAGCCGATATCCTGCCTTCGAATTTGGCGAACCTGGTGATCGACTGCATGCGGGCTCACGGCGCAACGACACTTGGAGTAGTGTCTAACGTGTGGCGTTTTGGGCCGCAGGGGCGAGAGATTCTAGGATTCATTTCTTACGGATACGCCCAAATGCTTTTGCGGTTGGACCGGATCGAGGAGTTTCTGCTGTTTCTTTTTGCGCATCGCTATCACGCTCATACGCGCGGAAGTTGGACGGCGGGCGAAGTTACGGGCATCACAGGCGAAGCCGGAACCTATTGTGTCCCCGCTCAGCAGACGATCCCATTGCTGGTTCGCTGGATGTTGGTATTGGAAGATTCAGACGAAGAGATTCTGTACTTGGCGAAGGGTGTTCCACGAGATTGGGTAGCCTCTGGGAAGCAGATCCAAATTCAGGAGGCTCCCACGCGTTGGGGCCGAGTTACTTTCGGTCTGATCTCGAGGCCCGAGGACAAGGTCGTTGTCGGGCAAGTAGAACTGACGGGAGCCAACTTTCCCAAAGAACTACATTTTAAGCTTCGCCTTCCAACGCGCATGGTTCTTCAGCACGTCACCGTGAACGGCAAGCCTGCGTCTCTTGGAGGAATTCACGGAGACACCGTGGTGATTCCAACCGCCAATAACAAACGATTCGAGATTGTTGGACGGATTGGCTGATGCGCATTCGATCCGCCCTAAAAAGAACGAGGCCGTCGAGTATGAGAACTCAAATCCTGATCGCCTTTATTACGACAATCGTTGGCTGCGCAATGGCTGCCGATTCCACGCTGGCTGCGACTCCTCCGATGGGGTGGAACAGTTGGAATCGCTTCGCCTGCAAAGTTACAGCTGAGGATGTTCGTGCTGCGGCAGATGCCATCGCGAGCAATGGAATGATGGCTGCGGGATACGTTTACGTGAACATCGACGATTGCTGGCAGGAAGATCGCGACGAGCAAGGAAGAATTCGGCCCAACGCGAAGTTCCCAGACATGAAGAGCCTGGTGGATTACATTCACAGCAAAGGTCTGAAAGCGGGTATCTACTCATCCCCCGGTCCTAAGACGTGCGCGAAGTATGAAGGCAGCTATGGACACGAGGAGCAAGACGCGCAGGAGTACGCAAAGTGGGGATTCGACTATCTGAAGTATGACTGGTGCAGCGCCGAGAAAGTCTACCGCCGCAGCGATATGACAGCAGCTTACAAGAAGATGCACGACGCCCTGGTGCGCACCGGACGACCCATGGTATTCAGCCTGTGTCAGTACGGTTACGAGCGCGTTTGGCGCTGGGGAGCTTCAGTAGGCGGCAATTTGTGGCGCACAACGGAAGACATCACGGATCACTACGACCGGATGTCTGTCATTGGTTTCGATCAGGACGGTCTGGAGCCATTTGCCGGGGCCGGGCATTGGAATGATCCAGACATGCTCGAGGTGGGCAACGGCGGCATGAACCACGACGAGTACATAACGCACATGAGCTTGTGGGTACTGCTGGCCGCACCCTTGTTGGCAGGCAATGACCTCTCAAAGATGAACCAGGAGACACTGGACATCCTGACGAATAAAGAGGTGATTGCCGTTGATCAGGACGCCAAGGGTGTGCAGGGGCGCCGCATCGCCCAAGAGGGCCCGCTGGAAGTGTGGGCGAAGCCTCTTGCCGATGGTAGTGTTGCCGTCGGTCTCTTTAATCGCAGCGAGTCCACAAATCCAATTACGGTCAACCTTAAAGATGTCGGTGCGCGGTCGAGTGTCCATTTGCGAGATCTTTGGCAGCACAAGGACTTGGGATCGTTCACTGGGAGCTACACGGGCGATGTCCCGCGGCACGGGGTGATTCTGCTCAAGATTCAGTAAGGACGAGGGTAGAACGAAAGGATTTGCAGATGCTTATGACTTCGAAGGCCGACCCGGACTCTCCGATGCAACCTGAGCCTCAGTTCGTTTTTGTTGGAGGACATCCTTGAGCGAGTCGCCGGCGTGCCGGATGTGCTCTCGAAGGAGCTCACAGGCTGCGGCAATGTCGCGCTGGCGACACAGTTCGAGGATACGGTGATGCTCTTCATTCGCGCGCTGCACGCCGTGTGTCAGATACAACTGCAGGCGGGTATAGCGCTCTCCGCTGTTGTTAACGTTTCGGATGATGGCCGTGAAGCGCGGCTGGTTGGCTCGAGAGTAGAGGATGGAATGAAATTGCCAGTTCAGGCGGCCCCAAGCGGAGACGTGTTCCTGGCGGCGGAGTTCGCTAACGTACTTACGCAACACCGCGTCTGCTTGCGAGAAGTCTTCTTCGGTGAGATGAGGTATCGACAACTTCAGGACTTCTGGCTCGAGCAGCGCGCGGATCGAAAACAGTTCTCCAATGTCACTGGGAGAGAGGGCAGGAACGATGGCGCCGCGGTTCGGAACGATAGCGATCAGACCTTCCGCGTCCAACTGGCGGAGCGCTTCGCGGACGGGAATTCGACTGACTTGGTATTGGGTGGCGATAGCGTCCTGCCGAAGCTGGGCCCCCTCAGGGATTTCGCCCCGGATGATCTGCTCGCGCAGTTTGTCCGCCACGGCGGAGGGTAGTGACTGGCGCGGGATGCCTGAATACGGTGCGCTCTCTAAGTCCATTTTCGATGGGAAATGCAGGTTCGTTTTCTCGTTTGAAAGTATATCGCACATTTTATTCGGAAGGCGTTATCTGTAGAGGAGCCGAGTGAAGCCTTGTATTTTCTTACGGTTGCAGTACGGCTTGTCGAGCAATCTGAAGGAGAGGGAAGTTTGACGATTGCATATTGTATCCATAAGATATTCTCGAAGCTGAAATAGCTAGAACCCTCGAGCAGGTTCTCGCCGGGGACATATGATGAGCCAAATGGCAGACGGCCAAACGCAACGCGTTAAGGTGATCGACTCTCATACTGGGGGTGAACCAACTCGCGTCGTCGTGAGTGGTGGTCCTGATCTTGGGAAGGACGCGCTTGCCTCCAGACTGGAGCGATTTCGCCAGCAGCATGACGATTTCCGCTCTGCCGTCGTAAATGAGCCAAGAGGGTCAGACGTCATGGTTGGCGCATTGCTTTGTGCACCGGTCGACGCCAATTGCGCTGCCGGCGTCATCTTCTTTAATAACGTCGGTTATCTGGGAATGTGCGGGCACGGGACCATCGGCCTGGTGGCAACATTGGCGTATATGAACCGCATTACGCCCGGCGAGCACAGGATCGAAACACCTGTTGGCGCGGTCTCGGCGGTGTTGCATGAGAATGGCGAAGTCACAGTGAACAACATTGCCAGTTACCGCAGCGCTGCGAATGTGAAAGTGACGGTGCCGGGCTATGGTGATGTGTATGGTGATGTAGCGTGGGGAGGAAACTGGTTCTTCCTCGTTCGTAATCATGAAATGCAGCTGACATTGAAGAACGTCGAGGAGTTGACAGCATTCACTTGGGCTACACGGATCGCGCTGCGAGAAAACGGAATCACCGGCGACCAAGGGAAAGAAATCGATCACGTGGAATTATTCGCCGCTTCGCAGATTCCCGGAGTAGACAGTCAGAATTTCGTGCTTTGTCCTGGCAAGGCGTATGACCGGTCTCCGTGCGGGACCGGTACAAGCGCAAAGCTGGCGTGTCTCTATGCCGACGGAAAGATCCAGGAAGGCCAAATCTGGAGGCAGGAAAGTATTGTCGGCAGCGTGTTTGAAGGCACAGTGAGAGTGAAGGAAGGGAAGGTTTATCCCAGTATCCGAGGTTCGGCATTTGTGAATGCGGAGGCGGAGCTCGTTCTGAATCCAAAAGATCCTCTCTGCGTGGGGATTCGCGCTTGACGGGAAGCATGAGCAAGCAAGCATACGACGTTGTCATCATAGGCGCCGGGATTGTGGGAGCAGCTTGCGCCGACGCCTTTTCCGACCGACGTTTGCGCATTGCATCACGGTTCCTTTTAAGTGAACCCCCGATTCGGTTCGGCCACCGATCTTTTCGGCACGCGTGGGAAGTCTGGCTGTCTCACCAGCACAGCAGTCGATCCCAGCACTGACAGGAGAGCTTCAATGAACTGGAAAGGTGTTACCCCTGCAATCACAACCCGTTTCAATGAGAATCTGAAGGTCGATCACGGATTCCTGGCGGAACACTGCAGATGGCTGCTGGAAAGCGGATGCACAGGTGTGGTTGCCTTAGGCTCTCTGGGTGAAGGTGCGACTCTCTCGTTCGATGAGAAGACAGAAATTCTCCGTACTCTGAGAAAAGCTGTTGACGGATACGGAAGTCTTGTCGCGTCAATCTCATCTCTCAGCACCGCTGAGTCGGTATCGCTCGCGAAAGCTGCGACCGACCTGGGTTGTTCTGGGCTCATGGTGCTACCCCCCTATGTGTATCTCGGTGATTGGCGCGAGATGAAAGCGCATGTCGCGGCTGTGTTTCGGGCCACTCCACTCTCCTGCATGCTCTACAACAATCCGGTCGCTTATGGAACCGATTTCCTCCCCGAGCAAATACAGGAACTCGCAGCCGAGTTCGAGAACTTCAAGGCGGTCAAGGAATCGAGCACGGACGCAAGGCGTGTGTCTGCAATTCGAGCGCTCGTGGATGAGCGCATCGAAATCTCAGTGGGTGTGGATGATGCTGTACTCGAAGCGGTCGGTGTGGGAGCGACGGGATGGGTTGCCGGTCTGGCAAATGCGCTGCCGCGAGAGTCCGTGGACCTGTTCAACTACGCAATCCAGGGAGAATCCAAAAAGGCTTTCGAATTGTACCGTTGGTTCCTGCCGTTGTTGAGGATGGATACGGTCCCGAAGTTCGTTCAACTCATCAAGTTGGTGCAAGCCGAAGTCGATATGGGAGATACTCGCGTAAGGCCTCCACGCCTTGAGTTGGTGGGCAGAGAACTGGAGCAAGCAAGGAAAACGATTCATGATGCACTACGAAGCCGGCCGGAATCGATGAGTTCGTATGTGTTACGGAACGGGAAGTGAATTTATGTTAAGTGCGACGACAAAACTCTCGGGGCGCTCGCTGATTGGTTTTCGCGAGGGCACAGGTTCTGGGGATCCTTTGTATGCGCGAGATCCGGCCACGGGTCAGCAATTGCAGCCAGCTTTTATTCCGGCAACGGCGGAGGAAGTCGACCGCGCGGTCAAACTCGCGGCAGACGCATTCAGAATCTATAGCCGTACAACAGGCCGTGATCGCGGTGCATTCCTGCGAAAGATTGCGGAGAAGGTCGAAGCCGCTACTGACGACATCGTAGAAAGGGCAGCGCAAGAAACAGCATTGCCCGTTTCGCGGCTTCAGGGTGAGACTGCTCGCACTTGCAACCAGCTTCGTCTGTTTGCGCAGGTCGCGGAGGAAGGGTCGTGGGTCAACGCGAGGATCGACCACGCCGAACCTGAACGCAAGCCCCTCCCCAAGCCAGATATTCGTTCGCTGATGCGGCCCCTTGGTCCCGTCGTCGTGTTCGGGGCAAGTAATTTCCCATTGGCATTCTCCGTTGCTGGTGGCGATACGGCATCGGCATTAGCCGGCGGGAACACCGTGATCGTAAAGGCGCATGCCGCGCATCCCGGGACGAGCGAACTGGTCGGTCGTGCTCTGCAGGAGAGTGTTCGTGAATGTGGACTGCCTGAGGGCGTCTTTTCGTTACTGTTCGGTCACGGGACGCAGATCGGGACTGCCCTGATGAAGCACCCTCTCGTCCGCGCGGGTGGTTTCACCGGATCGCGCGCCGCGGGACGAATCTTGATGGATATAGCTGCCGCTCGCCCGGAACCAATACCGTTCTATGCGGAGATGAGCAGCACGAATCCGGTTTTCATTCTGCCCGGAGCATTGCGCGAGCGCGCCGAAAGTATTGCGTCCGGTTTGCATGCATCCTTCACGTTGGGAGCTGGACAATTTTGTACCAAGCCGGGAATCGTCTTTCTCGAGAAAGACTCGGACGCCGCCGACAAATTCGCCAGCAAACTGGGAGAGTTGGTGGCTGGTTCGGCGCATTTTCATCTTCTGACCGAGGCCATTCATTCCTCGTACGATTCCGCAGTCGCAAATAGGAAGGCCGACTCGGCAGTGCGAGTACTGGCGGAAAAACAATCCTCCGGCGCAGCAGGCTTCTGTGCGCATGCAGCCTTGTTTGAGACGGACGCGAACTCGTTTCTCGGCTCCAATCTCGATGCCGAGATATTCGGGCCTACGACGTTGCTCGTGCGGCACTCGAGCCGCGATCAGATTCTGGAGATTGCCCGTTCTCTTGAAGGCCACTTGACGGCGACCGTCCACGGCACGGAGCAGGACCTACGAGACTTTGCGGATCTGATCGCGATTCTTGAGACGAAGGTCGGACGGTTGGTTCTCAATGGCTTCCCAACGGGCGTGGAAGTTACGCATGCGATGGTCCACGGAGGACCGTACCCTTCGACATCGGACGGACGCTCAACCTCAGTAGGAAGTCAGGCGATTTTCCGTTTCACACGCCTGGTTTGTTATCAGGAATTTCCCGACAGCGCACTGCCCGACGAACTCAAAGAGGCCAATCCTCGAGGGATTTGGCGAATGATCGACGGCAGCATGTGCAAATAGCGAACGGAACTCGGCTTGAAAGTAGCGTGTAATGCCGTAACAGCTGCTAGAAAGTAAACGTTTGCCGTGGTTAAGTGAGTGCGCTCAGTTGTGCACGTTCATCTGCGAGGTGCTGCAATGCGGAATGCTGAACATCTCTTCACCGCGACTCACGCGAAGAGAAACGTCCTTTTGGCTTTCTTGTTGATCCTCTTAGTCCAGGTGTGCGCATCTGCTCAGGATGAAAACCCCGCTCGACTGCAGAGCAGCAAGACTATCAAGCTGAACCCTCTGCCGCTGAGCCACGTGAGGCTGACGGGAGGGCCGCTCAAAGCGGCCCAGGAAGCGGACGCGAAATATCTGCTGGAACTCCAGCCAGATCGCATGCTTGCGTTCCTGCGTCTGCGCGCCGGACTCAAGCCCAAAGCGGAGGGTTACGGTGGATGGGATGGCCCCGGACGAAACCTGACCGGACACATCGCAGGGCACTACCTCTCGGCGGTCAGTCTGATGTGGGCGGCCACCGGCGATGTCCGATTCAAGGAGCGGGCGACCTACATTGTCGAGCAATTGAAAGAGATTCAAGATGCTCAGGGCGATGGATACATCGGTGCGCTGCAGGACGGTCAGGGCGTCGATGGAAAGCAACGCTTCGTCGATTTGAGCAACGGCGTCATCAGGTCGGGAGGCTTCGATCTCAACGGTCTCTGGTCCCCGTGGTACGTCGAGCACAAACTATTCGCCGGTCTCAGAGACGCATACAGGTACACCGATAATGCCACTGCTCTGCAGTTGGAGATCAAGTTTGCGGGCTGGGTCGAGAAGACTTTGTCAAAGCTGAACGATGATCAGTTGCAGCGAATGCTGGCAACTGAGTTCGGCGGAATGAATGAAGTCCTGGCCGAACTATATGCTGACACGGCGGACGAGCGCTGGCTCGTTCTGGCCGACAAATTCCATCAGAAAAGCACGTTGGATTCTCTCGCAGAGGATCACGATGTCCTCGCGCATACTCACGGCAACACACAGGTTCCCAAAGTCTACGGGGCTTTGATGCGCTACGTATACACAGGCAATGAGGCGGATGCCGAGACGGCAAAGTTCTTCTGGGACCGAGTGGTCAACCATTACAGCTTTGCTACCGGTGGGCATGGGAAGAACGAGTACTTCGGCGAACCGGACAAACTAGATGACATGGTGGACGGCCGCACGGCGGAGACTTGCAACGTCTACAACATGCTAAAGATGACTCGCACTCTCTTCTCCGTCGCCCCCGACATCCGCTATGCGGATTTCCAAGAACGGGCACTGTTCAATCACATTCTCGCCTCGCAGGATCCGAGGGATGGAACCGTCAGCTACATGCTTCCGGTCGGCCGCGGAGTTCAACATGAATACCAGCGCATGTTCGAGGATTTCACGTGCTGCGTCGGCACGAGCATGGAGAGCCATGCACTACACGGGGCGGGAATTTATTACTACAAAGGTTCCGACGAATTCTGGATCGGCCTCTACGCTCCTTCAATTGCGAAATGGGATTCGGCTGGAGTCGAGGTAGAGACGACGACTGATTTCCCACTCGGTGAGTCTGCTTCGGTGAAAATCCGAACCAGAACTCCGAAAAAGTTCACGCTAGCTCTGCGCAGGCCATATTGGGCCGGCGACGGTTTTAGCGTTAAGGTAAACGGCCAATCTCTCAAGGACCTTCCGCCGACTGATTCCTACGTCAAAATCACCCGCGTATGGCAGCAAGACGACACCGTTGACTTGAATCTTCCGAAAGTGCTGCGCAAGGAACCGCTGCCAGATAATCCTAGCCGCATGGCGATCATGTGGGGACCGCTGGTACTGGCGGGCGATCTCGGACCGGAAGTGCGGAGGAATGAAAATGATGAAGAGAATCCTCCTGTGCCCTCGGCTCCTCCGATTGTCGTCACTAACGAACCGCTGCAGCAGTGGCTTAAGCCGGAGTCCGGCAAGCCAGGCTGGTTCAAGACAACCGGCGTTGGACTCGCTCAGGATATCGAATTTGCTCCATTCTACGAGCTTCCTCGGCGAAAATATGCAGTCTATTGGGACGTTTTCACCCCAGAAGAGTGGAACAAACGTTCCGCCGAATATAAAGCAGAGCAGGAAAAGCAGCAGAAGCTTCAGGCAGCCACGATAGCTTTTGCCCAGCCGGGCGAGATGCAGTCGGAGCGAGACTTCAATGAGCAGGGAGAGAACACTGCTCCACTTCTCTGGCGAGGCCGCCACGGGCGCTCAGGCAAGGGATGGTTCTCGTTCGATGTGCCGGTCGAGAACACACACCCGGTTGCGCTCTGGTTAACGTACGGCGGCGAGGGGCACCGAAAAAGCACATTCGACATCCTGATCGACGGGAAGAAGATTGGTGATTATGTCGCGCTGCCTCGCAGCCCAGAGCAGGACGCCCATTTTGTGGATGCCAATTACACAATCCCTAAGGAGCTGATTGGAGGGAAGAGCAAAGTAACTGTGCGCTTCCAAGCGACGGATGGGAATGAAATCCGAGGCGTTTTTGGTGTACGGACGGTTCGGGATGGCGAAGCGCGCTGACTCGGCTGCAAGAGATCACGGTGTGATTGTTCCGGACCGAGAGTTGGTGTGCAGGAGCAGCTTCTTGAGAAAAAGTCGATTCCGCCGGCTTGTGATCGTATTCGCCTTTCTGAGCTCCTGCGCACTCGCTGTAGAGTCCGCGAAAATTACCGTCGACGTAAGTAAACAAGGGGCCGCCGTTCCGCGCGGACTCTATGGGATCTTCTTCGAAGAAATCAATCATGCTGGAGATGGCGGCTTATACGCGGAACTCGTGAAGAACCGCGGATTCGAAGATGCCAATCTTCCTCCCGCCTGCCGGCTGAAGGGCTCCTTCGTTGTGCCACCGCGGACTCCGCACTTCTGGAAGCGGCTCGAAGCTAGCGACTGGCAGATGCCGTGGAACGTCGACAGCAAATGGCCAGGGTGGACGATGGAAGCGTCAGGCGGCGGTGACGCTGACTTTCAGTTGGTTGAGGATCATCCGCTCACTGCTGCCACTCCGCACTCGCTGCAAGTTACGGTTCGCGCCGTCACGTCCACGGGCCGGGTTGCGGTGATCAACAGCGGTTACTGGGGCATGGCGATTCAAAGGGGAGAGAACTACAGGCTGTCTTTGTTCGTTCGCGGGAGTGGAACAAGCCTGCCAATCGTTGCCACTCTCGAGACTCTGGACGGTAAGGAACTGGCGCGCTCCCAGGTGAAAACCGATGGGATCGGATGGCAGAAATACGAAACCACCCTGCATGCCACCGCGACCGATCCGAAAGCCCAGCTTGTACTGTCTTTTCTCTGGAAGGGGCAAGTCTGGCTCGATTTCATTTCCCTATTTCCAGAGAAGACTTTTCGCAACCGCCCGAATGGCCTCCGACCGGATTTGGCGCAGATGATCGCCGATCTCAAGCCCGGATTCATAAGGTTTCCCGGTGGATGCTTTGTGGAAGGCATCACGATCGAAGATCGCCCTCAGTGGAAGCGCAGTATCGGGGTGCTCGAGGGTCGTCCCGGCACATACAGTCCGTGGGGATACTGGAGCACCGATGGACTCGGCTATCACGAGTTTCTGCAGTTTGCCGACGACATTGGAGCGGACGCTCTGTACGTCGTGAATGCGGGAATATCCTGCGCCTTTCGCAGCGGCACGTTCATCCCTGACGATCAATTAGAGCCGCTAGTCGATGACACGCTGGATGCGATCGAGTATGCGATCGGGCCAGTTGACTCGAAGTGGGGCGCCAGGCGGGCGGCCAACGGACATCCTGCGCCGTTCCCGCTCAAGTACATCGAAGTCGGCAATGAAGATCAGGGGTCCCGTTACGGCGAGCGCGTTGCCTTGTTCGAGAAAGCGATCAAAGCGAAGTATCCCCAGATCAAAGTTGTGTTGAGTTCGTGGATCTCCGGGATTGACGAGCCTGCCATTCGTGCTGCCGGACGCGTTGATCTGGTCGACGAACATGCCTACTCACCTCTGTATTGGCCCGTCGAACACTTCGACAGTTTCGCCTCGTATCCGCGCAAAGACTGGGATCTCTACATTGGCGAGTTCGCAACTAACGGTGGTGTCGGAAGCGGGAACTTGCTCGCAGCGCTCAACGATGCCGCCTACATGATGAGCATGGAGAAGAACTCCGATCTGGTAAAGATGGGCAGTTATGCTCCTCTGCTCGAAAACGTGAACCATCCCGATTGGGAAGTAAACATGATTCACTTCGACAGCAGCAGAGCCTTCGGACGTGCCACCTACTACGTAAACAAACTCTTCGCCGAAAACATCCCGACCTACAACCTAAACACCGAGGTCGACTTCAAGCCCGCCCCGAGCCCGATTCGATTTCAACTTGGATTCGGAACATACAATACCGCGGCAGAATTCAAAGACGCGTATGTGGAGCGCGAGGGCAAGGTGATTTATCGCGCTGCATTTAACGATGTTTCAAACTGGAAGTCTCCTGCGGGACATTGGACGGCAGATCAAGGGATATACCGTCAGGGGGAAGAAGCAGTCACCTGGACTTACCTCGATGATCCGGCTCTTGCAACCCCTACCAATGCACGCACCGTTGTGCACGTCAAGGCGCGAAAACTGAGTGGAAAAGAAGGTTTTGCGATCACGATCGGAAGTGCTGAAGGGCGTCGCGTGCAATGGAACCTCGGGGGCTGGGGCAACTATCAACACGCGGTCGAAACTGATGACTCAATTGTGGGCATTCCCGTGGTTGCCAGGATTGAGGCGGGGCGCTGGTATGACGTCATGTTGGAAGTGCAAGACCGCAGCATCCGGTGTTTTCTTGATGGCGCGCTGATCTCAGAGGTCACGCTGCCGCGTCCTGAGACGGTTCTCGCCATTGCTGGAGCACAGGCCGAATCCGGCGATGTTATTCTCAAGATCCTCAATACGACCCCCGAAACTGTTGAGACGAGTGTGCGACTCGATGGCGCGACCCACGTCGCAGCAGAAGGCGGACTCACGGTTCTGACCTCCGAGAACGTCACAGACGAGAACTCGTTCGACGAACCGACCAAAATTGCACCGGTCTCCCGCAGTATCCCGACCGGAAACCCATCGACTGTTTCCTTGGCTCCACATTCGCTCAACATTCTGAGACTCCACATAAAGGAAAAGACACAATGATCGGCCAGAGGAGTTCCATTGCTAGCTCTTACCTGTTGATTTGCTGGTTCGCAGCATTGGTACTGTGCGCGGGCGTTCCCCTGCTCGCACAGGAAACGAAAAAAGCTCCTCCGCAACCCGGGCCGATGCTGACCGATGGGCTGCAAGACCTCGAAACCCCAGAGTTCCAGTTAGCGCTTGTGCGCTCATCGCAGACCGTAACTGCCCTTCATCCGAAGCAGGACTTGCAGTTCGACTTCACGCCGGGCGATCGCCTCACGGAACGGTCCCACGACGGTTACTACCATCTGGGCGACATCGACATTCGTTTACGAACCGGAGAAGGCGAGTGGAAAGACTACTCGACGGCACTTCATCGTTCGGCCGTGAAACCAATACCTCAAGATGGCGTTCTGGCTGCAGCCGACCTGAGCGGCGCATTTTCCGATCCGATTCCTTTGCAAGTGATACGTACATGGAGCATCGTGAACGGAAAGCTGACCCTTCGCTTTATGCTCACAAATCCGACGAGTGCTCCCGTTGAGATCGGCGGCCTGGGTGTTCCCATGGTCTTCAACAACGACATGAATGAGCGCACGCTGGAGCAAGCGCATGTCATCTGCTCGTTCGCCGATCCCTACATTGGCCAGGAGGCAGGCTACCTCCAGGTAACCCGATTGAATGGTCGCGGACCGGCTTTGCTTGTGATTCCTGACGGCAAGACGCCGTTCGAGGCGTACAAGCCGATCATGAATCCGCATTGGAGACATGGTCAGGAGCCGAAGCCGGAGATCTACACCGACATGACCCGGCGTGGCATGACGTTCGAGGGCTTCTACGATTGGATGGTTGTGAGCCGCGGGTTCGCTGACAACGAATGGAAGAAGGCTGAGCAGTGGAATCCGCCCACGTCGAAGATCCTAAAGCCTAATGGGACCTGGACGGTGGGATTTCAGTTTGTGGTCGCCCCTTCGATTCAAAGTATTGAGAAGACTCTCGCCGAGAATCATCGGCCCGTTGCTGTCGGCATTCCGGGTTACGTTCTTCCCACGGATATTTATGCGCAGTTGTTTCTGCGGTACAGCCAGCCAGTAAAGTCCATCGATGTAGAACCGTCCGGCTCGATCGATATCCAGAAAAAAAGTGAAGCGAGCAACCGCGAGTTTACCGAGTACTCAGTGACCGGGAAGCAGTGGGGACGATCGCGGGTGACCATAACCTACGAAGACGGTCTGACCCAATCGATTCACTACTTCGTCATGAAGCCACAGAGCGAGGCGGTCGCCGATATGGGACGATTCCTCACGCATGAGCAATGGTTCGACGATCCCAAGGACCCGTTTCACCGCAATCCCTCGGTGCTGACCTATGACAAGGAAGCCAACCACGTCGTCACGCAAGACAGTCGGGTATGGATCGCGGGCCTGAGCGATGAAGGTGGCGCCGGATCCTGGCTCGCCACCGCCATGAAGGAGTATGTGCAGCCCGATCCGGAGGAGGTTGCCAAGTTTGAACAGTTTGTGGACGGTGTGCTCTGGGGTGGCATCCAGTTCAAAGAGGGACCGAAGAAGTACGGAGTCCGAAAGAGTCTCTTCTACTACCAACCGAACGAACTCCCGCCTAACTATTACCGTTCCGATCTCGATTGGAAGAGCTGGACCAGTTGGAATAAGCAGGCTTCGGAAGCCGTTGACCGGTCTTTCAATTATCCGCACGTTGCGGCTGCGTATTGGGTTCTTTATCGGCTGGCCCGAAATCACTCCGGGCTTGTGAAGAATCACCCATGGGATTGGTATTTGGACCAGGCCTATGAAACATCCATGGCGATGGTGCGCTTTGGAGAAGGGCTGGCGCAGTTCGGGCAAATGGAAGGCGATATCTTCGTCGCGATTCTGAACGATCTCAAAGCGGAAGGAAGAGCAGCTGAGGCGAGTCAACTTGAGGCCGCTATGAAGGCTAGAGCCGATCACTGGAAGACCGAAGCCTATCCCTTCGGAAGCGAGATGCCTTGGGATTCCACGGGGCAGGAAGAGGTCTACGCCTGGAGCAATTATTTCGGATATACCGACAAGGCAGAAGTTACGATCAATGCGATCGTCGGATATATGCCGACTGTTCCGCATTGGGGATACAACGGCAGCGCCCGGCGTTACTGGGATTTCCTATATGCCGCGAAGTACAGCCGCATCGAGCGCCAGCTTCATCACTATGGCTCCGGAATCAACGCAATTCCAATGCTTGCGGAATACCGTGCGCATCCCGATGATATTCACCTGTTGCGCGCGGGCTATGGCGGCGTAATGGGGGTCCTGACGAACATTGACCAGCAAGGCTTCGACTCGCCCGCGTTTCATTCATTTCCCGACATGCTTCGCTTCGATCCTCTATCCGGGGACAATGGGACGAACTTCTTCGGACATGCCTGGAGCGCCGCGACATACGTGGTGAGCCACCCGGATTTCGGATGGATCTGTTTCGGGGGGAATCTTTCTGTTTCCGGCGATGAGGTAACCGTTGAACCCAAAGATGCTTCGCGGACTCGCGTCTATCTCGCCCCGGTTGGGCTCTGGCTCACTTTGGACTCCGGACAATTCGAGCGTCTCATTTGGAATGGAAAAACAGGCTCATTGCGGATCGCCCTGGCGCCGATGAATCAGTTCACGACACAAGCCCGGCTCCGAATTGATCAGCCGGCCCATCTTGCCGGAGTGGGTGAGTTTCATCCGTCCGCAATATCGGTGAAGGCGCGCGGCGCATACAGTGTGGCGCTCTTGGCTTCCGAGACCTGGGTGGACCTGATGCAATGAGAGTGCGCGCGTCGAAGCACACGGTCGGATTCCGGCCCACTATCTAGACTAGCTGGGCCACATTGCCGCGGGTCTTCTCAGCAACCTCGGTTCCGTGATCCTCAGAGTTTGATGATGCGAGAAAGATTCAGCTGGGATTGAGGATATCGTTTTGAGGGGCCACCGATACGTCTTGCTGGCGAGCCGAGATCAGAGTTCAGCTCGCTAGTTTTGTTTGGGTAATACACGGTTCACTGCGTTGAAGTAGTATGGCAAGGCTCTCCGTTCGTACATTAATTAGGACTGGGAGTCGTGATCCACAAGCGAGGCAGCGACTCATCATTAAGTGATCCCATGAATCGATTTTCCGCTTCCAGGCGCCGTTTCCTGAAACAGGCTTCCAACGCAAGCATGGCGTGCTCCGCAACCGCTCTATTTTCGCGGAATCTGTTTGCGGCTGGCGCATCCCCTCAAGCCGCTCCCTCGCCCGACGGACCCGCCCGGGTCTACTTTGATTCCAGACGAACCATTGCGCCACTGGACCGCAAGCTGTTCGGTTCTTTCCTGGAGCACTTGGGGCGAGCCATCTATGAGGGAATCTACGATCCCGGGTCCAAGCTCTCCGATGCCAACGGGTTTCGGAAGGACGTGCTCAACGAGATCCGTCAATTGGGGGTTCCGATCATTCGCTATCCCGGGGGGAACTTTGTCTCTGGATACAACTGGCTGGATGGAGTTGGGCCGAAAAAAGACCGCCCGCGCACGCTGGATAAGGCATGGGACACCCTCGAATCAAACCAGTTCGGGACCGACGAGTTCATGGCGTGGTGTAAAGCGGCGGGCACGGAGCCGCTGATGGGGCTGAATCTGGGGACGGGGACGGCGGAAGAAGCGGCAGCGCTGGTCGAGTACTGCAACGTCGATAAGGGCACCAAATGGAGCGAACTCCGGCGTCAGCATGGCATTCCTGATGCGTACAAGGTGCAGCACTGGTGCCTGGGCAACGAAATGGACGGTCCGTGGCAGATCGGGCACATGTCAGCCACCGAGTATGGCCTGAAGGCCGCGGATGCCGCGAGACAGATGCGATACGTGGATCCGTCGCTCAAGCTGATTGCTTGCGGTTCGAGCGGTCCCCTTATGCCGACGTATCTCGAATGGGATCGCGAAGTGTTGGAACAGTGCTACCAGTATGTGGACGGCCTCTCGCTTCACCGTTACTTCGGCAACAATGAGCGGGACACGGGCGGCGATACTTCGAAATATCTCGCCATGAATCTGAGGATGGAACGTCAGATCGCGGAGACCATTGCGGTATGCGATCTGGTCCGAGGGCACAAGCGATCTCCGAAGAAGCTTTGGCTGTCGTTTGATGAATGGAACGTTTGGTATCGCACCACCACCGGCGATGCAGTGGATGGCCACCGGCAGGAAGCGCCGCACTTGCTGGAAGAGGTGTACAACCTGGAGGATGCGCTTGTTGTTGGAGGCCTCATTAACTCCTTACTGCGCAATGCTGATCGAGTAAAACTCGCCTGCCTGGCCCAGTTGGTAAACGTGATTGCCCCGATCATGACAGACGCGAATGGCATCCTGCAGCAGACCATCTACTACCCATACAGCTGGGCGCTGCAATTTGCCAGAGGCGCGGTACTGGACCTTCTGGTGCAGTCTTCTACTTATGAAGTCTCCGGTTTAGACCAGGTCGGGCATGTGGATGTCGCAGGTTCATTGGATCGCACCGATGGCAAACTCTCGCTCTTTATTTTGAACCGCGATCTGTCGAAGGCTCGCGACGTGGAAGTAGTGTGGGAAGATGCTGCTCCAGCCCGTGTGATTTCAGCATCCGTGCTGACGGGAAATGACCTGAAGGCTTCGAACACCTTTGCCGCACCGCGACGAGTTGTGCCGCAATCGTTTGCAGTACCGGCCAGTAGCGGAGGGCGCACCAAGTTTGAGGTTCCCGCGCACTCCTACACAGTTGTTCAATGGTCTCTGTAGAAATAGAGTGAAACGATAAAGCCATGGGTGATGAAGGAAACATCTCGCGCAGACAGTTCGTAGCCGCGGCGATTTCGACGGCGGCCGTTTCATCGCTGCCCACACTTCCGGTTTTCTCTAAGGTCCGCGCCAACGGAAATACCATTCCACAGACGGCTGTGGCGCCTCGACCGCTAGGCTCCCCCTACTGCAGACTCTGCGATCGCGATTAATGTCGGCAGGACGTCTCCCATCCTGTCGCTACGTTGTCCCAAGGCGAAATACAACTTGCTGTACAAGGAGTACAGAGTGTCGTAAGTGCGTTGCGTCGAATCATCCGGAAGGAAGGTGCGGTGCGAAGGACAAATCTTGTCCTGTGCTTCCTCGATCGTCTTGAAAGTACCGGCAGCCAGAAATGCAAAGATCGCAGATCCGAGACTGACCACGCTCTTGCTTGGAACCAATACCGGGCGCCCCAGAACATTGGCATAGACCTGGTTCAGGACGTCATTCTTCTGGGGAATGCCTCCGGCATTGATCACGCGTTTGATATCTACTCCATGCTCAGCCATGCGATCCAGGATCACTCTGGTATGAAACGCAGTTCCTTCGATCGCGGCGAACAGTTCGTCCTGCGCCGTGCTCTGCAGATTCCATCCCAGCGTGACGCCGCGCAGGTTGGGGTTAACCAGCACGGTGCGGTCCCCGTTGTCCCAGGTCATGCGCAGTAATCCAGTCTGGCCGGCACGGTAGTTTTCCAGGCCAGTGCTCAGTGTCTTTACGTCAGTGCCTGCACGAGAAGCAATCGCACTGAAGATGTCGCCCACCGCAGACAGTCCGGCCTCGATTCCGGTGCGCAGAGGATGCACACTGCCTTGCACAACGCCGCAAACTCCTGGCACTAAGTTCACCGATGGAGTGATTCCGATGATGCAAGTCGAGGTGCCGATGACGTTCACCATATCATCGGTTCGGCACCCTGCGCCGATCGCATCCCAATGCGCGTCGAAGGCGCCAACCGGGATTGGAATACCTGCTTTGAGCCCCAGTTTTTCCGCCCAATGCGACGAGAGTGTGCCGGCGATTCGATCGGAAGTGGCATACTCGCCATCCAGTTGGTCGCGAACTCCCTTCAACAAAGGGTCTACTTTTACCAGAAAGTTTTCCGGCGGAAGTCCGCCCAGTTGTGCGTTCCACAACCACTTGTGTCCCATGGCGCAGATACTGCGCCTTACATGCTTGGGCTGAGTGATTCCGCACAGCGTAGCCGCGACCATGTCGCAATGCTCAAAGGCGGAGACGAAGTCCGATCGCTTCTCAGGATTGTGTCGAAGCCAGTGCAGCAGCTTGGAAAACCCCCACTCCGAAGAATAGACTCCGCCGCACCATTGGATGGCCTCCAGTCCTTCCCGGTGAGCCACTTCAGTGATCTCCGCAGCTTCGCCCTTAGCGCGGTGATCGCACCACAAGTAATACTCACCGATTGGCTGAAGATCTTTGCCAACCGGAATCACGGACGAACCGGTGGTATCGAGCGCGATGGCCTGCACCCGATCGCCTGGAACACCCGCCTTCTTTAGGGCTGCGCGCGTCGCGGAGGTAAGCGCCCACATATGGTCGTCATGAGATTGGGTAGCGTATTCGGGATCTTCGCGCTTGCGGTGCAGCGGGTACTCGGCGATCGCGGATTCGAGCAGGCCTCGTTCGCTATCGACCAGAGAAACGCGAACGCTCAGCGTTCCGAAATCCACTCCAGCCACGATGGCCATCAGCAGGCTCCGTTCTTGCAACCGTGATAGTACATGTCCCAGCCCAGATATCGCGTGCTGGCTTCGTACACGGCGGCTGCGACCGTCGCGAGGTTCGCGGCCACGTGATGCTCAAAACCTCTTTCGCAAATGAAATGCAACAGTTTCTGAAGCTCCGGTATCTCAACCACGCCTGCCCCGCCAAAGGTGTTCAGCGGGTCATCAGTGAATCGCCCTTCCCCCACATACCCGCGCATCTTGCCCGAAGTGTCGTCGGTGGAGAACCGGGCAAAACTCATTTCCTCTGGTTTGATCAGCCCAACGCAGGTCCCGAACGTGTTCTCTTTGCCCACGGTGCCGGCGATGATCTCTTGAAAGTCCATCTTCACTGAGCGGAAGAAATGTTTCGGCAGGTTCGAGCAGTGGAAACAGACGGCTTTGTTCGGGTCCGATCCATAGTTGTTATTCCAATCGAGAAGCGCCGACGGACTGCCTGAGGCGAGTTGCAAGGCATGCATGCCCAGTACACCACAAATGTCCACCTCGCAAGCGCTCGACAGGAGTTCGTTGCTCATCATGCTCATAATAGTGCAGGGAACTACGCCCAGGTTTTCTTCAATCGAGGTCCAGCACTGCACCGCGCTGATGGTAACCTCGGTCGTCGCCATCCACTGATCGATAACTGCGCCCAGCTTCGCCATCTTCAATAAGGCGGGTGCGGGCACGTTGCCGGCATCGACATATTTCTTGATGGCGGCAAGTTTGGCCTGCGCACCGTCATCATTGTCTCTCATGCGCTCGATGCGTCCCAGAACTTCGGAAAGATCCAGAGTTTCGATCGAGATGCCCTGCGATTCCAGGATTTTCTCGCTATAACGCACCGTGTTGAATGCTGCCGGACGAGCGCCAATGGCGCCGACACGCAAGTTTCGAAACCCCTTCACCACTCGGCAAACTCCAGAGAACCACTCCAGGTCCTTGGCGAACTCGGGTGAGTTTGGACTCTCGGTGTGCAATGTTGTGACGGAATAAGGAATGCCATACTGCCGAAGGTTGTTACAGGCCGACATTTTGCCGCAGAAGCTGTCCCGGCGCGAGACAATGGTCATTTTCTTGGGATCGTCGGGCGTAGCTTGAATGAGGACCGGTACTCGAAGATCGGCCAGACGCAACGTGTCGGCAATCGCGCGCTCTTCGCCAAAGTTCGGCAGCGTGACGATGATGCCGTCGATCCTCTCGCGATTGCGCTTGAACAGGTCGGCGCAGCGGCGGGATTCTTCCCGGGTTTCGACCGCACCGTACTTGCTTTCGTCTGGGGTGAGAGACACCACCTCGATGCCGTCCGCTTCCAGAGTGCGCAGCATCTCCTCGCGGCCACTTTTGGCCAGATGATCGGGGAAAAATCCGCGGTTGCCTACAATCACGCCCATCGTCATCTTCTTCTTGGCCATATAGCTCCCCGTTTCGACTGCAAAATATTTCATGGTGCGGGCGGGCGCAAACCGAAAACAATAAGAGGCGTCGATTACGCAGCGCCCCACCGACGTTGGCGCGCAAGTTGAAACGGACCGCCTTCTGAACAAGGCCGCGCCTGTTCTTGCAAGCGCTGCAGCATCGCCCTTTTGTCCTATGCTCCCGGGACCCGGACTCTTATTACGGTAATCGTTTACTCAAAAAGGACGCAACCTAGATTATTCCGGGGCTGGAAAGTTTGGCAAGCGCTCTCTAGAAGTTTCGCGGAAGCTCTTCTCCCGGAAGGCGGTTGAGAGAGAGAAACACGGTCCCGATCTAGTGATGGGGCATGGCTGAGGAGTTTCGGGATCGACTGCTCCCCGCTCTCTTTGCGGCCGTTGCGGACCGTTCCGCCGGGGCCAACGCCGTAGAACGCCTGAGCACCAAACTGGTGGTCAGTTCGTATTCGTGGCGTTCGTGCGAGGAAGGATCGCATTCGATCTCGTTCAACAGAGCCTGAAAAGCAATCCTGGCCAGTTCCTTTTGGGACATTTGGACCGTCGTCAACGGAGGCGTTGTGAACTCGGCCAAACGGATGTCGTCGAACCCGACCACGGAAAGGCCTTCGGGTACTCTGATGTTCTGATCATAAGCTTGCCGCATGACTCCGATCGCGGTCATATCATTGGAGCACAGCACGGCAGTCGGCCGAACTTGTAAACGACTGAGCTCAATCAGGGCACGCATCCCTCCCTCCATGCGGTGATCTCCGACTATGATCAAGTCGGGAGGAAGTCCGATCTCCGTCATGGACGTCTTGAAGGCCTCTCGCCTGGCCATGGCGGACTTCAAGTGCGGCGGGCCCGCGACAAACGCGATGCGCGTGTGCCGGAGGGCCGCTAGATGCTGTACAGCCTGCCGGATTCCGTTCTGATAGTTGATCCGGATGTTGGCTACTCCTCTTACATCCGGCCCTACATCTACGAAAACCAGAGGAACCTTGCGGTAGCGAAGGTGTTCGAGCAGTCCTTCTTCCATGCCAAACGTCAAGATCGCCACCCCATCCACGCGCCGTTCGATCATGCGCCGAACCGACAATTCCATCCGTTTTGGGTCGTTCACGGTCGAGGTGATCAAGATCTCGTAGTTATTTTCAACCGCGAGATTTTCAAAGGTTTGGACGATCTCTGGGAAGAATGGATTGGTGAATTCTGAGACGATCAGGCCAAAAATGCGACTTCTTCCTGAGACCAAGGCGCGGGCTTGGATGTTGGGGTAGTAGCCTAGTTCGTCCACCACCCTCCACACCCGTTTCGCCAGTTGAGGATCGACGGTTGGGACACGATTGATTGCCCTGGATACGGTGGCGGTGGAAACCTTCGCTCTGCGGGCGATTTCGCGGATATCCATCGGGCTTTTCAGGAACGGGCGGTACTCAGGCACTCCAGCGCGCATTATAGCAAACGTTTTCCATACGTCTGAGGCAAAACCGACCCGAAAATCGTTGCTGCGAATCGGCGTCCAATCTTTTAGGCCAGCCAGGTTTCGGCCCGAGCCTTCGGTGCTCCGTCACAATCTTAGTGCGGCAGTCTCTTCGATGATTTGGAGACGGCTGAAAAGTCTTCGTCGCCATAGCCTTCAGCAATCGCCTGCTGGAACACGGCTAAGGCCGCGGCTGCAGTTTGCAGAGAAATTCCTTTTAGTTGAGACCTGCACTGATCAGGATGGCAATTCGGCCACCGCAATCGATTTCCTCCGCCCCGCCGGTGGATACTCAAGGAAAACATTGATCCGAGATTACGTTTACCCCGAGAGTTTGCGCTATTATCGCTGCACGTCGTAGCACAGTCGGTTGGAGTCTCAGTCAGACCTAAGGACGGAGCTATGAAGAAAATGCGCAGCCAGGCATGGTTCGGACGAGAGGGCCGTGATGGTTTTCTTTACCGAAGTTGGATGAAGAACCAGGGCTGGCCCCATGACCTGTTCGATGGCCGCCCGGTGATTGGCATTTGCAACACGTGGTCGGAGCTGACACCTTGCAACGCCCACTTTCGCGAACTCGCTGAATTTGTGAAACGCGGAGTGTGGGAGGCAGGTGGCTTTCCGCTGGAATTTCCGGTCATGTCGTTGGGTGAGACGCAACTGCGCCCGACCGCCATGCTGTTTCGGAACCTTGCCAGCATGGATGTCGAAGAGTCGATTCGTGGCAACCCCATCGATGGAGTTGTTCTGCTCATGGGTTGCGACAAGACCACGCCTTCTTTGTTGATGGGAGCCGCTTCCTGCGACCTGCCTACGATCGGCCTTTCCGGCGGCCCCATGCTTTCTGGAAAATTCCAAGGCCGGGAGTTGGGATCTGGAACAGGGCTGTGGCAGATGACCGATCTGGTCCGCACAGGGGGAATGAAGGTCGAAGTGTTCTTTGAAGCGGAGAGCTGTATGCATCGCTCCAAGGGACATTGCATGACCATGGGCACCGCTTCAACCATGGCGAGCATGGTGGAAGCACTGGGAATGAGCCTGCCAGGCAACGCGGCCATTCCCGCGGTCGATGCGCGTCGCAACACTCTCGCCCAGATGACGGGGCGGCGCATTGTCCAGATGGTGCGCGAAGATCTCTGCATATCACGGATCCTCACCCGCGAGGCTTTCGAGAACGCCATTTGCGCCAATGCGGCCATCGGCGGCTCCACGAATGCGGTGATCCATCTGCTCGCAATTGCGGGGCGTGTCGGCGTGCCGCTGTGTCTCGACGACTTCGATCGGCTGGGATCCTCTCTACCTTGCCTGGTTGACATTCAGCCTTCGGGCAAGCATCTGATGGAAGATTTTTTCTACGCGGGCGGGCTCCCGGTCGTGCTCCGCGAACTGGCCGAGGCTGGCGTCCTGAAAGCAGAAGCGTTGACGGTGAACGGGCAGCCGATCGGGAAGAATGTGGCCTCCGCGTCCTGTTGGAATCGCGAAGTGATTCGCACATTCAAAGAACCATTTAAAGCGAACGCTGGGATCGCTGTCCTGCGCGGCAATCTCGCGCCCGACGGCGCGGTGATCAAGCCTTCAGCCGCGAGTCCGCACTTGTTGCAGCACCGCGGGCGAGCCGTCGTGTTCGAAAGCATTGAAGAATGTCACGCGAGGGTTAACGACGGGAATCTGGACATCGACGAGAACTGTGTCATGGTTCTAAAGAATTGTGGCCCCCGGGGTTATCCAGGCATGGCGGAGGTCGGCAACATGTTGCTTCCGCCTAAGATCCTTCGTATGGGTGTGAATGATATGGTGCGCCTCTCCGACGCGCGGATGAGCGGCACAGCGTACGGGACCGTCGTACTGCACGCTTGCCCCGAAGCTGCCGCCGGGGGACCGCTCGCTCTGGTGCAATCGGGGGACATAATCACGCTCGATGTTCCCAAGAGGTTAGTTGGGTTGGATGTCGATGACAATACTCTCGCCGCTCGCCGTGCGAACTGGACGCCTCCACCGCTCCCAGAGCGTGGATGGCTCAGGCTTTATGTCGAACACGTCCAGCAGGCGAACAAAGGCGCCGATCTCGATTTCCTCGTGGGAGGGAGCGGGTCGCACGTGGCACGCGACTCGCATTGAACAGACGCCACCCTCTCGAGGCGTTGTCGAACCACTTGATTAGCGTTGTTGAAATTTACGGCGATCGAGGGTTCGTTACCTCGAGTTTCGGTCGTCGAAACAGTCACAACGCGGCGGTGTGGCGCTGAGGGAAGAGATTGCGCAAACCCGATCGCGCTCGTAAACAGCTCGCCTATGAAGGCGAGTTTAGAGAGCATACATTTTCCAAAAGAGCTCAGTGAATCTTAATGACCTGTGCTTTCACCGGGAGGATATTGTATATAACATATAAGACGCCGCAAAGGCATCCTCGATTTTTTTGCGATCAAGCCGAGGTCACATGCACAAGCGCCCCAGGTGTTTACTGCGAAGCGGAATTCTATTCTTCTGTGGCCTTTTTCTGTGTTCGGTGTGGACATACACACAAGAGGAAGAGGTTGAACTAGGGCACGCGATCGGCAAAGTCTCGACGAGTGGCGACCTAATCGTCATGGAATTGGATGAAGGCGCACTGGGGAAACCGAACCAGTTCGATCTCGTCGGTCGCACGCTGCGCTTCAATCCAGAGCGTTCGGGCTATCGCGTCGAGAATGGGCCTCTGCACTGGGATTCGGACTTCGGCCCAGAAACCGCCGGTGCCGAAGTGACTCTCCATCAGTTTGAGTTTCCATTCTCCGGTCAGCAATGGAATTCGTTTCTCGTGGGCAGAACAGGTTCGATCAGCTTTGGCAAACGAGAAAAGGATCAGGATTCTGAGCGCGGAGAGCGGAGCGAAGGAGGAGTGTCGATTGGTCGATTTGAGCCGTTGGCCGAGGCGGCCGGAACACTGATCGATAGCGCCCCAGCGATCTGCGTGTTTTTTAAGCCTCGGATGTCAGGACCTCATTACGTCAAAGAACTAGCGGATCGTGTGGTCATCACCTGGGATCTCACGGAGCCGTTTGGAAATATCCAGGATTTTACATGGTTCAAGATGATCAACCGGTTTCAGGCGGTGCTCTATCGCAATGGATCGATCGAGACGTCATATAAGGAACTTGCCGCGAAAGATGCCATTGTTGGCGTCTACCCTGCACTTTCGGGCGCGGAAAAGCCTTTGGCGTCCCTCGGTGCCGAGCCGCATCCGGAGGTAGCCGCGCACTTGGATGTCCGGAATCTCAAGCTCTCAGTCGTTGATGGTGTCGTCCTGAAGGTGACGTTCGAGACGCGCGGACCGGTGGTGCCGGAGGGTGATCCAGGAGTGGATGGCATTGTGTACCGCATCTTTTTTGATGCGCGCCAACGGCTTTCCACCAGCGCCGATGCAGCCCGGTCAGCGTTGGTTTGGACCGTTCAAGGAATTGCGCTGCGCCGGCGTGCATCGACGAAGTACATTGCATTCGGACCTGGCGTATTGCGAAAGGTGAAGGCGACCGGAAATACAATCACCATGCAGGGGATACTACCGGCAGAGTTTCGCGGAGTGGATCAAGTTGCCGTATTCGCTGACGTCGTTGCGCCTGGGAATCATGGGGCGATTGGGCGGATACCTCCTCATGTGGTTCGGTTGTCGGGAATTCGCGATCCCGAGGTTCACCTTTCGTCCTTGACCCGCAAGAACGGTCCATTTCCGTGCGTATACGAATCGTTCCACTTTCTTGCTTTGCCCAAACCACAGGATCTCTCCTGCACAGTGATCAAGGAACTTGGCGACAAATTCGACTTTCTGGCTTACTACTCCGATTTCCGCATCGATAACCAGGAAGCGGGTACTCCCAGCGACGGTCCTGTAGCCGGGAATGTGAGCGGGATCGGCGCGCCCCAACACGATCTTGCGAGCTACTGCACCCAAGGGCGGTTTCAGTGGGGATATGTACAGCCGGTATATGTTGGCTCGAACCAAATGCAGGAACGACCGCCCGAGGGAGCTCCGGTGGGAAGCGATCACGACATCACTGCTTACTCGCGCCAACTGGCAGAAAGTTCACCGGAGAGAAAGATGCTCCCATACAACTACGCGATGTCGCAGCTTGGGCATGAGATGGGCCACCGATGGGCCGCATTTGTCTCTGCGAAAGTAAGTGGTGAAACAATCCCGTTGGGCCCTGTCCATTGGGCGCGAGGGCTGCAGGCGCCGGTTGCATTCCCCTACCAGCGGCCTACCGAGGCATCCGCCATGGGAGGTGGAGTCTGGCAGGACAACTTCGATGGAACCTACACGCAGCTCGATGATGACTATTACGTGCCTGCCACCGGTTATTCCTATCTCGACTTGTACCTGATGGGCTTGATCTCTGCCGCAGAGGTGCCAGACTTCTTTATCCTGAAAAACCTTGTGCCGGCCGGTAAAGACGCGCACGGACGCCCCATCTTCAAGGCGGATCGAACGAAGGTGACGATTCAAGACGTGATTGCGGCTGAAGGCCCGCGCTTACCGGATGTTGATCACTCGCAGAGGAAGTTCAATACCGGGTTTGTCATCGTGGTCGAACACGGGCAAAGTCCAAGCCACGATCTTGTCGAGCGCGCGAATCAAATTCGACAGCGATGGATCGACTACTGGGAGACGACAACCGGGCATCGCGCCTCGATGACAACAAATCCGCGCTAAGATTTCGACGGACCCACTCAAATGATCGCGACTCCTTCATCGAGATTCAGAGTCGTCATCCCACGCCGCGTGAATCGCATATCCCAGGAATTCAAAAGATGACTTCAATTCTGCCCATATTCGAAGTCCTCCAAGGTCTGGTCAATTTCTCTTGCTTTCTGCATTCGACATCTGAGGGGAATGAGCCGCTTCGGGGTCCGTCAAGCCGGCGCCCGAGGAAACCGATTATTTTGGGTGCAGAACAGTATTTCGCAGTTCCTGACCTTTTGCCGGAACCGTACCGCACCATGGTAAACGTGGCCTGGTGCCTTATGAGGCTTCTTGGGTTGTTGAGTGATCTGCCTTTGCGTGGTTTGCAGCAAAGCGCGTCAGCGACTCAATGCCGACCGCCTGAATTCGGAAGGAGAGCGGCCATAAGCCTCGCGGAATGCAGCGCTGAAATGGCTATGACTGGAAAAGCCCACCTCCTGGCTCAGATCCGTCAGGTCGTCATAGTGGGCGAGAAGGTCCAGCGCCCGTGCAAGCCGCAGGCGCAACTGATAGCGGTATAGGGGCAGCCCTTCCACTTGTTGGAAGACTTGTGTGAGATAGACCGGAGATCCGCGCACCTCAGCGGCAATTTCTGCCAACGTCCAACGCCGCGCCAGATCGCTCGCCAACACAAGCTTCACTCGGTCCACCAGCCGCTGCCGTCCGAGAGTGGCGCCCGGAGCGTGAGTGGTGCGTGGGCCCAGAGCCCTTCGTACGAGAGTCAACGATAAGCTCTCTGCCTCCAGGGGGTCCGCGATCTTCTGGCGCAGACTGTGCCGTAACAATGCCACCAGCGCTTGGGTCCGTGCGTCAATTCGCAGGCGTGCGGACGAAACAAAAGGTTCGCGCCGAGGGCTTCAACGGCTATTGCCGATCGCTCCTCGCTCTGGATCTCGAACTGTCTCTCCAAGAAACAGCACGCTCAAACCAATGAACCGGTGGCCAGAGCAAGTCAAATTTGACGGAAGCTCAAAAAGTAGATGTGCGGTCCGAGATTGCAGAAATAGCCGATGTCTCTACCGGGAACCTCACGAAGGCAAAGCAGGTCGTATTGCATGCCGACCCGGTTATCGAGTAGTTTGACGAGGAACTGTCGTCGGTCGTTCTTGATGAGAAACAGCGCACCGAAGGAACTCAGGAAGACGTCAGCCCGCTATCGCAGAGGTGAGACAGGCTGTGCAGCCTGGATGTGATCCGCGAAGGTGAACGTCGAACTAACACGAAAGCCGACTTCGGGGTCTAGTGCGTGCAGGAGGCCCGCGTGCTCGGGAATCCCCCCCGCAGCGAGTCTCTTCAGGAAATCATTAATCGGCGCTCTCGGTTGATGTGTTCAATGTGGTCTGAGTGCTTGCCAACGAATGAGCGCCGGGACTCGTCTTTGCGTCCTATGGCGCCTTACTGGCCAGTTGCGCTGACGAGGGGAGTTGCGAAGTGTCCCAACCTCCACCGAGCGCCTCGATCAACCCTGTGGTGGCCGTCATCTGTTGGATTCGGAGAGTGACGGCAGTTTCCTGGTTGGATAGCAACGAAGTTTGCGCGGTAAGAACGTTCAAGTAAGGATCGATCCCTAATTTGTAGCGATCTGTGGCCAGCGCGAGGTTTCTTTCCGCAGATTTGACAGCCGCGTCCTGATGCTGAATCTCCACCGACAGTATTCGCAGCGACGCGAGGTTGTCTTCCACCTGTTGAAAAGCCGTAAGGACGGCTTGGCGATAGTTGGCTACTGTCCCATCGTACTGCGCCCTGAATTGCATGACCGTGGCCCGGCGCAGCCCCGCGTCAAACAGCGTTTCCGCGGCCGCTGGGCCGAGCGAGAAAAAACGGCTCGGCCATGTGAACCAACTCGCGATGGATGTGCTTTCGAGTCCTGCCGTGGCGCTTAGCGTAACGGTCGGAAAGTATGCTGCCCTGGCGATGCCAATCTGTGCGTTGGCCTGAGCCACCAAGCGCTCTGCGGCGGCGATGTCGGGACGTCGTTCAAGAAGCTGAGACGGAACGCCGAAGGGAATCGCTGGAGGATTTGCATTGAGTGCCTGGATTGGAATTGAAAACGTCGATGCCGGCTGACCGGTCAGCATAGCGATAGCATGTTCGAATTCAGCCCGTTGGATGCCAAGATTGTCATCCTGCGCTTTCGTGGCTTCGAGTTGAGTTTCCGCTTGCGCTACGGCTTCCTCCGAGTCGATGCCCGTGTCGTACAGAGCTGTCGTCAGATTGAGGGACTCTTGATATGCGACCACGGTGGAATCCAATAATTCCTTGAGCGCATCCTGGCCGCGAAGTTGAAGGTAGTCGGAGGCAACTTCGGCTTGAACTGTGAGGCGGGTGTTTTCGAGGTCAGCCGCGCTGGCCTGCGCTCCATAGGCAGCGGATCTTACTGTGTTCCGGATACGACCGAACAGGTCCGGCTGCCACGTGGCATCAAAGGGGAGCGTGTAGTCCGTAAATGTACCCTTAGAGGAAGAGGTAGAGCCAGTTCCTGAGCCCGACCCCGAGGAAGACGACGGCCTTTGCACAGTAATGGACGGATTGGTCGACACGGTAGGAAAAAGTTGTGATCGAGCTTCTTTGACCAGGGCGCGCGCTGCCAGAAAACTTGCCGCAGCAGCTGCGATGTTTTGGTTCGAAACATTCACCTTCTCTTCCAGCGCATTCAACTGCGGATCGTTGAAGCGCTCCCACCATTTGCCACGGAGCGTATCGTCCTGAGGCTGTGCCGTCTTCCAGCCCTCCATTTCTTTGTAGGCAGGGGGAGTCTCCACCGATGCTCGCTGATATCGATGACTCAAATCGCATCCACTGCAAAACATCAAAGCTCCCAATAAGACCGCGAACTTCAAGGTGCGACAGAATGAGGACCGGTGAATCGCCCCGTTCCACTTCGTAGTCGTTTCATTCATCTCGGTCATTGCTTACCTCTCTGTCGAATTAGTTGGCGGCACTAGGGGCTGGTCCGGCCCCTTGTGGGACGATATCGCGTTGTTTCCCCAGCATCCGTAGCCGCAGGCGGTCGAAGGCCAAATACACGACCGGCGTGGTATAGAGCGTGAGCATCTGACTCAAGATCAGCCCTCCCACAATTGAAATGCCAAGGGGCCGGCGGAGTTCGAACCCCGTGCCCGTCCCCAGCGCCAATG
>OCTA010000167.1_pt1 | contig 62065 bp, 47 predicted proteins | sample 1538991 | NCBI WGS metagenome assembly OCTA01 (sample SAMEA3539302, study PRJEB22396) | soil metagenome | biome: tundra; feature: field; material: soil | place: USA | collected 2010-05 | depth 0.15 m
CGAGGGTTCCGAGGTCACCTACATGGAAGGGTGCACGGCGCCCAAGTTTTCGACCACAACCCTGCACAGCGCCGTGGTCGAACTCGTCGCCCTCAAGGGCGCCAAGATCCAGTACATCACCGTCCAGAACTGGGCGTCGAACGTCTTCAACCTTGTCACCAAGCGCGGCCTCGCGCACGAGGCCGCCGAAATCAAGTGGATCGACTGCAACATCGGCAGCCGCCTCACGATGAAGTATCCGGGCGTCGTCCTCAAGGGGCGCAAGTCCCGGGGCGAGGTGATCTCGATCGCCCTCGCCAATGACGGCCAGCACCAGGACACCGGCGCCAAGATGGTCCACGCCGCCGACGAGACGACCTCGAACATCATCGCCAAGTCGATTTCGGTCGGCCAGGGCCGCAGCACCTACCGTGGGATGGTTCACATCCCGAAGCACCTCAAAGGCTGCAAGAACAACACTGAGTGCGACGCCCTGCTCATCAATACGAACAGCCGCACCGACACCTATCCCGCCATCACGGTGCGCGGGGCGGGAAACCGCTCCCAGCACGAGGCCAGCGTCTCCAAGGTGAGCGAGGAGCAGATCTTTTACATGCGTCAACGCGGGCTTACCGAGGGCCAGGCCATGAGCCTTTCGGTCAACGGCTTCATCAACGATCTCGCCCGCCAGTTCCCGATGGAGTACTCGGTCGAACTCAAGCGGCTGATCGATCTTCAAATGGAAGGCAGCGTGGGTTGAAATGACCGTTGCCGCCACCCCCGCGCTCGCCGGCTGTTTCACCGGCGAATCATTTGAATCGGCGATTTCCGAATTGCCCGGTGTCCCGCCTTCCTGGTGGCTCGAGCGGAAGCGTGCGGCCTATGCGAGCTTTGCCGAACTGGCGCTGCCGTGCCGCACCGACGAGAGCTGGCGCTTCAGCAACATCTCCGGCATCCAGCTCGACGGCTTCACGCTGCCCGGCGCGGCCGGTTCGGATTTTCAGATCGCCACCGATCCGGGGCTCGCAACCGAGCCCTCGCTCGTATTTGCGAACAACCGCCTCCATGCCGCAGCGGAGCCGGACCCGGACCTGGCCGCGCGCGGCGTCGTCATCACGACCCTGTCGGAAGCCCTTCGAAGGCATCCGGACATCCTCCGGGCCCACTTCATGGCCCAGCCCCAGCGGCTCGGCTCCGCAAAGTTCGCGGCCCTGCATACGGCCTTCGTAGGCGACGGAGCCTTCATCTATGTGCCGCGCGGCGTCGAGGTTCCCGAACCGATCGTCGTCGTGCATGCGGCCTCCGGGGCCGGCGCCGCGGTTTTCCCGCACACGCTCGTCATCGCCGAGGAGAACTCCGAGGTGACGGTCGTCGATTCGTTCGTGTCGGCCGGCGACGTGCCGCAGTTCGCCTGCGGGGCGAACGATCTCTACGCGGGCCACGGTTCGCGGGTCACCTACGTCGGCCTGCAGAACTGGTCCGGGGAAATGCAGTCGTTCCAGCTCAATTCGACCGTCGTCCGGCGCGACGCCCGCGTCCAATCGCTCAACCTCCACCTCGGGGGGCGGCAGTCCCGCCACGAGTCGCTGAGCCAGCTCCAGGCGCCCGGCGCCTTCTCCGAAATGCTCGCCCTCACCGTGGCCAAGGGTTCGAGGGAATTCGACCAGCGCACGCTCCAGGTGCACCAGGCGCCCAACACGAAGTCGGACCTGCTCTACAAGAACGCGCTGTTCGACACGGCGAGGACGATCTTTTCCGGACTCATCATCGTCGATCAGGACGCGCAAAAGACGGATGCCTACCAGAGCAACCGCAACCTGATGCTGAGCGACGAGGCGGAGGCCAATTCCCTTCCGGGCCTCGAGATTCAGGCGAACGATGTGCGATGCACCCACGGCGCCACGACAAGCCGGGTCGATCCCGAGCAGGAATTCTATTTTCTGTCCCGGGGCATCCCCCCCGCGCGCGCCCACGAACTGCTCATCTTCGGGTTCTTCGAGGAGGTGCTGAACCGCCTCGAAAGCGAGGACCTGCACGCTGCCCTGCGATCGCTGATACAATCGCGGTTTAAATGAAGCCAGCCCAAGGCCCGAGGTCCGGCCGGGCATCCGGCGCGGCTCATCGGCTTGCAACCGGAACCACAATGTTTTGAATCATGGATGATATCCAATGAATCGTGAACGCACGCTCACCCGCGAAGTGGCGGGAACGCAGATACCTTCCGGCGAAAAGCAGCTCCTTCCCGCCGGAAGCAAGGTCCTCATCCACCAGACCCTCGGCGGCAGCTACACCGTGCAGACCGATTTCGGGCTGTTCCGGGTCGAAGGCCAGGACGGGGATGCCCTCGGCGAAGAGTCCGCGTCGGCCGACTCCACCGAGCATGCGACTCTGCCCGACGGTTCGCCCGATCCCGAGGCCGTGTGGGACCAGCTTCGCAAGGTCTATGACCCCGAAATCCCGGTCAACATCGTCGATCTCGGGCTGGTTTACTCGATGGATATCGTGCCGCTGGATGGCGGGGCCGGCTACGGAGTCAACGTGGCGATGACGCTGACAGCACCCGGCTGTGGCATGGGACCGGCCATCGCCGAGGACGCGAAGAACAAGGTTCTCCTTGCTCCCGGCGTTGCTTCGGCTGACGTCCGCCTGACCTGGGAGCCGCCCTGGAATCAGTCGATGATCAGCGAAGACGGGAAGATGAAGCTCGGCCTCATCTGACCGGTTGCAAGATCAGCCCCGGGATCCTGGCTTTGGCGAAACATCATGACGTCTTGCCCGGATCGGCCATGACCCGGCGGGCTTCCCCCTCCACTTCAGGCGACACTTGCACGCGGACGCCCCCAGTGAAGAGAACGGGAAGTTCGTTTTGAGCCATGAATTCATCCGGAATGAATGCCTGGACGCCGCTGCCCTCAAGCCGGGCCTTCAACAGCTGTGCCTCATCGAGAGAATTGCAGACGGCGATGGTTACCATGGCGGAATGACAAACAATTGGACCGGTCGCCGGGAATTACAAGTCAACCGCGGCCGCCATCATCGAAACCGAACAGCTTCGAAATATCCCGGCGCTGTTTTTTAGTCGGACGGCCCATCCCCCGCTCGCGGGCTAGCCGGTGCTCGAAGCCGGCCTGCTTCGCCCTCTCGTATTCGGCCGGAGGGGTGAGGTCCGTCATGAACTCCGGCAGCTGCTTTGCGCTTACGCGCGAGCGCGGCAGCGCGACGAGCTTGATCGTGCGCGTCATTGCGCCGATGCGCACGCTAAGGACCTCGCCGACATGGACATCGCGACCCGGCTTGGCTTCAAGTTCGCCGATGCGCACGTGACCCGAGCGGCAGGCGGCCGTGGCGAGGGGGCGCGTCTTGAAAACCCGCAGGCTCCAGAGCAATTTGTCGAGACGCGGATCGTTCATGGCGGTCGATTGAGGCTGGAAGGAAATCCAATTGAACGCAATTCTTGGGGCGATGCCCCAGATCCCGCCGCTAGCGCCACTCCCCGGCCGACCCGGAGCGGAGGCTGTCCTGGATCGGTTCACGGCCGTTGCTGCGGACCGGGGGCTCCTGCTGTACCCCGAGCAGGAGGAGGCGATCCTGGAACTCTTCTCCGGCAACAACGTGATACTCAATACCCCGACCGGCTCCGGAAAATCGCTGGTCGCCGCCGCCTTCCACTTCAAGGCTCTCTGCTCAGGGGAACGCTCGGTCTACACCTGCCCGATCAAGGCCCTCGTGAACGAAAAGTTCCTGGCTCTCTGCAGGGACTTCGGTCCTGAAAACGTCGGAATGATGACCGGGGATGCAAGCGTCAACCCCCAGGCTCCAGTCCTGTGCTGCACTGCGGAGATCCTCGCCAACATTGCGCTGGCCCGGGGCGGACAGTGCGACTTCCGGTCGGTGATCATGGACGAATTCCACTACTATTCCGATTCGGACCGCGGCTATGCCTGGCAGGTGCCGCTTCTCACACTGCCCCAGGCCCGTTTTCTCCTGATGTCGGCCACGCTGGGAGCAACCGCCTTCTTCGAGAAGGAGCTGCACCGGCTGACAGGCGTTGCGTGCGTGACGGTGCGGAGCGACCGCCGCCCCGTTCCCCTCGAATTTGAATACTCGGAAACGCCGCTCCAGGATCGCGTGGCCTCCCTGCTCGCGGACAACCGGGCTCCCGTCTATCTTGTCCACTTCACCCAGCGATCGGCGGCCGAGGCGGCGCAGAGCCTGATGAGCCTCGATGTCTGCAGCAGGGAGGAGAAGGCCGCCCTCCAGGCGGAGCTCGAACGCTTCCGGTTCAGCAGCCCCTACGGCAAGGAAATGAAGCGTTGGCTGAGGCAGGGAATCGGAGTCCATCACGCCGGTCTGCTCCCAAAGTACCGGGTTCTCGTGGAGAGCCTCACCCAGCGGGGCCTGCTCAAGCTGATCTGCGGCACGGACACCCTTGGGGTGGGCATCAACGTGCCCATCCGAACGGTTGTCTTCACCCAGCTTTGGAAATACGATGGGAAGAAATCGGCGGTCTTGAGCGTGCGGGACTTCCGGCAGGTGGCCGGCCGGGCCGGGCGCAAAGGCTATGACGACAAGGGTTACGTCATTGTCCAGGCTCCTGAGCACGTCATCGCCAACAAGCGGGCGGAAGAGAAGGCGAGCCGGGAAGGGAAGCAAAAGAGACTCGTGAAGCAGCGGCCTCCGGAGGGAAACGTAAGCTGGGATATCCGGACCTTCGAGAGGCTGCGGACGGCCCCGCCCGAAGAACTCCAATCGCATTTCACGATTTCCCACGGGATCCTGCTGCAAATCCTCAGCCGGGACGCCGACGGGTGCCGCGCCGCGCGCCGCCTGATCGATGACTGCCACGAAACCCCGCCGCGCAAAAAGGCACTCAAGCATCGCGCCTGGGAGCTCTTCCGCGCGCTCATCGAGAGGGAAATCGTCGAGTGGATTCCGCGGGAGCCGTCCGGGCGAAAGCTCAGGGTCAACATGGAACTCCAGGCCGACTTTTCGCTTCACCAGGCCCTCTCCCTCTATCTTATCGACACGCTTCCCCTCCTGGACCGGGCCGGTCCCGATTATCCGTTCGACGTGCTCACCCTCTGCGAGGCGATTGTCGAGGATCCGGAGCCGATTCTCCGCCGCCAGGTGGACAGGCTCAAGGGGGAGAAGATCGAGGAGATGAAGGCCGCCGGGATTCCCTATGAGGAGCGCATGGAAAAGCTGGAGGAACTCGAGCACCCCAAGCCTTTGCGGGATTTCATCTACGAGACCTTCAATGCATTTGTCGCGGCCCACCCATGGGCCGAGCAGGAGACGGTGCGGCCGAAGTCCGTCGCGCGGGAGATGTACGAGCGCTATCTCTCGTTCGCCGAATACATCCGGGCCTACGACCTGCAGCGCACCGAGGGCCTGCTCCTCCGCCATCTGTCGCAAGTCTGGAAGGTGCTCGCCCAGACCGTCCCGGAGAGCGCCAAGACCCCCGAGGTCGCCGAGATGGAGGATTATTTCCGGGAACTCATCCGCGGCGTTGACTCAAGTCTGCTGGAAGAATGGGAACGCCTGCGCAATCCCGCGTTTGTCGCCGGCGAGGAGGCGGACAAGCCGGAGCGGCCGGCCACCTTCGACATCACCCGGGACACGGCCGCATTCCGGCGGCTTGTGCGAACCGCGATCTTCGGATTTCTCCAGGACATTGCGGCGCACGACTGGGAGAGCGCCGATTCCCGGCTGCGGACCGGCGAGTCCAGGGTGCTCGGCGAGGGCGAGGTCGAATCGGAGGGGGCCCGGAGGCTGTCAGGGGCATTCCCCGCCTATTTTGACGCGCGCGGGCGTTTCCGATTGGATCCCGAGGGACGCTCATCCACGCGCACCTTCTGGGACGAGGACCGGCCAAACGCCGAGTGGCGCGTGTCCCAGGTGCTTGTCGATGCCGAAGGGCATAACGATTGGGAGGCGCGTTTTGTGGTCCTCCTTCCCGAATCGAGAGCCGCCAACCGGCCCGTCCTTCGCTTCGAGTCCGTCGCCCCCATTGGAAGCCTCTCCAAAGACTGACGGCTTTCCTTCCGGACGAATGCCGCTATCAGTGACTGCGTGATGCTGCGTTGCATCGTTTTATCGCTGCTCTTCGCCACCCTGACTCCGGTTCGCGGCGAGGACGGCGGGACGGTCGCAACCCCGGCTGGGGGGAGCGTGCAGGAGGCATCCGCGGCCGACCAGCCCATCGGTTCAACGCTGGAACTGCAGGTCGAGCTGCACCGGCGCGGCTTTTCCTGCGGATCGATCGACGGCGTCGCGGGCGCGCAAACGTCGGCGGCATTGCGGGCGTTCCAGCGGGCGGTTGGCATCGCGGACACGGGAATCCTCGATTCTGCGACGCGAGAGAACCTTCGCCTCACGGCGCCCGTCCTCGGCGAATACTCCTTCACGGCCACCGAACTGGCGGGACTGCGTCCCGTGCCGGACACGTGGCTCGAAAAATCGCAGCTGCCCGCCCTGGGTTACGCGTCGGCTCTCGAACTCGTCGCCGAGCGGTTCCATGCCCATCCCAGCCTTGTCCGGCGCCTGAACCCCGGGGTCGATTGGCCGGCCTTGCTGCCCGGCGGGAAGATCGTCGTTCCCGCCGCGGATCATGTGACCGTAAGCGGCAAGGCCGCGCAAATCGTGATCGCCCTGGACGCGCGCGAACTCGAGGTGATCGATGCCGTGAGCCGCGTGATCGCGCATTTTCCCGTGAGCATTGCGCGCATGGCTGAAAAGCGGCCGATCGGCGACTTGCATGTCACGGTCGTCATTCCCAACCCGGATTACACGTTTGATCCGGATGTGTTCCCCGAATCCGCCGAAGGAAAGGCACTCGGCCGGAAGCTCGTCATTCCGCCGGGTCCCAACAACCCGGTTGGATTGGTCTGGATCGGGCTCGATCGCCCCGGCTATGGAATCCACGGGACGCCGGAACCGGAAAAGATCGGCCGCACCGAATCGCACGGCTGCTTCCGATTGGCCAACTGGGACGCGCTCACGCTGGCCGGGCTGGTGCAGGTGGGGATGCCCGTGATCGTGGAGCAGTAGGCCCCGCTTCGAGGACATCCGGCCGGTCAGGCCGTCTAAAAATCCGTCTGGGGATGCTTCGCCCGAAAAGCCTGAAGCTTGTCGCAGAGATCCTGGGTCGCCTGCGGATCCGAGATGACCTGGCCTCCCTTCATGAGCTCAAACGAGTCGAATGACAGATTCCTGGATTCAATGACAAGCAAGGCGGAGGGCCCGAATCGCGCAACGCGGATGCCGGCAGCCTTCAGAAAATCGATGACGCGATACATGTCGAAATGGCGCTCCTCGCCATTCCATGACATGAAGTAGAGCTTGTCGCCGGCCAGGGCGAGGACGCCCGTCACGTGACCCAGGGGCGACGCGTCGGTCGATCCGAAGCCGCTCGCATTGGGATACCAAATTGCCCTCGCGATCGCCGACAAAGCCGGCGCATCGGTGGGCAGGCATTCGACGACCTCGCTTGTGGTGTCGGCATTCTTCGACAGGTCGGAAGACGCGCATCCGGCCCAGAAAAGCCCGGCCATGGCCCCGCCGAAAAAACCGAACCTGCAAAGAGTGGATCCGGCGCTTTCCATGGGATTGGGCGTGATTCAGGTTCGTGCGCAGCGCGGTGGCCAGCCAAAAGCCCTCTTTCCAGGATTGGCTCGCCCTCCGGGAAGATGTGAGCGATGGTTTCGGCAACAACCTTCAAATTCGCCATGACTCATCCGACACGTCACGCCCCATTGTGCCTGGCCTTCCTCGCTTTCCTCGCCCTCGGCGGCACGATGCTGCGGGCGGTTTCGCCCGCAAAATCGATCGATCTGTTGAACAGCAAGGACCTCTCCGGGTGGACCCTCGTCACCAGTCCGGCGGCGGACATCGCCGCCGTCTGCCAGGTGACCGCGGAGGGCACTGTCGCCGTCGCGGGGAAGCCGATCGGCTATCTCCTGGTGAACGAAACGTACACCAACTACCGGCTTCACGCCGAATGGCGCTGGCCCGCGGACGCAGCCAAGTCGAGCAACAGCGGCTTTCTCGTATACATCGCCTCGGGTCCCATCGACCGGAACACCTGGCCGTTGTGCTTCCAGGTCCAGACCAAACCCAGTCGCGCCGGAGACATCCTGCCGATGGCCGGGGCAACCTTCGCGGAGCCGCTTTCGACGCCGCCCGGGGCGAAGACGCCCCAGATCGACCGCCGTCAGCCCTCGAGCGAGAAGCCTTTCGGCCAGTGGAACGAATGCGACATCATCTGCCGCGATGGATCGATCGAGTGCACGGTCAATAGTGTTTTGCAAAACCGCGTCACCGGCTGCCATCCGGCCGCGGGACAGATCGGCATCCAGCTCGAAGGCACGCCGTACGAACTGCGCAACATCCGCGTCACGCCGCTCCATTGATTTGTTCGTCCGCTTCTATCTGCCCCACTGGACGGCGCCCTGCATGGTGACGCCCATTTGGTCGATCACCTCCTGGATGCTTTCCTTTCCGGTAAGTTGATACAATTTCTGCTTCGCTGTTATGGGGCCGATCCGGTTGCTGCCGAAGTCCTCCATGACTTCCTGGACCTGCTTCCAATAGGCGCGGGTCTGGCGCAGCGTCTCCTCATCTGCGAGACTCGCCGTCTTCGCGACCGCAAGCACGGGGTCGAGCTTGGTCTTCATGTCCTTGGCGGTGCCCCGGCAAATCTCCTGCATCTTGGAGAATTCTCCCATGGTTTTGTTGTTCTGGAATTCCCAGGCCTTGACGCGCGTCACATCCGCCGCCTGCTGGGCCAGCTTCGACTTTAGTTTCGTAACATTGGCCGGATTGCGCAGGTCGCACAGCCAGCCTTCGAACTGGCCCGGGTTATTGCCGATGTCCTTGTAGCTTTCGACGTGGACCGAGCTTGTGACGTTTTCCCAGGCCTCTTCGGCGCTGTGACCCGTCGATTGTTGGAAGGCCCTGTTGTAGGCCTCCTTTGCCTGTTGCTGCCATTCGGACACGTTCGACTGTTTCCCATTGCGGGTGATCGGATTGCCCTCCTTGAGCGCGAGATCGTAGTCCATGCCCGCGGAGCCCGTGCTGGTCGCGTTGCGCACCGGCGCGACCTCCTGGTGGTTGAATCCCATCTCGTTCTCCATGATTTCATGGAAGCGCGCCTCCACGTCGGCGTGGATCGCCCGGTGGTAGCTTTCGTAAGCGCGGATGCTGGCCGGGTTGCTCTGGCCCGACTTTAGGAGGAACATCTTTGCGTGCTGGTCGGCATTGATCTCGTTGGCATGGGCCATGACCGCATCCTGCAATTCCTTGATGCGCTCCGCCGGAGCGCCGCTCTGGCCGGCGGCCTGCAACTGCGTCTGCGCATCCTCAAACGCCTTCACTTTCGCCTTTCCCGCGGCCTGCGCCTGCCGGAATTCCGCCGAGTTTATGAAATCACCCACGGTCGGCGGCCGCTCCCGCAGCGGCGGCCTTGTAAAAGCCGGCCCCGTGCCCCACTTCGCGATCACGGCTTCCGAGACCTTTCCGGTCAGCCATCCGACGGCGAGCCCCGATCCCCCGCCGATCATGGCGCCGCTCCACCCTCCGCCATCCTGGTAGCCATCGTACATGGAGGTCGCCACCTGACCGACCGTGCATGACCAGGCAAGGGTCTGCTTGAGCGCCTCTCCCGGACTGCCGGAGGCGATATAGCCGGTCGCCCCTGCATAGGTCATCGTGCCCACCGTGCCGACCCAGGAAGGGGCCGTGTAGACGGCCCCGAGCTGGCTCATGCCACCCGACAGCAGCATCGTGCTCGCCGTGAGAATGCTGTTGCAGATGAATATGTTCTCTTCCGCGTCAATGGCCGCTTCCTGGCTCCTGGCCTGCTGACCCTGCCAGTAGCCGATGACCCGGTTGTTCAGCGCATTTGCCATCTTCCGGATCGCAGCGATATCTCCGCGCGCGATGGCTCCGCTCGCCACCAAATCACGCTGGATTTGGTCCCGCATCCCGTCCGGGTCGTCCCCGATCTCCACAAACTTGAACAGCGCAGCCGCCTCGCGCTGCGATTCCTGCGTCTTTAGCTGCTGCTCCCGGATATTTGCAACGAAGGACTGGTGCGCATAGTCATCGAAGGGGCTGCGCGTATGGACGTCCTGTCCGCTTTTCAGCGAGGCTATCAGGTCCAATTCCGCAAGCCTGTCGGTCTGCGCCTGAATGATCTGGTAATCGATCGACTGCTGCGTGGTGAGGTCCCGGGCCGAATTCCGCTGTGACTGCAGCCGCGAAATGCTCTCGTCGATGAAATTCACGTCGTTCTGCAGCTCCGATATGCGCTGCTGGTTGGCGGAATCGGCGGCGCTCTGCTCGTTGACCGCCACCTCGGCGGGCTGTGTTCCCGCCGGCTGAAACACGTAGGTGTAGTCCTCCGTCATGAACAACGGGGAATTGTTCGTCAGGGAAACCCCTTGAAGCTGAAACCGAACCTTCCACGTTTGCCCGAGACTCCCGGCCGGCACGAAATGTTTCGTTTCGGTCTCCGCCCTCGCCGTCCGCGTGCCGATCTTGTTAATGTCCATGTTGTCTCCTGTCCGAATGCCGAGGAGGCTTATGACATCCTCGTTGCCCATCCGGTCGCCATAGTTCCGCGGAGGCCCGGCCTGCAGCGGTGTCAGGGTCGACAGGCTCGTCCAGAAGTAAGTGGCGTAACCGGTGGCCGAGCTGGCATAGTCGGAGCAGTAATCCAGCGCGGCGGCGCTGCTGGCATTTTCCGTTATCGAGTAGCCACTGCTCAACCTGAGAGGATCTCCCGCATTCAGTGTCTTTGGCAATGGGTCGTAGGATGCGCTGACGTCCGCTTCCATTTCGTAGTTCAAGCTGAGGTCTCCGTTGTTATCGTATTCCACGTATTTGACCTTCAGCTGGCTCTGAACCGAATTCGGGGAAAAGGCGTCGACGATCGATCTGTCAAATCGTCTGTAGTCTTTGAAGTCGCCGTGTTGGTCGAACTTGCTGGTCGACTTGAGCTGGCTTGGGGCCGGAAGCTGCCGGTCCGCCTTTTGCAGCACCCAGACTCCCGGGCCTGCCGCAGCGGCCTGGGTTGAAATCTTCGCCGCCACGGTTGCCGTGGCGATCACGGCGCGGGTCGCACCGTCGAGCAATTGGGCGGTGACTGAAAAACTGCCCTCCTTTGCATACGCATGCTGCATCGGTTGAACAGGAGAGTCGGCTCCCTTGCCGTCTCCGAAATCCCATTTGATGACTGCACCGGCGGGCAGATTGGTGGCTTGCGGCGTGAAGCTGCAGGATGTCCCCGGCGCGTTGGATTGGGAGGCCGGACCGAGCGTGAAGGTCGGCAGCACCTTCTTCACCAGGGCAACGGCGTCGTCGTGATGCTTGCGCGTCCGGGCCTTGGCTTGCGTCGCATCGGGCGGATCTCCGAGGGCCTGCACCTGCCGCATGATTTCGGCCATGCGTCCGTTGACGCCCTGCAGGAGCTGTTCCTGCACCCGGGCCTCGCCGAGGGACTCGCGGACCGCCGCTTCATTATTGTAGCCCGCAAGCATCACCGCCTCCCTCCATGCGGCGGCCATTTCCGTAGTGATTCCGGGGATTGACGCGCGCAAATGAAGGTATTCCTGAAGGAGCGGATTCAGCTTCTTGAAGTACTCGGCGGTCTCCAGCGCCGGAAAATTGAAGAAAGGCGCCCACTTCGCCTCGAATTTCTTTTGGTCGTCGGCGGACAGGGGGCCCTGGATGGCGCTCATCGCCTCCTTGGCCGCCGCAACCTCGCCTGCAAATTGCGTCCCGGAGACAAGGTTGATATCGAGGTTCGCCGGCATGGGCAGCGCCGGGGAGCCCTCCGGCGGGGGCTGCGCCAGGGCAACCACCTCGCCTGTCGTGACAGAACTTGCCGTCGATTTGCCGGGTTGCACGGAGGGCACCGTTACGACAGTGGTCGCGGCGGATCCTTTCGAGGGGCCGGAAGCGGCTGGTGCCTGCGGCGGCTGGGTTTGCACGGCAGTCGCCGTCGCCGCGCCAGGCGAGCGCACGCTGGCGGCCGCAGCGGCGACTGAGGCCTGCAGGGCCGTCACGCGATTCTTGGCCGCGACCATCGCCGGCTTGATAGCGAGGGCCTTTTGATAATCCGCAACGGCACCGGCCCGGTCGCCCAACTCTTCGAGCGCCTGGCCGCGGTTGTAATACGCATTCGCATTCTTGGGATCGTTCTCTACGACCACATTCAAATCCTCCCGTGCGCCCATGGCATTTCCCATGGCCAGTTCGAGAGCCGCCCGTTCGACCCGCGCGCGCTCGTTCTTCGGCGCGATCTGAAGCGCCTGATTGTAGTCCCGCATCGCCGCCGGGGCATTGCCGGCGCTCCGGTACAGGATGCCCCGGTTGGTACGCACCGGCACGTAGGTCGGATCCAATTGGATGCATTGGGCGTAGTCCGCCAAAGCCCCCTTTTGGTCGCCTGAGTTCATCTTCGCGAAACCGCGCTCGTTGAATGCAATCGCGTTGGTCGGGTTTGCCGCGACCACCTGGTCAAAGTCCTGTATGGCTCCTGCGTAATCCTTGAGGTTTATCCGTGCCATCCCCTGACCATAGTAGGCCTGGCTGTCGCCGGGCGCGCGTGCGATGGCCTTCGTGAACGCATCCAACGCCCCGCGATAATCGCCAGCGGCTTCAAGGGCCTGGCCTCGCGTGGTGTCGTTGTTCGCAGGCTGCGCACGGGCTGGCGGCAGGGGCGCAACCATCATCGCGATTGATTGCAATGCAAAGGCCCAATATCGGGTCTGCTTGCGCATGATGAAATGGCCGGCGCGACGTGTCGGTGTGGGCAAGACCATTACCAAATTCAATGGGTTCATGGTAGCCTTTCAGGGGCAGCAGCTTGGGGATCTCGATTCTGAATCGATATCCGGCGGCAATCGAGACAATAGTGAGCGCGAACCGATTGTATAATTGCGCCGCTTGGCCGGCACCCCTTCATATAAAATGGCGCAAGGAGTTCGTGCGGGCCTTGCGCCCCGCAGACGATCCCCGATCAGGCCGTGATCCGGGTGCCTGAACGACCTTCGGAACTCGCCGCCAGGGCCTCGGGACACGTGATGAGCGCCTCGCGTCCGCCATCCTCGATGAATTGGATGCACGCCTGCACCTTGGGAAGCATCGATCCCGCCTGAAAGTGGCCTTCGGCGACATATCGCCTCGCTTCCTCCACGGTCATTGCGTCGATCGCCCTCTGGCCGGGCTTCCCGAAATTCAGGCAAACCCGCTCGACCGAGGTCGAAATGATGAGCTGGTCGGCCCCGATTCCATGCGCCAGGACCGCAGCCGCGAGGTCCTTGTCGATCACGGCGGCGACTCCGTGCAGGCCGTCCCTGCCCTCCACAACCGGAATTCCGCCGCCACCTGCGGCGATCACGACGTATCCGTCCCGGACCAGATGACGGATGAACTCGGATTCGACGATCCGCACGGGCCTGGGCGAAGCGACCACGCGCCGCCAGCCCCGCCCGGAGTCCTCCACCATCGCCCAGCGTTCGACGCGCATCCTCTCCTCAGCCTGTTCGCGCGTGTAGAATTCCCCGATCGGCTTGCTGGGATGGGCGAAGGCCGGGTCATCCCCGTTCACGAGCGTCTGTGTCACGACGGTGGCCACGGACTGCTTCATATGACGACGCCGAAACTCATTTCCGAGCGCCTGCTGGATCTGGTAGCCCAGGGCTCCCTGCGTGTCGGCGACGATCGAATCGAGCGGCACTTCGTGCAGAATGCCGCGCGAATGCTCGCTCCGAAGCAGGATGAACCCGACCTGGGGCCCGTTTCCGTGCGTTATGACAATCCGGTGGCCGCGTTCGATCAGGTCCGCCATGTGGCCGGCCGTCCGGACGACCGCGGCATACTGGTCCGGCACGCTCATGTGCCGTGAATCGGTGATGAGCGAATTCCCTCCGATTGCGATGACGATGGTTTTCAAGGCTGCGCACCGGTAGACTTCCACGATTCGAATGCGCACGGCAACACCCAACCATGCGCAAATCCTGGCGGTGTCCTGATTCGGAAAAAAGAAGCGTCCGGACCACCCCCATCCACATCATGACATTTTCTAAACGATGCCAGGCCATTAATATGTGCGCATCCTTGAGCAAGAAATGCGCAGAGTGGGTGGCCCCAATAAACTACCCTGTATCCAGTTCTCGCAAACCCAGGATGGGGTCCATGAAAAGGCACGATCAACCGCTTACCGACGCCCGGTTAAAGGCAGAACTTGAGCGATGCGAGTACTGCGAGGAGAAGCCCTGCCGGGAGGCATGCCCGGTCCGCTGCTCCCCGGCCGATTTCATCATGGCCGCGCGCGTGGGCGAAGCGTCCGATTACCGCCGGGCTGCGGAACTCATCCTGGAAGCCAATCCGCTCGGCGGCGTGTGCGGGGCGGTCTGCCCGGACAGCTTTTGCATGAAGGCCTGCTCGCGCAGGACCTTCGACCGCCCGATCGAGATTCCGGCGGTGCAGGCTGCGATCATCCAGAAGGCTCGCGCCGCCGGCCTGAAACCGCTTTTCCCCTCCCCCTCAAACGGGAAGAAAGTGGCCGTCATCGGGGCGGGGCCGGCCGGACTCGCCGCAGCTTCGGTCCTGGCCCGGCGGGGTTATCGCGTGACCGTCTTCGAAAGCCACAGGCGCCCGGGTGGAATGCTGAACCTCATACCGGGGTTTCGGCTCAGCCGCGCAGTCATCCGCTCGGACATCGATTTCATCCGAAAGAGCGGGTCCGTGAAGTTTCGGACGGCTTGCCGCATCGACGACCCCGCGCGATTGCTGAAGCGCGGCGGCCAGGGAAAACCCCCGGACGCCCGCTCGCGGCGCACCGGAACCTATGACGCCGTGGTGGTGGGCGCGGGCCTGGATGAACCCGCGCGAATCGGCATCCCGGGCGAAGCGTACGCCGTCACTTGGCAGCGTTTCCTATCCAGCCCCGCAAGAATCCCCGTGCGAGACAGAAGGATCGCTGTCCTCGGCGGGGGCGCCGTCGCTGTGGACTGTGCCGTGTCGGCAAAGCGGCGCGGAGCGCTTTCGGTCGAAATCGTTTATCGCCGCCGCCAGGAAGACATGCCGCTGACAGGCTACGAACGGGGCCTGCTGCAGGAGCATGGGATCGAAATCACTTCCTGCGCAAAGCCCCTCGCCATCGTCAAGCGGGCCGGAAAGGTCAGGGGGCTGCGCCTGGCCCGGATGCAGTTGCCCAAGGGGAAGCCTCCTTGGCGCGAGAACTTCGTTGAAAGCGGGGAGGAAGGCCCTGTTTTTCGCCGGTTCGACATTGTGATCTCCGCGATCGGCGGCCGTTCGAGCCTTGAGGCGGAGGAGGGCCGGCCCGGTGTGTTCTACGCCGGCGACATGGTCCCGGAGACGGGTCCCCGCACGGATCTCGGCCTGTCGAAGGGCACCGTCGTTGGAGCCGTGGCGAGCGGAAAGAATGCGGCGCTTGAGGCGGACCGATACTTGACCGCTGGAACTCGCGCCGAAGGCGGGAGCGCACCGGCGGTCCTCGACGGAGCCGGCCATCTCCCGGTCCCGATCGAAGCCGAGTTTTTCGGCCGAAGGATCCTTTCTCCATTCCTGCTCTCGGCGGCTCCGCACACCGATGGGTATGCCCAGATGCGCGAAGCCTACGAGCACGGCTGGCCGGGCGGCGTCATGAAGACGGCCTTCGAAAGCCAGCCCATCCATATTCCCGGAGAGTACATGTTTGTGCTGGGAAGCTCGACGTATGGCAATTGCGACAACGTCTCCGGCCATCCGCTGGATCGCGTCTGCGGAGAAGTCGAACGCCTCGTCCGGCAATTTCCCGAACGGCTGACCCTGGCCTCGACGGGGGGGCCGGTCACCGGCCGGGACGATCAGGACCGGGCCGCGTGGCAATCGAACACGCGAAAGCTCGAGGGGGCGGGTGCCATGGGAATCGAGTACAGCCTGTCCTGTCCGCAGGGAGGCGACGGAACGGCGGGCGACGTCGTTTCGCAAAACGCCGAACTCACCGCCCGGGTGATCGGCTGGGTTATGGAGTCGGGCGATGGAAGAATCCCCAAGCTTTTCAAGCTGACGGGGGCCGTCACCGCGATCCGGCCGATCCTCAGCAAGGTGGGCGAGGTCCTTGGCAGATACCCCGGCAAGAAGGCCGGCGTGACCCTGGCGAACAGCTTCCCTTCGCTTGCATTCCGTCCGGCCGGGAATCGGCGCCGGGAAGAGGGCGTCGTCATCGGCCTTTCCGGCGAGGGCATTCTTCCCATCAGCAACCTGACCCTTGCGCGAGCGGCGGGGATGGGGATCGCGATTTCGGGAAACGGCGGCGCCATGGACTACAGGGCCGCAGCCCGCTTCCTTTCGCTCGGGGCGGGCACCGTCCAATTCTGCACGATCGTCATGAAATACGGCCTGGGCATCGTGGACGAACTCCATTCGGGCCTGAGCCATCTGATGGCCGATCGCGGGTTCCGCTCCGTGTCCGAGCTTGTCGGCTCCGCCCTTCCCGACCCCATAACCGGCTTTGATTCCCTCTCGAGCGTCAAAAAGCTCCCCGAGGTCGCCGCCGAACTCTGTCAAAGCTGTGGAAACTGCTCCCGCTGTCCGTACCAGGCGATCACCCTCGGCCGGACGGGAGTTCCCTCGTTCAACGCCTCCCTGTGCATTGGCTGCTCGCTCTGCGCTCAAAAATGCTTCGCCGGGGCGATCTTCATGCGCGAGCGATCCCCCTCCGAAGCCGCGATGCTCCGGGATGCCTGAAACCGGAGCCATGATGACCTCCCTCCTCATCGAGAACGGCGCGCTCATCGCCTGGGATGCCGACGCGGCGTCCCTGCGCGGACGCTCCGTCCTGATCGACGGGGACCGGATCTCGCGGGTGGGCCCGGCGCGCGCGTTCCGCGGTTTCAAGGGCCGGCGCATCGACGCATCGCGCAAGGTGGTCATGCCCGGTCTCATCAACGCCCACACCCACTGCTACAGCGCCTTCGCCCGCGGCATGACCCGCGCGAAAGCCTCCGTTTCCTTCGACGAGGTGCTGAAGAACCTCTGGTGGCGGCTCGACTCCGCCCTCACGAAGGAGGACTGCCACATCAGCGCCCTGCTGGCCATGATCGACTCGATCAGGCACGGAACGACAACGATCATCGATCATCATGCGAGCCCAAATGCCGTGGCGGGCTCGCTGGACGCGATAGCGCGCGCCGCACGTCAGACGGGGGTGCGCGCCTGCCTTTGCTATGAGATCTCGGACCGCGACGGCCCGCGGATTGCGGAGGCCGGATTGCTTGAAAACGTCGGTTTCATCGGGCAATGCGCCCGGCGCAACGAACCCGGGCTGCAGGCGCTCCTGGGCCTGCACGCTTCCTTTACGATCTCCGACCGCACGCTCGCCGCGGCCGCGCTCGCGGGCAGCGAACTCGGTTCGGGTTTTCATATTCACGTCGCCGAGGCGCAGACCGACCAGGACCATTGCAGGCGCAGGCACAATCTCCGGGTCGTGGAACGACTGAAGAAGTTCGGCATTCTCGGCCGGCAGAGCCTCGCGGCGCACTGCGTGCACGTTAACCGCCGGGAGATGGACATTCTCGCGGAAACGGCGACCGCGGTAGTCCACAATCCCCAATCCAACCTGAACAACGCGGTGGGCATCGCCGACGTGATCGGAATGACCGGGCGCGGGGTCCTCGTGGGCCTCGGCACGGACGCGATGACGACGAACATGCTCGAGGAACTGAGGGTCGCCCTTTGGGCCCAGCATATGCGGGCAAACAATCCGTCCGCCGGCTTTTCCGAACTGGGCGGGGCCCTTTTTTCAAACAATCCGCGCATCGCGTCCCGGATCTTCGGCCTCCCCCTGGGAACCCTTTGCGAGGGGGCGATGGCCGACATCGCCATCTTCGACTACGACCCTCCAACGCCCCTGGAGGGGGAAAACGCGCTCGGCCATCTCATCTACGGCCTGTCCCAGTCTCCGGTGGACACGACGATCGTCGGCGGCCGTGTGCTGATGGAGGGCGGGCGGCTGGCTCTCGACATCGATGAGCAACGGGTGAACGCCCGAGCGCGCGAACGGGCCGAGGACTTATGGAAGCGAATGTGAAATCCAAGAGATGACTGATTTCCATTACTTCTGCAGCACCTGCGGCCGCCGGTATCGGCGGGACGAAGTCCGCTATCTCTGCCCGGTTTGCTCCGCCGAATACGCGCCCGGCATTCCCCTGCCCGGGGTTCTGACGGTTGAATTCGACTACGCAGCGATCCGCAAGTCGTTCCGGATGAGTCAGCCCGACTGGGGGCTCTTTTCGGCGGTCGAGGAGAATTATTATCCAAAGTATCCCGTCGGCAAGACGCCTTTCTTCCGGCCGCCGGGGCTTGCCGAGACGACGGGATTCGAGGACCTCTGGATCAAGAACGACGGGCAGAATCCAAGCGGTTCGCTGAAGGACCGCGCCTCGTTTCTCGTCGTGGCGGAAGCCAACCGCCTGGGAGAGCCGGCGATCGTAACCGCTTCCACGGGCAATGCGGCAAGCGCCCTGGCCGCGGTGTGCGCCGCGGCGGGCCGGCGGGCCATCATCTTCGTGCCGGCCGCAGCGCCGCGCGCCAAGCTCGTCCAGATGCTGCGGCACGGCGCGCAGGTGATCCCGGTCAAGGGCACCTACGACGACGCGTTCCGGCTCTCGCTCGAATACACGGCAAAATTTGGCGGGTTGAACCGGAACACGGCCTACCATCCGCTCACCATCGAGGGGAAGAAGACGGTGGGCCTGGAAATCTGCCAGCAGAATGGGTGGAAGGCCCCGGATGCCGTGATCGTCCCCGTGGGGGACGGAGTCATCATCGCCGGCGTGTCGAAAGCTTTCGGCGATCTCCAGGCCGCCGGGGTGATTTCCAGCATCCCGCGCCTTATCGCGGTCCAAGCGGAGCGCTCCAACGCAATCCACCGCTACGTGACGACGGGCCGGTACGCGAACGCCAGGAATCCCGTCACGATCGCCGATTCGATATCGGTGTCCGTCCCTTCCAACGCGAGGCTGGCCCGGATCGCGATTCTCGACAGCGGAGGCTGCTCGCTCACCGTCACGGACGACGAGATCCTCGAGGGCCAGCGGCTCCTCGCCGAAAAGGCCGGAATATTCGCCGAGCCTGCGGCTTCCGCCACAGCCGCGGCCCTTTCCAAGCTGCGGGACGCCGGAATCCTCGGCCGCCGCGACCAGGTCGTCCTTCTCGTCACGGGACACGGGTTGAAGGACGTCGACGCCGCGATGAAATGCATCCGGGTTCCGCCGGCCATCGATCCGACGTCGGAGGCCCTTGATGCCGTTGCCAAGAGCAGCGCTCCGAAGGGAGGGGCGGTATGACAAGAGTCGAGAACCCGAACTGGCGCAACGACGCCGTCGCCAAGGTCACCGGCCGCTCGAAGTTCGCGGGCGACCTGAAGTTTGCAGATCTCCTGCACGCCGTTCCGGCCTATTCGGACTTCGTGCATGCGAGGATCCTTCGCATCGACACGAGCGAATCGGAAAAGGTGCCGGGTGTCGTGAAGGTCCTGACGGCGCGCGACATTCCCGGATCAAACCGGATGGGGCAGATCCGCAAGGACTTCCGGATATTCGCCGACGACAAGATCCGCTACCACGGCGACGTGGTCGCGCTCGTGGTCGCGGAATCGGCCGACAGCGCCGAGCGGGCCGCCCAACTTGTCCGGGTCGAAGCCTCGCCCCTCCCTGCCCTGCTGGATCCGGAGGAAGCCCTCAAGGACGCGGTACTGGTTCACGAGGAAAATGGCACGAACGTCATCGCCACCCACCGCGTGCGCCGCGGGGACATCGGGAAGGGATTCGGTTTGGCCGACTTTGTGGTGGAGGAGGAATTCAGGACCCAATTCGTCGAGCACGCCTACCTCGAGCCCGAAGTCGCCATTTGCGCGGCCCGGTCCGACGGCGTCATGGAGGTTCGGGGCAGCATGCAGCACCCCTACAGCACGCGGCGCTTCGTGGCGGACTGCCTGGGGACCCCGGTTGAAAAAGTGGAGATCATCGGGACGCCCCTCGGCGGCGGATTCGGAGGCAAGGATGATACTGCGGCGATCGTCTGTGCGCGCGCCGCCCTTGCGGCGCGGCTGCTCGGGCGCCCGGTCAGGACGGTCTACAAGCGGGAATGGTCCATCCGGGAGAGCTACAAGCGCCATCCGTACCGGATCCGCTACAAGATGGGCGTCGACAAGGCCGGCCGGATCACCGCGGTCCAGTGCCGAATCCTTGCCGATGCCGGAGCCTACTGCTCGGTGACGCCCTGGGTCACCTGGCGCTCCACGGTCCAATGCTGCGGGCCTTATGAAGTGGAGAACGTCCAGTGCAATGTCTTCGGCGTCTACACAAACAACGTCGTCACCGGCGCGATGCGCGGCTTCGGCTCGCCGCAGGTCAATTTTGCGATCGAACAGCTGGTTGAAATGGCGGCTGAACGCGCCGGGCTTTCGCCGGTCGAATTCCGCCGCCGAAACTGCGTGCGCCAGGCGAGCGTGACGATCACCGGGCAGAAGCTCGACAACCACAAGGTCGCCATGGGCGAGGTGCTCGATGCCGTGCTCCGCGAGTCCGACTTTGAAAGGAAGCTGGCCCGGTCGTCCCGCGGCGTTTCCGAATCCGACGAACTGTACGGAATCGGGCTTGCCATGAGCTACCGCGGCGTGGGGCTGGGGGCCGAGGGCACCGACCTCTGCGCAGCCGCGGTCGACGTGCAGCCCGACGGGTCGATCCTTCTCGATGTCGGAGTCCACGAGAACGGGCAGGGCCTCGAATCGGCGATGTCCATCCTGTGCGCAAAGGAACTCGGGGTGGACCTGCGCCGAATTCGCTACCGGGTCGCCTCCACTTCGACGATCCCCGACAGCGGCACGACGGTCGCCTCGCGCGGAACCCTGGTCGGCGGAGGAGCCGTCATCCTCGCGGCGCGCGATCTGAAAACAAAGATGGCCGCATTCATCGCCCCGAAGCTCGGATGCCTCCCCGACAGCGTTCAGTTTTCCGGCGACAGGATCCATGGGCCGCGCCCGGGCGAAGAAATCTCATTCGATGAGGCGGTCCGGGAGATGGGGCCCGCCCAGGGCGTCCTGCGGGGCTCCGGAGTCTTCCGCGCTCCGCACGTATCCTGGAACGAGGAAACCGGCCAGGGGGACGCCTATTTCACCTGGGTCTATGGCTGCCAGGCCGTCGAATTGACGGTCAGCAAGAAGAGCGGCCGCGTGAGACTTCTCCACGCCTTCGCAGCCCACGACGTGGGAAAGGCGGTCAATCCCGGCATGGTTCTCGGCCAGTTCTACGGAGGAATGGCGATGGCCGTCGGATATGCGCTGCACGAGGAAGTCCGGGCCAAAGACGGAAAGATCGTCACCACGAATTTCAACACCTACCGCATCCCGCGGGCGACCGATGTTCCTGAAATGGACGCCGTCATCGTCGAGAATCCCGATCCGTCGTCGCCATCCGGAGCCAAGAGCATCGGCGAACCCACCACAGAAATCATGGCCCCGGCAATCGCCAACGCGATCTACAACGCCACCGGCCGCCGCCACCTGTCCCTGCCGATCCGGCCCTCCCCGTCATGAAACTCACCATCAACGGTCGCGAGATCGAGGCCGCCGAATCCGCGGGCGACAGACCCCTGCTGGATTTCATCCGCGAGGACCTCGACCTGACCGGCGCCAAGAATGCCTGCGACATAGGCGTTTGCGGCGCATGCGTGGTCCTGATGGACGGCGAGCCTGTAAAAGCGTGCCTGAGAATGGTCCGGGAAGCCGCCGGACACAGCATCCTCACGATCGAGGGCATGGCGGGGGAGAACGGAGCCATCCACCCGCTCCAGCAGGCGTTCATCGACGCAGGGGCGATCCAGTGCGGCTTTTGCATACCCGGCATGGTCCTCGCCGCGCATGCATTCCTGGCCAAGAACTCCTCGCCGACACGGGAGCAGATCCGCCGCGCCATCTCCCCCAACCTGTGCCGCTGCACGGGCTATCAGCAGATCATCGACGCCATCGAATCCGCGGCGCCCTTCTATTCGCAATCGCACTGATGTCCGTGCGGGCGACCCCGTTCAGCAAGCCAATTCATGAATACCCTGCAAGACCGCATCAAGGAGCTGGAAGCGCTGAAGTTCGACGCGCACGGAAAGGATTTCCTCCTCACATGGGAAAAGACGGACGATGAGATCCGCGCCCTGGTCCTCGTCGTCGAATGCCTCAAGCGGCTGCATCAGGAGGGCAAATCCATCCGAATTTTCGACCACGGCCTGGCGGTCTCGATCTTCCGGGACAATTCCACCCGCACCCGCTTCAGCTTTGCCTCCGCTGCGAACGCCCTCGGGCTCGCCGTCGCGGACCTCGATGAGGGAAAATCGCAGATCGCGCATGGGGAGACCGTGCGCGAAACGGGGAACATGATCTCGTTCCTCGCCGAGACGATCGGCATCCGGGACGACATGTATCTCGGGGAGGGGAACCGCTACATGCGCGAGGTCTCGGCCGCGGTCGAAGAGGGCTGCCGGGAGGGCGTCCTGCACCAGCGGCCAAGCGTCATCAACCTCCAGTGCGACATAGACCATCCCACCCAGAGCGTGGCGGACCTCTCCCATTTGAAGAGCCATTTCGGTTCGCTGGAGGCGCTGAGAGGGAAAAAGATCGCCATGACCTGGGCGTACTCCCCGAGCTATGGAAAGCCGCTGTCCGTCCCGCAGGGGATCATCGGGCTCATGAGCCGCTTCGGCATGCGGGTCAGCCTGGCATTCCCGCAGGGATACGGGCTCATCCCCGAAGTCGTCGAGATCGCCCGGAAGAACAGCGCGAAAAGCGGTGGATCCTTCGAAATCGCCTCCTCGATGGACGAGGCGTTCAGCGGCGCCGACATCGTCTACCCCAAGTCGTGGGCGCCGTTCGAGGTGATGCTGCGCCGCACGCCCCTCCTCAGAAAGGGGGACTCCGCCGGCCTGAAGGCGCTGGAGAAGGAGTGCCTGGCGAACAACGCCAATCATGGCGATTGGGAGTGCAACGAGGCGAAGATGAAACTCACGAAGGGGGGAGATGCGCTCTACATGCACTGCCTGCCGGCGGACATTTCCGGGATCAGCTGCGAGCGCGGCGAGGTGTCGCAGGCGGTCTTTGAGAAATGCAGGATCCCCACCTATCGGGAAGCGAGTCACAAGCCCTTCGTCATCGCCGCGATGATCCTCATGTCCCGCGTGAGGGACGTCGCGGGATCCATCAAGTCCCTGGCCCGGGGAGGAAGGAAACAATGACCTCCCAAATCATAAGGCGCCTGGATCCCGAAGTCATCGGGAGAACAGCCCGCCGGTGCCGCGAGCGCGGCATCGTCATCCCGACGTTTCGGCAACTGAGGGACCCGGGCCTGGTCCCTCCGCCGGTGAAGGCCCGCTTGCCGAAGGTGGCGCCGAACGCGGTGGACCCCCTGAACCTGTTCCGAATCACGTGGAAGAACGATCCCGCTTCGGGCCTGTACGGGCCCGTCAACTGCCTGGAGATCCCGAGGGAGATCACCGGCGTCAAGGCCCGCATCATCGGCCTCGCCGGCCGGTTCTTTCCGACCGGCGCCCACAAGGTGGGTGCGGCCTTCGGCTGCCTCGTCCCGCGGCTCGTCAGCGGTGAATTCGATCCGGCCGTCCACAAGGCCGCGTGGCCGTCAACCGGCAACTACTGCCGCGGCGGCGCATTCGATTGCGCCGTCCTCGGCTGCAAGGGCATCGCCATCCTTCCGGAGCAGATGTCGCGCGAGCGCTTCGAATGGCTCAGGGGCATCGGCGCCGAAATCATAGTCACCCCGGGCGGCGAATCCAACGTGAAGGAGATCTACGACAAGTGCTGGGAGCTGAAGAAGGACCCGCTTATCCTGATCTTCAATCAATTCGAGGAATTCGGGAACCCGATCTTCCACTACAGCGTCACCGGGCCGGCCTGCGCGGAAATGCTCGCCGGCCTGGGCGACGCTTCGCTCCGGGCCGCCGCCTACGTTTCGGCGACGGGCTCGGCGGGAACGATCGCCGCAGGCGATTTTCTGAAGAAGAAGTTCCCCGGCCTGAGGATCGTCGCAAGCGAGGCCCTCCAGTGCCCCACCCTGCTCCAAAACGGCTTCGGCGAGCACCGAATCGAGGGAATCGGGGACAAGCATGTCCCCTGGGTCCACAACGTGCGCAACACCGATGGAGTCGCCGCGATCGACGACGAGGACTGCATGCGAATCCTCCGGCTCTTCAACGAACCGGCGGGCCGCGAAGCCCTTGCGGCCCTGGGGGTCAAGGCGGACATTCTGGCCAGACTCTCGTGGCTCGGAATCTCGGGGATCTGCAATGTCCTCGCCGCCATAAAGACGGCGAAGTACTTCGAGTTCGGGGAGCGCGATGTCATCCTCACCATCTTCACCGATTCGATGGATCTGTACGGTTCGCGGTTGGAGGAACTGCGCTCCGAACGGGGCGTGTACCGCCCGGATGAGGCCATCCGCGACCACGCCGGCCCGCTGGCGCACCAGGGCTGCGACCATTTCCGCGAACTCGGCTATCGGGACCGGAAGGCGATCCACAACCTCAAGTACTTCACCTGGGTCGAGCAGCAGGGAAAGACGAGCCGCGAACTGGCCGAGCTGTGGGACCCCGACACCTGGCACCGTCTTTTCGAGGAGGAGCCCGCCCTCATCGACAGGCTGATCGATCAGTTTAACGCCGAGGCGGCGTTATAACCGCCAATAACAACATCTCGCAGCAAGCTGCGAGGAATGTCTTGATAGAGTTCAACGCCGAAGCCGCGCCGTAACCGAAGCGAAAACCGCCTCCGGAGTCGCCGGCGCGGAAAGCGGAACGTCTCCGCCCGGCCGGCCGCAGGCGGCCACCGCGTCGCGGATGGCTTCCCGGACCGAAATGGCGAGCATGAAGGAAGGCTCGCCCACGGCCTTGCTTCCGTGGATGTTGTTGGGCTGGGCGGCGTCGTGGAGCAGCGTCACGTTGAACTCCATCGGGGCGTCGCTGATCGCGGGAATCTGGTACGTGGACGCACTGTGCGTCAGGAGCCGGCCGTTCGGGTCCCACTTCAGCTCCTCGCTTGTCAGCCAGCCCATCCCCTGGACGAACCCGCCCTCGATCTGGCCGCGATCGACGCCCGGGTTCAGCGACTCCCCGACATCCTGCACGATATCCGCCCGGATCACGCGGCTCATGCCGGTGTAGCCATCGACTTCCACTTCGGCGACCGCCACGCAGCACGCAAAATAATGGAACGGATGGCCCGTCGACGTCTTCCAGTCCCAATGAATGTTGGGAGTGCTGTGGTATCCCGTCGCCGAAAGGCTGACGCGCTCGAGGTAGGCCTTCCTGCAAACCTCCGCAAAGGCGAGCCGCGGTTCCGCACCGCGCACGGCAACGGTCCCTCCTGCAAACTCAATCTCCTCCGGCCTCACTTCCCGGCCCAATTCGCGCGCGAGCATTCCGGCAGCTATCGGAGCCAGGCGCCCCCGCAACGTCCGGCACGCGTCGAGCACCGCCGCGCCGTTCAAGTCTGCACCCGAGGAGGCGGCTGTCGCCGATGTGTTCGGCACCTTGTCCGTCGCCGTCGGCATCATTCGGATCCGGTCCGCCGGAAGCCCGAGTTCGCGCATCGCCACGCCGAGGACCTTCGTGTGCAGCCCCTGCCCCATTTCAATGCCGCCGTGATTCACCTGGACGGTTCCGTCCTGGTAGACCAGCACAAGGGCGCCCGCCTGGTTGAAATGGGAGGTGGTGAATGAAATCCCGAACTTCACCGGCGTTATCGCCAGGCCGCGCTTCACGCGGGCATGGCTCCCGTTCCAGGCCGCGACGGCAGCGCGCCGCTCCCCGAACAGCGACTGCCTGAGGGCCATTGCCCACATCATTTTCAGGCGGTTGTCGCCGATTTCCTCCCCAAAATGGGTCGTGTTCGTCTCGCCCGTTCCCCGATAAAGGTTTCTTTCGCGAACGACCTCCGGAGGGAGCCCGAGTTCCCGGGCCACGCGGTCCATGATCTCCTCGATGACGAGCATCCCCTGCGGTCCGCCGAATCCGCGAAATGCCGTGTTCGAGGCCACATTCGTCTTCGCCACGCGTCCCGAGAAGCGAACGGCGGGGATGTAATATCCATTGTCCAGATGGAACAGGGCCCGGTCCAGCACCGGCTGGGACAGGTCCAGGGCCCAGCCGCCGTCCGAGACGAGGGACACGTCCGCGGCGAGAAGCTTTCCATCAAAGTCGTATCCCACTTCGAACTTCGAATGGAAGGGATGCCGCTTGCCCGTCACCCGGATATCGATGTCCCGGTCGAACTGCACCCGGACCGGCTTGCCCGTTTTCAGTGCGGCGAGGGCGACCAGCGCCGCCGGCGTGTTGCCCTGCGTTTCCTTTCCCCCGAAACCGCCTCCCATGCGGTGGGCCTGGACAACCACGTGATTGCGCGGCCTTCCCAGCACCTCCGCAACGATCGCCTGGATTTCCGACGCATGCTGGGTCGAGGACGAAACCAGAATATTACCGCCGTCGACAACCTCGGCCCACGCCGCCTGCGTCTCGAGATAGAAATGCTCCTGGCCTCCGGAGAAGAACTCGCCCGCGAGCCGCGCCGGAGCCCTCTTGATGGCGTCCGCGCAGTCTCCGCGCCGGATCACGTGGGGTTCCGTGTGATAGCTGTCCCGGGCGAGCGCCGCGGAAATCGACAGGATCGGGTCCAGGGGTTCGTAGTCGATTTCCACGAGCGCCGCGGCAAACCGGCAGGCGGCAAGCGTCTCGCCGACGACCAGCGCGACAATATGCCCGTCGTAGCAGGCTTCGTCGGCGGCAAAAAGGGTCTCGTCATGGCGGGCGACCCCCACGTTGTTGGTCCCGGGTATGTCCTCGGCCATGAGGACCGCGACGATTCCCGGCGCCTTCCGCGCCCGCGCGGCATCGCGCCTCAGGATCTTCGCCCGCGCGTGGGGCGAGCATACGGGCCAGACCTCAAGCATCGGCCTCTGGCGGGCGGCATCGTCGGCGTACTGCGCGCTCCCCGTCACGTGCCCGACGGCGCTCTCATGGGGCAGGAGCCGCGAGGGATCGTCCCCCCGCCAGCGCGCACCCGGCGAGAAGGAGCACCTTTCATCGCCAACAAGGCTTGTCTCGCCCGCGGCGAACTTCTCGAATAGCGAAACCACGAGCCCTTTCCGGTAGAGCGCGCTGCCACGCACGTCGTCGATCGGCGTGAACTCGCTGCGAAGAAGAGCGATCGCAGCGTCGGCGCCTTCCGACAGGCGCCTCCCGACCAGCGCCGCCTCCGCGCGCCGCGCCCGGCGGGGCGTCTCGGCGACGCCGCCGTAGGCCAGACGCGCCCGGCGCACGATTCCGCCGGCATCGCAGTCGACGCAAAAGGCGGCCGAAACGATGCTGATGTCTAGCTCCCGCCGGTGCGAAACCTTCAGGAAGTCCTCCCGGCGGACGAGTCCGTCGGCAGCCGGCGGGGCGCGGGGCAGGACGATCTCCAGGATTATCTCGTCCGGCCTCATTCCGGTCTTGCGGTAGCCCGTGAAAAACTCCGAAACGGGCACGGAGCGCTCCCCATCGGCGGAGGCGAGGACGACGCATGCATCGTAAGCGAGAAGGACCGGCGCGCAGTCGCCGATCGGGGACGCCGTCGCCAGATTTCCCCCCATGGTGGCGCGATTGCGGATCTGCCGGCCGGCAAACACCGACAGCATCTTCGCCATCGAGGGATACTCCTCCCCAAGCGCCTCCTCCACCGCCGTCAGCGTCGCCGCCGCACCGACCTTCCAATTCGAAGGCGAGGAAATGACGCGGCACAGCTCCGGAACCGCCTCGACTGAAATCAGAAGGGGAAAGCGCCTGGCTTTCTTGTTCAGCTCGACGCCAATCTCGGTCGCGCCGGCAACGAGCCGCGCCGAGGGGTGCGCCCGCCTGAGTTCGAAAAGCTCCGCAAGCGAGGCGGGGCGAAAGAAGCCCTCCGAACCCTCCGTGTACCGCAATGCGACCGGAGGCTGGACCGGCAACCGGAGCCGCTCCGCGAACGGGTCCGGCGCCGCCGGGTCCGCACCGTGCGCCAGGACCGAGGCCGCCGCGTCGCGGATCGGCCGGTATCCCGTGCACCGGCACAGATTGCCGCACAGCTGCCCGTTTATCTCCCAGGGTTCGCGGCAGTCCTTGCGGTAATAGGCCTCGAACATCGAAACGACAAAGCCGGGCGTGCAGTAGCCGCATTGCGACCCGTAATGGTCGACCATGGCGCGCTGCACGGGATGCAGGTCGGATCCGCGGGCGAGCCCCTCGACCGTGATGATTTCCCTCCCGGCAAACATGGGCAGAAGGGCGATGCAGCTGTTGATCGCACGATAACACGGGCGCCCGTCTGAATCGCGATCGACGAGCGCGACCGTGCACGCGCCGCAGTCGCCCTCGTCGCAACCGCGCTTGCTGCCCGTCCAACCCCGCTCGCGAAGAAACTCAAGAAGCGTGGTCGTCGGCGAGACGCCATCCGCGCGGACTGTGCGGCCGTTGAGTGTCAGCTCAAGTTCCATGATCGGACAAGGAGCGGCGCGGGGTCGCTGCGGAACGCGAATGCGGGCATGCCCCGATCATAGCGGCGGGCGGTTGACATCCTTGTAATAAAGATACCTGGCGGGGCTTTTCCCCATCGCGACAAACCACTGCGCGCAGTACGGCGCCATCCAGATCGCGTCGCCCGCCCGCACAGGATACCAGGAGTCCTCGAGGCGATAGACTCCCTCGCCATCCAGCATGATGAGGCCGTGTTCCATGATGTGAGTCTCGACACACGGCAGGTGCCCGCCCGGAACGTAGGAAAATACGTTGACGGCCATGTCAAAGGAGGGGTCGTCGGGCAGCAGCACCTGGAGATTGGCCGCGGGATCCCCGAGGAACGGTGTGCCCGCAACCCGGGATGCGTCGCCCAGCACAGGCGCGGGGACCGGCGCTCCGGCCAGCGGAGCGTATTTCTTCTGGAAAAGGGTCACCTGCGTTCCGGCGGCCGGAGACTCAAGGCCCCAGGCATGTCCCGCCGGCGAGAAGAAATAACCGCCACCGGCAAGGCCCTTCCCTTTTCCGCCCACCCGGGCGCGAACAGAGCCATTCATCACAAATCCAACGGTCTCCAGTTCCCCGGCCGGCCCGGCCGCGCTTCCCTGCGACTCGAACGTCAGCAGAATCTGGGCAAATCCGGCTCCCATGGCAGGGTTCACGAGCACCACGGACCTTGCCCCCGAGATGCCGGGCACCGAGCTCGGAACGTGGTTTTCGGGCGTGATCAGCGCATGCCTCGCTGCGACGCGGGCGCGGGTGTGTCCAAATAGTTCGGGCATGGGTTGGTTTGTCTAATGCTTCGAGGTGATGCCGGCGCTGTCCGGGCGGGCGCCCGGGGCATCGATCGCCGCCGATCGGGACGCACCTGCGGATTGTGGACGCAGAAAGTGGCAGATTCCGGGGTGCGGCGCAACCCGTCCGTCAGCGAAAATGCTCCGCCCGCGCACGATGGTCCGGACAATCTTCACGCTCGAACGCCTCCCTTCGTACGGGCCCTGACGGTGCCGGTAAAGGAGTTCGCCGTTGGAAAGCACATGCTCCGAGCGCGTGTCGATAATCGAAAAATCCGCATCCATTCCCTCCGCGATCCTGCCCTTCCGATCGTCGAGCCGGAAGCGCTTCGCAACCCTTGCCGCCGCGGCGGAGGCCAGCCGGGACCATGCCAGTTCCTCCGGCCCGCGGGCGAGGGCCTCGGAAACGAGCAGCGGAAAGCCGTGCTGGCAGCCGGAGATTCCGCCCCAAATGGCAAAAAAATCGTCCGACCGTTTGAGTTCGGCCGGGGCCGGCGAGTGGTCGGAGCCGACCGTATCGATCAGTCCTTCCTCGAACCGGCGCCAAAGCCCGAGACGCAGTTCCTCGGAGCGCAGGCTGGGGCAGCATTTTGCCATGGCGCCAATCCTCACCATGTCCTCGTCCGCAAGGAGCAGGTAATGGGGGCAGGTCTCGACCGTGACATCGACTCCGCGTTTCAGAGCCTCGCAGGCGAGGTCCGCCCCCTCCGGGCTGCTCACATGGACGATGTGAAGGGCGCAGCCGGTCTCGCCGGCGAGTTCGAGCGCTGTTCGGATTGCCGCAAGTTCGAGTTCGACCGGGCGGGAGGACAGCCACATCCGGACATCCCGGCCCCTGGCGCGCGCCTCTTCCATCCTTAGCCGGACCAGCAAACCGTCTTCCGCATGAACGGCGACCGGAAGCCCGAGCGAGACAGCCCGTGCCATCCCGGCCTTCAAGGTCGCAGCGTCAACCGCGGGAAACTCGCCCTCGCCGCTGTCGCACATGAACGCCTTGAAGCCGACGGCGCCGGCCTCGGCCAGTTCGGGGAGTTTCTCCAGGTTCCCCGGCACGAGGCCGCCCCAAAGCGCAAAGTCGAGGCAGGATTCCCGCTCGGCCGCGGCTTTTTTCATCGCGAAAGCCGCCCCGTCAACGGTGGGCGGGAGGGAATTGAGCGGCATGTCGAAAAAGACCGCGCCTCCGCCGGCCGCCAGTGCCGCGGATCCTGTTGCGATCCCTTCCCAGTCCGTGCGGCCCGGCTCATTGAAATGGACGTGCGCATCGATAACGCCGGGAAATACCATTCTCCCGCCGGCCTCGATCGTCTCGGCGGCGGGCTCATCGAGGCACCCGGCGATGCGTTCAATCCGCCCATCGGCCACGCCGATGTCGGCCCGAAGAAGACCCTCCGGCGTGGCGATCCGGCCCCCCCGGATGAGAAGCTCGTACCGCGCGCTCACTTGGGCATCCGATGCGCAAGACGGACCAGGAAATCCTCGACGATCGCAAGCGCCGCAGCCAGGTCGCCGATTTCCACGCGCTCCTCCGGATGATGGCTCACTCCTGCGCGGCAGCGCACGAAAAGCATCGCAACCGGAGTCAAAGAAGACAGGACAACCGCGTCATGGCCCGCGCCGCTGGGAATCCGAAGCGACCGTCCCAGTTTCGCCCGCACGCTTTGGGCAAGGAGCGCCGTCAAACCGGCCGAGCAGGCGACCGAAGGATTGTCCTGGGCCACGCGGAAGGAAACCGCGAGCCGCCGCCTGCGGGCTATCCGCTCCGCGGCCGTGCGCAGGATTCGCAGGGCGTCGAGCCGGCTCCGGTCCCGGGGATGCCTGACATCGAGCGAAAGCTCCGCGGCGCCCGCAATCACGTTGGTTGCGCCGGGCATGACCGCGAGCCTCCCGACGGTCGCGACAAGCGGCGCGCGCCTTCTCGCAAGCGATTCCGCGGCCAGTACGAACTCCGCGGCGCCGGCGAGGGCATCGCGGCGGAGCGCCATCGGGGTCGTCCCCGCGTGGCCCGCACCGCCGAGGAATTCGATCCTCGCGCGCGTCTGCCCGGCAATCGCCGAAACAACGCAGCACGAGAGACCGCGGTCCTCGAGCACCGGGCCTTGCTCGATGTGTACCTCCAGGTAGCCGAGGAGTTCGCGGGCCGAATGCGCGCGCTCGGGCGCCTCCCAGGCGCGACGCCCATGCCGGCCGTTCCACTCGCGCAGGCATTCGCCCACGGATACTCCCCGGTCGTCGCGGAGCCTCAGATCGGCGGCCCGAAGGCGGCCGGCGTATCCTTTGCTGCCGAAATAGGACCCCGGGAAGCGCACCCCCTCCTCCTCTGAAAAACCGACCACTTCGAGCGTGTAGGGCAAGCGGACGTCTTTGCGGCGCAGACGCCCCAGGGCCACGATCGGAAGGAGAACGCCGAGCGCCCCGTCGTAACGGCCGGCATCGCGCACGGTGTCGAGGTGCGAGCCGATCACAAGGGTCTTCGCTCCCGGCCGGCGAGCCTCGATCCGCCCGATGAGATTCCCAAGCGCATCCACCCTGACGGCGAGACCCGCCTCGCGCATCCAGCCCCCGACCAGCCGGTTCGCCCGTCCCATCGCGCCCGAAAGGAACGTCCGCGTGAGCCGGGCCTTTTCATCGCTCACGCGCCCGAGCTCCCGGATGAGCTTATCCAGGGCCAAGGCCGCCGAATCGGGGGAGTCCTGCTTCATGCCCGAAATCGCCGGGCGTCAGCTCCCCCGGTACGTGCTGTAGGACCACGGCGTCACCAGGAGGGGAACATGGTAGGAGGCGCCGGCATCGCTGATGCCGAACCGAACCGGGACGCGGTCGAGAAAACGGACGTTTCCTCCCCCTCCGGACTTGTCGAAGAAGTCCCCGACGAGGAAAACGATCTCATACGTGCCCGCGACGATCTCCCCGGGGCCGAGCAGCGGCAAATCCGTGCGGCCCTCCGCATTGGTGGCCGCCGTCTTCACCATGGTCGCGGTCCCCTCCGAGCCGTGACGCCACAGCTCCATGCGCATCCCGGCCGCAGGCCGGCCGGATGCAAGGTCGAGCACGTGGGTCGTGAGTTTGGCGGGCATCGTTCTTGAAATATACACGAACTGGCGGCTTTTGAACAGGAAATGGCTGCTCAATGCGCCGGTCCGGCGGACGGGGCGTCCAGGATGTCCTGGAGGCGAAGCCAGGCGATCTTCCCTATTTCGGCCAGGGCTGCAGCCCTCTCCTCATCAGGGGAGTTCTCCATCCGGGCCTCCATCGTCCGAAGAATCGTTTCCCTGTCGTTCAGCCGGGCGCAGATCACAAACGGAAAACCAAAGCGCTCGAGATAGGCGCGGTTTCGCCGGTCGAATTCGGCCAACTCCTCCCGGGACAACCGGTCCAGGCCGGCGCCCGCCTGCTCCTTCGCCGACTCGGCCGTCAGGCCACCGGCCGCCGCCAGCCGCCCCGCGAGGTCCGGGTGGGCGCGGATCAGGGCGAGCTGGCGCCCGACCGGCGCGTGCCGCACCGTCGCCGCCAGCTCCTCATGGAGCCGGCTCGCGTTCCGAAACGGACGCCGTTCGAACGTCGCCTTTGCAATCCACGGAGAATCTTCGAACAGCCGGCCCAGCTCCCGGGTGAAGGCCGCGCGGTCGAGCGCATTGATTTCGGCGATCGTCGGCACGGCTTCTCACGGCAACAGCTCGTACGCGGGGACCGAAAGAAACTCGTCGAACTCGTCCTTCTGGACCATCCGCATGAACAGATCGACGGCTTCGGGAAACCGGCCCCCGTCGTACCGCCCCGGTCCGTATTCCGCGCGAATCGCGGCGAGTTCGTCCGACAGGAGGCTGCGGTAAAGGTCCATGTTGATCTCGCGCCCGTCCTCCAGCGCCGCGCCGAAACGCAGCCACTGCCAAAGCTGGGCGCGGGAGATTTCGGATGTCGCAAGGTCCTCCATCAGATTGCGGATGGGCTCGCAGCCCGAGCCTCCGAGCCAGGCTTCGAGGTAACGGATGCCGACATGGATGTTCCAGCGCACGCCCTTCTCGGTGATCGGACCGTGGAACGGGGCCAGAAGGTCCGCTCCGGAGACCTTGACGTCTTCGCGCAGCCGATGGATCTGGTTCGGGCCGGTCATGTGGCGCCCGAACGCCTCGATCGCGGTGGCCACGAGGCCGGGATGGGCGACCCACGTGCCATCGTGCCCGTCGGCCGCCTCGCGTTCCTTGTCGGCCCGCACCCGTGCAAGGGCCTCCGCATTTGCGGCCGGATCGTCGCGGATCGGAATCTGCGCCGCCATGCCCCCCATCGCATAGGCTCCGTGGCGGTGGCAGACCTGGATCACATGGAAACAATACGCGCGCAGGAACGGAACCGTCATCGTGATCAGCGTCCGGTCGGGAAAAAGGTACCCACGGTGATTGCGGAACTTCTTCACCATGCTGAACATGTAATCCCACCGGCCGCAGTTGAGCCCGGATGCGTGCTCGCGCAGCTCATACAGGATCTCCTCGGCCTCGAATGCTGCCGTGATCGTTTCGATCAGCGCGGTGGCGCGGATCGTTCCGCGCGGAAGGCCCAGCGCCGCCTGGGCCTGGAGGAAGACGTCGTTCCAAAGCCGCGCCTCCAAGCGGCTCTCCATCTTCGGAAGGTAGAAATACGGCCCGGATCCGCGCGAAAGAAGATTCTTCGCGTTGTGGAAAAAGCACAGGCCCCAGTCGAAAAGCGACGCGGAAACGCGTTTCCCATCGAGAAGGACGTGCTTTTCCTCCAAATGCCAGCCTCGGGGCCTCGGAATGAGGGTCGCCGTTTTTTCCCCGAGGCGGTACACCCTGCCCTCCGGACTCGTGTAGGTGATCGTGCGGTCGACCGCATCGCGCACATTGATCTGGCCCTCGATTACGTTCTCCCAGGTCGGCGAATTCGAATCCTCGAAGTCCGCCATGAAGCACTGGGCGCCCGAATTCAGCGCGTTGATCGTCATCTTGCGTTCCACCGGCCCCGTGATCTCGGTCCGGCGATCCACAAGGTCGGCCGGCGGCGGCGGGACGCGCCAGCTCCCTCCGCGGATCCCAGCCGTTTCCGGCAGGAAGCCCGGCAGACTCCCCGAGTCGATCTCGCGCTGCCGCTCGATCCGGCGCGCGAGGAGCACCTCGCGCCGCGGGCCGAATTCCCGGAAAAGATCCGCGAGAAACCGGCACGCCTCGGGCGTCAGGATCGCGGCGTAGCGCCCATTCATCGGCGCGCGTATCTCTAGATTGGAGATGAGCATGGCTTTTCGTCAGTGAATTTCCGCGCCCTGGAGGATCCAGCGGCCGAGAATCTCGCGCTCCCCGTCGGTCATTCCCGACTTGTTGCCGAACGGCATCGTCCGCTGGACCACGGCGCGCTGCAGGATGAGCGGCGCCATGGCCTTAACGATTTCCGGGTTGTCAAAGGCGATTCCGGACGGGGGCGACCGGAAGACGTCGTCGGAGGTGCGGCTCGCATGGCACATCATGCAGCGCGCGTGGATGATCTCGTTCGCCTGGGCCCAGGCAACCCTGGGGCCGCCGGCGTCGATCCTGATGGCAGGGGGAAGCCCGGTCATGTAAACCATGGCGCCAACCGCCGCGGTCGCGGGAATGAGCGGCCACAGGCGCGCCGAAATCATCACGTGGCGAGCAAGCGCCCCGGCGAGGATGATGAGAACCAGGAGCACCTCGCTGTACTTGTGGTCGTACAGCGACGAGAAATGGTTCGAGATCATCATGAAAAGGACCGGAATCGTCAGGTACGAATTGTGCATCGAGCGCCGCTTCGCCTTCAGCCCGAGGGCGTAGTCGGGGTCCCGCCCCCCGTTTGCCGCCTTGATGATCGCTCGCTGGTTTGGAAGGATGTGCACCCAAACGTTGAGGACCATGATCGTGCCGAACATGGCTCCGAGTTCGATGAATGCGCCCCGGCCGCTGAAGGTGTGCGTCAGGAAATGCACCAGGACCGCCAGCAGGGTGATGGCAACGCCGGTCCCCCACCCGCTCCGGGAGAGCGGCAGGCGAAAAAGGCCGTCATAGACGAGCCATCCGCCGAATATCACCGCGAGTCCGATCGCCGTCGCCTGCGCCGGCGTGAGAAGCCGGATCGACGGGTCCGTCAGAAAGGCGCCGTCGGTCGTGTAATAGACCACCCAGAGCATGATGAACCCGGTGATCCACGTCAGCGTCGCCTCCCACTTGAACCAGTGCAGGTTCAGCGGCATCGCACCTGCGCCGAAGCGCCGCTTTTCCACCCTGTAGAAGAAGCCCCCGTGCACGAGGTAAGTTTCTCCCTCCACTCCCTCCTGCGCCACGCGCGGGGGGGTGAAGACGGAATCAAGCCAGACAAAATAGAAGGATGTGCCCACCCACATGATGCCCGCGACAAAGTGGGCGATTCGTACGAGAATATTCAGCCATTCCCTGTAATCGGGCTGGATCATTGGGGAGATTGCGGTGCGGAGGTGAGGCGACAGAGTGCCCACGATCTCCCGAAAGGCAATCGCGGGGGACCGGCCGGCGGCGCTGGAATGCCGAACGGGGCGGCGGACATCTTGTTGAAGCGGTCTTTTGCCCAATGTAGCACAGCTTATGCCGCCGGGCAGTAGTCAATTTGCTCGACCTGCAGCCTTGTGGGCCGGTGTTGTTCGCCTCTCCGCGCTGGCGCGCGTCGTCGCAAACCCAGACGCGCATCAAGACCGGCGTGGGGCCCCATGGCGTTGCCGCCGTCCCCCACGTCCACATGATGCGCGTGAGCTCCGCATGGCCCGTCAGGCTGCAGGTCGAGCAAATTGCCCCACTACCTGCCGCCGATCCAATTTGACCCTCCACACGCCATCCTGCTTTCCTCTTCATTTCATGGACCAGAACCCTGAAGCCTTCATGCGGGAAGCCCTGCGGCTGTCCGAGAGGAGCGTCCGTTCCAACCGGGGCGGGCCGTTCGGGTGCGTGGTGGTGCGGCAGGGAAAGATTGTGGGCCGCGGCGAAAACCGGGTCACGTCGGACAACGATCCCACCGCACATGCGGAGATCTCGGCGATCCGCGACGCATGCCGGACGCTCGGGTCCTTCGAGCTCGCCGACTGCGACCTGTACACGAGCTGCGAGCCGTGCCCGATGTGCCTTGCGGCCATCTATTGGGCGCGCATTTCCCGGGTGTTCTATGGCAACACGCGGACCGACGCGGCCGCGATCGGGTTCGACGACGATTTCATCTACCGCCAGCTCTCGCTGCCGCCCCAGGAGCGAACCGTGGCGATGCAGCCGTTGCTGCGCGATGCGGCGCAGCAGGCCTTTCTCGAGTGGAAGGCCAAGACGGACAAGACACCGTACTGAACCCCGGCAGCCGCTACCGCTTGAACAGCGGCTCGAACTTCCACCGGGATCCTGAGAAGAGACCGCGGTCGCTGAGCTTGAGGTCGGGAATCACGAGAAGCGCCATGAACGACAGCGTCATGAACGGAGCGCGCAGCCGGCTGCCGAGGCGCTTGGCGAGGTGGTCCAGCTCGGTATAGCGGCGGGCCACGCCGCGGCCTTCCCCGGCGGACATGAGCCCGGCGATCTCCAGCGGCAGGACCTCGCGGTGTCCGTCCCCCACCACGCTCACGCCGCCGCCGTGGGAGATCACGAGATTGACCGCCTCGGCCATCTCCGCGTCCGAAGCGCCAACAGCGACGATGTTATGGGAATCGTGCGCCACCGAGGAGGCCAGGGCGCCTGTTTTCAGTCCAATTCCCCGGATGAAACCGACGGCTGCGGGCGCCCGCACGGCATAACGGTTGATCACCGCGATCTTCAGCAAGTCGCGCGACGGATCGGCTGCCGCCAGGCCGCCGGAGCCCTTCGCCTTCATGAGGCGGCGGCGCGTGACCAGCTGCCCGTCCACGGCCTCGATGACGTTGAGTCTGCCGGGGCGCAGCTTCACGGCAAAGTCCTCCGCGCGCCTTTTGCGTGCCCGAAATCGGTTGACTATCCTTGGCCTGAGACGCGGCAGGAGGCTCGTGCCATCCCTTGCGGCCAGCCGGCCGGCCAGGTACGTGCGGCGGACGCGGAATCTGTCCCAGCCGTCCACAACGACAAAATCCGCCGGATCGCCCTCCTGGAGGAGTCCCACGCTCAAGCCATAATGGCGGACCGGATTCACGGTCACGCATGCCACCGCATCGAATCGATCCACGCCCATGGCGAGCGCGCGCCTGACATGAATGTCCAGATGGCCCCGGACCAGGAGATCCGGATGGAGGTCGTCGCAGCAAAACATGCAGCGGTCCGGATTGCTCCAAAGAAGCGGGGCAAGCGCTTCGAAGTTGCGCGCGGCCGACCCCTCCCGGATCAGGATTTTCATGCCGGCCCGGATCTTGTCCCTCGCCTCGGCGAGTGTGAAGCACTCGTGGTCGGTTGAGATCCCCGCGGCGGCATACGCCGCGGCATCCGCGCCCCTGAGTCCGGGTGCGTGGCCGTCGACCGGCTTTCCCCTCCGCACGGCGGAGGCGATCATCGCCAGAAGCGCCTTGTCCCCGCGCAATACGCCCGGAAAATTCATGACCTCGCTCAGGTACCCGATCTCCGGCCGGGCGAGAAGCCGCGCCACGGCCCGCGGCCCGATCCTCGCGCCCGATCCCTCCCGGTCCGTCGCCGGAACGCATGGCGGGGCGCCGAAGTTAAAGTGGAACGGGGTGCGCCGGCCGTCGGCAACCATGTAGGCCACCCCGGGCACGCCGAGGACATTCGCGATCTCGTGGGGATCGGACACCGTGCCGACAGTTCCATGGACCACCGCCAGCCGCGCAAACTCGGACGGCGGGAGCATCGAGCTCTCGATATGGATGTGCGCATCCACGAATCCCGGCATAATCAGTCCCGGGCCCAGCGGCCGGGCATCCCGCCGAATCCGGCGGATGACCCCGCCTGAGAATTCCACCGTTCCGGGGAATTCCGCCCGGTTCAGGACATCGACCACGCGGCCGGAGATCCGCTGCACTCTCATACTCGCAAAAACTGGTCGCCTACCCCATCAAACGCAACATCGCGGCGAGCAGCGGTATCCTGATTTGGACGATACGACCCGCTTCGCGGCTGGAGTTCGCCAATGCCAAAACTCCCCGCCAAGCCGGCCGGCGGACTTCATGGTTTTGCCATGAAGTCCGTCCAGGCCCCAGAGGCGAGGATGAGGCGAACAACAGCCGCTCCGAGGTCGATTCGCCCAAATCAGGACACCACCTGGCTAGCTGCGAACTTGCCAATCGGGGGATGGCGCACAATGATGAAGATATATGCAATTCAACAGCCTGCAGCCCGCGAAATCGGCGCCCATTCCGCTTCTCGATGATGACGACGACAACGACGAGGAAGTCGAGGAGGCGAGGAAGGAGCACCGCACGCCGGTCTTTCACCTCGTGCAGAGAAAGTTCCTGGCGCAAAGGAAGATATTTCTTTGGGGCGCGGTCACCGACGAGACGGCCAAGGATATCTGCGAACGCCTGCTGTACCTCGAGGGAATCGATCCCGGCAAGGAAATCACCTTCTACGTCAACTCGCCGGGCGGCTCCATCACCGCGGGCATGGCGATCTTTGACACGATGCGGCTCATCTCCTCGCCCATCACGGTCATCGTGACCGGCATCGCCGCCTCGATGGGGTCAGTTCTCCTTTGCGGGGCGGCCAAGGGCCGGCGGTTTCTTTATCCGCACGCGCGCGTGCTCATCCACCAGCCTTTAATCTCAGGGCGATTCATCGGCCCGGCAACCGACATCAACATCCAGGCGCAGGAAATGGAAAAACTGCGCGGCGAACTGAATCAGATCCTTGCCGAAGCCTCCGGGCAGCCCATTGAGAAGATCGCGCGCGACACCGATCGCGACTTCTACCTGAACGCGGCCGAGGCCATCGCCTACGGCCTCGCGGACAAGATGGTCACGAAAATTTAGGTCAGAACTTCCACTCCGCCCCGCAATAGATGCCGGTTCCAGGCTGCGGGTAGCCGTTGACCGGCTCATATCGCCGATTCAGCAGGTTTTCCACGCGAGCCTTGAGGTTCAAGTGCGCGTTCAACCGCCAGGCCATGTACGCCCGGACGACCGTGTAACCCGGATCCTCGACCATGGCGTACGTGAGCGCATCGATGTCGGCGCGATGGCCGACATAGCTTCCGCCTGCGCCCAAGCTCCATCCTCCGCCCAGATCCTGCCAAAGATCCGCGCTCGCGCTGTTCAGGGGACGCCTCAGCAGCGGAGCGCCCGCGGTCACATTCTCCGCCCGAAGCCAGGTGTAGGCCACCTTCGCCTGAATCGATCCGGCCACAACCGTCTTCACGGACACCTCCAGCCCGTCCGTCCGGGCCTTGTCCAAGTTTTCCGCCGTTGCGGGGTACACGCTGAAGTCGTCCTCGATCAGATTGGCATAGTCCGTTTGGAACCACGTCACCCCGAGGGACCCCTGGTTTTCCGGAACGTAGAAGTCCACCCCTGCGTCCCAGCCCCGGGACTTCTCCGGCTTGAGGTGCGGATTGCCGACGTAGAACGGGCTCTGTCCGTACAGGTCCAGAAAGCTTGGGCTATTGAAGCCGGTGCCGTAGCTCGCCCGGAACTTGACCGCCTGATCCGCCGCGAGCGCCGCCAGGGTCGCCCGCCCGGTCGTCGCGCTTCCAAATGTGTCGAAGTCGTCGTGGCGCAAGCCGCCCGTCAGGTAGACGTCCTTGACAGGGGACCATTCGTCCTGGACAAAGACGGCGAACAACGACTGGCGCCGGTCGATGGCGCCAAAGCCCGTGTTGCGGGTCGTCTCGTCCTCGGCCGTAAGCCCGGCGGTCAGCTTGTTGCCCTCGGTCATCCGGGCCGTTACCTGCCAATCGACCACGCCCCGCTCATTCGTGACGACGGTCGTGTCCGGCGGAGTCACAGCCGTGTACTTCTGGTCCTGGCCGCCGATTGTCAGGTGGGTTGAAAAATTTTCGCTAAGGCGGCCGTCGGCAAAGAGCGTTCCGATCCAGATGTTCTCGCGCTCGTAGTCAAAGGGATCGTTTGTGTATTCGTCGCCCGGGTCGCCGTATTTTGCGACAAATCCACGGACGGTCGCCCCGACTGACAGGTCCTGAAAGACCGACCGGTCGAGCCGGAGGGTGAGATTGCCGCTGTCGAACCGGTTGTTCGGCCTGTCGTTTTCCGTCTCCCCTCCCGCCGCGGAAATGGCGTACGCCCACCTTCCGGGGGCTCCCTGGGCGCCCACGGCGCCTTGCACCGTGCCAAACGATCCGGCTTCCACCTCGATCGATTCGGACGGAGGTCCCGCGCCCTTTTGGGAGCGCAGGGAGACGACGCCGCCGACCGCTTCGGCGCCGTAGAGCGTGCTCTGGGGCCCATGCGCGATTTCGAGCGTGTCGAACGGGCCGAACCGGGCCCCTCCCACGAAGACCGCGTAGTCGGTGTTCGCATCGTTGAGCCGAATGCCGTCGACGAGAAAAAGGGTCTGGTTCGAATTCGCCCCCCTCAGGAAAAGGGACTCCGCCGCGCCCGCCTGGCCGGCCGCGAATTCCGGTGCTCCCGCGGCGCCCGCCAGGGCATCGGCCACGGTCGAGAGCTGCTGGCGCTCGACGTCCGGGGCGGAAAAGACGTCCATCGCCGTTCCCACCGTTGTGACCGGCTCTGGCAGCCGGGTGGCCGTCGTGACGACCGGGGCGATCTGGATCGGAGAGAATTGAGCAAGGGCCGCTGGAAGGGCCGCGCAGGCCAGGCCGGCGACGAGGAGCCGGTCCAGAAAACGGGCCGGTATGGAAGTGTCATTCATGGGTTCTGCAGGGAAGGACGCGCCAAGAGCAGACACCCCAAGTGTCGCTCCCACGCTTCATTTTTGCGATGAAGGTTTTCGCCGCGGCGCGCGCAAACTCGCGTCGGACGGGTGAGGCTGCCGGGGCAGATTTTCGGACTCCGCATTTGCAACCCGCTCGCCGGACGTATGTTCCGGTCGGTCGGATTTCCTCGCCCCTCGCCTTCACCCCCGAACGGTTCGGAAATTGGCTTTACCCGGGTTGTCGCCAACCCGGTTGGGGTCTGTGATGCGTTACCGCAGCGCAACTGTGGCTGAATTTCACAGCCTTCCCTGGTTCCCGGCGGTGACAAAGAACGGCAGGCAGGCCGAGGCGAGCAAACGCGGACGCGCCAGGCAAGAACATAATACATCATCATATTCTGATTTGTAGATATGTTGCTTGCCAAACACGGCCTGTCCTGTTCCTCTTGTCGGCCTTCTCCCTGCCATGAAAACCAGCCCCATCACCGCCAGCGGCCCCGCGGAGCCCCCGTCGTTCGGACCCCTTCGCGAGCTCTTCGAAAGCCGGATCGTCGTGCTCGACGGGGCGATGGGTTCGATGATCCAGACCTACGGCCTCGAGGAGGCCGATTTCCGCGGCCAGCGATTTCGCGCTCATCCCCTCGACCTGAAGGGAAACAACGACCTGCTCTGCCTCACCAGGCCCGATCTGATCGAAGGGATTCATTCGGCTTATTTCGCCGCGGGAGCGGACATGGTCGAGACCAACACCTTCAATTCGACCTCGATTTCCCAATCCGACTACAAGACGGAATCGCTCGTCCCGGAGATCAACGCCGCCGGAGCCCGGCTGGCCCGCCAGGCGGCGCGCAACGCCGAGGAGGCGGAGCCGGGACGCCGGTGCTTCGTCGCGGGCGCCATCGGCCCGATGAATCGCACGCTCTCGCTCTCGCCCGATGTGAACCGGCCCGACTATCGCGCCGTCACCTGGGACCAGGTGGTCGCAGCGTACGGCGAGCAGGCGCGGGCGCTCGTAAGCGGAGGGGTGGATACCCTTCTGGTCGAGACCATATTCGACACCTTGAACGCCAAGGCCGCCCTGTTTGCCATCGAGGCCTTGTTCGAGGAGCTCGGCAGGCGCATACCCGTCATGATCTCGGTGACGATCACGGACGCCTCGGGCCGGACGCTTTCGGGCCAGACGGTGGAGGCATTCCATGCAAGCATTTCGCACGTGAAGCCCTTCAGCGTCGGCATCAACTGCGCCCTGGGCGGGCGCGCCATGCGCCCCCATGTTGAGGAACTCTCCCGGATCGCCTCATGCTACGTGACGTGCTATCCGAACGCGGGCCTGCCGAACTCCTTCGGCGGTTACGACGAAACGCCGGCGGACATGGCCGCCGTCCTGCGGGACTTTGCCGAAAGCGGCTGGGTCAACCTGGTCGGCGGCTGCTGCGGGTCGACGCCCGACCACATCGCGGCGATCGCGAGGGCGGTCCGGGGACTGCCTCCGCGCCGCCCGTCCGCTCCCGAGCCCGCCCTGCGCCTGAGCGGCCTTGAGTCCTTCTCGGTCGGATGAAGAAGTCCGCCGCATCGTTCCTCGTCATAGGCGAGCGCACCAACATCACGGGTTCGCCGCGGTTTGCCCGGGCGATCAAGGCCGGAGACTGGGATGGCGCGGTCGCGATCGCGCGCCAGCAGGTCGAGAACGGGGCCAACCTGATCGACGTCAACGTTGACGAGGCGCTGATCGACGGCGAGGCGACCATGGGCAGGTTCCTGCGGCTCATCGCCACCGAGCCGGAGATCGCCCGTGTGCCCGTGATGGTCGATTCCTCAAAGTGGAGCGTTCTTGAGGCGGGCCTGAAATGCCTCCAGGGCAAGGGCATCGTCAACTCGATCTCGCTCAAGGACGGCGAGGCGGAATTCCTCCGGCGCGCGCGCCTCGTCCGCCGATACGGCGCCACTGCGGTCGTGATGGCCTTTGACGAAAACGGCCAGGCGTCGGACCGCGACGCCAAGGTCCGCATCTGCACGCGGGCCCACAGGCTGCTCACCGGGAAAGCGGGATTCCCCGCCGAGGACATCATCTTCGACCCCAACATCCTCACGGTCGCGACGGGCATAGAGGAGCACAACAACTATGCCGTCGATTTCTTCGAGGCCACGCGGATCATAAAGGAGACCCTTCCCGGTGCGAAGGTGTCGGGCGGCGTGAGCAACGTCTCCTTCTCCTTTAGGGGAAACAATCCCGTGCGCGAGGCGATGCACACCGCTTTTCTTTACCACGCGATCGGGGCCGGGCTCGACATGGCGATCGTCAACGCCGGCATGCTCGGCGTCTACGAGGAGATCCCAAAGGATCTCCTCGTCCGGATTGAGGATGTCCTTCTGAACCGCCGCCCCGACGCAACCGAACGCCTGGTCGCCTTCGCGGACGAACGGAAAGCCGGCGAAAACGCCGCAAAGGCGGGCGGCGCAGGGCCCGCAACAGACATCCGGGCTGCAGCGGACGCATGGCGCTCCCTCCCCGTCGAGGAGCGCCTGAGCCACGCGCTCGTCAAGGGGATCGATGCCTTCATCGCCGCCGATGTCGAGGAAGCGCGCCTGAACACGTCCAGGTACCCGCGCCCCCTTTCCATCATCGAGGGCCCCCTCATGGACGGGATGCGCGTCGTCGGCGACCTGTTCGGGTTGGGCAAGATGTTTCTCCCGCAGGTGGTCAAGTCGGCCCGCGTCATGAAAAAGGCTGTCGCCCACCTGACTCCGTTCATGGAGGAGGAGAAACGGCTTCATGTCGCGGGCGGGGGCACCGCCCGGCCCAACGGAAAGCTCGTGATCGCGACGGTCAAGGGAGACGTGCACGACATCGGCAAGAACATCGTCGGGGTGGTCCTCGCCTGTAACAATTATGAGGTCACCGATCTCGGCGTCATGGTTCCGTCGGAAAGACTGTTCGCCGAAGCGCGCCGGATCGGCGCCGACGTGGTGGGCCTTTCGGGGCTGATCACCCCTTCCCTGGACGAAATGGTGCATGTCGCCAGGGAGATGAAGCGCGAGGGCTTTACGGTGCCGCTGCTGATAGGAGGCGCGACGACCAGCGTTGCCCACACATCCGTGAAGATTGCCCCGGAGTACCCCCACGGCGTCGTGCACGTCCTCGACGCCTCGCGCGTCGTCAACGTCGTGAGCGCCCTGCTCTCGCCGGAGCGAAAGCCCGCGTTTCTCGCCGGGAATGCGGCCAAACAGGTCCTTCAGCGCGAGGAATTCGCGGCAAGGCGGACGCGCAGGCCCCTCCTTTCCCTCTCCACCGCGCGCGAAAGGCGCCAGAACTTCGATTGGGCGAAGGTTGACATTCCGAGGCCCGGTTTTCTCGGTCCCAGAGTCTTCCCCGATGTGCCGCTGGAGCAGGTCGTGCCCTTCATCGATTGGGGTCCTTTCTTCAGCGCATGGGAGCTGTCCGGCCGTTTTCCAGACATCCTCAAGGACGAGGTCGTAGGGACCGAGGCGACCAAACTTTACAACGACGCCCGGGCGCTCCTGGACCGCATTGTCCGGGAGAAGCGCTATACGGCGAAGGCAGTCATCGGGTTCTGGCCCTGCAATTCCGTCGGCGACGACATCGAGGTCTATGCCGACGAATCGCGCAGCCGGGTCGCGGCGGTTTTTCACTCTCTTCGCCAGCAGCTGGAGAAGCCCCCGGGCCAGTCCAACCACGCACTCGCAGACTTCATCGCTCCGAGGGAATGCGGACGGCTCGATTACATCGGCGGTTTCGCCGTCACGGCCGGCCACGGCGTTGAGAAATTCGCCGCAAGGTTCAGGGCGGAGCACGACGACTATTCGGCCATCATGGCGCAGGCGCTCGGCGACCGCCTCGCCGAGGCCATGGCCGAGAAATTCCACAAGCACACGCGCGATGCCTGCGGGTTCGGCCTCGCCGAGAACCTAAGCCATGAGGATCTGCTCCGCGAACGCTACCGCGGCATCCGCCCCGCCCCCGGATATCCCGCCTGCCCCGACCACCGCGAGAAGCCCATCCTCTTCGACCTTCTTGGCGCGCAGGCCGCCACCGGAATCGGGCTGACGGAGAGCTGCGCCATGACGCCCGCAGGCAGCGTGTCCGGCTGGTACTTCAACCACCCGGATTCGAAGTACTTCGGTGTCGGTAAGATCGGCCGGGACCAGATCGGGGACTACGCGCGCCGAAGGGGCTGGCCCGTCTCCGAGGCCGAGAAATGGCTCGGCCCGTATCTCGACTACGACCCTGCCTGACACACAACTCCAAAGGATTGCGTGGGTTCGCCACATCGGTTAGTCAGCCAATGCCAACCCCGGCTCTGACTATTCAACAAGGAAGGAATAACATGAACAAACTTCTCATCGCACTGGCCCTTGGCGGGCTGCTCGCGCTTGCCCCGGCAGCGTCGGCACAGACGGCGCCTCAATCCGTGATCCACGTCGTGACGGTGACGTGGAAGCCGGGCACGACCCCGGCGCAGATTCAGGCCGCCCTGGACGGGGCAAAGCTGCTCCCCTCGAAATTCGCCGGCATCACCCGCGTCTGGGCGAAGTCGATCAAGGTCCAAGGCGGCAAAGCCAACGCGATCGCGATGGAATTCACCGACGAGGCGGCTTTGAAAACCTACACGGGAAGCGACGCGCAAAAGGATTGGTACAAGGTCTACCTTCCCATCCGGGGAGAGAGCACGACCTTCGACATCACCAACTGAGCCGGCCCGGCTGGCCGCCTTTCCTGCGGCGCACGGTCAGGGAGGAAATCCAAATGGAACCGGTCGGATGGATCCGCTTCAACCGCCCAACGGTTGCGATCGCCGCCGTGATGCTGGCCTTTGCGGCTGCACGGGGGGCGGAATCCGCTCCATCCGTCATTCTCCGTCCTTACAACGTGGTCGAATCCGTGCTGAACGTGAAGTTCCGCATCCTGTACCGGTCGACCTTCGTGGGGGCGTTCGTGGCGAACATGTTCCTGGGCGAGGTGAAGACCCCCTCCATCGCCCAGCGGGCGGGTTTGAAGAGCGGCATGGAAATCGTCGCGATTCAGGGCCGGCCCGTGACCGGCCTCAATCAAATTGAGGTTGAGCAAATCCTGAGTCAACCTGTGGAAGACTCGGTTGTCCTTCTGGTGCGGCGGTCGCCACGCACGCAGCCCGAACAGGTTCGTCTTCAGGTGGACCCGGTCCCGGCAAAACCGTAGGACTACGGGCCCGGGCGCGGCTCATCCCGAAGCGGATGAACCTGCGTCCCGGCCTTGCGCGCCCCAAGGACCGCCCAGCCGAAAAGCGCCAGCGCCGCGCAGACGAGGACAAACCAATCGCCGTGCTGCACGTAAAAGCTGTTGCGCCCCAGCCAGCGCGAATCCCGCGTTACCGCTACCGTCTCCGTTCCCCGAAAATAAACGGTCCCGTTCCCATTCTCCACGGGGAGCCGGATCACGCCGAACTCGTCGATCCACCCGCTCCACCCGCCGTTGCCGCACCGCAGGACCGGACGGCGCGTCTCGACCGCCCGGAGGACCGAGTGCGCCGCGTGCTGGGAGGCGGCGCCCTCTTCGCCGTACCAGGCGTCGTTTGTCGGAACGAAAAGAACATCCGCACCGGTCAGGACGCTCTCCCGCGCGAGCCGGGGATAGATGTCCTCAAAACAGATCAGGACGCCAAAGGCTGTGCTGCCCGCAGGCAGGCTCACGAGAAGCGGGGAAGCGTCGTCCCCGGGTGTCGCGTCGGCCCCCACGGGCACAAACTTTGAGATCCATCCCAGAACAGGTCCGAGGGGAACGTATTCGCCGAACGGCACGAGATGCCGCTTCGCATAATAGGAGTGCTGCAGCCCGAGGTCGGGGGTCACGACAAAGGCCCCGTTGAACCAGCTCTCCCGGTTTCCCTTCGTTTCGACCGCGATGGAACCGAGAAGAATCGGCGCATGGGCGCCCGTCGAGAGGGATTCGACGAAACCCTTCATGTTCGCGTCGTCCTTCACCTCCCAAGGGGTCGAGGCCTCGGGCCAAAGGATGAGATCGGGACTACTGGCGCCCGCCGACAGCGTGAGGGTCTTCAGGGTTGCAAGGATCCCCGGCGCATGGGCCGGATCCCATTTCACGCTCTGCGGGATGTAGGGCTGCACGAAGGCGACCCGGGCAAGGGGCTGGGAGTAGGCGGAGCGCGCAAACGGCTGCACCTGCACGAGGAATACGCAAAGGCATGCCAAGAGGAGGAACACCGCCGTCCAGAATTCCTGGCTGCGCTTGCGCAGCAGGCTGAATCCGTCCTGCAGGACGGAGGAGCCCCCCTCCTGTCCGGCTGGCCCTTCCCTCCCTTCGAAGAACAGACGGTGGGCATAGGCGGCGAAGCCCACGTTCATCGCCATCAGCACGAAGGACACCCCGCCGGCGCCGGTGGAGGCGGCGATTTGCAGGATGACCGGCCTCTGCCACTGGCTGGCGGCAAGGACGAGCCAGGGGAATCCGCCGAGAACCCATGTGCGCGACCACTCGATAACGACCCAAAGCCCGGCGAGCCCGAGTTGGATGGCCATGCGGACCGGGACGGACCTGCTCCACATCCGCGGCATCGCCCACCACACGGCCAGGTACCAGAATCCCACCCAGGCGCCGATGAACGGCCCTAGGAGAAGAAGCCCCACAACCGTGACATGGCGGAGCCATCCGAGGAGGATCGTCCATGCCAGCGCCTGCGCGGCGAAGAGGGTCCAGGTGAACAGCTTCAGGCGCGGCCGGCGGTACGCCCAGAATATCGCCGGCGCGGCGAAGACATAGGCAAACTCCGGAGCCTTGAACGGTGGAAAGGCGCAGACCGTCAGCGCCACGGTCGCGACAAACACAGCCCCGGCCCAGACGTAATCCTCATGGCGGAGCCAAAACGGCGTTCTTGGCTCGTAGGGATCCCTTACAAGGGTTTCACGCGCCATGGCAGTGCTTGTATTTCTTGCCGCTGCCGCAGGGGCATGGATCGTTGCGCCCGACCTTCGGCAAGTCCCGCTTCACGGTGACCTTTGGAAGCTGTATTTCCGGTTCCGGCGCGGGAGGGTTTGCGAGCGCCCCGGCACCCTGCTTTGCCCCGCCCTGCGGGGGTCCAACCTCGGTCGGAGGAGCGTTCTCCGGCCCCACCGTCCGGGCGCTGCGCGCCAGGATGGCGAGCATGTTCTCGAACGACTCGAGATTCGAGGCGCTGCGGAACAGCCCCGTGCAGATCTGCAGCCGCACGTTGTTCATCAGCTGCTCGAAATACGTGTAGGCCTCCGACTTGTACTCCACCAGCGGATCCTTCTGCCCGTAACTGCGCAGTCCTATCGCCTTGCGCAGTTCCTCCATCTCGGTGAGGTGCTCCTGCCAGTGATGGTCGATCGCGTTGATGACGACGTAGCGCTCGATTGCGCCGAGCGCCTCGGGATTCTCCACGGACTCCTTGACGGAATAGGCCTTCTGGACGCGCGCCAGGATCGATTTTGTCAGGGCAGCGGGATCTTCCCCCTTGAGTTCCTCGACCTTCATGCTGATCGGGAAGTGGGCGTTGATCCAGCCGACCATGCTCTCGACCGCCGTGGGATTCGACCCGCCTTTCTGGCCGAAGCCCGCGATCTCGACCCGGATCGCGATCTCCTCCTCGATCTGGTCGAAAATGATGTCCTTGGGTCGCCCAGCCAGGATGGCGCCGTTTCGGATCCCATAGATGACCTCGCGCTGCTGGTTCAGCACATCGTCGTACTGCAGAAGCCGCTTGCGGATCGCAAAATTCTGCTGCTCGACCTTCTTTTGCGCGGATTCGATCGAGCGGTTGAGCCAGGGATGCTCGAGTTCCTCGCCCTCCTTCATCGATCCCTCCATGAGGCGTGAGGCCAGGTTCCCCTGGAGGAACCTTCGCATCAGGTCATCCTCCAACGAGAGGAAGAACTTGGTCAGGCCCGGATCCCCCTGGCGCGAGCAGCGCCCGCGCAACTGGCGGTCGACGCGGCGGGACTCGTGCCTCTCGGTGCCGATGACGTACAATCCGCCCGCTTCGCGCACCCCTTCACCAAGTTTGATGTCGGTGCCCCGGCCGGCCATGTTTGTCGCGATCGTGACCGAAGCGCGCAGGCCGGCGCGGGAGACGATCTCCGCCTCCTGCTCGTGAAACTTGGCGTTCAGCACCGTGTGGATGATGTTCGTGCGGCGCAGCATCCGGGAGAGCACCTCCGATGCCTCGACGCTCGTCGTGCCGACGAGGACGGGTTCGCCGCGCTTGTTCGCAGCCTCGATCTCGCGGACAACGGCGTTGTACTTGTCGCGGCGCGTCTTGAAGATCGAGTCGTTCTTGTCGATCCGGATGCAGGGCTTGTTTGTCGGAACCACCTGAACGGCCAGGCGGTAGATCTCGTTGAATTCGGTCGCTTCCGTTTCGGCCGTGCCTGTCATTCCGGCGAGCTTCTCGTACATCCGGAAGTAGTTCTGGATCGTGATGGTCGCGTACGTGCGCGTCTCGCGCTCGATCGCGACGTTTTCCTTGGCCTCCACGGCCTGGTGCAGGCCGTCCGACCAGCGGCGCCCCGGCATCACGCGCCCCGTGTTCTCGTCGACGATCAGCACCTTGCTGTCCGGCGCGGGGGTGACCACGTATTCGACGTCGCGCTCGTACAGCGTGTAGGCCCGCAGAAGCTGTGAAATCGCGTGGATCTCCTCGGAGATTTCGGCGAAGCGCTGCTGCGCGGCGAGCTTCTTCGCCTCCCGCTGCTCCGGGGAGTGCGCCGTGTCCTTGTCCAGGTCGGAAAACTCCGTGGCGAGGTCCGGCAGGACGAACGCGTCGGGATTGTCGGGGCGCAGCCGCGTGCGGCCGATCTCGCTCAGGTCCGCCTGGTGCTGGCGCTCGTCGATCACGAAGAACAGCTCCTCCTTCAGCTTGTAGGCCTCATCCTTGTTGAGGTCGGAATTGATCTCCGTCTCGACCTTGTCCAGGAGCTTGCGCCACTCCGGGGTCTCCATGAGCCGCAGCAGCTGCTTGTTCTTCGGGCTGCCCATCTTGACCTGGAGGAGCATGCGCATCGCGCGCATCTTCTCGCCGGAGTCGAGGTCCGGCTTCTCCAGGATCTGCCGGGCCTCGCCCGCGAGCTTGTTGCAGAGCCGCATCTGTTCGCCGACCAGCCGGTCAATGCCGGGCTTCAGCCTAGTGAAGGGCTGCTCCCTTTCAATCGGCGCCGGGCCGGAAATGATGAGCGGCGTGCGCGCCTCGTCGATCAGGATCGAATCGACCTCGTCCACGATGCAGTACCAGTGATCGCGCTGGACCTGGTCCTCCTTGCGGGTCGCCATGCCGTTGTCGCGCAGGTAGTCGAAGCCGAACTCGCTCGCCGTGCCATAGGTGATGTGCCTTCCGTACATCTCCCGGCGCAGGGCGGGCGCCATCTGCTGCTGGATGCATCCGACGGTTATCCCGAGAAAACTGTACAGGCAGCCCATCCACTCGGAGTCGCGGCGGGCCAGGTAATCGTTCACCGTCACAAGCTGGGCGTTTCTCCCGTTCAGCGAGTTTAGATAGAGCGGCAGGGTCGCCACCAGCGTCTTGCCCTCCCCGGTTGCCATCTCGGAGATCTTTCCCTGGTGCAGCGCGATTCCGCCGATCAGCTGGACATCGAAATGGATCATGTCCCAGGTGAGCTCGTGTTCGCACACGATGATCTTCCGGCCGAACAGCCTGCGGGCCGCGCTCTTCACCGCGGCAAAAGCCTCGGGGAGGATCTGGTCGAGGGTCTCGCCCGCCTTCAGGCGGGCCGTGAACTCGTCCGTTTTCGCGCGGAGCTGTTCGTCGGTCAGGGCCTGGTATGAAGTTTCGATCTCGTTGATGCGCAATACGATGGGAAGGCATGACTCCAGGAATTTCCGGTAGTGCCGGCCGGCCAGGCGCTTGAACAAAAAGGAGAGCATGAACGGCGAGGAATAGGCGGCGGGGGCGGGATTGGCAAATGGCAAATGGCCGCACTCGTGTATGCTCCTTTGAGATGGGATTACAGGCCCTCGTCGCGAGTTGTTCGCCTCGGCGCCCGGAGGGCACCCGCCTCGGCTCACCCCTCCGCTGGCCGCTCCGGGGCTGAAGCCATCTTCGCGCTGCGCGCTCGTGCCAAAGCCCGGACCTCCGTCAAGTCCGGCCGCCAAGAACCGCCGGCTGATGCCGGCCAGATGGCGGCCCGGAGACGTCGGTTGAGGCGGCAACCTCCTCGAGCCTGTAATCCCATCTCGCAGGAGCACGGCACTCGTACACAGGGAAGAAACTCAAAGCTTGCCGCGGAAGTAGGCGATGGTCCGCTTCAGGCCCTCTTCCAAAGGCACCGCCGGCTCCCATTTTAGGATCTTTCGCGCAAGGGTGATATCCGGCTGGCGCTGCTTCGGATCGTCGGAGGGAAGAGGCTTGTGGACCAGTTTGCTGCGCCCCCCAACGAGCTTGATCGTCAGTTCGGCCAATTCGAGGATCGTGAACTCCCCGGGGTTGCCCAGGTTCATCGGCCCGACCGTCTCCGTCTGGGCCATGAATCCGACGATTCCCCCGATCAGGTCGTCGACATAGCAAAAGGAGCGGGTCTGGCTGCCGTCGCCATAGATGGTGATGTCCTCGCCGCGCAGCGCCTGGACTATGAAATTCGAGACGACCCGCCCGTCGGCCTCGTGCATCCGCGGGCCGTACGTGTTGAAGATCCGGACGACGCGGATATCGACCTTGTTTTCCCGATGATAGTCGAAGAACAGGGTCTCCGCGCACCGCTTGCCTTCGTCGTAGCATGAGCGCTTCCCGGTCGGATTCACGTAGCCCCAGTAGGTCTCCGGCTGCGGGTGCACCTGGGGGTCCCCATAGATCTCGCTCGTGCTCGCCTGGAGCACGCGGGCGCGCACGCGCTTGGCGAGGCCGAGGCAGTTGATCGCGCCCATGACCGAGGTCTTTACAGTCTTGATCGGATTGTACTGGTAGTGCGGGGGCGAGGCCGGGCAGGCCAGATTGTAAATGCGGTCCACTTCAAACTTGAACGGATCGATCACATCATGGCGCACGATTTCGAAGAGGGGATTGTCCAGCAGGTGGGCTATGTTCTGCTTTCGGCCCGTGAAAAAGTTGTCGAGGCATACGACCTCGTTTCCTTCCTTGATCAGACGGTCGCAAAGGTGGGATCCCAGAAATCCGGCTCCTCCAGTGACGAGTATGCGCATGGTGATCCCAGTGAAAGGGAAAGGCACTCGGTTGGCGAGCCCGACCTAACTGCACCATCCGCTTGGGCTCACGCGGCGCCGGCTTCGTAGTGCTGGATCCAGGCGCGGTGCCATGGGGCGTAGTCGCCGGCTTCGATGTGCGCGCGGGCCTGGGCCATAAGGTCCAGGAAGAAATGAAGGTTGTGGATCGTGAGAAGGGTTCCCCCCAGCATCTCGCGAGCCACGGTCAGGTGGCGGAGGTAGGCGCGCGAAAAGTTCCGGCATGTGTAGTTGTCCAGGCCTTCGACGATCGGGCGCCCGTCGTCCCGGAAGCGTTCGTTGCGCAGGTTGATCGGGCCGTCGGGCGTGAAGGCCACGCCGTTCCGCGCGACACGCGTCGGCATGACGCAGTCGAACATGTCCACGCCCAGGGTTATCATTTTCAGGATTTGGGGCGGCGTTCCCAGCCCCATGGCGTACCGCGGACGATCGGCCGGAAGAAAAGGCGCCGTTGCGGCGACCTGCTTCAACATCTCCGGCTCGGGCTCGCCGACGCTCACTCCTCCGATGGCATAGCCCGGAAAGTCCAGTTCGGCCAGGGATTCGGCCGCCCTGCGGCGCAAATCGCCAAAGGTGGAGCCCTGGACAATCGCGAAGAGATGGCGGCCGGCGGCAAGAAATCCGGAATCCTCGGCGATCCGCCTGCACTCCCCCGCCCACTTCCGGCTGCGCTCGACAGCGGCCTCGCAAACCTCCCGTGTGCAGGGCCATGGCGGGCATTCGTCGAGAACCATGGCTATGTCGGAGCCCAGGTCGGCCTGAATCGCCATCACCTCGCGGGGCCCGAGGAAAAGCTTCGAACCATCCAGGTGGGAGGAGAACGCGACGCCGTCATCGCGGACTTCGCGGAGCTTCGCCAGGCTGAAGACCTGGAAGCCCCCGCTGTCCGTGAGGATCGGGCCCTCCCACCCCATGAAGCGGTGCAGCCCGCCGAGTTCACGGATGAGCTTGCTGCCGGGGCGCAGGTTCAGGTGATAAGTGTTGCCGAGGATGATCTGGGCACCGATCTCGTGGAGGTGGGCCGGAGTGACCGCCTTGACCGTCCCCTGGGTCCCCACCGGCATGAAGGCAGGCGTTTCAATGGCTCCATGGACCGTCGCCAGCCTGCCGCGGCGGGCGGCTGTCGCAGAATCGGTGTTGAGGAGCTGGAAGGCGGACGGCATCGGGTTTGGCGTGGCAGCGAGGCAAAGGCGTGCCCCTGACTTGCGCAACCCGGAATGTCGCGCCTTTGGCAAACGGGGATACGACGCATCCTTGACCCTCCCGCGCGTTGCCACTATGGATGCATTGTGCTGCTTGTCATCGACAACTACGATTCGTTCACCTACAACTTGGTCCAGTATTTCGGCCAGTTGGGGGTTGAACAGCGTATTTTCAGGAACGACGGGATTAGCCCGAAGGAGGCACTGGACCTGAATCCGGACCGGGTGCTTCTTTCGCCGGGGCCCTGTTCGCCAAAGGAGGCGGGTGTCACCCTTGAAATCATCCGGACGTTCGCGGGAAGGAAGCCCATCCTGGGCGTTTGCCTCGGGCACCAGGCGATAGGATATTACTTCGGCGGAAAGGTCGTCCGAGCCGATCGGCTGATGCACGGCAAGGTCTCCCCCATTCTTCACAGGCAAACCGACTTGTTCCGCGGGATGCCGGACGGTTTTGCGGCGACCCGCTATCATTCGCTTCTCGTGGAGCGATCAAGCCTTCCGGCGGAGCTGGAGATCACCGCCGAGACGGCCGAGGGCGAAATCATGGGCCTGCGGCACCGGTCTCTTCCCATCTGGGGCGTCCAATTTCATCCCGAGTCGATCGCGACCGAGGGCGGCATGAGAATCCTGCAGAACTTTCTGGAACTGAATTGAATCCATGCGCTGCCCCAAGTGCACTTCCCTGGACGACAAGGTGATCGACTCCCGCATCAGCCGGGAGGGAAACGCGATTCGACGCAGGCGGGTATGCCTCGAGTGCGGCCATCGCTACACGACGACGGAGACTCTCGTGCGGGACGGAATGGTCGTCATCAAGCGGGACGGCCGGCGGGAAGAGTTTGACCGCGAGAAACTCGTTCGCGCCGTCCGGGCGGCCTGCCACAAGCGGCCGATCAACTTGGAACAGATCACGATGCTCATCGAGGATGTCATCGACATCCTGGAAGCCCGATTCGAAAGCGAGATTCCCTCCCGGGCGATCGGCGAGGGAGTGATGCAGCGTCTGCGCAGTGTCGACCAGGTCGCGTATGTGCGGTTTGCGAGCGTATACAAGGAGTTCCGCGACGTATCGAGCTTCGTGCACGAAGTCAGCACGCTGTCCAAGACCAAGCCAAACCCGAGGTAAGCAGGTGAAGCCAAATGGCCCGCCCCCCCGCGACGAACTGCGCCGTCTGCATTTCATCAACGCTCTCTTTTCGCAGGTGACGGGGCACGACCTCTATCTCGCCCACCAGATCAGGACGGCAATCGCGTTCAGCCTGGGCGAACTTGAACAGCAGGCGGCCGAGCATCCGGAATTTGCCGCGAAGTTCGATGCGGCCTTCAATGCGGCCGCGGCGCGGCTTCTTGAAAAGTTCTGCGCCCACAGTCCCGCCCATGGCTTCTTCCATTGGGATGCGGCGAGGACCCTGCATTCCGCGACACCCCTCTTTGCGCGGGCCGAGATCATGGCCGGACTCAAGCAGCTTGCGGCATACCGCGAGTCGACGCTGCTTGTCACCAACCTCCGCCCCGCCGTTCTGCCGCCCGACCGGCGGGCCACGCCGCGGCGCAAGCAGGAGTATGACGAGATCCTGAACTTCATCCGGGAGCTTGCCGCGGCGCGGGCAACGCGCCATTCCGACTTGCAGATTCTCTTCCTGTAGTCGCGGGCCAGCCGGCCCCGGCAAGTCGAACCTCACTCCTCCCAAAAATGCCCAAGACCCTTTTCCAAAGAATCATAGACCGGGAGATCCCCTCAAAAGTCGAGTATGAGGACGAACACTGCATCGCGATTCACGATATCGATCCGCAGGCGCCGGTGCATGTGCTGATCATTCCGAAAAAGCCGATCGCCCGCTTGAGCGAGGCCCAGGAAGGGGATAAGTCGCTGCTCGGGCACCTCATGCTCGCGGCCGCGACGGTCGCCAGAAAGCTCGATCTGCCGAACGGGTACCGCCTCGTCATCAACAACGGTCCGGATGCATGCGAAAGCGTTCCCCATCTCCACGTACACCTGCTCGCCAAGCGCCAGATGAAGTGGCCTCCGGGTTGAGACTCAGGTGATGGCCTCGTAGGAGCCGTCCACCCGCCTGGACACGAGCCGCCTCAGTTCGAGCATGGTCAGGGCCGCCGAAAGTGTGGCCGAATCCAGGCCCGAGCGCTCGGCGATCGCGTCGGGCGTCAGGATTTCCCCACCTTGCAGGCACCCCAAAATCTGCCGCTCTTCCTCCGTGAGGTCGGCAACTGCCGCCGGCGCCAGCGGCGCCTTCGGCTTTGCCGATAGGGGCGTTTGGCGGAAGCCTTTCAGGTAGCTCAGATCCGACAGGATATCGTCCACCGCCGTCAGGAGCGTGGCGCCGTCGCGGATCAATTGATGGCATCCTGCGCTGGTCGGCTGGTCGATGCGGCCGGGAACCGCAAAAACCGTGCGCCCCTGTTCGGAGGCCAACCGGGCGGTGATCATGGCTCCGCCATCGACGTCGCTCTCGACCACGACGGTTGCGTCGGAAAGGCCTGACACGATCCGGTTGCGCATCGGGAAAGTCTGGCGGTCGGGGCCGCGCCCAAACGGGAATTCCGAAAGAACGGCGCCAGCCTCGACGATCTTCCCAAAAAGATCCTGATTTTCAGGAGGATACACGGTGTCGATTCCGCTGCCCAGCACGGCGACCGTCCGGCCTCCGGCGGTCAGGGCGCCCTCGTGCGCCGCGGTATCGATTCCGCGGGCCAGTCCGCTGACAACGCAAAAACCCAGTCGCGCGAGTTCGGCTCCCAGACGCCTGGCAACACCCGATCCGTACTGCGTCGTGCGCCGGCTGCCGACAACCGCGATGCACGTATCCCTCACGCCGTAGGCTCCTTTCCTGTAGAAGCCAATTGGAGGATCATGAATCTCCCGCAAGAGCCTGGGATACTCCTCGTCCTCCCGGATGATGAACCGGGTGCCGCTGAGGGCCAGGTTCCGCTCCTCTCCTGCAAGGTCGATCCTCACGCGCCACTCGGAGACGGCGCGGGCGGCCTCCGGCCGGATGCCCTCGACTGCCGCGAGACGGCGCACCCCGGCCCTGAGGATCTCCTGCGGACTGCCGCCGAATGCCCCGAGCAACCGGTTCATGGCCACGGGGCCAATTCCCGGAAGGGCGTTGAGAATCAAATAGGCCTGTCGATCGGTGAGCTTCGTATCCCTAACTATAGCTCATCCCGGAGGACCGACGGGAGAACCTCGATAAGCTCGGTCACTCGTACGGATGTCTGTCCTTGGACCCTGGCGATCGCATCCGCAGCGAGTCCGTGCCAAACCACCCCCTGGCACGCGGCAACAATCTGGTCTTCGGTAGCTTGCGCAAGGAGGCCGCCGATCAAACCCGAAAGAACGTCGCCGCTCCCACCCCGCGCCAGGACCGGGCCGCCAAAGAAACTGTGATAGACTGGCGATGTCGCGGAGGCTATGCGGGTCACCGGTCCTTTGAGGACAACGGTCGCCCCGGTTTCAACACAGAAGGCCCGGAGATCGGCGCCCCGGGCGATCCGGGCAAACTCGCCGGAATGGGGAGTCAGGATGCGCGGAACCCGGGAATCCCGCACGACATCGGGCTGAAGGGCATCGGCATCGAGGACGAGCGGCATCCGGGCGGACTTCACGATTTGCCTGAGAATTTCGTGCGTGGGGGCATCGGCGCCCATGCCGGGACCGGCGAGAAGAGCCGTTGCACGGCTCCAGCGCTGCGTAAGCAGCGGCAAGCCCTCTGGCGACAATCCCGCCGACGAACCCTCGGGCCAGCCGACCCACATGGCCTCCGGAGCGCGCGCGGCAAAGGAGGGCACCAGAAACTCCGGCACGAACGCGGTCACCAGACCCACTCCGCTTTTCAGCGCGGCAAGAACGGACATGAGGACGGAACCGGGGTAATCCCTCGAGCCTCCGATGACAAAGAGGTGACCGAAATCGCGCTTGCTGGTTTTTGACAGTCTCAACCGCCTGAGCGGCGCAAGGATGCGCGGAACAAGGACCCGGTCGCCTTCGACGGGTTTCACGGCGGAACCGTCTGAGGACGGGGCGCCATGCAAAACAGCCGCAGAAATCGTCCCCTCCCCTTCGGACTCAAAAAACCCAAGATCGAGATAGCGGAGCCGGCCGGCGTTCGTGCATGCGAGGAGCTGCGACTTCACGATGCCGGTCGCGTAGGTGAAGTCGGCCCTGAACGCGTCAGCCTCGTCGAGCCCGCTCGGCAGATCGACCGCGGCGCGGAGGCGGACGCCCAGTCCGTTCGCCTCGCGAAGCACCGCAGCCACGTCGTCAGGCAAAGGGGTGCGGAACTGATACCCAAACACGCCGTCCAGGCTGAGGTCGTAGCAGCGATTAAGCTCGAAGAAGGCCTTGACGCCGGCAGCACGCGCGCCGGAGCGCGACTTCACCCTGCCGCCCGCAGCTTCCGCAAGTTCCCGCCAGGCACGATGTGCGAGGGGTCGCAGGGACCGCTCACCGAACAGGAAGACCACGTCGGCGGACGCGCCAGGCAGACGCTCCAGAATGGCGCGCGCAGCGATCATGGCGTCCCCCGCATTGTGTCCCTTTCCGGCCAGGACGAGCATGCGGGGCGTTCCGGATAATCCTCCGATTTCCTCAAAATCGCGCAGCACAGCCGAGGCGACCGCCCTGCCGGCGTCCCGCATCGCATTCCATTCGGCCGTGTCGCTTCCGGCAAACAGATCCTTCTCGAAAAGGCCGGCCTCCTCGGAGGTCAGTATGGGGTGGCTCTCGGCGTTCATCGCATGCAATTGGAATTCAAGGCTTTTTTTGGGCGGATTGGGCCTTGATGGAGTCCTGCAGGACGCGCCAGTCTTCCTCGTTCTTTTCCCCAAGCCACTCGGCGCGTTGGTCGGACGTTTCAGTGAAACGGAGGGGGAAGTCCGCCTTCACGCCATGGGTGAGCACTGGACGGGTAAGCAGGGGAATGGACCGGAAAAAGAAGCCTTCGGGGGTGCGAAGCACTTCAAAACAGTCCGCATAACTCTCGGATTCGGAATTCCACAGCGCAACCTCGGTCGTGTCATGATCCCATACGGCGTACTGCCCGTATGCGTCAAAAACGGCTTCGATGGTCGAGACGCGCGGCGGTGCAATCGGCGCCCTTCGCGCCGGAGGCTCGGCCGGAGCCAGGGCCGGAATGACGGGCGCAGCCGGCAAATCCGGATCGCGGTGCGGGAGGGCCAGGACAAACAGGGCCCCGAGCACAAACCCGACCATCGCCCAGGACGGCGTCTGCGACGGCTTGTCGGAGGACGGCGGCTGGGACGGGGCGGATGTTTCCTCTTCCATGGAACCGGAATGATCTTCGATCGATCAATGATTGCGTCCGGGACGTGACGCAAGAAGGCAATGTCCCCGGCCGCCCCGGGGCCCTGCTACACGCGCACCAAGGCGGCCACGGCCATCGCAACGGTTTCGGTGTGCGAAAGGCTCACGATGACGCCGGTCGCGCCCAACTGGCGCAAGAGCGCCTCCCCTTTTCCGTCCAGGCGCACGAGCGGCTCCTGGCGTTCCCCATGGTGTATCGAGGCGGACTTCCAGCCGAGTTCCGCGCCAATTCCCGTCGTAAAACACTTCGACACGGCCTCCTTTGCGGCAAAGCGCGCGGCCAGGTGCGGGAAGGGATGCGCCCTGCCAAAACAGTATGCCCTCTCCTCATCGGTGAAGACGCGCTGGAGAAATCGATCGCCGTGGCGTTCCACAACCCCCCTTACGCGCGCCACCTCGATCACATCGCAGCCGAGGCCGATCAGGATTCCGCCGGGGGGCAGGCTGAACGTCATGGATTCATCCGCGCCTTCATCTCGCGGACCGCCTCCCCAAAGCCCGTGAAAAGAGCCCGGCTGACGATGCTGTGACCGATGTTCAGCTCGTGCAGGTGGGGAAGCGTCCGCACCTCGGATATGTTCACGTAGCTGATGCCGTGGCCCGCGTTGACAACGAGCCCGAGTTCATGCGCGTGGACGGCGCCGAGGCGCAGCCGCTGGAATTCCGCGGCGTGGCGCGCACCGTGAAAGGCATTCGCATAGGCGCCTGTGTGCAGCTCCACCCAGGGGGCGCCGAGCTTCGCGGACAGGTCGATCTGGGCCTCGTCGGCGTCGATGAAGAGGCTGGCCTTTATGCCGGCCGAATTCATGGCCTCCACGCACGCACGCACCCGGTCGCGGTTCTCCCTGACATCGAGCCCTCCCTCGGTTGTCACCTCCTCGCGGTTCTCCGGGACTATGCACACGGAGTCGGGCCGCAGCTTCACGGCAAACTCGACCATCGCCGGCATGCAGCTCATTTCGAGGTTGAGACGCGTCGCCAGCTCGTCCCGCAAACGCCAGACGTCGCGCTCCTGGATGTGGCGCAAGTCCCCGCGCAGGTGCACCGTTATTCCATCCGCTCCGGCCCGCTCGGCAATGAGCGCAAGAGCCACCGGATCGGGCTCAACGGCTCCGCCCGATGGCGGAGCCTGCCGATAACGGGCCTGCCGGAGCGTGGCGCAGTGGTCTATATTGACTCCGAGCAGGATCACGGCCGCTTTGCTATCGGCACATAGTCGCGCTTGGCCGGCCCGACGTAGATCTGGCGCGGACGGTAGATCCGCCCCTTCGTATTCGAGGCGACCTCCCGCCAGTTGGCGATCCAGCCCGGTGTGCGACCGATGGCAAAAATGACGGTGAACATGTTAGTCGGAATCCCCAGCGCGCGCATGATGAGCCCGCTGTAGAAATCGACGTTCGGGTACAGCTTCCGCGAGATGAAGTAGTCGTCCTTCAGCGCGGTCTCGTCGAGCTTCTTGGCGATGTCGAGCAGGGGGTCGTTGATTCCGAGCCTTTCGAGGAGCTGGTCGCAGGCCCTGCCGATGATCTTCGCCCGGGGATCAAAATTGCGGTACACTGCATGGCCAAATCCCATCAGCCGGTTGCTCTTGCTTCCGGACTTGGCGGCCTCGATGAAACGCGTTCCGTCGTCCCCCTCGTCGTGGATGGCCTGCAGCATCTGCACGACGGCGCTATTGGCCCCCCCGTGCAGGGGGCCCGACAGGGCGCAGATTCCGGCCGATACGGACGTAAACAGGTTGGCGGCGCTCGACGCGACCATTCGGACGGTGGAAGTGGAGCAGTTCTGCTCGTGGTCGGCGTGGAGGAGAAGGAGCAGATTGAGGGCGCGGGAGACCTCCGGGACGGCCACGTATTCCTTGTAGGGCTCCGTGAACATCATGTGCAGGAAGTTGTCGCAGTACGGAAGATCCTTCGGGAACACGTACGGCAGGCCGTTCGTGTAGCGGTAGATCATCGCGCCAATGGTGCGAACCTTGGACAGCGCCATCACCGCCGCGAGGTCGAAGTTGGCCAGATCCCTGGTAAAATCGTTCTGGGCCAGATGCGGATAGTGCGCCGCGAGCGAAGCCATGATCGATGTCAACATCGCCATCGGCGGGGCGTCCTTCGGGTAGCCCTCAAAGATGCGCTGTATCTGCGTTCCGATCGCCGAATGCTGCCGGAGGCGCTCCCCAAATTCCTTTCGCTGCCTGGCGTTTGGCAGTTCGCCGTAGATGATCAGGTACGCCGTCTCGATGAAATTGCTGTGCTCGGCCAGCTGCTCGATCGGATAGCCGCGGGTGCGCAGGATGCCCTTTTCGCCGTCCAGGTAGGTGATGGCGCTCTCGCAGGAGCCCGTGTTTCCGTAGCCCTGATCGTAGCAGATGTACCCCGTGTCGGCGCGCAACTTGCGCGTGTCCACTGCCAATTCCCCTTCGGATCCGACCATCACCGGAAGGGGGTATTCCTTGTCGTCCAGCTTTATGGAGGCGGTGTGAGCCATGCTAATGCAGCAGCGAAGCGAATTTCGTGCTAGATGCAAAACAAGTTTCGAAAAACTGCATCACGGCACCGCCGCGGCCGCCATCGAAACGAAATTTTGGTAGATCTGGAGGCCCTTCGCCTGGCTCTTTTCCGGATGGAATTGGGTGGCAAATGCGCGGCCGCGGGCAATGGCCGCGGTGAAGGGGCCGCCGTAGTCGCACTCTGCGAGGACCAGACCGGAGTCGCCCGGCTCGCAATAGTAGCTGTGGACAAAATAGAAGGCATCGCCTTCGGTCAGCCCGGCCGTGAGCGGCGAGCCCGAAATCCGGAATCGGAGGGTATTCCAGCCCATGTGCGGAATCTTGAACTCGGGAGGGCGGCGGAACCGGACGACCCGGCCGGGGAAAACCCCTAGTCCGGTCACGTCGCCCTCTTCCGAGTGCTCAAAGAGCGCCTGCATCCCGAGGCAGACGCCCAGGAAGGGCCTGTCCCTTGAAATCCACTCCCGCACGGTCTCATCCAGGCCGCTCGCCCGCAGCGAGCCGACGCAGTCGCGAAGCGCGCCCACACCCGGCAGGACGAGGGCCGCCGCGGTCGGGGGGAGTTCCGACGGTCCCCGCACAACCCGCGGCGAAGCGCCCACCGCCTCCAAGGCCTTGGTCACGCTTCGGAGGTTGCAGATGCCGGTGTCGA
>OCTA010000170.1_pt1 | contig 60524 bp, 66 predicted proteins | sample 1538991 | NCBI WGS metagenome assembly OCTA01 (sample SAMEA3539302, study PRJEB22396) | soil metagenome | biome: tundra; feature: field; material: soil | place: USA | collected 2010-05 | depth 0.15 m
GGCGGGTGGGGAATTCCCGTGATCACACCTGGGGAATTCCCGTGATCCTTGACAATAGTGGGAGTGCGGATCAACCTGGTTCAGAACAACCCTGACTGGAGCGCCGATAACTGGGACCTCGCGAATCTCGCGGTGAGTCTGCTCAACCCCGGCAGCCCATCGGTCTGCCAGCTCAACCTGGCGGACGTTGCCGGTCCGCTCGCCGCGCTTGAAGGGTTGTCGGCCTGGACCCACCCCGCCCGGGGGGACAGGTCAGGAGCAGCGGCGCCGCCGCCTAGAACACGTTTCGGATCTCCTCCAGGACCGGCAGCGTGCCCCGGCGGCACCGCGTTCGCGAGCGCTTAGTTCTGCCAATCCCCGCGGATGGCCCGCAGAATCTCGAAGCGCTGCCCGGTATCGCCTTCAAGGTAGCTCTCCAGAGACTCCGCGAGCCGCTGAACCATGGCGAGCGTGCTGTCCATCGTCACGTACTTGTAGAGCCCGAGCCGGCCCAGCGGCACCATGCCAGGAATGCGAGCGGCTTCCTCCAGGTACTTGTAGAACCTGTGGTCCTCCCACCACACCGGATACATCGGCACCGTGTCATCGACGATCTCCCTGAGGATCACCGCCGGCCCACATCGATCTGACCCCTGGTGGATGACGCCGAAGTCTGTCGTCCGGCAGACCGGCGTCTCCGGCCATGGTGTGTAGAGCCATGCGAACGGGACGCCGTCCGGAGCCCTGCCTAGTCCGGGACCCGCACCACCCTCGACCACATCGGCCTCGATCCGATATCCCCGCCACTCCAGCGGGCCGAATCGGTACTCCAGCAGGGCGTCTATGGGAGCGGTGGCGATCATGAGGTCCGCCAAGATCGCACCCGCATCGGTGAAGACCTTGACTCCGTGACCATCCGGCTTTACACCCGCGACCCGCATGCAGGTGCGGAGGTCGACGCCGGCGAGCATCCGCTCAAAGAGCGGATTGAACCCGCCGGAGGGGTAGTAGTGAGGAGAGCGGCTCGGTAGCCGGAACTGACCCTTTTCCGACAACCGTTCGAGATGGCGGAGCTTTCCCCACGTGGCCGGCATGTTCTCCAGCCGGCGCCCCCAAAACTTTCGGTTGAATCCCTCGAACGCCAGCTCCGTCAGGGTCGGCCCGACCGAAGACTCGAGGTACTCCCTGAGGTTAGCCTCGCGCGGTGGCGTTCGCGCCTCACGGATCGCGGTCATTTCGCGCTCAATCTGTTGGCCGCAGCGCAGCGCGCGGACGCTCTCGAGATCAACGGGGAAGGGAATCACCGGGTAGTCGGGGAGCAGTCGCGTTCCCTGGTAGACCTGACGCTCCTCGAGGCCGACGAACCGCTCTAGGAAAGGAATAATGTCTGGCGTGCCACGGAAGACGCTGACTACGCGAGGCCCGTACTCGTACGGCAAGCCGTCTCTGGTGTGGAGCGTCCGTAGCATCCCACCGGGCTTGGCGCTCTGCTCGAGGATCGTGATCTCGCAGTCCAAGCTCTCGTGGAGCGTCAATGCGGCGCACGCGCCGGTGAATCCCGCTCCGACGACGATGATCTTCATCATCCCTCCCCGCTACACGAGGCCCGCCGACCGGAGTCTGGTTCGAGTACGGACATGAGGATCCTCTTGGTTGGGGCGCTCTCCTGGAACCCGGAGCGGGTCAGGAGCCTTTGCGAGCAGGGCCACACTCTATGGGGGCTGTGGGCGCGCAGCATGGCGTGGGATCAGGGGCCCTACGGCGCGACCGATGACTGCGTCTCACCGGTGACGTTCCGGGACGCCGGAGCAACTATTCGCACACAGAGGATCGACTGCGTCTACTCGCTATTCCAGGCGTACCGCTCGAAGCTCTGGGGGCCCAAGGCGACGGGCGTGGAACACGACGTGTGGACACTGCTGCTCGGGCTGCTTCGCGAGCGCGCGGATGGCGTCTTTGACGCGCCGATCGTGCGGCATTGGGGGTTTGACGTTCATGCCCTCGATGCGGAGGTCGCGCGGGCAATGGATGGCCATCTGTTCTGCAACCGGGAGAAGTTCGACTACTTCTCGACGCCGACCGCACAAGGAGGCTGCGGCCTTGATTTCCTCGGCGACGACACGAGCCCGCGGCTCCTGGACAGTGATCGCCCCAAGCTCGAGTTCATGAACGACAGGTTTGCCGCCCCGCTGTCCGAACGCCATGGAGATATTCACACGGTGTGCGTCGGCAGGCCGTTCGGCATCGACTTCCTGGCCGCCGCGCGGCGTGGAATTCATGTCCACGTGTACTGCAACAGCGTCGACGACGTGTACAGCGCGATCGCTTCACAACTATCCGACAGCGAGGGCCGGCGGAGCCTCAGCCTACTGAGGCGGTATCTGCACGTGCGCGTGCCCCGCCAGACGATCGGCTTCGGCTGGCCCGAGGTACGACGGACGAAGTCACAGTGGGTCGAGGAGTTCTCCCGCTACGACGCGGCTTGGTCGTACATCGGAACGCCATTCCGCTGGGCGACGCTCGATGACCGCGCCGCGATCCCCAATCGGTTGGGGACATACCTCCTCGCAGGCCTCCCGGTCATCACCGATCGCCGAGACGGATACTACCGATACGAACAGGTGCGGCGGCTCGGTGTCGAGATCGAGCTGGCCGACTCGGACTACGACGGTCTTCGAGGTCGCCTGGAGACGGAGATCAGAACGCGAGAGAAGCAGCAGAACGCTCGAGAGCGACGGCACGCCTACTCCTTCGACGCAACGATCGAGCCCCTGCTCGGCGCCCTCGAGCACGTCCGCGAGAGCTACTTCGCCCGGCCGCACTCCGAGCGCACCCGATTCCTGCCGAGGACCGGCGGGCGATTGATGCACCTTTCCAGGAACCCTGGGCCGCAGCCCGCGAGAGAGCACGCGCCCTTCCTCGTGCCGCCCTGGAGATCGCGCCGTCTGGCCCGCAGCCTGCGATCGCAACTAGATGTCGACGTTCGAGCTGACCTAACGGCCCGAGAGCGATGAAGATCGCAACGCTCGAACGCTTCTCCGAGCCCTCCCGGCGATGCGAACCGCGCAGGATCGCCGACGCCGAGGACGAGGTGATTACCTGGGATCTCGCCTTGCCCCCCAACCGTGTTCGGTATCTGCTCGAGCGCACCCCCGCGTGGCTGACGTGCCCGATGGCGCTCGGTGAGCGATGGACGCTGCTGTGCGCATGCCTTAACACCCGCGGAGCGCGACTCGGCGCCCTGGCCCAGGGACCTGACTTGTGGCACCGCGTTCGCGCCGGAGAAATCGATCGGTTAGCGCTCTTCTCAGCGAGAGGATTCCCTCTCGCTACGCTGCTCGCCGACCAGACGCATGCCGCTGCGCACGAGACCATCGCGCGCGGGACCAAGTACTTCGGCGAGTTCGCCTTTGAGCTCCAGGCGGTTATCCCTTATGCCTATTGGCTACATCGGCAAGGGCTGCTGGAGTTCACGATCTCGACCGCCGACACCCGCTGCCTGTACTGCTTCTCGCCCAATCATGAGGAGCGCCCCGTCCCGCGCCGGTACGTCCCGATCACCGAGTATCCGGCCGGACAGGCGGGGAAGCTCCGATACGACCGGCTGGCATTCCCCGCCTCGCTGGACACCCGCCAGTGGCTGCCGCCCCCGTACAAGCAGCTCTACCGAAACGACCGTTTCCGCTTTGCCAAGGAGACATGTGTCGTCTTTAACAAGACAAGCACCGAGAGTTACCTCGGACACGACGTCGCGATCAATTCTCTGGACGAAGCGCTGCTGCTCGCGGTGATCGGCAAACTGCGAACTCGCTACCAGGTGATCTATAACCGCCCGCGCGCCGCGGACATCATCAACGACCACCAAGAGATCCGCGAGGTAGGGGACATCGACGCGGTCAAGCTCAGATATCCGGATGTCCTAACGATGCAGGAACTCCACGCTGACAACGCGTGTCTCAGCTTTAACCAACTGCAGCTCAGCGTGCTCTCGAACTGCGACAAGTTCGTTTCAGTGCTCGGCGGCGGCTGCTACTTAGCCAGCTACTTCGGAGGAACGAATGTGGTCTACGCGCGCCAGGGATGGGAGGTGTCGTGTTCGGCCTTCGAGAGCTGGTTTCACGCGTTCTCCGGGGCACGCGTCGTCGCCGCGGGTACCTCGCGCGACCTGCTGAGAGCCGTCGAGCGTGAGCTCCTGTAGCAGCGAAGCGGCTGCTACGGCAGCCGGAGCGCGGTCGTTGCCGCGCCCCGGTCACGCCGATGCCGATTTGAGATCAGCAGCTGCTTTTGTAGATGTACTGGCTCATTTGGGCGAGGTTCGCCTTGGTCAGAACCGCAAGCCCGGTGAGGATCGACTGGGTCGGCTTGCCTGTGAGCGCGTTGACCGCCTGCTCGACGCCGTCGGCGCCCTCCTGGTAGGGCTCCTGCGCGATCAGCGCTTCGACGACGCCGCTCTTGAGGTCGGCGATCTGCGTGGGGTCGGCGTCGTAGCCGACGATCTTGACCTTGCTCGCAGCGCCGGAGGTCTTCAGGCCGGTGTCCACCCCTTCGGCGACGAGCACATTGGTCGCGAATACACCCGCCAGGTCGGAATGCGCGGCGTATAGCGCCGTGATCGCCTGGGCCGCCTTAGCCGGGTTGTCGCCGACGTACTGCGTCGCGAGCGGCTTGATGTTCGGGTACTTCTTGATCTCCTTGAGGAAGCCCTGGATCCGCTGCTCGGTGGTGGACACGCCGGGCTGCTCGTTCATCACCACGACTGACCCCTTCCCGATCAGCTTGGCGAGCGCGTCGGCTGCCTTCGCGCCGCCCTCGAGGTTGTTGGAGGAGATCGATGCGACCGCGATCGATTTGTCGCTGACCGTCGTATCGACCTGTACTACCTTGATGCCGGCGCTCTTCATCTGCTGCATCGGGGCGATCAGCGCCTGCGTGTCGGTCGGCGCGATCAGCACCGCACCCGGATGCTGGGCGGTGACCGCGTTGACGATCGGGATCTGCTCGGGCGCAGCGAAATCGGCCGGTCCTTGCACGTTGATCGCGTAGCCGAGCTTGGCGGCTTCTGCCTTGGCGCCGCACCCCATCGTCACGTAGAAGTTGTCTGCCTTGGTGCCCTGGATCAGGGCCAGTGACTTACTGCTGGAGCTGGAGCTGGAACTGGAGCTGGAACTGGAGCCAGACGCGGCCCCGGAGCTCGAGCTCGAGCTCGAGCCGCAGCCGGCGATCGCGATCGCCCCGGCAACCGCCACGCCCAGCGTGACGGTGGGAATCTTTCGATGCATCACTCCTCCTTTGTCTGCCGCCGCCGATGGCGGCGTGTTTGTCTTGTCCAGATCACCGCCGGGACCTCGTGCGTCGCCGGAGCTGGTCGAAGTACACGGCCAGGATCAGAATCGCTCCGATCACCACCTGCTGCCAGAACGACTGCACGCCTACGATCACCAGGCCGCTGGCCAGCACGACGGGGATGAACACGCCCACGACTGTGCCGAACATCGTGCCGCTGCCGCCAAACAAGCTCGTCCCGCCGATCACCACCGCGGAGATCGCCGTCAGGTTGTCGGTGACATGGCCGGAGATCGTGGTCGTGGTGAAGTAGGCAAGGCTGAGGATGCCGCCGAGCCCCGACAGCAGGCCCGCGAGCGAGTACACCTTGATCAGATGCCAGTTGACGTTGATCCCGGCCCGCCGGGCGGCCTCGGCGTTGGAGCCGATCGCGTATGTGTAACGTCCAAAGCGGGTGAGGTGCAGCACCAACCCCAGCACGGCCGTCACCACCGCAGCGATCACCACCAACCACGGGAACGGTCCGATCTGCCCACTGCCGATCGTCGTGTTCAGCTTCGCCGGGATGCCGGCGACATCGACGCCGCCAGTGATCACGTCGGCCAGGCCGAGCGCCATCCCGAAGCTGCCGAGCGTGACGATCAGCGGCGGGATCTCCAGCAGCGCGACCAACACACCGTTGAACGCGCCCCACCCGACCCCGACGACGAGGCCCACGGCCAGGCCAGCGAGGATCGGCCCCCATCCTGCCGTCGTCGCGTGCGCGGCGCCTCCGCCCACGGCGATCATCACCTTGGCCGCCAGCACCCCCGAGATGACCAGCACCGAGCCGACCGACAGATCGATTCCCGCAGTGATGATCACGAACGTCATACCGACGGACAGCATCAACGCGACCGAAGCGTTGATGAAGATCGTCTTGATGTCGAAGCTCGACAGGAACTGACTCGGTCTCATCACGCCGAACACGGCGACGATCAGGACCAGCGCGAGGAAGATCCAAACCGGACTGGTGGAGGTGAACACCTGCGCCCGCAGGCGGCTCAATCCGGCCTGCACCCCGGTGCCGGCGCCGTCCGGGGGGCGCGCGCCGGGCGCGTCCGGACGGTCGGGCCGGGCACCCGGCGCCAGACTCACGTCTGCTCCTCCAGCTCGAGCGCACCGGTCATCGCCCCGACGAGCGACTCGAGGGTCGCGTCGGCGCGCGCGATCGTCGCGACGCGGCGCCCCAGCCGAAGCACCTCGATGCGGTCGGCGACCTGGAGCACTTCGGGCATGTTGTGGCTGATCAGGATCACCGCCAGCCCGCGCTCGCGCACCTGGCGGATGACGTCGAGCACACGAGCGCTCTGAACCACGCCCAGGGCAGCGGTCGGCTCATCCATGATGATGACCTTGCTCGCCCACGAGGCGGATCGCGCCACTGCCACACCCTGGCGCTGTCCACCGGATAGATAGGCCACCGCGGCGTCGGGATCCTCGATCGCCACGCCAAGCTCGGAGAATGCCTTCACAGCTCCGTCGCGCATCGCATGCTTGTCGAGGACGCCCATCCTCCCGAGTAACCCCGGCCGGACGACCTCCCTTCCCAGGTAGATGTTCGCGGCCCCGTCCAAGTCGGGAGCCAGAGACAGGTCCTGGTAGACCGTCTCGATCCCGAGGTTCTGCGCCGCTGAGGGCGATGGGATGTCGACGACACGACCCTCGAACAGGATCTCCCCGCCGTCCGGCCTGGCAACGCCCGAGATCGCCTTGATCAGCGTGCTCTTACCCGCCCCGTTATCACCGATCAACGCCACGACCTCGCCTGCATAGGCGCTGAAGTTCGCGCCCCGCAACGCCTGCACGTGACCGAATGTCTTGACGATCTCGCGAGCCTCGAGAATCGGCTGACCGTTCCCGCTCACCACTGGCCCATCTCCGCCTCAGGGGCGGGCGGAAGGCAGCGGAGCACGGTCGCGGGCCCCTCGAGTGTCGTAGCCACGCAGTCTCGGACCAACGGCTGCTCCGGTCGCGTCGCGCTCAAGTCCAGGGCGGCCAGGGCTCGCTCCCAGCCGAGCTCGAGGTGCTCGACGCCGGAGCTCACGCCGAAGCGCCGCCACTCGAGCAACACCGAGAGATCGGTCGGCTCCTGCAGCTCGACCAACAGGATCTCGGCACCGAGGAATCCGACCGGATCGGACTCGATCACCTGACGGAGGACCTGCCCATCGGCCAGCCGGCTGAGACTCTCACTGTGATCCCCGAACGAAGTGGTGGTCGAGCCGACCCAATCCTTGGGCCCGCTGGATGCGTTGCCCAGATGGCCGCGGAGCTCGTCGATGCGCCGACCGCCCGCGTAGAAACGCTCGCGCCGATTGGGCTGCAGAACCACCGAATGCACGGCAGCCGTGTCGTTCCGCGGCGCCGCAGCTGCGGCCAAGCGAGCGTCGGCGCCTTCCGACATTGGTTGCGTCTCTCCCTCGGTCACCGGGCAGTTCGACTCCCTTGCCAAGCACCCTAGTTGACAACGTTGTCAACTGTCAAGCATCAGCACGATGGCAACGTTGTTCTAACAGATCCGGCGGCCAGTATCCTGCGCGCCAGGCACGAGATCATCATGTCCAGCACAAGCAACCAAGCTAGGCTGTCGCGCGCGACAATGGTCGACGTGGCGCGCGACGCGGGCGTGAGCCTCAAGACCGTCTCGCGCGTGGTCAACGGCGAGCCGGGGGTCAAGCCAGCGACCATCGAGAAGGTGCTGAAAGCCTCGACCACATTGCGCTACGAGCGCAATGATCTCGCCGCCAGCCTCCGCCACGGCCTCAGGTCTTACACCCTCGGCCTTGTGATCGAGGACGTCGCCAACCCGTTCTACTCGGTGATCGCGCAAGCCGTCGAGGAGAGCGCCCGCGAGCGAGCGAGCCTCCTGATCACGGGATCTGCGCGAGAGGATCCTGGCCGCGAGCGCAAGCTTGTAACCGCGCTAATGCGCCGCCGCGTGGATGCGCTCTTGGTCGTACCAGCCGGTCTGGACCATCGCTACATCGCCGATGCCGGCTTCGACACCAGGACTGTGTTCCTCGACCGCCCGCCCGCCAAGACCAAGGCAGACACGGTTCTGGTCGACAACGCGGCCGGCGCAAAGCGCGCCGTCGCGCACCTGCTCGCTCAAGGCCACACCCGGATCGCGTTTGTCGGCGACGACCTGCGCCTCTACACCGCCCGCGAGCGGCTCGCGGGCTACCGGCGTGCCCTCAACGGGGCCGGCCTCGCGGCGAATCCAGAGCTCATCTCGGTGGGCAGCAGCACGTCGGGCTCGGCCAGGCTTGCCGTGGCCGAACTGACGGCGCTCCCGCGCGAACAGCGCCCGACGGCAATCTTCACCGCAAACAACCGTTGCACCGTCGGCGCGCTCCACGCGCTTGGAGACCGCCGCAGGCGGATCGCCCTAGTCGGCTTCGACGACTTCGAGCTTGCGGATCTGCTCGCGGTCACGGTCGTCCGCACGGATCCGTACCAGATCGGACGGGTCGGCGCAGAGCTCGCCTTCGGCCGCATCGACGGAGACCATCGCAAGCCGCGACGCGTGGTCCTTCCCACGGCGCTCATCCAGCGAGGATCCGGCGAGATCCCGGGCTGAGCGACACACCGGACACCGCACGTTATCGCGGCGTCCTCGCCAAGCTGCGTGCAGGAAGCGGCCGGACGCGTGGCTGTTCCAGTTCCTGACCTGGCTCAACACGCGGTCAGGTAAACGAGGTCCCCCTCGCGGCTTGCCGACCGGCTCGCGTTCGCCACCTGCGATCGTCTGGACGAGCTCCATTCGGGTCGACGGGCGCCTCCCAGCCGAGCGGGCCGCTCGCTCACCGTTTCGCTCGATCGCGATGAGCGAGCCGCGCCGGCGACTCGGTATGCAACAACGCCATGGCTCTCACGAGGACGCCACCGACGGTCGGTCGGCTGCGCGCGCGAGACAGCCGTTCCAGGCACCATCCACACGTATCAGGACCGGCCCAGACAACGACCGCTGGCAGACGACATCCACAGCGGGTGCAGCGCGATTGGGCTCGCGTGACCATCCACCTCTCCACAGAGGTTAGTTCAGTCCGACGAGCCGACCCGGATCTAATCGACCCAGCGCGCACCCATCATCAGTAAGAAGCCGCCACCGCCACCCCTCCCGGGGCACACCAGCACCGACCGGACTGTAGCGCTTCTCCCAACCACGTCAACACCGACTGGACAGATGTACACGCCATTGAGTATCGACGTGAGACGTCGGTGTCGTCGTGGGCCTTGGCGTCGATCCTGGCCGTGGACACACCGGCCGGCAGCAACATCGAGCGCGAGAAGAAGCCGTATCGGCGCTCGCGTCGCACATCGTCCTCGTCCTCTTCCTCTGTGCTGTCCGAGTGCTCGCCCCAGACGACGGGGCCGTCATCCTCTCCCTCGATCTTGATCTCCTTGGGCTTGATTGATGACTTCTTGGTGTAGGCCGGCGTAATCGGTTGGCGGTGCTCTAGCACGTCAGCGTCGACCTCGCGCAGGATTCGGCGGGCGTCGGCGGGCGGTGTGCAGCAGCCGCCGGCGGCTCGAGCAGGACTTGCCCGCCGCCCACAGCTCGGTTAGCGGCATGGCGGTTCGGCAGACGGGGCAGCGGATTCGGGCTCGTGCGACCATCGGGCCCTCCTTGTGTGGCTCAGTCAGACGAGTCGCCCGAGTCCCTTGGATCCGGCGCGCCCCCATCGTCTAGAGGTGACGTAGACGCCACCCCCAAGGAGCGCACCACCGCCGGCGGGAAGGATAGCGTCCAAATCCAGGCCGATCAATCAGACCGCCAGTTCTCGCGCTGGTAACGCCAGGACGCGGTTGCCCAGGTTACACGGAGGCGAAACGAGAATCGCAAGGTCGGCGTGACGTTCTCAGCTCGCGGGCTCGGGTTCGCGCTCGATCGAGATCACGGTGCGCCCGCCGTCCTGGCCGTCGACCGCGATCGTCATCGGCGCCAGCAGCGTGTAACTGTCGACCTCGATCCTTGCGGGGTGGTCGACGAGGTGGCGCAGAACGCTCGGCGGGCGCGGCCCGCCGCGTGCGGCCGCCACCTCGAACACATCGTCGCGGTGATCGTAGGTCAGCGCCTGTAGCGCCAGGCTGTCGGCCTGGATTGCGGGCGGTCCAAGCGCCGAATTGATCTTGATCGAGACCTGCGCGTTGAAAAGCTCCTTGCTCACGGCCTCGAGGTACTCAGACCAGGCCTCGTGTACGAGCTCGCGTGTGGCTGGCATGTCGTGCTCCTCTCGCAATCGTCAGGCCGCGCCAGCCGAGGGCTGCGCGAGGTGTGCGGTTTGTGGGCGGGCGGCGGCGACCGCATGCCCGATCAGGTCGATCAGGTCATCCAAGCGCTCACGCAGCGGGTGGTGTCCCATGCCCGGCCACACCAGGATGCGTGCCTGCGGCAGCGCCGCGCGGACCCCTGCGCGATGAGATACCGGGACAAGTCGATCGCGATCGCCCCAGACCGCGAACACGGGCCCGCCGTAGCCGACGCGCCGGCGATGAAACGCCTCACGGCAGCGACCTGCGGCTACCACCGCTCGCGTGCCCTCGCGCGCGCCGGCCGCCAGCCCGGCGGCGCGCGCTGTTATGCGCTCGACGAGCTCGGGCTCGGGTGCTGCGCCATTGGTGACCATCGTCAGGTAGCCCGCGGTAACCGCGAGCCGGCTTGAGAGGGCGATCGGTAGCGCCGCCCGAACGAGATCTCGAACGCCCGGACAGACACCGCCTCGGCGAGATGGAGGCGACCAAAGCCGGCGGGCGCGAGCAGCACGAGCGCAGCGACCTGTGCGGGCATCAACTCGGCCAACGCCGTCGCGACCGCCCCTCCCAGAGAATGCCCAACAAGCGTGAAACGCTCCACACCGAGCATCGCAAGACCCTCCGCGACATCACGTGCATAGCCCGCGATCGACCCAAGATGCGGGAGATCGGAGTGGCCGAAGCCGGGCAGATCAAAGGCGATCCGAGTGCATGACATTTCATCGCACAACCGGGTCCAGCCCTCAGAGCAATCCAGTAGGCCGTGCAGCAGCACCAGCGTCTCGTGACCGGTGCCCGGCCAGCGTCGAGTGCACAGCATGCGCCCATCACTGAGCCGCAAAGACTCCACGACGACCACGCGCGACTCGACCGGGCATCCCGCCGAGCCGGAGCGAATCGCTGCTGCGGACGGGGAGCGAATCATCTCAGAACTTCTATAGAGGTGGCGAGCAGCCGACCAGAGCGGTTAGCACTGCATCGACCCGGGAATGTTCGCGTCACACGTCCGGGCGGCCACGCACCCCGGCCACGTGGTTCCTACTGCCGCATACGCCGGCCAGCCCACCGTGTTCGGGGTCAGGTTTCCGGTGGCTGTAGCCTTCGCACGGCTTGAGTCCAGCGTCAACTCTCCGGATCACCGCTACATGACCGAGACCTATGAAGCAGCTTCGAGCGCAAGCGGGCCGGAGGAGTTAGGGTCTGTGCAACTAGCTCGTTCAACGCAGCTTGGAGGATCGCGAATGGGACATTTGGGCGGCAGCGCCAGCGTGGAGATCGACGCCCCGCTTGAGGACGTGTGGGCGGTGGTCCAGGACGTGTTGGCAGCACCGGAGTGGCAGGGGGGCCTTGACAAGATGACCTCGCTCGAGCGCGACGCAGACGGTCGCCCGACGCTGGTCGAGACCGAGAATGACATCAAGGTCAGGCGGGTCAAGGCGCGCGTCCGCTTCAGCTACGAGGGGCCGACGCTTCTTGCCTGGACACAGGAGAAAGGCGACATGAAGTCGGTCGACGGTGCCTGGGAGCTTGAGGATCTCAGCGACGGGCGCACGCGCGCCACCTACCGGCTCGACGCGGATCCCGGACGCGTGCTGGGACTGGTCATTCGAGGGCCGGTGGAGGCGGCGACACGAGCGATCTTTGTCAACGGTCGCCCCGGCGAGCTCAAGCGGCGCGTCGAGGGTGGCTGAGCGCGCCCCCGACCTGCTCGCCAGTCGTCAGCGTGAGGACCTTAAGTGTCCCCGCTCTCAGCTGGCCCACGGGCCAACGCCGCCCACGCGCCCTACGGTGATGTGGGTTATATAGCCCGGCGGCGGGTTGTCCATCGGCGGGAACTTGACCTCCGGCCCGAGATAGATGCGGGCCAACTGTGCCAGCAGCTCAGGGGCCCCTCCTTCGGTGATGCGAGCGCGACCATGGACGACGAGGTACTCGTCCAGGCCGATCTCGTTGCGGGTGCCAGCTTCAACCGACAGGGCAACCCTGGGATCTCTGCGCATGTTGCGGATCTTGCGGTGCTCAGGTAGGTGGGCAGCGACGATCTCGTCGCCGTCGAGGCCAACCCACACGATCGATACCTGTGGGCGACCATCAGGCTCGAGCGTGACCAAGTGCGCCAGCCCGCGACCTTCGAGCACGGCGCGAGCGGACTCAGGAAGCTTGAGCACGCCGAGACACTAGCATCGCCACGACTGCCCTTCAGGTGTCCGCGATGTGGCTCAGCAGGACGAGCGCCTCGTGGGAGAGCGCTCGTTCGCGGGTGTCGAGCTCGCGCTCGAATAGGTTCTACTAGCTGTCGAGGCGGGAGAGGAACGCTTCGAGCGCAGCGGCGAACACGTCGTTGTCGTCGCCGGCGACCATGTGGCCCGCGGCCTTGACGTCGACGCTTTCGGTGTGCGGGATCAACCGCAGCATGTCGGCCAGACCCGCGTCGCTCACGATGTCGGACTGAGATCCGCGCACGATCAGCGTCGGGATGGTCAGATGCGAAGCGGCGAGGCGCAGGCGCTCGGGGTTGATGCGCCGTTGAGGCTCGTCGTCGATGCGCATGAACGCCGGATCCCAGTGCCAATACCAGCGGCCGTCGGAACGGCGCCGCACGTTCTTGCGCAAGCCCGCGAGGTTGCGAGTACGCCGACGGACGGGGTTGTAGGCCGCGATCGCGTCGGCAACCTCCTCCAGCGAAGAGAAGCCCTCGGAATGCGCAGTCATGAACTCCCGGATGCGGACCACGCCCTCGCGCTCCACGCGAACAACGACATCGACGAGCACCAGACCCCGGGCCAGGCCCGGATGCTCACCGGCCGCGATCAGGGAGGTGATTCCGCCCAGCGAGGCGCCGACCAGAACCGGTGGCCGATCCAGCGTGGACACATAGCCGACCAGGTCGGCGACGAAGCCATCAAGCGTGTAATCCTGCGCCGGGTGCCATCCGCTGTCGCCGTGCCCGCGCGCGTCGAGCGCGACGGCGATCCTTCCGTTCGCGGCCAGCCGCTCCGCGGTACGCCGCCATGGATGGCGAGTCTGGCCTCCGCCGTGCAGTAGCACGACGACGTCTCCGTGGCCGTCCGCGCCCCAAAGCTCTCCGGCCAGTCGGACGCCATCACCTTCGTAGTGAAACGGGGTCGCGGCCGGCGTCATGTCTTTGAAACGCTATCGGCTATACGGAGAGCGTAGGGGCGGGCAATCTGATGACGGTCCACTTGCTCGCCGGGCGCTGGCAGGAAGCGGAGCGGTTGGCCGCCGAACTGCTCGACGACAACGAGACGCGTGCCGGCGCCGCGTATGCCAACTACCCGATGGTGATTCTGCACGTCCTACGGGGCCAGCCGGAAGACGCCCGCGAGGAGCGAGGAGCGAGGCAGCGATGCCGCGGAGCGGCTTGACGAGGCAACCACGACGCTGACGTCGCTCGGTGCGGCGCCAGCACTGGCCCGCTCGCAAGAGCTCAGCCGCTCACTAGGCCATTGCCTCCTAGCGAGGTCGCACTAGCAGCGATTCGGCCGCCCTACGTTGAGGTCGGGACAGCGGCTTCGTGCTCGCTGTCGGGCTCCACTGACTGGTCGGCAGCCGCGGCTCGCGGGAGCACCAGCAGTGGACAGCGCGCGGAATGAGCGAGTCGTTGCGATGTGCTGCCGTGAATCATTCGGTCGAGCGGACCGTAGCCGCGCGAGCCGACGATCAGTAGGTCGACTGAGGCTCCGTACAGCGCCAACTCCTCGGCCGGGTCGCCGTAGGCCGCGTGAGGCTCGACATCGCCAAGCGCGGCGAGGCGCTCGCGGGCCTTCTCGACCTCGGCTTCGAGCGTCTGCTGGCTGGGGTGACGCGCATCGGCGAAAGCGGGGGGCGGGAGCGACACGGCCTGGAACGCGGAAACCCGCGCACCGTGCTGGGCGGCGAGCCCTCTGGCGACCGTGAGAGCGTGTTGGCTCTCAGGAGAGCCGTCGTAACCGACGCCAATCTCGGCCAAGATCGAGGCACGCTCGGCGTAGCCGCTCGGGGCGATCGCCACCGCGCAGGGCGCCGCGTTCAGCGCGGCGCGCATATCGTCGCCCTGAAACACACGCCCGAGCAGCCCGCGGCGCGAGGAACCGACAATGATCAGATCGGCGCCCAGCCGTTCAGCGAGTTCGTGCAGCCCGCGGCCGACGAAATACGACGCAACAAGGTGGAGCTTCGCGTCGAGCCATGATTCTGAGCGCGCGGCTTCCAGCAGCTCGCGCGAGTGCTCACGCTCGCCCGCCTGGAACACCCCGGGCGATCCACGCGCGGGAAGCAGACTCTCGATGAAGACGTGGGCCAGCCCGATCTCGCTCGCATCGCCCGCGAGCTCTCGCGCCAGTGCGAGCGCGTCGCGTCCGCCCGAGAGTCCATCGATTCCTACGATTACCTTGGCAAACATGACGAATTCTCCTCGGAGCTTGTGAGTCCCACCTCCGACAGCGTCCTCGCTAACGGTCATGGTCACATCCGTGGAACGCCCCCACAGAACTCAGTGCAACTCCGTTCCGCTCGTGCTCAGAGCCTGGGTCCCGTCAGGCTCAATCGAGTCGCTCCGCGCGTGGGGCAGCATGACTTTGGGCCGCATGTACCAATTTAGGGATCTGATCGTAAAGGCGCATCCGCATGTCGGTGTGCAGGTCTGGGTCCACGAGCATCGCCTTGAGCAGCCTCGCCAGGTGCGGGTCGTCATCGATCAGCGACGGCTCGGGCGTCGCATCGCCATGCACTTCTCGTGTCCCGGCGCCACCGACTTCCTGTACTGCAGCGCCATATGCGGTCCCATGGGTGTCCCGCAGCAGTTCCGTGATCTCCCTGCTGAGGCGCATGCGCAGATCAGTATGCAAGTTTGGGTCCACGAGCACCGCTGTGACGAGGTCCACCAGCTTCGTGTCCCCGCTCTCGAGTCCCCGGGCCTCCTTGTCGTCGATGCTGCTCACCGCGCGCACGGGCTCCCCAGTGGTGGTCGACTTTGCGCCCATGTGAGCCTTCTTCCTGATCGTGATCGACTCGGGTCGGCAGGAACTCGGGCCGCCAGCGCACGTACCGCCAGCGCACGTATGTAGCCCTTTGAGGATAAGTGTGCAGCGATCCGCGCGCATCGGGATTACCCCCCTCACTTCCGGTCCGTATGAGCTACCGAACACAGTTGGCGAAGATCGCCGGCAGCACCGTGTTTGTTGGAAGGCCGCAAAGAGTGTTCGGGTCTGTACCGATGACTATGCGGCCACTGATGTCAGGCTTACCTTGCCATGCCGGCCGTGATGCCTTGTTGCAGACAGGAGTTCGATCCGAAGCTGACACGCCCCTCCGGATCGCCTAAACGCGACGGCGGAACGACCGGTCGCGGCCGGCGGGCCGTAAGTCCCAACGTAAACCTCCCAGCGCAGCAAGCTCCTGCGCCCGACGAACTAAAGAGAGAGCAGCCATGACTGAGTTGAAATATCTCCGTTTCTTCGAGGAAATCGGCATCGGCGACGTCCCGTTGGTGGGCGGCAAGAACGCCTCGCTCGGCGAGATGTACCGGGAGCTCTCCGACGATGGTGTGCTCATTCCTAACGGCTTCGCGATCACGGCGGACGCCTACCGTTATATGCTCGACGCCGCGGGTGCATGGGAACCTCTGCGGAGCGCGCTGGGCGGTCTGGACGAGACCGATGTGGCCGATTTGGCGCGTCGTGCCAGGCGCGCCCGGGAGATCGTGTACGGCGCGGGCCTGCCTGAGGATCTCGTCGACGAGATCGTCGCCGGCTATGGGCGTCTTCAGGAGCAGTACGGTGAGGACGTCAGCCTCGCTGTACGTAGCTCGGCTACCGCGGAGGATCTGCCGACGGCGAGTTTTGCCGGCCAGCAGGAGTCATACCTCAATGTCCAGGGCACGGAAAACCTGCTCGACGCGTGCCGCCGATGCTTTGCGAGCCTGTTCACCGATCGCGCGATTCATTACCGCATCGATCAGGGGTTCGACCACTTCGCCATCGGATTGTCGATCGGGGTGATGAAGATGGTGCGGGCTGACATCTCCGCGTCAGGGGTGTTCTTCTCGCTCGACACCGAATCGGGATTCCCTGACGTGGTGTTCGTCACGGGCGCGTACGGGCTGGGCGAGAACGTCGTCCAAGGTGCCGTTGACCCGGATGAGTTCTATGTCCACAAGCCGACCTTCGCCGAGGGCCACCGTGCGGTCCTGCGCCGGTTGCTGGGCGATAAGGCGATCAAGATGGTGTTGGTCGAGGGAGGGAGCAAGCAGACGGTCCGCAACATCCCGACCCCCAAGGCCGACCGCGAGCGGTACTGCATCAGTGACGAGGACGTCCTGGAGCTCGCCGACTACGCGATCAAGATCGAGCGCCATTACGGCCGGCCAATGGACATGGAGTGGGCCAAGGACGGGGCCGACGGCAAGATCTACGTCGTCCAGGCCCGGCCTGAGACGGTCGCGTCCCAGCGAAAGGCGACCACCCTGGAGAGCTACGTCCTCGGCGACGGCCGCGGCGAGGTTCTTGTGGAGGGCCGTGCGGTGGGCGAGAAGATCGCGTCGGGCAAGGCTCACCTGATTTCCGACGTTGCTCACCTGGGCGAGTTCAGGCCCGGCGAGGTGCTGGTCGCCGATACTACGACGCCGGACTGGGAGCCGGTGATGAAGACCGCCGCAGCGATCGTCACCAATCGTGGCGGGCGCACGTGTCACGCGGCGATCATCGCCCGCGAGCTCGGCGTGCCTGCGGTCGTCGGTACCGGAAACGGAACGACGTCCGTGCCCGGCGGCCAGCTGGTGACCGTGTCGTGCTCCGAGGGCGACACGGGGCGAATCTACAGCGGTGAGGTGCCGTTCCACGTCGAGCGCACCGAGGTGTCTGAGATCGCGCGCCCGAATACGAAGATCATGCTCAACCTCGGCAACCCGGACCTAGCGTTCAAGACCTCGTTCCTGCCCAACGACGGCGTTGGGCTGGCGCGAATGGAGTTCATCATCAGTGAGTCGATCAAGGCCCATCCGCTTGCATTAGTGCACCCTGACCGAGTCAAGGATACCCAGGCGCGCGAGACGATCGACCAACTGACCCGCCTCTATCCCGACGGCGAGACATTCTTCGTCGAGCGTCTGTCGGAGGGGATCGGCACGATCGCCGCCGCTTTCTGGCCCAAGCCGGTCGTGGTGCGGATGTCGGACTTCAAGACCAACGAATATGCGAGTCTCCTGGGCGGCGCTGACTTCGAGCCGCACGAGGAGAATCCGATGATCGGTTTCCGCGGCGCCTCCCGCTACGCCCATCCGGCCTACGTGGAGGGCTTCACTCTGGAGTGCCGCGCGATGAAGCGCGTGCGCGAAGAGATGGGGTTCACCAACGTCATCCTGATGATCCCATTCGTGCGCCGGGTGCAAGAGGCCGAGAAGGTCATCGCCCAGATGGCGGAGCTCGGCCTGCGGCGCGGAGAGAACGGACTCAAGGTCTACGCGATGTGCGAGATCCCCAACAACGTCCTGCTGATCGACCAGTTCGCCAACACGGTCGACGGCTTCTCGATCGGGTCAAACGATCTCACCCAGCTCACGCTGGGCGTCGATCGCGACTCGGAGATCGTTGCCTTTGACTACGACGAGCGCGACGAGGGCGTCAAGCAGATGATCCGTCTGGCGGTCGAGGGGTGCGCGCGCAACGGCATCCATTCGGGCCTGTGCGGACAGGCGCCCTCTGACTATCCCGACATGGCGGAGTACCTGGTGGAACTCGGGATCGACTCGATCAGCCTCAACCCGGACACCGTGATCAAGACGACCCAGAGCATTCTCGAGCTGGAGAGCCGCTTGGACAAGGCCAGCAACGGCGCCCGACAAGCAGTGAACGGCGGTGCTCGAGTTGCTGTGGCTCCCGCTACTGACCGTCGGTAGAAAGGCATCGCAGACGGCCGTTCAGCCGTCATTAGGTCATGCGCCCCGGCTGCCGGGCGGGCTTGCCGGGGCGCTCGCGCGCGGCGTGCAGCGGCGAATCCCAGTCGCCGATCTCAGCGACCGCGACCCGGACTACATCCGTCGTTCGCTGCCGGGACTCTGGCTGTTGGCCTCCTATTACTTTCGGGCTGACACACGTGGTCTGCACCACATTCCCGAGCACGGCCCAGTGCTGCTGGTCGGAAACCATTCCGGGGGAAACGTGCCCGCTGACACGTTTGTCTTCACGCTCGCGTTCAGCGCTTACTTCGGCGCGGATCGGCCGTTTTACCAGCTCGCGCACAACCTCGTGATGGCGTGGCCCGGGCTCGGCTTTCTGCGCCGCTACGGGACGGTCGCAGCAACGCACGTGAACGCGGCGCGGGCGCTTGACGCCGGCGCGGCGGTGCTCGTTTACCCGGGCGGCGACTATGAGACGCATCGTCCATCGTGGGAGTCGGGTCGAGTCGACTTCGATCATCGTAAGGGGTTCATCGCGCTCGCGCTGGAACGCGATCTCCCGATCGTTCCGGTGGTGTCGATCGGTGGTCAGGAGACGGCCCTGTTTCTCTGGCGGGGGGAGCGGCTGGCGCGTGCACTGCGGCTCGATAAGACCTTTCACCTGCACGTGCTGCCAATCTCGCTGGCGTTGCCATGGGGGCTGAACATCGGTGATCTGCTCGGCCACATCCCGTTGCCGGCGAAGATCACGGTTCAGGTTCTCCCCCCGATTGACTTGTGCGAGCGCTTGGGCTCGCGCCCCAGCTTCGAGGACGCCTACGACCACGTAACCGAAGTGATGCAGCGAGCTCTGGCCGACCTGGCGGCAGAGCGCCAGCTTCCGATCGTCGGGTGACCATGCGGGTCTCACACCAAATCACGATCGATGGGACTGCCCCGGCAGTATGGGAGCTGATCGGCGAGCCGTCGTTGTACCCGCGCTATCTGCGCGACATCACTCGGTGGGAGTTGGTCGCAGGCGGTGACGACCGTCACCCGCGCTACCGGATCGAGGTTCGCCTGGGCGCTGTGGAGCTGGGCTCGATCGTCGAGATCACCCACGTTGCGGCGCCCCACGAGCTGCGCTGGGAGAGCGTGAGCGGCATCGAGCACCAGGGCCGGTGGCGCGTCACCGAGCACGACAACGGTCGCTGCAGGGTCGCGCTCGAGCTCAACTATCACGCGCCCGGAGGCGTGCTCGGCACAGTCGCCGAAGGCGTGGCGCTTCCGCTTCTGCGCCAGGGAGTGCAGGAGTCGCTCGCGCGCTTGAGGACCGAGGTCGAGGGACGCACTCGTGCGCGGGGGTTAATGGCGAGGGTCGCGGGCTTTACGCGCGAGGCGATCTATGACGCCGAGGTGCTCGCAAAGACCGGGGTGCTGGCGCCGACGCGACCGGACCGGCTCGTGCGGGCGGCGTGGCAGCTGGCGCAGTGGGACGCCACGCTCGCTGCCGGCTGCGCGATCGCCGCGACCCTGCATCCAGATGATCGCGCGCTCGTGGACGAGCGGGGAGTATGGACGTTCGGCGAGGTCCACCGGCGCACCAACGCGCTCGCCCGCGGATTGCAGAAGGCGGGCGTCGCGCCCGGGGACCGCGTTGCGATCCTGTGTCGAAATCACGCCGGCTTCGCCGAGGGCCTGTTGGCGCTGTCCAAGCTCGGCGCAGACGCTTTGCTTCTCAATCCGGGTCTTGCACCACCACAGCTGCGTGAGCTGCTCCGCCGCGAGCGGCCAGCGGCCCTGATCCACGACGAAGAGTTCACAGACGCTGTCAAGCTCCGTGCGCTGGTCCGGTTCGTCGCCTGGCAGGATAATCCACGGGCGTCGGACGGGACGCTCGAGGCTCTGATCTCGGCCGGCGACCCAGGAGACCTGTCGCCGCCATCGCGACACGGCCGTCTGGTCATGATGACATCGGGCACGACGGGCGCACCGAAGGCGGCCGCGCGACACGAGTCCGATCGTCTCGGGGTGCCGCTGGCGTTGCTCGATCGCATTCCCCTTCGCGCACGGCAGGTCACGCACGTCGCATCGCCGCTGTTCCATTCCTGGGGCTATCTGCAGTTCGGCTTGGGAATCGCGGTCTCCGCGACGCTCGTGCTCCGGCGCCACTTTGATGCCGAGGCGACGCTGGCGGCGGTGGCCCACCATCGCGTTGACACCCTAGCCGTCGTGCCGACGATGCTCGCGCGGATCCTGGAACTCGACCCAGCGGTTCGCCTCCGATATGAGACTTCGTCGCTGCGGATTGTGGGCGTGAGCGGGTCGGCCCTTCCGGGCGAACTCGCCACGCGCTTCATGGACGAGTTCGGAGATGTTCTCTATAACCTGTACGGGTCGACCGAAGCGTCGTGGGTGGCGATCGCGACCCCGGCGGATCTCCGTGCTGCGCCGGGAACGGTCGGACGCCCTCCGCACGGCACTCGTGTCGTGATCTATGACCAGCTGGGCCGTTCGCTGCCTGCCGGATCGCGGGGCCGGATCTTCGCGGGCAACGCGACCAGCTTCGACGGCTACACCGATGGTCGCGGCAAGGAGCGCATCGACGGCCTGCTGAGCACCGGCGACATCGGCCACATCGACGACGCCGGGCGGCTGTTCATCGACGGACGCGAGGACGACATGATCGTCTCCGGTGGCGAGAACATCTTCCCTTCTGAGATAGAGGACGTGCTGGCGGCCCAGCCAGGCGTCGCCGAGGTCACGGTGATCGGTGTGGAGGACGAGCGCTTCGGCCAGCGACTGAAGGCATTCGTCGTGCCGGCCGTCGGCGCGATGGTCTCTGAGGGCGAGCTCAAGCAGCTGGTGCGCACGAAGCTCGCTCCATTCAAGGTTCCTCGCGAGATCGAGTTCGTCACCGATCTGCCCCTAAACGAGGCGGGCAAAGTAGTGAAAGCGGATCTCGGCGTCAGCCGACGCGGAGAGGCCGGCCCCGCCGCCCCACGCGGCTGAGCCGGCCCCATCCGTCAGGCGCGCTCAGGCGGCGGTCGGTGTGATCTTGACCGTCTCCTTACCCGCCTCCTTGGGGAGCGGAATCGTCACTTCAACGATGCCGTCGTGTGTCGTTGCCTTGATCTTCTTGGCATCGACCCCGCTGGGCAGCGTCATCGTGCGGTGGAAGGACCCATAGCGGCGCTCGCGCCGCACGTAATGCTTGTCCTTCTCTTCCTTGTGCTCCTCGTGCTCACCAGAGACCGTGAGGATGTCGTCCTCGACCTCGATCTTGACCTCCTCGGGCTTGATCCCGGGAATGTCGGCGCGCACGACCAGGCTGCCGTTCTCACGCACGACGTCAATCGCCGGCGTCCATGCGTGCAGGCGGCCGTCGGTTGGCTCGTCGAACATGCGATCAAAGACGGATCGCAGCTCGCCGAGCTCCGCGAACGGACTCCAACGCGTCAGTGTTCCAGGCATGACTCACCTCCTTTCTAGACCACTGGTGACCCAAGCACCGTAGCCCGGCAGGGTGCGCTGCGCATCGGGGTGCGACACGATCGAAACTCCGTAGTAGTTGCCGCAAACTCAGGCGAGTCCGACGAGCGCGACCGCCATGATCCCGCTCAGGAAGATCCCACGAACCCACCGAGCAGCGAAAGCCAGGCCAGCGAGAACAGGGCTCCTTCACTGATTCCGACCCGCCGGTAGGCGTACTCGATCGCGCCGAGGACGAACAGCGCCACCAGCAGCGCCGCGAGCAGCGCTAGCGCGCCGGCAAACACGGGCGCGAGTGGATGACGGTTATATGGGGTGCGTTTCACGAGGCTGGTGGTTGGCGATCACGTCGGCATTGCCCTGAGTGTGGACCGTATAAGCCACGATGTGCACCCGGCGTGAGCGTCTTTACCGTGACTGCATGATCCCCGGTTGCTATGGCGCCGCAGCCGTCTCGGCTAGCCCGTCTCTGCCGGAGCGGATCAATTCGGACGCTTCGCGGTGAGTGAGCGCGCCAACTTCGTGGTCAACGGCGGGGTGCGGGAGGCGTTGCCCGCGCAGTGTTCGCTGCTCGAGGTGCTGCGCGACGACTGGCAGCTCACCGGCGCGAAGCCGGGCTGCGGCGAGGGCGCCTGCGGGGCTTGCACGGTCCTGCTGGACGGCGATCCGGTCCGGGCGTGCGTTACGCCCGCTGCGGCTGCGGCCGGCCGGTCGCTGACCACGATCGAAGGGCTTGCCATGGCCGGTGGGTTGCATCCGGTGCAGGAGGCGCTGCTGGCTGAGGGCGCGATCCAGTGTGGGTATTGCGCACCGGGGATGGTGCTGGCCGGCGCCGCGCTGCTCGCCGACAACTCCGACCCCGACGCGTCTGAGATCCGCTCGGCCCTCGCCGGCAACGTTTGCCGGTGCTGCGGCTACGCGCGGATCGAGCGGGCCATCAAGCGCGCGGCGAGGGCAACCCGGGAGGCTAGACCAAGCCCGGAGCCAGATCGTGCCGAGCCGTCGCGGATCGCGGCGTTCTGGGAGTTTCGGCCGCGGGCGCCCTGGGACCTGTTGGCAGTTGAGCAGCGAGAGTATTTCGAGCTCCTCGGCGACGGGCTGGTGGTGGTCCTAGCCCCTGGTCAGCGCCCACGGCCGCAAAGGGGGGCATTGTCGGTCGAGGGGGGTGGGGCGTGGCTCCACGTCGGCATCGACGGTGTGGTCACTGCGTTCACAGGCAAGGTCGATGTCGGTCAGGACAACCGAACCGCGCTATCGCTGATCGTCGCCGACGAGCTACGCGTGAGTACTGCTGCCGTGGGGCTGGCCATGGGTGACACCGATCTGTGTCCGTCTGATCCGGGCACGTTTGGCAGCCGTTCGCTTCCAGACGCCGGGGAGGATCTACGTGTCTGTGCGGCGTCCGCGCGGGAGTGGCTGGCGGCCAATGGTCGCCCGGTAAGGGGCTCGTGTCAGATCGAGCACGCCTCCGTACTCGTGCCCCTGCTCGCACCGTCACATTGGCGTTACCGTGGACGCCCAGCCACTCGCGCCGGCGCTCGCGAGCTCGTCACCGGATCGCACCGCTTCCCGTCTGATCTCGCGCCTCCGGGGATGCTGCACGGACGCGTCCTGAGAGCCCCAGCCTATGGTGCCACGCTGCGCTCGGTCGACACGGGCCCGGCCCGGGCGATCACCGGCGTCGTGGTGGTCCATGAGCAGGACTTGATCGCCCTAGCGGCGGCGGATCTCCTCACCGCCGAGCGCGCGCTCCAGTCGATCGACGCGCATTGGACTCTCAGTCTGCAGCCCGGAGAACAAGATCTCGTCGAGCATCTGCGCTCGCACCCCGTCGACGTGCTGGGCTGGGGAGGCGCGGTCCACGATGAGGTGGGGGACGTGGAGCGCGCGCTGGCGGCCGCCGAGGTGCGCCTCGACGCGACCTACAGGACTGCACACATCGCCCATGTCTCGCTCGAGACGCGCGTCGCGCTGGCGGTTTGGGAGGACGGGCGGTTGACCGTGTGGACCGGGACCCAGCAGCCGTTCTACGTTCGCTACGAGCTCGCCGTGGCGCTCGGGGTCTCCGAGGAGCAGGTGCGGGTGATAGTGCCCGACACCGGCGGCGGCTTTGGCTCCAAGCACACCGAGGACGTGGCAATCGCCGCCGCGAAGCTCGCGCGGGTGGCTGGAGCGCCGGTGAAGATGGCCCTCACCCGCGAGGAGGAGTTTCGCTTCAGCTACGTGCGTCCGGCGGCGGTGATCGATGTGCGCGCAGGCGCTCGCAAGGACGGCACGCTCACCGCTTGGGACTTTCACAACCTCAATTCCGGGGCCGCCGGCCTCCAGCCTCCCTATGAGGTCGCCAATCAGCGCAACTCCTTTCAGCCCGCGGACTCGCCCTTGCCGCAGGGTCCCTACCGCGCGCTGGCGGCTACCGCCAATCAGTTTGCGCGCGAGTCCCAGATCGACGAGCTCGCGCACGCGCTAGGCCTCGATCCGCTTGGGGTGCGTCTGCAGAACCTCACGGACAAGCGACTCGCCGCCGTGTTGCTGGCCGCGGCGGACAGAGCCGGATGGACCGAACAGCGCCAGGACGCTGGCGACGGCATCGGCGTCGGGATCGCCGGCGGTGTGGAAAAGGGCGGTCGGATAGCGACCTGTGTGCAGGTTCGCGTCGAGGACGGCGAGCTGGAGGTCTTGAGGATCGTGAGCGCGTACGAGTGCGGCGCGATCGTCAACCCTGACAACGTCCGCAGCCAAATCGAAAGCGCGACCGTGATGGGGCTTGGAGGGGCGCTGTTCGAAGCCGTCCACTTCGACGCCGGTCGGATCATCAACGCGTCGATGCGCTCTTACCGCGTGCCGCGCTTCAGCGATGTGCCGCCCATCGACGTTGTGCTGCTCGACCGTCCGGAGATCCCCTCCGCCGGCGCCGGCGAGACGCCGATCGTCGCCGTCGCCCCTGCGCTGGCCAACGCGATCTTCGCCGCCAGCGGGATCCGGCTTCGTTCGCTACCGCTGCTGGGCGGTGTGCTGACGATGCGCTAACGGCAAACGCCCTCTACGCACGGAGTCTAACGATAGCTACATGTCCGAGCTGCTCGTTGCTCCTGATGGCACAGACAACGGCTTCCAGGTCGCTCGCCTTCACGCTTGAGCCGTGCGTCGTCGCAGCGAACGGCTACGGCCGGTAGCCGGGTAACTCGATGCGGAACGTGGCGCCCTCGCTGGGAGCGGATTCAGCGCGGATGGTCCCGCCGTGGGCCTCAGTGATCGCCCGAGCGATGGCGAGGCCGAGACCGCTGCCCCCGCGGTCACGCGAGCGGCCGGTATCGATCCGGTGGAAGCGTTCGAAGATCTGCTCGAGCTGATCAGGTGGGATCCCGGCCCCGCTGTCGGTGACAGAGATCTGAAGACGGTCGCCCCGTGCGCGCGCCGCCACGGCGACCTGGCCGCCGGGGTCGGTGTGGGCGACCGCGTTGCGGATGAGGTTGCGGAGCACCTGCGTCAGGCGGTCGGGATCTGCTTGCAGGGTGCCATCGACGGCCTCCAGCCGAAATTCGCGCTCGCCGAACAGCGGAAGATCGCGACGCAGGTCCTGGAAGAACTCACCCAGGTCGATTGGCCGGGGCTCGACCAGCTGCCCGGCCTCGGCACCGGCGAGGGTGAGCATGTCGGCGACTAGTCGATCGAGCTCGTCGAGGCGGCGCAGCAACGTCGCCGTGGCCTCGTGTCGGCCGTGCTCGTCAGTCTCCCGGTCGAGCAGCTCCACCTGAGCGCGTAGGACGGCGAGGGGCGTGCGCAGCTCGTGGGATGCGTCGGAGATGAAGTCGCGCTGGCGCTTGAACGCCCTCTCGAGCCGCTCGAGCATGTGGTCAAATGCGTCCGAGAGGACACTGACCTCGCCGCGCGCGGCGAGCGGCCCGGCTCGCAGAGAGAGATCGCCGGCGTCGACGGCCACGGCAACGCGGGCGATCCGCCGCAGGGGCGCGGCGATCAGGGTGGCCAAGCCGACGCCCGCCGCGATCGCTAGCACCAGAGCGAGCGTCCCGACGAGCGCAAAGGTGCGCAGCAGGCTCGACTGCGCCTGACTCACGGGGGTCATCGGGTCGGCGACGCGAAGCGTGCCGACGCGCCGGTGGTCATAGTCGATCGGTTGCGCCAGCACGCGCATGTTCCCGGCCTCGGCGACGGATGCGGTGGCGAGACCAGTGGGGGAGTTGAGCAGGCCGGTCGCGGAGTGTGCGCTCTGCTCTCGACCTTGCTCAAGGGCAACCAGCTCGGAGTCGTTGCTGACCGTGCGACCTCCGGTGACCTGCACGACGAGGATCAGCGATTCAGCGTGGTAGCGCTGAGCGGCGATGAACTCGACAGCTTTGCGCTCGAGCGCCGAGGGGGTGGAGAAGCCGGCGCCGGCGCTGAACTGTTGCCACTCGGCGGCCTGCGTATGAAGCTGCGCGTCGAGTTGTGCCCGCAGTCGCGAGCTGGTGCCGTTGTAGAGCGCCAGGAAGCTGGCCGCGACTCCGAGCATGCTGACCAGCGCGATCGCGAGCGCCAGTTGCGCGCGTAGCCCGCCGGGCAGCAGCCGTCTAGCCACGCGGCACGCGCAGCCGGTAGCCGACGTTGCGTACTGTCTCGATCGGGTCCGCCTCGCCTTCGTCGCCGAGCTTGCGTCGCAGGTAGCCGATGTAGACCTCCAGCACTTTGGTGCCCGGGTCGAAGTCAAAGCCCCAGACCGCGTTGAGGAGCTGCTCGCGGGAGAGGACCTGGTCGGGGTGGCGCATCAGATACTCGAGCACCTCGAACTCACGCGCGGTCAGCTGCACATCACGTCCATCGCGCTGCACACGTCGGGTGCGAAGATCCATGCGAACGCCCGCGACCTCCAGCACCGAGGACTCGCGCTGGGACGGTGAGCGCAGCTGGGCGCGCACCCGCGCGAGCAGCTCCTCGAAGGAGAACGGCTTGGTCATGTAGTCGTTGGCGCCGCGGTCGAGTCCCTCCACCTTCTGCTCGATCGCGGTCCGCGCCGTAAGCACGATGACCGGCAGCTCCGCCAGCCTGGCCCTTATCGCCCTGAGCACGTGCAGCCCGTCCTTGCCTGGGAGCGTCAGGTCCAGCAGCACGAGCGCGTAATCGCCGGTCAGAGCTGCCGCCTCGCCGCTCGGGCCATCGTGGCAGACGGTGACCGCATGACCCTCTGCGTGCAGGCTCTGCTCAATGAAGCTCGCCAGGGTGCGCTCGTCTTCGACGACCAGGATTCGCATTTCAGCCATCACTCTATGCGTCCGCAGCGGGACAGATCGGGTTGGTAAGGCGCTTCTGAACGGTCACTTACCGCGCTCTTGACCGGGACATCGAGGCTGATCAGTGTCAATCGGCTGCGCACCCTTCAAGCGCAGCACCACTCCCTGGAGAAACCATGAGATCACGCAAGATCGCGATCGTCGGCTCGTTCGTCGGACTGTCCTATGCCGCCCCGCCGGTCGCGCTGGCGACGCCCGTGGCGCACCATGGCGCGCAAAGTCCGCGCGCCCGGCGGCGTGGCGCGACTGATCGCGATCGAGAAGGCAAGAGAGCGTTGACCGGCGTCTTACCGGCGTCTCAACCGCACGCAGCAAGATCTTCACCATGACCGAGGAAGCCCGGATCAAGATCGCAGCCCTGGTGACGGCGCTGTCCTTTGGGGGGCTGTCTCGGCGGCGACGCTGACGCCCCCTCACCGCGTCACGGCGACAGCCGTCCGTTCGGTTCAATCAGCCACGCCGGCGCAGCCGGGGCCGGGTGCGAACCACCACTCAAACACTGAACACGAAAGCTATGACTGAACACAGCTCATCAACGACTGCGAGGCCAGCCGCACGGCGGCGACCCTCGTTGTATCGCACCGTGCTGAGCCTCGGGATCGCGGCGATCGCCGCCACGTGGCTGCCGTTCTCGTTCCTTTACATTAACGCCCTGAGCAAGCGCGCCACGACCGTGACCGCCACCCGGACGCTCCATACCGCGAGCGCTGGCGCCGTGCCTCAGGCCACGACGCTGGCGACCGTCACGACCCGGACCTCATGACAATGCCCGCCACCGAACACGAACACAGCTTCCAGTTGTTCGGCACGACCGTGCGGCTGCTGGTCAGCTCCACGATGGCGTCCGCGCTGGCCCAGGCGCTGATCACGGGCCGGGTCCAGAGCTGCCTGGAGGCGATCCACCGGGCGCTGACTCGCTTTGAGGCCAACAGCGAGCTCAGCCTGCTCAACGGCCATGGTGGGGAGTGGGTCCGCGTCTCTGAGACGCTGCTGCAGGGCATTCAGGCAGCCGTGTACGCGGCTCGGCTCAGTGACGGCCTGGTCGATCCGACGCTGCTGCGCGGCCTGCAACGGGCGGGCTATGCCGGCTCCCGGGTTGGGATTGCCCCCGCGCCGCTGGCCACGGCACTCGCGCGCGCTCCGGCCCGAGTCGCGGCCGCACCCCACCCCGCCGCAAGCTGGAAACGCATCCAGATTGATGAGAACCGGCCGGCGGTCCGCCTGCCGCGGGGTGTGCGCCTGGACCTCGGCGGCAGCGCGAAGGGGATGGCCGTGGACATGGCCGCAGGACTGCTGGCCACCAATCCGGCGTTCGCGATCGATGCCGGCGGCGACATCCGTATCGGCGGCATGCAGGGCACGCCGCGGACGGTCGAGATCACCCACCCGCTGCACGATCGGCCCGTCCAGCGCTTCTCAGTGACCGCCGGTGCTGTGGCCACCAGCGGATTGCGGACTCGGGTATGGGCTACCGAGGACGGGTTTGCTCATCATCTGATCGATCCGGCCCGCGGAGAGCCGGCGTGGACCGGCGTGATCCAGGCCACCGCCCTGGCACCCAGCACGCTGCAGGCCGAGACGCTGGCCAAAATCGCACTGCTGCGCGGGCCGCTGGCGGGCCGCGCCACGCTTGAGCGTTACGGCGGTGCGCTGATCCTCGACAGCGGCCAGCTGATCCTCGTCGGGAACCTACAAGGCGCCGCCGAATTTGCCGCTTCTGACCGCCGGACCGCATGACAATGGGCGACCCGACGCAACAGGTGTTCTGGTTCGCCAGCCGCGCGTTTGGGATCACCGCGATGATCGGGCTCGCGGTATCGGTCGCGCTGGGCCTGGCGATGTCGGGGCGGCTCGTGCGCCGCCCCGGTCTGCCCGCCAAGCTCAAGCATGCCCACGAGTCCCTCACGCTGGTGACGCTGGCGCTGATCGTCGTTCACGCCGGACTGTTGCTGTTTGATGCCTACCTGCGTCCGGGCCTGGTCGGGATCACCGTTCCGTTCGCGCTGGGCTACCGCCCGGCGTTCACCGGCATCGGGATCATCGCCGGCTGGCTGACCGCGATCCTCGGGCTCAGCTTCTACGCCCGCAAGTGGATCGGAACCAAGACCTGGCGGTTCATGCACCGCTTCACGATCCTGGCCTATTTCCTGGCGCTCGGCCACGCGGTTGGCGCGGGAACCGACGCCCGCAGCCCGTGGATGATCGCGCTACTGACCGGCCTCACCACGCCGATCATCTTCGCCTTCACCTACCGCATGCTGCCGTCCGCACCGTCCGCCCGCCAGGCGGTCAAGCGACCGGCCAGGTCGTCGCAGGGACAGAGCCGAGCGGCATCGGCGACGGCCAGGTCGCGGCAAACGGGACGCGGACGCGCGCATGTACCAGAACCCCTCTAATGACCGGCCGGCGGCCATCGCGGCCGGTCCGCTGGTGCTGCTCGTCGAAGACGAGCGCTCGATCGCCGAACCGTTCGCACACGCGCTGCAGCGCGCCGGCTTCCGCACAACGGTCGCGCAGACGGGCGCCGAGGCGATCTCGCTGGCGGCGGCCTCCGGTCCGGATGTAATCCTGCTGGACCTCGCGCTCCCCGACGGGGACGGACGCGATGTGTGCCGGCGGATCCGCCGCAATTCGAGCGTGCCGATCATCATGGTCACGGCCAGCGGCACCGTCACTGACCGCGTAGTCGGACTGGAGCTCGGGGCCGACGACTATGTCGTCAAGCCGTTCGCGACCGGTGAGGTGATCGCCAGGATCCGCGCCGTCCTGAGGCGCGGGCGGGCGAACTCCCTGGACGGCGACGAACTGGCGGTGCAGGACCTGCGCATCGATGCGAGATCGCGGCGCGCGTGGCGCGGCACGGACGAGCTTGAGCTGACGCGCAAGGAGTTCGACCTGCTCATGCGGCTCGCCCGAGATGCCGGCCGAGTAGTCACGCGGGAGTCGTTGATGTCCGACGTCTGGGACATGAACTGGTTTGGATCGACCAAGACGCTCGACGTCCACATCGGCTGGCTGCGGCGCAAGCTCGGGGATGACCCCGCCAACCCGGTCTACATCCGCACCGTGCGCGGCGTCGGTTTCCGCCTCGCCGATGCGCGACAGCCGGCGCCATGACCCTGAGGGGCCGGCTGCTGGGCGCGCTGGCGTATGTGCTGCTGCTGGCGATCGTTGCGTTTGGAGTGCCGCTCGCCCTAACCCTCAGCGCGCGCGTGAACGCGGAAGTCCGCACCCAGGCACAGGCGCAGGCCGACCTCGTAGCGGCAACGGCGGGCGACCTGCTGGCCCCCGCCAGCCATAAGGAGCTCGCAACGCTCGCGCGCACCGCAGCCGCATCGCTGCGGGGTCGGGTCCTGATCGTGAACGCGAGCGGCAAGGTGCTCGTTGACAGCGCAGGACCGGCTCAGGTGGGGACCAGCTATGAGAGTCGGCCCGAGATCGAGCAGGCGCTTGACGGTCGGCAGGTCCAGGTCCAGCGGGCTTCCAAGACGCTCGGCGAGGAGATTCTTGCGACGGCGGTCCCGATCATCCACAACGGCCGCACCGCAGGGGCGGTGCGGGTCACGCAGAGCGTCGCGGCGGTCCATCAGGCGGTGCTGCACGTCGAACTTGCGCTCGCCCTGATCGGGCTGATCGTGCTCGGGCTCGGGCTGCTGGCTGGAGGGTTACTCGCGGCGCAGATCGCACGACCGCTGCGTCGGCTCGAGGGGGTGGCCCGCCGTGTGGCGCAGGGCGACCTGCGTGCCCGCGCGAAGGTCGAGGGGAGCCTTGAGCAGCGTTCGTTGTCGAGTTCGTTCAATGAAATGACAGATCGGATCGCTCGCCTCCTGAACGCGCAACAGGACTTCGTCGCGGACGCGTCGCACCAGCTACGGACGCCGCTCACGGGGCTGCGCCTGCGCCTGGAGGAGGCAAAGGCGCTCGCCGGAGGTCCCGCCGCCGCCCACGAGCTTGCCGAGGCCATCCACGAGGTCGACCGCCTGTCGCACACGGTCGAGGAGTTGCTGCTCCTGAGCCGCGCGGGCGAGCGACAGCTCGCCGGCGCGCCGGTCCACCTCGGTGACGTCGTGGCGGACGCGCTACGCCGCTGGAGGCCGCAAGCGACCGAGCGCGGGACCACGCTCGCGCACCGGCGCGAAGGCGATCCGGGCACGGTGTGGGCCGCGCGCGCCGACCTCGAGCGCGCGCTCGACGCACTGCTGGAGAACGCCTTGCGCTACTCGCCGTCTGGCTCGACCGTGACGATCGCGGGCGCGCCCGGGCGGATCGAGGTGCGCGATCGTGGCCCCGGCGTGCCGGCGGACGAGAGCGAGCTCGTGTTCGAGCGCTTTCATCGCGGCCGCGCGGGGACCGCCGGGCCTCCCGGCCACGGGTTGGGGCTACCGATCGCGCGCGAGCTGGTGCGTGAATGGGGCGGCGAGCTCACGCTCGAGGACCGCGCCGGCGGCGGCACGACGGCGATCATCGCGCTCGAGCCTGATGGCGGCTCGGAGCCAAACCGGGATCGGCGCTTTGCTCGCGCTTAACCGTCCGGCGGCTACGGTGCGGAAGGTCATGACCGTGACTACTCGAGGTTTCCTGTGGGCGGTTGCGGCGCTCCTCGGGATCGCGGTCACCGCGGCGCTCACGTGGTCGATCAGCCAGCTGGCGGCGCAGCGGATTGGCCTCTCGTCTGCACCGCTGTCGGTGATCCACGGGCTTGCGCCGCCACGGGCGACCCACGCCCCAAAGACCAGCCGCCCGGGCAGCCCCTCCGGGCCGGCCATCGTGCTCCCCGCTACCCCAACGGCTAGTGCGCCGGCTGGCTCGAGCCCAACCTCGGCGGCTCGCGCTCTCACGGTCGCGACCACGACCCCATCCAACTCGGGCACCGGAGCCGGTGCAGGCGGGCAGTCCTCGTCAGGTGGCGGAACGCGCTCCTCGACCGGGGGCGATCGTCACGACGACTCAAGCGGACAGCCTGGCAACCCGGGCTCGCAACGGGACGACTGAAGGGGCCGTCGTCATGACGGCCCCTTGTCGTTTACGGGTAGACCTGTTCGTTGGTGCGCTGATCGACGATTCGGATCGCGGCACTCGGGCACGCTTCCGCGGCCGTCACCAGCAACTCGTCCGGACCGGTGCCGATCACCCGCGCGACGTCGTCGAGTTCGAACACTTCAGGTGCGACGTCCACGCAATCCCCGTGCGCCGCGCAGGCGCTGTCGTCGACTTGGACAGAATAGGTCATGGTCTTCCTTTCTCGATCAACTTGCGAACCGCTGGGAGGGAGCGAGGCCGGTCAACGAGCAGCGCGGCGACTGCCCGTCCGGCGTGGGAGAAGATCGCGGTGAAGTTGCGGCTGTCGAGATCCCCGTCGATCTCGATCGAGTCCGCGTGCCGCCCCTGGCCGACGTACTGGATCCTCAGGCCGTACTGATCGGTCCAGAAGCTAGTCACCGGCGCAGCACCGGGATCGAGTCCCAGCATCACGCGAGCGACGCGCGCGCCCTGGCGACCCGCAGCCTCCCAGTGCGATCCCGGGACATGACGGCCGCAGCTCTGGTCGAACGTCGCCGCCGCGTCGCCGGCGGCAAACACGTGCTCGATCGCGGTGCGGCCGTTGGCGTCGATCGGTACTCCGGCCGACACGTCGAGGCCGCTGCCGGCCAGCCATGCGACGTCCGGCTCAATTCCGACCCCGACGACCATGTGATCTACGGCGAGCACTGAGCCATCCGATAGCCGCAATGCACGGACCGCGCCGTTCGCGTCGACCCGGTCGACGGTCAATCCGGTGCGCATGTCGACGCCTTCAGCCACGTGCAGGCGCGCGAACCAACCCCCGAGCTTCGGACCGAGTACGGCCTCGAGCGGGCAGCTGCCCGCTTCGACGACCGTCACCTCTACGCCTAGTTTGCGGGCGGTCGCAGCGATTTCCAGACCGATGAAGCCAGCGCCGATCACCGCCAGCCGCGAGCGCGTCGCGAGCACCTCGCGCAGTGCGCGCGCATCGTCGAGCGTGCGCAGCACCGACACGTTGTCGTAGCCGGCGAGCAACGGCAGCGTCCGCGGACGGCCGCCAGTCGAGATCAGCAACTGCTCGTAGCGCAGCCCCGCCCCGTCCGAGAGATGGAGCCGTCGCTCGGCCGCATCGAGCGCTGCTGCGCTGACGCCGAGCAGCAGGTCGATCGACTGCTCGCTGTACCACTCCGCGGAGCGATACGGGAGCCCGGCATCGTGAGCAGCGTCGATCAACAGTTCCTTCGACAGCGGCGGGCGGTCATAGGGACGGTGCGGTTCTGAGCACAGGACCCTGATCGCGCCTTCATAGCCTCCGCGCCGGAGCGCTTCGGCACATCGCTGACCGGCGAGCCCACCGCCGGCGATCACGATGCCGTCGCTGCAGGCCCGGCTTGCCTTCGTTTGTGTAGCCATGGCACTCAAGCTTGGCCGCGGCGAGTAAAGAAATCGCTGGCTGAGCCTAAGAGCCTGGTCAGCTTTGCCAAGTCTTTGCCGGCGGTTGGTTGGCCGCTGACGCTAGAGCGGCCACAGTGGGCGGCGACCCCAACCGGAGGCCCAGAACATGCGCAAGACACAGATCCAAACGGTCGGAGTTGTGGCGGCGGTCCTCGCCGCCGGCCTGGCCGGGTTTTCGCTGCGATCCTCGCAGCCGGCGGTGGCGACGCTCGCGGCGCGCAATCCGGCGGCGGAGGTCAGGACGCAGGTGATTCGTCGCACGATCCATATTGTTCGCCATCAACGTCCTGGGCTCTCGCCGACGCCGCACCACGGCGCGAGCGCGCCGGGCGCCCCGGGCTTGAGTTCCGCGCATGCTGTGCGAACCGGCGCGAGCCGCTCGCACGCCGCGGGATCGGCCGGCGGCGTGTACGCCGGCAGCACTGCCGCCGTTACGACGCGCGCGAGCGGTTCGCACGCGACAACGTCCGGGTCATCCGCGGGCAGCTCAGCGCCGTCGAGCGCACCGGTGACTACGCGCACGAGCGCTTCGCACACGACCTCGTCGGGGTCATCCGCGGGCACTTCAACGCCGGCCAGCAAACCGGTAACGACGCGCACCAGCAAATCCTCGGGATCGTCGTCGGGCGCTTCCACGCCCGCTGGCGCGCCCGTCACGACTCGCACGAGCGGTGGCAAGAGCGGTGGTGACGGTGGCAACAATGGCGACTGAGGCGCTCGACCTAACGAATCCACGCGCGACGACGAGCCCGCACCGCGCGGGCCGCCGTCGCGGCTCGTCCGGCCCTGACCGGCTGACGGTCGTGCTCTTCAGCCTGGTCGCCTTCCTGGTCGTGCTCGCGCTGCTCGCGAGCCAGTTGCGAGCCGCCTCGACTCACTCCGCCGCGCGTCCGGTGCTGGTGCTGCGCAAGGTCTATCGCACCACGGTGATCGAGACGGTTCCCGGCGGCAGCGGGCCGGGTGCAACCTCGGTCACGCAGTCGGTGTCGAGCTCCGGTGCGGTTGGCGCGGCGCCCGCGGCCCCCACGACTCGCACCTCGTAGGACGGCGGCTTTCGATGAGCGCCGAGCTCGACTACACATTCAAGGCGATGGGCAGCGACGTGCGGCTGCTGATCGGCGATCGGCTGACGGCCAGTGTGGCGGCGCCGCTGGAGGCTGCCGATCGTGAGCGCGCATTCATATGGGAGTTCAGCGACCGCCTATCCAGGTTCCGCGCCGACAGCGACCTATCGGCTCTCAACCGCAACCCTGGCAAGGTGGTCTGCACGCCGCCATTGCTCCGCGCAGCGGTGAGCGCCGGATTGTGGGCTGCCGAGCGCAGCGGCGGCCTCGTCGACCCTACGCTCGTGCGCGCGCTGGAGCGAAGCGGGTATGACCATTCGTTCAAAGAAGTGCAACCAGCCTCGCTGCGAGATGCCCTCGCGCAGGCGCCGGCACGGCGGGCGGCTCGGCCCGATCCGTCCGCACGCTGGCGGCGGGTGATCGTCGATGATCAGGCGGGCACGATCGCCCGGCCGCCGGGCGTGATGTTCGACACGGGCGGAACCGGCAAGGGCCTGTGCGCCGACGCTGTTGCGTTTCGCCTCGCGGGCTACACCCGGTATGTCGTCGACTGCGGCGGGGACATCGCCGTCGGAGGAGTCGCCGCCCAGCTCGAGCCATACGCGATCGAGGTCGAGCACCCCCTGACCGGAAACTCGATCGGCTCGATCGAGGTCGCCCGAGGTGGCATAGCCACCTCGGGCCTCAACGTCCGCATCTGGCGCCGGAGGGGCCGTGCCTTCGCCCATCATCTGCTCGATCCGAGCACGGGATCGCCGGCGTGGACCGGGCTGATCGGCGCGACGGCACTCGGAGACAGCGCGCTGGAGGCAGAGACGCTGTCGAAGATGGCGCTGCTGCTGGGCCCGGACGGTGCGCGCCGCGTGCTCGCTGAGCACGGCGGCCTGATCGTGCACGACAGCGGCGAGGTGGAGGCGATCGGCCGCGTCGCCGGGCGGATCGCCGGGACGCGGGTGCGAGAGCTGTCCGTGCGATGAGAAGCGCCCAGCCTCTGCAGTATGTCTGGTGGCTCGTGAGCCGCGCTTCGGGCATCGTCGCGCTCGTGCTGATCTCGCTGTCGGTCGTGATCGGGTTGGCGATGGCCGCGAAGCTGCTCCGGCGGCCAAACCTCAAGCGCGGCGGCGCGCGCCTGCACGAGCACCTGGCGCTGACAGCGCTTGTGGCGATTGCCGTACACGGACTCGCGCTGCTGGGTGACCACTGGCTCAAGCCCGGCTGGCGCGGGATCACGGTCCCGTTTGCGCTCAGCTACAAGCCGGGATTCACCGGCATCGGCATCCTTGCCGGCTACCTCGCCGTGCTGCTCGGGCCCAGCTTCTACCTGCGCCGGCGAATCGGCGCGCGCAGGTGGCGAAGACTCCATCGCATGACCGTGATCGTGTGGCTGATGTCCGTCGTTCACGCGCTGGGCGCGGGCTCAGACGGTGCCAGGCCATGGCTGCGAGCGGTCGCTCTCGCTCCGCTGGCGCCGATTGTCTTCCTGCTCGTCGTGCGGACGCTCGGGCCAGCCCCGAAGCCCGCGCAGCGCACCGAACGCCGGAGGGAGGCGGACATGCCACGGCGAGACCACGTGCTGGATCGGCTGGAGGTCAGGTCCGAGATGGCGCAGCCCTAGCGCTAGCCGGCCTCGCGATGATCAACCGTCTCGCGGAGCTAGCCGGCCCCTAACTCGATCTACATCGTCTGTTGCCGGCTGATCGCGGATCATCAAGCCCTGCAGCTCAAAATGACAAAAGGAGGCTTTATGGTAAATCGTTTGGCTGGCCGGGCCCGTCTGTCGGTCGGGTTGATCGCGATCGCTTCGCTGGCCATGGTCGGCGTGACCTCGGCGTCGGCCAAGACGCTGTACGTCAAGCCGGGGGGTCACAACACCGCCGCGTGCGCGATTCTCAAGCCGTGCAAGACGATCAGCTTCGCCGTGGCCAGGGCCCATAAGGGCGATACCGTGCGGGTCGCCAAGGGCACCTACAAGGGGTCGGTGACGATCACCAAGGACGTCAAGCTCGTCGGCGTCAACCGGCCGGTGATCGATGCGAGCCACCTGATCAACGGAGTCCTGATCTCCGGCTCGAAGGCTGCAGGTGCTCGGGTCGACGGCTTCGTGGTTGAGAACGCGCTCCAGGAAGGCATCCTGGCGACGCGAACGTCCAGTGTGACGATTGCCGCCAACCTCGTGCGCTTCAACGACAAGGGCGCGCCGGCCTCCCACCCCAAGCGTGAGTGTGCGCCAGCGGGCGCGATTCCGGGCGACTGCGGCGAGGGTCTGCACCTGATGACGGTCACTGACGCCCGGGTGACCGGCAACACCGTGGCTGACAATCTCGGTGGCATCCTGATCACCGACGAATTCGGTCCGACGGACGGGAACCTGGTTTCCCACAACCGGGTCCTGAACAACGTCGGCGATTGCGGCATCACCCTGGCCGGTCACAACCCGGGCGCTTTCTCGGCTGGGAAACCCGAGCCGGGTACGGCGGGGGTCTACGAGAACAAGATCATCGACAACGTCGCCGACGGCAACGGCACCAAGGGCTTGGGTGGGGGCATCCTGCTGGCGGCCGGCGAACCGGGCGCGGGCGTGTACGGAAACCTGATCCAGGGCAACGTCGCCAACGGCAACGGGCTAGGCGGGTTGACCCTGCATAGTCACGCGCCTGGCCAGGACCTCAACGACAACCAGATCATCGACAACTCGTTCAGCCACGACGGGCTGCACGGCGGATATCCGAACGGTGGTCCGGGCGACGTGCAAGCCGGCGTCACCCACACCGCGGGCATCATCATCTTCAGCGCGGTGACCAAGCTGGCGGGAACCGTCGTGCGCGGCAACCGGCTCAGCGATGAGTACTACGGGATCTGGACCGAGGATCTGCCCACGATGTCCACGGCGGCCAACACGTTCGCCAAGAACGTCACCACCAAGCTGTTTCAGCAGTAGCCGCCGGCACCAGCGTCCGGGGTCGCCTGCCGGCGCCCCCGGACGCCACCGCCGGGCAGGTCCGGACGAGCAGGTCAGCCGTGTGATTTTGGGTAGCGCAGGGCACCGCTCAGGTCAAACGTCGATTTCGTGCTGCCCGCCGCGAGCGAGGCGACTCCGGTCACCCGCAGGCTCCCGTGAGCGTGGCGGTAGCTCCCGGTACCTCCGGTCACGGTGAGCGTGCCCGTCAGCGCGAGCCCGCCGGTGGACCGGGCGGCGAACTTTCCCACCAGGGTGAAGCGCAGCGTCCCTCCGGCGTCAAACGCCGTGCCCCTCGCTCTGATCGAGAGCTCAGGCCCCCACGTGACGACTTGCCTCAGGGCCCCGCTCCAACGCGGGCTCCCTGACACGGTTCCATCGAGAATCCCCGCGTCGGTGTCCTTCACGCCGGCCACGCCGATCGTGCCGGTCGACGAGAGCGTTTCGATCTCGCCGCTGAGGCTGACGCGGTGACTGGAGACGGCCGGCGTCGGACGTCCGAGCGCAGCCGCCGGGGTCAGCGCCGCCACGGCGCCAAGCGCCGCGATGGAGCTGCCGACGGGAGCAATGAATCTCATCATGCTTCACCTCCGTTGGGGTCGAGCCGGCTCAGGTCGGGTCAAAGCAGCCGTCGAACGCATACAGCGGGTTGACCACGTTGTGCCCCTGCGCGTCACGGATCTCGGGCTGGCCGATGAACGTTGGTGGCCCCTGCGCGTTGTAGCACCCGTTGGCCTTCACGCTGACGTCGAAAGTGACCGGTGTGAACGAGAACGGGCTGGCGCCGTCTAGCTCGATCAGCATGTCCATCGTGCAGATCCAGTCGTCGCCAGGTCCCTGGTCCGAACCCGAGCGCCGGACGCAGCTGGCGTAGTCGTTGAGCTTGGCGCGGGCCGGGACGTGGCGCCCCAGCGCACGCTGCTGGAGCAGGGTGAGACCGTTGAACGTGGGCCTGATGGCCGCCTCGAGCCGGGTGGCCGTGACGGCGGCCGGACCCCAGCTGCAGGCCACCGCCAGCAACGCGATCAGCGCCGTACCGGCCAGCACGGCGCGGACCGGCAGCGCCCACCCTCGTCGCTTGGCGGCAGGAGGGCCGGCGAAATCCCGGTGACGGAGGATCGCCCAAGACACGCTCAGGCAGACGACCACCCAGGCGACGCTGACGACGCTCGCCAGCAGCAGGGGGCGGTAGAAGGGACGCGAGGTGAGGAGCCCGTGCCAGCCGTCGAACGCCGAGGCGACCAGCCAGGTGTGGACCCAGTATCCGGTGCCGACGAGCGCCAGCAACTGCATCGCGAGGGCGACGAGGACCGGTCCCAGCACTCCCATGATCCCGTTGCGAGACGCGACCGAGAACAGCACTGCCAGGCTCACGAATGCCAGCATCGGAAGCACGCTGGTCAACCAGCTCGCGAGCACCAGCTCCAGGCACCGCCAGGATGACAGCATCGTCCCGCCGAGGCTGACCAGCGGCTGGTGGCCGACCAGGAGCAGCCCGGCCACCAGACTGCAGAGCGCCGTCAGCACCGCCATCGCCACCGACAGCAGCGCCGCCGCCGCCACCTTGCTCGCGAACACGTCCCGCCGGCTGCAGGACCTCGTCAGGACCGTTTTCCAGGTTCCGTAGCGATCCTCGGCGGAGAAGATGTCGCCGGCCAGGACTCCCGCCAGCAGCGGGAACCCCCACGAGCCGGCAAAGCTCAGCACGACCATCGGGATGGCGAAGCCGGATTGGTGCACCCACAGGCCGAAGAGGGTGTCCGCCGGAACGCCGCTCTGCGCCTTCAGGATCGCCGCGAAGGCGAACGGGCCCAGCACGCACACCAGAGCCACGAGGCGGACCGGCAGCTGGACGGCCAGCTTGCGCCGCTCGGCTCGATACACGTGGCGAACGCCGCCGCGGATCTGATCACCGATCGGCTCCGCGGTCCTCACGCGCGCGTGTGTCCGGGTCGCCGTCATCTTGTCGCCGCCCGGCGCCGAGCCAGGTCTCCGACCGCCAGCGCGTTGGCGTCGGGGTAGGGGTGGGGGCCGGGGTCGGCAGTCAGGGCGAAGAACATCGATGCGAGCGAGCTGACCAGCAGCTCCAGGCTACGGATCGCCACGCCGGCCTTGGCCAGCGTCAGCACGTAGGGATCGAGCCTGCCGTCCCTGGCCGTGACGAGCAGGCCGCCGCCCGGCGCCGGGTCGGCATCGATGCCAGGATCGGCGCCGGCGATCTCCAGCGCCCGCAGGTCATCGCTGGTGGTCAACCGGTAGGTCGGCACGGGAGCCTCGCGGCGAAGCTGCGCGGCGGTTCCGTCCCAGACCGCTGCGCCCGAACGGAGCACCGTGAAGCTGTCGCATACAGCATCCACCTCGTCGATCTGATGGCTGCTCAGCAGCACCGCCACCCCCTCGCCGGATAGCTCCCGAACCAGCCCCAGGACGTCGCTGACTCCCGCCGGATCCAGTCCGGTGGTCGGCTCGTCGAGCAGCAGCAGTCGAGGCGCGCGCAGGAGCGCCGCGGCGATGCCCAGACGCTGGCGCATCCCGGTCGAATAGCCGCTCACGCGGTCGCCGGCTCGTTTGGTCAACCCGACCCTGCCCAGCGCATCGGCGATCCGGCCGGTTGCGCCGCGACCGTCCAGCTCGGCCAGCACCTCCAGATTGGCGCGCCCGGACAGATACGAGTAGAAGGCCGGGTCCTCAACGAACCCCGCCACCCCGTCGAGGTGCAACGAGTCGTAGGCCGGCTGCGGACGGTCGAAGAACTCGATCTCGCCCGCGTCGAGGCGCACGAGCCCGAGCAGCAGCCGCAGCAACGTCGTCTTGCCGGCGCCGTTGGGACCGAGCAGCCCCCGCACCTCTCCCTCCTCGATGGACAGGTCGAGTTGGTCGACCGCGCAGATCGCACCGAAATGCTTGGTCAGCCCACGCGCTTGAAAGACAGCCGTCGGGCCCAGCTCCTAGTTCTTTATGTTGAGGGTGGGCGGAGGCAGCTTGCTCTGCGGCAAGACCGGCAGCAGGAACGGCTTGCGCGGCTTCTGCCCGAAGTTGAAGTCCTTGATCAGGTTGCCGAGGACCGGCTCGTTCTCGCGAACATCCGGGCGGGGGTCGCGCCGTCCATCGGTCTTGGGGTTGAGCCGCTGGCCGCTGAGAAAGTCGTCCTCGATGAACTTCAGATAGGCGTCGAACGACAGCGTCTGGTGATCGATGTAGCCCTTGCGCGCGTACGGGCTGATCACCAGCGCCGGTACCCGGATGCCGTAGCCCTCGCCGTCGACCTTGGGCGGCTTGACGTGGTCATAGAAGCCGCCCCAGTCATCCCAGGCCAGGAAGATCGCCGTCGAGTCCCAGTCCTTGCTGCGCATGACCGCGTCGATCGCACCGGTGACGTAGTTCTGGCCCCAGCTGATCCGCCCCGGCGGGTGCTCGCTGTCGTCACCGCTGGGGATCAGCCAGGAGACGGCCGGCAGCGTGCCGGAGCGGGCGGCCTGGTAGAAGTCGCTGCTGGGGACGATGTCGGCGAGCTGATGATCCCGATGGACGGTGGTGAAGTTGGCCAGCGGGTTCCAGATCTCGGGGGTCCTGACGTTCTGCGGCACCGCCGCACAGGTCATCGCTCCGCTGGCGCAGTCGGGCTCGGTGCCCTGGGACAGGTAGTACCGCCAGCTGACGCCGTACTTGTGCAGCAGATAGGTGATGTCGGTCCAGGCGTACGGGGGCTGATCCTTGGGATTTGAGCTGTAGTGGTTGGTGGGCTCGTTGAACGTCGTCAGTGCCGACAGTCCGATGTTCGGACTTCCGTTGTCGAGGTTGGGGTCGGGGTTGACCAGGTCTGACTTGCAGGTCATGGGCTTGTTCGGGACGCATTTGGCCGACCAGCCGGACACCATGTAAAGATGTGAGACCTGGCTCCAGCCCAGGTTGGGCTCGAACATGTGGTCCTGCAGGACGAAGTTGCGGGCATAGGCCCAGTAGTGCTTGAGCTGGCGGCCGTCGTGGTAGCCCATCACGTCGTCGCAGGTGCTCGACAGGCCCTGGGCGACGCAGCCCAGCACGTCCGTGTCGAGGTGGCCGACGGCCTGGCGGCTGCGGATGAAGCCGTTCATCTTGCCGCCGTCGATGTCGGTGACCGCGTCGACCAGCATGTGGGGTCCGCCCGAGTTGGTGTCGCTCGGGTCGTAGTAGGGCTTCACGCATGTGTGCGCCTGAAGGTCGGGCACGCATACGGTGAACTGGCCCTGCTTGTTGCGCGGCAGCCCGTCGGCCCCGGGGTAGGTCCCGAAGTAGCTGTCGAACGAGCGGTTCTCCTGCATGATGATCACGACGTGCTTGATCTTGTGAATGCCGGTTGCCGCGGACGCGCGCGCCTGCACGGACGCAGCGGCCCGGCTGACGTGCGTGGTCGACGCCGTCGCGACGGTCAGCACGACCGCGGCCAGCGGGGCCAGGGCTACGAGCGTGGCCAAGCGATATCTGCGCCAGGTCCCGGCGCGCTGTCGGCGTTGAAGTCCCTGCATCGTCTCTGCACCCCTCTCGGTGGCACAACGCCGTCGGCGGCCGCGAACCTCGTGATCGTATTTGAACCCGGGGCCGTTGACCAGACGACTGGGCTGATCCGCCCGTACCGGGGGAATCAGACTCGCGACCGCCAAAAACGCTGCGATCCCGATTATCCTCGCGGGTGATTTTGCGCATGAGCCATCGAGCAGCCGCACGAGGTCCAGCTCACAAAAGGAGACCGACGCACATGACCGCCAAGCAGAAGCAGCTCTGGGCGATCCGGATCGGGGTGTTCGTGGTGATCTTGGTCGTGATCATCGTCGCCACGAGCCACTGAGCACAGCTGCGCGACGCAACGCCGCCGCCCCGGACCAGCCCGCGGCTACAAAGATCTAGCCGCTGTTGGCCTGCGGTTCCCAGCGGAATCCGCGCGCGGCGATGATGAACCCAACCACCGCCCAGAGGGCGAGTATCCCCAGGTCGCCCCCGTTGAACCCGGCGCCGGTCGCGCCCTGCACCAGCCCGCGCTGCATGCCCGCGGCTAGATGTTCGAGCGGGAAGACCTTGCCGACATCGGCCAGCCATGACGGCAGCGCAGCCAGCGGGATGAATACCCCGGAGATGAACGACAGGATGACCGCGGCGAACGGCCCCACCGTCGATGCGGTCTCCGCGGACTTGCATACGATCGTCACCGCCAGCCCGAGCGCGCTGAGCGCGATCGTGCCCAGCGCGACGTAGACCGCCAGGCCGAGGACGCCGGCCGGGTGCAGGTGAACGCTGAACGCTGAACGCGCCGATCAAGAACACCGCGAGCACCATCGCGACCGTGAACAGGACGGCGCGCAGCACATAGGCGCCGATGAACGACCAGGCGGGCATCGGCGTACCACGCAGGCGCTTGAGCTGGCCGGTCTCACGCTGGGTGGTGACGGTGATCGCCAGGGAGGTGAACGTCTGCAGCATGATCGCGTAGGCGGCGAGCCCGGCCGTGTAGTACGCCGCGGTGGAGATCACCTGGCTGCCGATGTGAGTGTTGTGATTGCCCCCGCGGACGAATACCTCTTCGAACAGCACGAGCAGGAAGAGCGGAAAGACGATCCCGAACACCAGCACACGTGAGCTGCGCATCGAAGCCACCAGGGCAAAGCGCGTCTGCACGGCGAGGATCCGCAGGTTACTCATCGCTGCTCGACTCAGTTCTTGTCAGCTCCAGGAACACGTCCTCCAGACTGGGCTGGCGCACCTCGATCGCCTCGAGCGTGACCTGCTCGCGGTCGGCCCAGACGGTCAGGCGCAGGAGCGCGGCTTGAGCGTCGTCGGTGTGGAGCGTGATATTCCCGTTCTCGCTTGTGACCGGGTGCGCGATCGCCTCGGCGATCCGCTCGGAATGCAGTCCGTCGGGAGCCACGAATCGGATAATCGCCTGCAGGGTCTGCTGTCCGGTGATCTCGTCGGGGCGGTCCTGAGCGATGATCTCGCCGGCGCGGAGGATCGCCACTCGGTCTGACAGGTACGAGGCCTCCTCCATGTAATGCGTGGTCAGCAGCACCGTCTTGCCGAGCTCCCTGAGCCCCTCGATCGTCGTCCATGCCTCGCGCCGGGCGGTGGGATCAAAGCCCGTGGTCGGCTCGTCGAGGAAGATCAGGTCGGGATCGCCGATCAGCGCCACCGCCACGTCCGCCCGGCGCCGCTGGCCGCCGGACAGCGTCCCGAGCCGCGACTGCTCGCGGCCGGTGAGCCCGACGAGGGAGATCACCTCATCCAACCGACGGGGGTTGCGGTAGAACGCCGAGAACAGCGCCAGCGTCTCAGAGACCGTCAGCAGGGGGTCGAGCTCGCATTCCTGCAGGACGAGACCGATCTTGTTGCGCCACGCGCGGGTCGGGTGGGAGGGATCGACGCCCAGCACTTCGACCTCACCACCGGTTCGCTGCCGGTAGCCCTCCAGGATTTCGATCGTCGTCGTCTTGCCGGCCCCGTTGGGGCCCAGGAAGCCGAGAATCTCGCCGGTGGCCACTTCCAGGTCGATGCCCTTGAGGACCTCGCGGTCGCCGTATCGCATCTTCAGGCCACGCACGGATATCGCCGGAGTCGGCACGGCGGCAATCTACCGCGCCACGGCGGTCCGGTCGTGAGAATCCTGTTGGCAAATCGAAGACTCGCGGGCTGGTGGCGCGGGCTGCCGAGCTCAGCGTGGCGACGGCGCGACAATTCCCGCAACGCTCCGATCTCGTAGGGAGGGAATTCATGTCGAGCACGCAAGTACGTCCCGCCGCGGCCGCGGTCGACCAGTGGCTGTCGAGCTTCGACGAGGCGCTCACCCAAGCGGACGCCGGCGCCGCGGCGCAGCTGTTCGCAGCCGACTGCTTCTGGCGCGATCTGGTCGCGTTCACCTGGAACATCAAGACCGTCGAGGGCGTAGACGGAGTGCGCGACGTGCTCGAGCACACGCTCGCCCACGTCAGGCCGTCGGGCTGGCGCACGACCGAGGAGCCGACCGAGGACGAAGGGGTGACCGAGGCTTGGATCGCGTTTGAGACCGCCACCGGCCGTGGCACCGGCCATCTGCGGCTGCGGGAGGGGAAGGCGTGGACGCTGCTCACCACGCTGACAGAACTCAAGGGCTACGAGGAGCGCGCGCGCGACCGGCGCCCCAAGGGTGTTCACCACGGGGCCGATCCCGACCGTGTGACCTGGCTCGAGCAGCGCCGGCGAGAAGCTGACCAGCTCGGCCACCAGACGCAGCCTGAGGTCGTGATCGTCGGCGGCGGGCAGGGCGGGATCGCGCTCGCCGCGCGCCTGCGCCAACTCCAGGTGCCGACGATCGTGCTCGAGCGCAACGCGCGCCCCGGCGACTCGTGGCGCAAGCGCTACAAGTCGCTGTGCCTGCACGATCCGGTCTGGTACGACCACCTTCCCTACATCAAATTCCCTGACAACTGGCCGGTGTTCTCGCCCAAGGACAAGATCGGCGACTGGCTGGAGATGTACGCGCGGGTGATGGAGATCAACTACTGGGGCTCCACCGAGGCCAAGTGCGCTCGCTACGACGAACCGGCCGGGGAATGGGAGGTGTCGGTGCTGCGCGAAAGCGAGCCGCTGACGCTGCGCCCCAGGCAATTGGTGCTGGCGACCGGGATGTCCAGCCAGCCCAGCCTGCCCAGCCTGCCTGGCCAGGACGTGTTCAAGGGAGAGCAGCACCACTCCTCCAGACACCCGGGCCCCGACGCGTACGCCGGCCAGCGAGCGGTGGTGATCGGCTCCAACAACTCGGCGTTCGACATCTGCGGGGCGCTGTGGGAGCACGGCGCCGACGTCACGATGGTGCAGCGCTCTTCCACCCACATCGTCCGCTCGGACACGCTGATGGAGATCGGCCTCGGTGCCTTGTACTCACAGCAGGCCGTCGACGCCGGCGTGACCACCGAGAAGGCGGACACGATCTTTGCTTCGCTGCCCTACCGGATCATGGCCGACTTCCAGATCCCGCTCTACGATCAGATGCGCGAACGCGACGCCGACTTCTATCGTCGCCTGCAGACGGCGGGTTTCGACCTCGACTGGGGCCCCGACGGTTCGGGCCTGTTCATGAAGTACCTACGTCGCGGCTCTGGCTATTACATCGACGTCGGCTCGGCCGAGCTGGTAGCCGACGGCCGAGTCAAACTCGCCAAGGGCCAGGTCGACCATCTGACGCAGGACGCGGTCGTGCTGCAGGACGGCACCGAGCTGCCAGCCGACCTGGTCGTCTACGCGACCGGCTATGAATCCATGAACGGCTGGGTCGCGGAGCTCATCTCGCGTGACATGGCCGACAAGGTCGGCAAGGTTTGGGGACTTGGGTCTGACACCCCAAAGGATCCAGGGCCGTGGGAGGGTGAGGAGCGCAACATGTGGAAGCCGACTCAGCAGGCGGCGCTCTGGTTTCACGGTGGCAACCTGCATCAGTCGCGCTACTACTCGCTGTATCTGGCCCTGCAGCTCAAGGCTCGCGCCGAGGGAATCGAGACCCCGGTCTACGGATTGCAGGAGGTTCACCACACACGCTGAAATCGAGGGGCAGTCGCGTCGACGTTCGGCCACGCCGGTGGCTACAGCGACCTGGAGAGCAACTGCGTGCAGACGGTGCGTGTTCCACGTGCCGAGCCTGAGGCGAATGCCGTCGCCGGCGCAGTAGGCTGCACGCCGGTATGAAGATCATCTACACGATCACCGATGAGGCGCCCGCGCTGGCCACCCACTCGCTGTTGCCGATCCTGCGGGCGTTCGCCGGAGCGGCGGGCGTCGAGGTCGAGGTCCGAGACATCTCGCTCGCCGGCCGGATCCTGGCGCAGTTCCCTGACTCGCTCAGTTCTGATCAGCGCGTCGACGATGCCCTGACCGAGCTCGGCGAGCTGGCCAGGACGCCCGAGGCCAACATCATCAAGCTACCCAACATCAGTGCCTCAGTGCCGCAGCTGAAGGCGGCGATCGCCGAACTGCAGAAGAGCGGCTACGCAATCCCCGACTACCCCGACGAGCCGACCGACGAAGCGCAGCGCCAGGCGCGCGCGCGCTACGACAAGGTCAAGGGGAGCGCCGTGAACCCGGTGCTGCGGGAGGGCAACTCCGACCGCCGTTCGCCGGCCTCGGTCAAGTCCTACGCTCGCTCTCACGCGCATTCGATGGGCGCCTGGTCACCGGACTCGCGCTCGCACGTCTCGACGATGAGCGACGGCGATTTCCGCTCCACCGAGCAGTCGGTGACCGTCGAGCACGAGGGTTCGGTGACGGTCGAGCACGTTGCGCAGGATGGCGAAGTGACTGTGCTCAAGGACGCGATCGCCGTCCTGGCCGGCGAGGTGCTCGACGTGGCCGTAATGCGCCGTGACGCCCTGCAGGAATTCCTGACCGCGCAGATGGGCGAGGCCAAGGAGCAGGGCGTGCTGTTCTCGGTGCACCTGAAGGCGACGATGATGAAGGTCTCTGACCCGATCATCTTCGGCCATGCTGTTCGCACCTATTTTCGCGCCGTGTTCGCGGAGCATGGCGCTGCGCTGGCGTCCGTGGGTTTCAACGCCAACGACGGCCTGGCGGCGCTGCTGAGCGCCATCGAGGGGTTGCCCGAGGAGGAGCGCAACGCCGTGGAGTCGGCGGTGAGGGCAGCCTACGCCGACGGCCCGGCGCTGGCGATGGTCGACTCCGGCCGCGGTATCACGAACCTACACGTGCCCAGCGACGTGATCGTCGACGCGTCGATGCCCGCAGCGATCCGTTCATCAGGCCAGATGTGGGACGCGAAGGGCGAGCTGCAGGACACCAAATTCGTGATTCCCGATCACTCCTACGCGGCGCTGTACGCCGAGACGATCGACGACTGCCGATGCAACGGCGCGTTTGATCCCGCGACGATGGGCTCCACCGCCAACGTCGGCCTGATGGCCCAGGCGGCCGAGGAGTACGGCTCACACGACAAGACGTTCGAGATGACCGACGCGGGTACGGTTCGCGTGATCGACGAGAGTGGCGCGACGCTGATGGAGCACGCAGTCAAGCCGGGCGATATCTGGCGTATGTGCCAGGCCAAGGACGCCGCGATCCAGGACTGGGTGCGTCTCGCGGTGGCCCGCGCCCGGGCCTCCGGCGACCCGGCGGTCTTCTGGCTCGACGAGTCGCGCCCGCACGACGCGCAGCTGCTGCGCAAGGTCCGCCCGGCACTGGCCGAGCTCGACACCGGCGGCCTGCAGATCGAGATCATGGACCTCGCCTCGGCGACGCGGTTCACACTGGCGCGCGCCCGGCGCGGCGAGGACACGATCTCAGTCACCGGCAACGTGCTGCGCGACTATCTCACCGACCTGTTCCCGATCCTCGAGCTCGGCACGAGCGCCAAGATGCTCTCCGTCGTGCCGTTGATGAACGGCGGCGGCCTGTTCGAGACCGGCGCCGGGGGCTCGGCGCCCAAGCACGTCCAGCAGTTCCTGAAGGAGAACCATCTGCGCTGGGATTCGCTCGGCGAGTTCCTGGCGCTCGTCCCATCCCTGGAGATGCTGGCCGAGAGGACCGACAATCCGCGCGCCAAGCTCCTGGCCGATGCCCTGGATCGGGCCACCGGACGGGTTCTGGGGGAAAACCGATCACCTTCGCGTAAGACGGGCGAGCTCGACAACCGGGGCAGCCACTTCTATCTGGCGCTCTACTGGGCACAGGAACTGGCGCAGCAGACCGACGACGCGGACCTCGCCGCCCGCCTAGGGCCGTTGGCGCAGCGGCTGGCCGCCGCCGAGTCGGCGATCGTCGACGAGCTGAACGGCGTGCAGGGCGCGTCGGTGGACATCGGCGGCTACTACCGACCGGATCCCGAACGGGCCGCGGCGGCGATGCGTCCGAGCGCGACCCTCAACGACGCGCTGGCCCAGTTCTGACGCCACCACCGGCTCCGCTCTAACTCCGGCGCCGCCTCCGCTTCAACGCCGCGCCCGCTGCGCTCTGATTGCCCGTGGCCGAACCCAAGCGCCGAAGTCTTGGTTTGAGGCAATCGGCACGTGGGTACCGTCCCTGGACGGAGACACGAGCATCCTCCAGCCCGTGCGCCGACTCGAGGGCTTCCAGCGGGTGACCCTCGCGCCGGGGCAGACGCAGACGGTCACGTTCACCCTGGGCGGCCCGAACCTCGGCTTCTACAACGAGCAGGGTCAGTTCGCGGTGGAGCCCGGGCCCGTCGACGTCTGGGTCGGTGACAGCTCGGTCGGCGGTCTGCCGTCGACGTTCGAGATCCACTCGTAGGCGGGGAGCCATGCGCATCCATCGCCGTGCCCTCGGCGCCCGCCAGATGGCGCGGCGGCCCGCGTTACGCGCGTTGGTAGCGGTCGCCGCATGCGCGCTGATCGCGGCGGCCACGGTGCCTACCCCGGCGCGAGCCGACGCGAGCGGCCCCGGCCTGAGCGCCAACCAGCGCGCGGTGCTTCTGCAGATCGCCCGTGACACCTGGAGGTTCTTCGGCGCCGACGTCGACCCGGTCACCCACCTGCCGCTTGACAACCTCAGGCCAGGTGGCATTCGCGGCGCGTATACGTCGGCGGCGAATATTGGGGTCTACCTGTGGGCGGTCGTCGCCGCCCGCGACCTGGGACTGATCGGCTCAGCCCAGGCCCAATCGATGGCGGCCGCGACGCTGTGGGAGGTCAGCACGCTGAAGCGCTTCGACGGCTTCCTGTACCAGTGGTATGACACCGCCAACGGCAACGTGCTCAGCAACCCGGGGCAGCCCGACTGCAGCGAGACGACGCCAAGCCAGGACAACTGCTGGTTCGTCTCGGCGGTCGACAACGGCTGGTATGCGTCAGGGCTGATCGAGGTCCGCCAGGCGCTGCCCCAGCTGCGGGGGCTGGCCGACCAGCTGCTCGCTCCAATGAACTTCTCGATCTTCTACGACAATCGGGCTCAGACCGCGTGCAATACAAATCCGGCCGTGACGGGCAACCAGCCGACCGGTCAGATGTACGGCGGCTACTACGTCGACCAAGGGCCGGCCGGCTACCACAACGGCGCGCTCTACAGCGACCCCAGGATCGCGATCTACATCGGCATGGGTCTGCACCAGATGCCCGGCGACGTGTGGTGGCGGACGTGGCGGACCCTGCCGCCGCGGCAGTGCCCCACCGATCCCGACTTCTCCTGGCAGGGACAGTGGCCGGTCGCGGGCTGCTGGCAGACCTACACCGACCCGCAGTCCGGCAAGACGTTCAACGTCTGGGAGGGCCACTACACCTACCCTGGGACCTCGCTCACATTCGTCCCGACCTACGCCGGCGGGATGTTCGAGGGTTTGATGGCCAACCTCGTGGTGCCCGAAACCACCTGGGGACCGCACAGCTTCGGGCTCAACGACCTGCGCTGGGCGCAGGTACAGGAGAACTACGCGACGCAGGTCCTTCACTACTCGGTCTGGGGAATGTCGCCGTCCAGCACCCCGGACGACACCGGCAACTACGCGGGATACGGAGTGGAGGGGCTCGCCTTCCCAAAGGGTGAAGGAGTGGAGGGGCTCGCCTTCCCAAAGGATGAAGGCCTGGCCCAGTGCACCACCTGTGCGACCGAGGACACGGTGACGCCGCACGCCTCGGTGATCGTACTGCCGGTCCTGCCACAGGACGCGTACGCGAACATCGAGGCCCTGCTCGCCCGCTACCCCGGCATCTACTCCTCCGACGGCGGTTTCTACGATGCTGTCAGCCCCAGCACCGGCTCGATCGGCCATCGACGGCTGGTACTCGATCAGTCGATGATCATGGCAGCGCTCGACGACGCCCTGAACGGCGGCGCGCTGCAGCGCTACTTCGCCTTGGACCCCATCTCGTGGGCGGCCCGGCTGTACCTCTCCGACGAGCGGATGTCGATCCACTAACGCGTCGCTTTGACCACGAGCCAGCGAGGCGCGGGACGGTGAAGTCGGCCGTCAGCCGGAGCTGGTGCTCGAGCCGTTCGCGCTTCCGGGCTGAACGCTCTTGGTGCACTCGGTCAGGCCGAGGCTCGTCGCCTTGGCATGGTCTGATGCGTTGAGCGCACTGCCCTGAGCGGCCAGCGACTGCGCCTTCTTCAGGTCTCCGGCCCGGACTGCGGCGACGACCTGCTGAATCAGCGCCGTTTCCTGGGTCAGGCCGGAGATCAACTGGTCGGCCGTCGCCTTCTTGCCCGAGGGGGGCGTCAGCGCCCTGAGCTTGGCGAGCGCCGAGTTGGTCATGGCGATCTCCTTGGGGCCGGTCTTGAGCAGGTCGGCTGTGGTGTTGATCGCGGGCAGCGATGCGAGCTTGCTGTTGACCTCGGCGCAGATGCGGTTGGCCTGCGAGACGAACGTGGCGCCGTTGCCGTTCGTGCTAGACCCGCCGCAGCCGGCGAGGGACAGGACCGCCACCGGGACAATTAGGAGTTTGCTGATCGGACTCATTCAGATTGATCGCGCCGCCGACGCTCAACTCTTGCGCAGCAGCGAGGGCAGCTTGAGCAGCAGGCGCGGGATGTCTGAGCGCGCGTGATCGAGCGCGTCCTTGAGGGCGGCGGAGGCGCCGGCCTCGATCGCTTCGCCGTGACCGACGAGCAGACGCTCGGGCGCGTGGGCCGACAGCTGCCGGCGGGGAGGCGTCAGGCGCAACAGCGGGTGCACGCCGGCCCGGCGGCCCGCCGTGAAGACGGGGGCGGTGCCCACCGCCTCGGCCACGATCAAGGCGTTCTCGGCCGACCACCACAGCCCGATCTCTCTCCAGCCCTTGCGTGAGATCATCGGGACCACCTTAAACGGGGTGTCGGGAGTTCGCTCGGGCAGTCGCAGCAGCGCGACGCCGAGGCGCTGGGCCAGCGACTTGCAGTCGCGGTTGTGGCGATCGAGCAGCTGCAGCACGCCGGCCGGCTCGCCGAGCTCGGCGGCCGCGCTCAGCGCGGCCTCATCCTCGAACGGATCGATCAGCCAGACCCGGCCAGCGCTGACCACGGCGTGCGCCGAGCGGACCGTGCCGCCCCGCTCGGTCCAGGTGATCCCCAGTGCGTGGCGCTGCAGGGTTGTGCTCACGGGGCAACCATGGCACAAGTGGGCGGCGAGCGATCAAGTGGGCGGCGAGCGATCAAGTGGGCGGTGAGCGATCAAGTGGGCGGTGAGCGATCAAGTGGGCGGTGAGCGATCAGCCATCGTCAGGCAGCCCCAGCCGGTGGGGGGCGCCAGCTCGGCGGCTGGCTCGGGGCCCCAGCTGCCCTGCGGGTAGGGCAGAGACTGAGGCGGATCGGCGAGGACCGGCGCGGCACACGCCCACAGCCGCTCGACCTCGTCGGCGCGCGTGAACAGCAGCTGGTCGCCGAGCATCACGTCGTGCAGCAGCCGCTCGTAAGCCTCCAGGCCGTGCTCGTCGAGCTCGTGCACCGTCTGATGAGGATCGAACGGGCGCAGGTCCGCGAACACGGCGGCCTTGGCGTCGCGCAGCGCACCGGCTTCAAGGCTCTCCGGTGCCTCCATCAGCCACCCGTGCCAGCGCCGGTCAGGGTTCGTGGTTGGCGCTTATTCGAGCCGGCGTCGATGACGGCCGCCGCGGTTGCGCTCCTGGGGCGCAGACGCGGCCACTGCGAACAGCGCCGCCACGTCGGGGTCCATGAAGTAGTCGGTCCCGCCGTCGGCGCGGCCTTCGGTGGCGATCGGCAGGACGCGGTCCAGATGCCGGCAGTAGCGCCCGGGCCACGCGAGGATCCCGGCGACGCCGTGGGCACCCTTTTCCAGTCCGAGTCGCCGGGCGATCTCCTCGCCGCCGAAGCGCTCCCCGGGAGACCCGGTCAGTAGGTCGACCAATTCGCGGGCCGGCGGTGCGAGCTTGCGATAAAGCCAAGCGGCCAGCTCGGCGTCTTCCGCCGACCAGGCGTGTGCTTCGCCGTGATGCCGTGATCCCCGTGGGCCCCGGCGACCCCGCCCCCCGATCAGGGGCAGGGTCCCGGGCTCGGCCGCCAGGAAGACCGCGAACCAGGAGTAGAACTCCGGGACGCGCTCCTCCGGTACGGCGACCGTTACCTGCTTGTCGGCCATCAGACCTCGGTCGTGCCGGCCGCTTGTCCGCTTGCCTCGCTCGCCTGCTCGGCGTTCCGGCGTCCGGCGCAACCGCGGCCGTGAGGGCCATTGTGTCCGCGATGCGGACGGCCGTGCCGTCCTCGGCGCCCGCGGCCCATCGGCCCGGCGAGAAAGCGCCCGAAGAAGGCGTGGAACTCGGCGATCCGGTCCTCGGGAACCTGGACGGTCACGGGTTGGTACTGCGTGTTGGTGGGTGTGGGATTGGTATCCATGTTCTCTCCTGTATTTGCTTACGGAAGCCAGCATACCACAAGTAAATACATAAGTAAAGAGAATTGTTGCTTGTCTGCGGTGAGCGCGTCTGGCCCGCGTCTTTATTGTCGACCCTGTCCCTTCTTTGTTGCACCTGGTCTACGCCCGCACGGCGATCAGTCCGGCCGCCAGCAGCACCAACGCCAGCCAGACCGACGATAGGGCTCCCTCCAGCGGTGCGGCGATCCGGGCGCTGGTCAGGGGCAGCACGCGTCCGTCGGTCAGCTCCTGCTCGCCGGTCACCGCGGCCGTCTCGCGCCGCAGTTGGCGCGCCGGGGTGCTCAGCTGGCGCTGGGCGCGGCTGAGCAGAACACAGGCCGCGGTCACCGCCAGTCCCGCCGGCCGGATCGAGAGCGAATTGACGAAGTAGCCGGTGAAGGCGGGAAAGCCGCCCCAGGCCAGCGCGAACCAGTTGTCGCTGTGAAACCGCCCGTCGGCGACCTCCAGGTTGTAGCCGGGGACCAGCAGCGCCCCGGCTATCACCAGCGGGATCAGCAGCGGCGAGACCAAGAAGATCCCGGCCACGCCAATGCCCAGCGCTCCGACGAGCCCGGCGACCGCCAGCAGGATCAGCGACCGAGGCGAAAGCTTGGTCTGCAACGGCCTTCCGTTGAGCTCGTCCAGCGCGTGAGCGCTGATCCCGACCGCCAGCGCGAACGCGCCCAGGGCGGCACCCAGCCGGTCCAGATGCACCGTCGGCGCCGCGGCGGCGCCCAGCGCCACGTAGCTCAGGTGCCAGGCTGTGTAGGGCGGATGAAGGAGCGTGACGAGGTCGCGCCAGCCGCCCGACCGCAGGGCGTAGAACGCCGGCCGGTCGATCTCACGCTGCGCCGTCGCCGTCCTTCACCCCCCACATCACGACGCCCGCACCAAAGCTCATTCGCCGCAGGTGGACCCGATCGATTCCGGCCGAGCACCACAGCGCCGCCAGATCCGGCGTCTGCTCGTACAGCTGCTCGATGTTGGGCCCCAGGAAGCGCCCGACCTCAAACCATGCCCGGGACAGCAGGCGGCCCAGCAGCGGCAGCCCGACGCGTGTGTACACGCGCCACAGCGCTCGCAGCGGCGCCGCCGGTGGAACGCCGAACTCGACCATGCCGATCCGCCCGCCCGGGGCCACCACGCGGGCCAGCTCGCACATCGTCGCAGCCCGGTCATCGACATAGCGCAGCAGGTAGGTGAACGTCAGCGCGTCAAATGCGTTATCGGCGAACGGCAGCCGCTCGGCCTGGCCGCTCTGAAACGTGACGTGCCCGGCCAGCGCGGCGTCGCGGGCCAATTGCTCACGCGCGGTTGCCAGCATCCGTTCGCTCTGATCGATCCCGATCACCTCACAGCCGCCGCGGCGCACCAGCTCAAAGGCCACCAGCCCGGTGCCGGTGGCGACGTCCAGCACGCGCTGACCGGGACGGGGATCGACGGCGGCGACCATCGCGCGGCGCCAGCGCGGATCCTGGCCGAAGCTCATCGCGGCCCCGGCGCGTGCGTAGTGGCGGGGCAGGCCCGCGAACAACTCCAGCGCGTAACGCTTACGGGGCGAGGCAGGATTGTCCGCAGAGGTGGCCACCGGCAGGCCAAGCCTACGCCCTCGGGGCAGTCAGCCCGCCTCAAGCCATCCTGGCGCACTAGTTGCGCCATCCTCTTAGCGGTGACCATCGTGCTAACGCGTGATCCGCATGAGTTCGCCGCCCGGGCGGGCGAGTTCATCGCGGGGCGGGTCGAGTGCAACATGCTCGGAACGGTGCTGGCCAACGTGCTCGACGGGTTCCATGTGGGCGCCGAAAACCTGTTCGCCTACGTCTGCGACGACGCGGATCAGGTTCGCGCGGCGGCTCTGCGGACTCCTCCGTGGCGGCTGCTGACCAGCGAGCTGGAGGCTCGCGAGGCCGGCGAGCTGATTCGGGCCTGGCTGCATCAGGATCCACAGGTCGACGGGGTGACCGCCCCGCCCTGCACCGCGCGGGCGATCTGTGCCGCCTGGGCGGCGCAGACCGGGGGCAGCACTGAGTGCCGGATCCGCGAGGCGATGCACGAGCTCGAGCAGGTGCGCGATCCGCCGCGCCCGGCGCGCGGCCGGCTCCGACTGGCCGACGAGTCCGAGCTGGACCGGCTGGTCGACTGGATGCAGGCGTTCGTCCAGGAGGCCGGCCTGGTCGCCGGCGATCAGGCCCGGGCGATCGTGGAGATGCGAATCGCCCACCAGCGAATGCTGGTCTGGGACCACGATGGTCCTGTGTCGATGGTCGGGACTGCGCCCCAGGTCGCCGGCGTGGTGCGGATCGGACCGGTCTACACCCCTCCCCAGCATCGCCGCCAGGGATACGCCGGCAGCGCCGTCGCGGTGACCAGCCGCCAAGCGCTGAAGCACGGCGCCCGCCGCTGCGTGCTGTTCACCGACCTGGCCAACCCGACCTCCAACAAGATCTACGCCGAGGTCGGCTACCGGCGTTTCGCCGACTGGGAGGAGCACGCGTTCAGCTTGGGATGAAACGCTGAGTAATTCATACAAATCGCCCAATGAGGGTGTCCGCGGATGCCGATCGTCCTGATGGCGTGCTTGGCCGGCGTGGGGCAGGAACGGGACCTCCTCCCGGCAGACGTCGCGCATGAACTCGTCCGGGTCGTGATCGCGCCAGTCCTCCTCCACGCCGATCGAATGTCCCACCAGCACCATCTCCTGCATCTCGACGGGCCACTCGGTCACCAGCGCTTCCAGGATCGCGGCCAGCCGGCGGCCGTTGTCGGAGACGCGCAGCCCGGTGTCGTAGCGCAGGTAGACCGGCGTGAAGCCCAGCTCCTGCGCGCAGCCGCTCGCCGTAGTCACGGCGCATTGCCCGCTCGCCGCGCAGCGGATGCGCCAATCGAGTAACGCCGGCTGCGCCCGGAACGCAACATTGTGCTGATTTGTTGCGGTGTGTCGCGGGCTCGGGGCTGGTGTAAGTTCTTGCGATGGTCTCAGAGGCCGAGTCGCGCAGCGCCTACGCGCACCTGAGCTCTATCCCGACCCGCTGGGCCGACAACGACATCTACGGCCACGTCAACAATGTCGAGTACTACTCGTTTTTCGACACCGTGATCAATTCGTGGCTGATCGCCGAGGGGGGCCTGGACGTCCACCGCGGTGAGGTGATCGGCCTGTGCGCTGAATCGCACTGCCAATTCAGAGCCGCGGTCGCCTTCCCCAACACCGTGGAGGCCGCATTGCGCGTGGCTCACCTCGGCCGCTCGAGCGTTCGCTACGAGCTCGCGCTCTACCGGGAAGGCGAGGAGCCGGCGATCGCCGTCGGTTGGTTTGTGCACGTGTTCGTCGACCGTGAATCCCGCCGGCCGGTGGAGATCTCGCCGCGGTTGCGCGGCGCGCTGCAGCGGTTGATACCGGCTCGGTGAGCTTGGCCTTGGCCGGCTCGACAAATCCGGTCGCGCCCAGCTCGCGCGGGCCAGAACCCGGCGTGCCGCCCACGGTGCCGCGCAGCGCCGACGCGGCGTTCCGTCTGGCCCGGCGCAGATTCCTGGCCGGCGAGCGCGTCGACATGACGGCGCTCGCCGCGGAGCTTTCGATCAACCGCGTGACCCTGTACCGCTGGATCGGCAATCGTGATGACCTGCTGGTGGAGATCCTCTGGTCGCTGGCCGCGACCACCCTGGCGCGCGAGCGCGCGCGGACGCGCAAGCGGGGGGCCGAGCGGATCGTGCAGATCGTCGGCACGTTCGTCGCGGCGGTGCTCTCCAACCCCGGCATGAGCCGGTTCCTCGCCGAGGAGGGGGAACTGGCCATGCGCCTGCTGACCCGCCGCCAGACCGGCTTTCAGCCGAGGCTGATCGCGTTCGTCGAAGACCTGCTGACTGAGGAGGTGCGGCGCGGCAGCCTGGAACTCCCCGCCGATCTGCACGACGTTGCCTACACGATCGTGCGGATCGTCGAGTCCTACGTCTACCTGGACCGGATCACCGGAGAGGAGCCCGACGCGCGCCGCGCCGAATCGATCCTTCGCCTGTTGCTGCGCTGATCGGTCACCAGTTGAACATCGACGCGGTGATGATCGCGCTGAGGTCGGCGTCGGTCACAGCCTTGGGCGCCACCGCCAGCAGCCGCTGCTGCTTGCTCGCGCCGGCCACCAGCGCGGGCACGTCATTCTCGCTGTAGCCCAGCTCGGCCACCCCGCGCGGTGCGCCGATGTCCTGCATCAGCTCGCGCAGCACGTCCGGCAGAGTGTCGGGGCCGGCGTCGGGGATCGGCTGGCCGGCGAGCAGCTCAGCCACGAGGCGGTGGCGCTCGGGCAGCGCGTCGTAGGTGAAGGCAAACGCAGCCGGCGCGGTGACGATCACCGAGTGCCCGTGCGGGACAAAGGGGTGATCGGCCGGATAGCCGGACGGTCGATAGGTGTGCTTGAGGCCGGCGATCGGATACGCGCACGAATGGGGGATGTGCACTCCGGCCGAGCCGAAGCCCACCCCCGCCATCGTGGCGGCGAGCATCATGAATCCCCTCGCCTCCACGTCGTCGGGATCGGCGACCGCGCGCCGCAGATAGCGCCCCCCGTATTCCAGCGCCTTGGTCGACCATAGGTCGGCCACCGGATTAGATCCCTGGTATGGCGGGCGGTCGTCCGGTGACTTGGGTGCTGGGCGCGAGTCAAAGGAACGGGCCAGGAACGACTCGGCGGCGTGGCAGACCACGTCTAGGCCGGTCGAGGAGGTGACCTCGGCAGGTAGCGAGCGTGTCAGCTCTGGATCGACGATCGCCTGAGTCGGTCGCAGGTAGCGGTGCGAGATCCCGGTCTTCAGCTTGAGATCGGGGATGTCGAGCACCGCCACGGTCGTCGCCTCCGAGCCGGTGCCCGCCGTGGTCGGGATCGCCAGATGTGGCATCAGCGGCGACGGCGGCTGGCGGCCTTCGCCGACCGGTGGATTGACGTAGTCCATCACCGGCGCGGGATGGGTGGCGATCAGGTTGGCGATCTTGGCGGTGTCGATGCTCGAGCCGCCGCCAACCGAGACAAAGCCGTCGACTCCGTGCTCGACGGCGAACTCGGCCGCCCGCTGCAGCGAATCGATTGTCGGCTCAACCCGACTGTCCGCGAACACGACGACCTCGATTCCCTCTGACTCGATTAGGCGCTGGATCCGCGCGGGCACGCCGAGCGCCGCCACGCCGGGGTCGGTCACCAGCATTACCCGCCTGGCGCCCAGTCGCCTGAGCTCCCAGCCGGCGTCGCCCGACGCGCCCGCGCCGAACTTGACCGGGGTGGCCTCGAGGGTGAAGATCGTCTCGTGCTTTAACGACATCAGCGACTCCTTGACGGTGCGATTCTGCCGATCGTCGGCGTCCGCGCGAGCACCTAGTCCTTCAGCGCTCCCGGGTCGTCGGGAACGTCGACGGCATGCTCGCGCAGCGTGGCCAGGGGGACGTAGTCGAGCGCACGTTCGTGGGTGCAGGCCAAGACCACGTAGGCGGCGGCCCCGTCCTGATGGGCTCGCAGCCAGTTGATCGCCGTCACGCACCAGCGGTCGCCGGGCGCCAGCCCGGGGAAGTGGTACTGGGGCATCGGGGTCACCAGATCGTTCCCGATCATTCGCTGATGCTCCAGGAACTCGGCCGTCACCACCGCGCAGATCGTGTGGCTGCCGCGGTCCTCGGGGCCCGTGCGACAGCATCCGTCGCGATAGAAGCCGGTGACCGGGTCGGTGCCGCACGGCTCCAGCTTGCCTCCCAGCACATTGCGGTCGTCCACGCCGTCAGTATCGCCTGATCGGGGATCAGAGAGCCCGGCCGGCCCTCGCGCTCCTTTCAGTCCGGTGAGCCTGAGTTGGCGCCGAACCACAGGCGTGCGCCGGCCTGATTGCCCTCGGCCGTGAAAGTCGCGGTGGCCCGGTTCAGCGCGAAGCCGAGCATCTCGCCGTCTTCGGTGCTGACCAGCAACCGGCGCCCGTCGTCCTCGACCCGCCGGACGGTGCCGCGGACTCTGGTTCCGAGGTAGATGATCAGGACCGAACGGCCCACCTCCGGCATCGCGCGTAGAAACACCGCGCCAGTAATAGCACCAACGTTCGCGGAAGCGTCCCGGCTAAAGTTCACCCGTGCTCGACCTCGATGCCTACCTGGAGCGCATCGGCCTGCCCGAGGGCGGCGACATCAAGGCCGTGCACCGGGGCCACGCCACCTCGATCCAGTTCGAGAACCTCGATCCCCACCGCGGCGTGCCCGTGTCGCTGGCGACGGCCGACATCGAGCACAAGCTCGTCGCCCAGCGTCGCGGCGGATACTGCTTTGAGCACAATCTGCTGCTCGGGGCCAGCCTGCAAGCCATGGGGGCCGACGTCGAGCTGCTGCTCGCTCGCGTGCGGTACGGGGCGCCGCCGGGGGCGGTGCGCCCGCGCACGCACCTGGTGCTGCGCGTCCGGATCGACGGCGACACCTGGCATGCCGACGTCGGCTTCGGGCCCATGAGCCCGCTGGAGCCGATCCCGTTCGGTCCCGGTGACGAGCACGAACAGGCCGGATGGAGATTCCGCGTGGTGCCCGACGGACCGGAATGCGTCTTGCAGGTGGACCTGGAGGACGGGTGGACCGATCTGTACGGGTTCGTCGCGCAGGGGGTACCGTTGATCGACCTGGAGACGAGCAGCTGGTTCACTAGCACCCACCCCCGCTCGCCGTTCGTGACCGGCCTGATTGTCACCGCGCAGCGGGCCGATGGCCTGCGCACCTCGCTGAGCGACTGGACGGAGCTCGCGCTCACCGAGAAGACGCCGGCTGAGACCCGCGTCACCCCGGTGACCTGGGAGGAAGTGCCCGACCTGTTGGCGACCCGGTTCGCCCTGCCGCAGTTCGGGCTGGGCGCCGATGGCCGGATCGCGCTCGTGCCCGACGGCGGGATCCCGGGCGGGGCCGGCGGCGGGATTGCCCGCGAGCCTTGACGGTCGCGCTCACCGACCTGCCCGAGCGTCTCGTCGCCGCGCTGCGCCTCCGCGCCCGCGCGCTCGCCCATCGCGGCGACGCGGTTCAGTGCCCGATCTGCGGCCATCGGTTCAGCGTGTTGCGCGATGATTGGAACCGCGTCAACGCGCTCTGCTGGCGTTGCGGATCACACGAGCGCCACCGAGCGCTGTGGCTGTATCTGCAGCGTCACCCTCAGCTCCTGGGCGACGCCGGCTCGCTGCTGCACTTCGCGCCCGAGTGGTGCCTGCAGCAGCGGCTGCAACGCGTGCCCGGGCTGCGCTACGTGACCACCGACCTGGATCCCGGCAAGGGGGAGCTCGAACTGGACATCACCGCGCTGGCGCTGGCCGACGCCAGCTTTGGCGCGATCATCTGCAGCCACGTGCTGGAGCATGTGCCTGACGACGCCGCGGCGATGCGCGAGCTTCACCGGGTGCTGAGGCCCGGGGGCTGGGCGATCGTGATGGTGCCGCTGGACACCGGACGCGCGAGCACCTACGAGGACCCGGCGGTCGTCACGCCCGGGCAACGTGAGCTGGCCTACTGGCAGGATGACCACGTTCGCCT